>Ga0214472_10005681_pt1 | contig 13130 bp, 13 predicted proteins | sample RVTome_6_FD_207662 | JGI IMG/M metagenome (GOLD analysis project Ga0214472, IMG submission 207662) | Soil microbial communities from uranium-contaminated site in the Upper Colorado River Basin, Wyoming, United States - RVT140D175 | ecosystem: Environmental > Terrestrial > Soil > Contaminated >... | reverse complement strand
CGGGGGGAATCGAACCCCCGTCCGCGAGCCCTCCGCCTGAGGCTCTACATGCTTATCCCATCATTGATTCTCGTACTGAGCTACCCGATGGGCAGGGGGACTCAGCACCAGCCCGGTGGTTCTGTTTAACGGGTCGGCGCCGGACGCACTTCACCGCGGTCCCGTGATCATCGACGCCTGGGATCCGGAGAGCACGGGCAATCTACCGGTCAGACGGCTCTCTACTGGTTTTTAAGCAGCGAGAGCGTAGTTGTCGTCGTTGGCAACTATCAGTTTGCAGATCGTTTAACGAGAGCCCTGCAACTCGGCATGCACCTACAGGTTTCGCGACCCTCGTCGAAGCCAGGTCGCCCCCAGTAAGAGCGCGCAGGGTACCTTAGAATGGGTCATCCCAGCAGCTACGGGCCCCGCTCCATGGGCAACATCCTCTGGCTCGCCTCTTACCCGAAGTCCGGCAACACCTGGTTGCGGGCCTTCCTGGCGAACCTGATCGTGGACGGCGAGCAACCGCTGCCGCTGGCCGAGCTGTCGCGATACTGCGGGGACGAAGCGCTGCCCGGTTCGTACAGCCAACTGGCGGGTCGGCCACATACCGAGCTGGAGCCGGGTGGCATCGCAGCGCTGCGCCCGCAGGTGCACCGGCAGCTCGCCGCCGCCAGCGACCGCACCATCCCGGTCAAGACGCATAACCTGGCCGGCAGCTTCGACGGCTACCCGCTGCATGAGCCCAGCGTGACTGCAGGCGCGGTCTACGTGTTGCGCAACCCTTTGGATGTGGTGCCCTCGCTGGCTGACCACTTCGGCCTGAGCCTGGACGAGGCCATCGAGTTCCTGAACAGCGCCGACACCGCCACCGAGAACAACGAGCTGTTCGTCGGTCAGGTGCTCGGGTCCTGGTCGCAGCATGTGGAGAGCTGGGTGTCACAGGCCGGGCCGCGGGTGCTGGTGGTGCGCTACGAGGACCTGCACGGCAAGGCCGACAAGACCTTCGGCAAGGTCGCCAGACTACTCGGCGTACGCGACAAGGCGCGGATCCGGCGCGCCCAGCGCGCGGCCAGCTTCCGCGAGCTCAGTAGCCAGGAACAGGCCGACGGCTTCGTCGAGCGCTCGGACAAGGCGGAGCGCTTCTTCCGACAGGGCCGCCCCGGCGGCTGGCGCAACGTGCTCAGCCCGGCGCAGATCGAACGGGTGGTGGCGGCGCACGGCCCCACCATGCAGCGCTACAAGTACCTGCCGACCTGATCCCGATCCCCAGCGTCCCAGGGCGGGGCCGGCCGGTCCCGCTGCTATCATCGCCGCGCGATGAGTAAGCAGGACGCGAAGAAGACCAGCCATAGCCCGGTCGCCCTCAACAAGCGGGCGCGCCACGACTACTTCGTGGAGGAGACCTTCGAGGCCGGGCTGTCGCTGCAGGGCTGGGAGGTGAAATCCCTCAGGGCCGGGCGCGCCCAGATCACTGAAGCCTACGTGATCGTGCGCGACAGCGAGGCCTTCCTGTTCGGAGCCCACTTCACGCCCCTGGCCACCGCCTCGACCCATGTGGTGGCCGACCCCACCCGGACGCGGAAACTGTTGCTGCACCGCCGCGAGCTGGACCGTCTGATCGGGGCGGTGGAGCGCAAGGGCTACACCCTGCTGCCCCTGAAGCTGTACTGGGTGCGGGGCCGCGCCAAGCTCGAGGTGGGGCTGGCCAAGGGCAAGAAACAGCACGACAAGCGGGCTGACCAGAAGGAGCGCGATTGGCAGCGCGACAAGGCCCGGCTGCTCCGCCGCGGCTGATCCAGGCGGAATCGGCGGGCGGGAGGCCCGGAACAGGGTCCTGCGGCTTGCCCATGGAGGGCGGAACCTCCAGAATCCGCGCCTTCCCACGCACCGATGACCTCCCCGGAGTGATCTGAGATGAGCGCACGCACCTCCATGCACGGCATGTGGAGTTCCCACCTGGCCTTCGTCCTCGCCGTCACCGGTTCCGCAGTGGGTCTGGGCAACATCTGGAAGTTCCCCTACGTGGCGGGCGCGAACGGCGGCGGCGCCTTCGTGATCGTGTACCTCGCCTGCGTCGTGCTGATCGGTTTGCCGATCATGATGAGCGAGGTGCTGCTCGGTCGCCGCGGGCGCCGCAACCCGATCATCACCATGCGCGACCTCGGCCAGGAGGAGGCGGGTCAGCGCTTCTGGGGCTTGATCGGTTACTCGGGCGTGCTCGCCGGGATCCTGATCCTGTCCTACTACAGCGTGATCGCTGGCTGGGCGCTGGCTTACCTGCCGCGCCTCGCCACCGGTGTGTTCACCGGTGCCGATGCGAACACGGTCGCGCAGCATTTCAGCAACTTCATCGCCGACCCCGAGGCGCTGCTGGCCTGGCACACCGTGTTCATGGTGATGACCGTGCTGGTCGTCGCGCGCGGGGTGGAGCAGGGCTTGGAGCGAGCGGTGAAGTTCCTGATGCCGGCGCTGTTCATCCTGCTGCTGGTGATGGTCGGCTACGCCGCCACCACCGACGGCTTCGCACAGGGCCTGGAGTTCCTGTTCACGCCCGACTTCAGCAAGATCGACGGCAGCGTGATCCTGGTCGCGATGGGGCAGGCTTTCTTCTCGCTGAGCCTGGGCATGGGTGCGGTGATGACCTACGGTGCGTACCTGCCGCAGTCCACCTCGATCCTGAACACCTCGCTGACCGTGGTCGCCGCAGACACTGCGGTCGCGATCCTCGCCGGCGTCGCGATCTTCCCGATCGTGTTCGCTAACGGCCTCGACCCCGCGCAGGGACCGGGCCTGATCTTCCAGACCCTGCCGCTGGCCTTCGGCCAGATGGGCGTCACCGGCACGATCTTCGGCACACTGTTCTTCGTACTGCTGGTGTTCGCAGGCTGGACCTCCAGCATCGGCCTGATCGAGCCGGCCGTCGCCTGGCTGGTCGAAACCCGCAACATGACCCGCGCCGGCGCAGCATGGTTGGTCGGCGGCATCATCTGGGTCGTCGGCTTCGCGACCGTCGCCAGCTTCAATATCGGTGCTGACTTCACTTTCTTCGCCGATGCGGACGGTGCGAACGGCAAGACCATGTTCGACGTGCTGGACTACCTCACCTCGAACATCATGCTGCCGCTGGGCGGTCTGCTGATCGCGCTGTTCGCCGGCTGGGTGATGTGCCGGAACTCATCGACCGAGGAGCTGGCGATGGGTACGGGACTGCGCTACCAGGCCTGGCGCCTGCTCGCTCGTTTCGTCGCACCCGCAGCAGTGGCCCTGGTGTTCCTGAACGCGGTGGGCCTGCTGGGCTGATCCCCGGCAGCGAGCCATGGTCGTGATCAACCGCAGCGCGCTCGTCCGCTACGAGCCCGCGCGGATGTACGCGATCGTGGACGATGTGCCGCGTTACCCCGAGTTCATGCCCTGGTGCCGCGCGACCGCGGTGCATCTGGACGAGGGTCCGATCCAGGAGGCGAGCCTCACGATCGCCAAGGGGCCGTTCCATGACACCTTCCGCACCCGCAACACCCGGATCCCGGGTGCTCGTATCGACCTCGCTCTGATGGAAGGGCCGTTCCGCGAGCTCCAGGGCAGTTGGACCTTCGAGGCGATGGGCGAGGGCAGCAAGGTCACGCTGGAGCTACGCTTCGACTTCGCCAACGCGCTGATCGGCCGCACCTTGGGGCCGGTGTTCGAGGGCATCGCCGACGGTCTGGTGGACGCCTTCGTGAAACGCGCACGAGCCCTCTACGGATGAGTGCCCGCCGATGAAGGTGGAAGTCGTCTACGCGCTGCCCGAGCGGCAGACGCTGCTGGCGCTGGAGGTCCGGGCGGGCACCACCGCACTGGCTGCAGTGCAGGCGTCAGGCATCCTCAGCCGCCACCCGGAGCTGGACCAAGCGTCGCTGAAGCTCGGCGTGTTCGGGCGCCGCGTGGACCCGCAGCAGGTGCTGGTCGCTGACGATCGGGTTGAGATCTACCGGCCGCTGCTGGCCGACCCGCGCGAGGTGCGACGGAAGCTCGCGGCCGAGGGCCGCACCATGGCGAGGGATCAGCGCGAGGCTTCGGAGCCCGAGGAGGGCTAGCTGCCGCTGTCGGCCTCCGAGCGTACGGGCCCGATGGAGTCCTCGGCGAAGTCGTCGGCCGTCTCCTCCACATCGCGTGCGTACTCGGCACCATCGATCTGCGTCACGATGCCTTCATCGTCGAAGTGGATCACGACGTGGCGGTCGAACGCCTGCTGGGAGTCCCAATCGCCGCGCTTCAGGTAGTACACGTAGGTCCAGCGTCGCCCGTGGAAAGCATCGTCCGCGACCGGGTCGCCGAGGAGGTAGCTGACCTGCCGCTCGTCCATGCCGACCTCGACCTGCGCCAGGCGATCGATGTCGACGTAGTTGCCCTGCTGGATGTCCACGCGGTACACGCAGGCGGTCAACATCAGGGCGGAGAAGAGGGTCAGGGATCGCAGCATCTGGAGGGCTTCCGGCGGTTGGGGTGGTCACAAGGCTGTGGGATGATACCAGTCGAAACGATGCTCGCGCCCTGCCTTGGGTCGCAGCGCGTTCGCAGCGGAGGTCCCTTGGAGAGCAAAGACCTGAAGGAAGCGGGGCTCAAGGTCACCGCGCCGCGGCTCAAGATCCTCGAGATCCTGGACTCCGGCACGCAGCGACACATGAGCGCCGAGGATATCTACCGCGCGCTGATCGAGGGCGGTGGGGACATCGGGCTCGCGACCGTCTACCGCGTCCTCACCCAGTTCGAGCAGGCCGGTCTCGTCACCCGCCACCACTTCGAAGAGGGCCGCTCGGTCTTCGAGCTCGACGAGGGCGGTCACCACGACCATCTGGTCTGCACCGACTGCGGGCGGGTCGAGGAGTTCTACGACGAGGTGATCGAGAAGCGCCAGCGCGAGGTCGCCCGCGAGCTCGGCTTCGAGATCGCCGACCACGCCTTGAACCTGTTCGTGAAGTGCACCAAGGATCCCTGCCCGCATCGGAAGAGCTGACGCGCCGCGAGCCGCGCGCGACTCGGCGATGGGATCGGCGGACCGGGTGAAATTGCAGTGTGCGACGCGAGGCCCGAGGCCCGAGACTGCTTCAGCCCGCCTCGCGGGCTGAAGCCAACATCTCCCGCGCATGCGCGACGGTCGCTTCGGTGACCTCGATACCGCCCAGCATCCGAGCGATCTCCGCGACCCGGGCGTCCGGGTTCAGCGGTTCGACCGAGGTCGCAGTGTTGTCGTCCAGGTGACGCTTGCGCACCGCCAGGTGCTGGTGTCCGCGCGCCGCGACCTGAGGCAGGTGCGTCACCACCAGTACCTGCCGGGACTCACCCAGTTCGCGCAGGCGACGACCGACGATCTCCGCGACGGCGCCACCGACGCCGGAATCCACCTCGTCGTAGATCAGGGTGGGGATCTCGGTGGCGCGGGCCGCAGCGACCTGGATCGCGAGGCTGATGCGCGAGAGTTCACCACCCGATGCGACCTTGGCCAGGGGGCGGGGCGGTTGGCCGGGGTTGGCAGCGACGTTGAAACTGACCTCGTCGCGGCCGCGCCGGCGCCGGGTCTCGCCGGCGAGCGGCGCGACCTCGACCTCGAAGCGACCGCCTGCCATGCCCAACTCCTGCATCAGGCTGCTGATGGTCGCCGAGAGGTCCGCAGCCGCGGCGACCCGCGCCTCGCGCAGCGTCGCGGCGAGGGCGTCGTAGCGCGTCTCCAGCGTGCGCAGTTCTGATTCCAGTTCGGCCAGCGTGACCTCACCCCGTTCCAACGCATCCAGTTCGGCGCGCAGCGTCGCGTGGTGCGCCGGTAGCGCCTCAGTGCTGACACGATGTTTGCGCGACAGCTCGTGCACCGCTGCCATGCGCTTATCCACTTCCGCCAGCGCTTGCGGATCCAGATCCAGTCCGTCGAGGTAGCGCCGTAGGCTGCTCACCGTCTCGTCGATCTGCGCTTCGGCACCAGCCAGCAGTTCAGCGACCGGCACCAGCGTAGCGTCAGCGCGCGTCACCTGCGCGAGCTGCTGGTGCAAGGCACTGAGTCGATCGCGCAGGCCGTCGTCATCCTCCAGCGCGGCCATGACGCCGCCGACGCGCTCCAGCAGTTCGCCGGCGTTACTCAGGCGTTGATGTCGCCGCAGCAGCTCAGGCACCTCGTCCTCGCTGAGCGCGAGGGCGTCGAGTTCCTCGAGTTGGAACCGCAGGTACTCCAGGCGCTGATCTCGATCCGCCTGCGCTGTCTGCTGCGCAGACAGTCGTTCGCGTGCTTCCGCCATGCGGTCGAATACCGCCGCGATGTCGGCGACATCACCCTCGTTACCGGCATGCCGGTCCAGGATCGCGAGCTGCGCCGGGCGTCGCACCAGCGACTGATGTTCGTGCTGACCGTGGATGTCCACCAGCAACTCACCCAGTTCGCGCAGCGTGGTCAGCGGCACTGATCGGCCGTTGACGAAGGCGCGTGAACGGCCGCCTTGGTTCTCGCTGGCTTGCACCACGCGGCGCACCAGGCACTCACCGTCCGCATCCAGCGCCTGCTCCTGCAGGTAGGCGGCCGCGGCGGGGCGATCGGCGATGTCGAAGTCGGCGACCACCTCGGTGCGGTCTGCACCAGCGCGCACGGCGTCGCTGTCCGCGCGGTCACCCAACACCAACCCGATCGCATCGAGGAGGATGGACTTGCCGGCGCCGGTCTCACCGGAGAGCACGGTGAGGCCGCCCGCCAGCTCCAGGTCCAGGGTCTCGACCACGGCCAGCCCGTTGATGCTGAGGTTGCGCAACATGGCTAGCGGGTGCCTCCGGTGCTCTGCGCCCAGTGCATCTTGGTGCGCAGCAGGGCGAAGTAGTCGTAGCCGACCGGATGCAGCAAGCGCAGCGGCTTTTCAGCGAGCGTGATCCGGATGCGATCGCCCGCGGTCAGCTGTGCCACATCGCGCGCGTCGCACAGCACCTGCGCCGGGTTGTCGGTGCGACCGGTGATCAGCACCTCGATCGTCTCGCCCGTGCTGACCACCAGGGGTCGGTCGGACAGCGTATGCGGGCAGATCGGCACCATCACCAGGGTCGCCAGGCCGGGGTGCAGGATCGGGCCACCCGCGGACAGGGCATAGGCAGTCGAGCCGGTGGGCGTCGCGACCACCAGGCCATCGGCGCGGTGCGCGCTGACCAGTCGCCCCCCGACCCAAGTCTCGAACTCGATCATGCGCCCGACATCCCAGCGCTGGACCACGATGTCGTTCAGGCCCAGGGCCTGCGCGATCGGGGCACCGTCGCGCAAGACGCTCGCCGCGATCATGCAGCGCGCATCCTCGACCGACTCGCCGTCCAGGATGCCGTCGAGCAGGTCGACCTCGGCCGCACCGATATCGGTCAGGAAGCCCAGGCGGCCCAGGTTCACGCCCACCAGCCGGGTGCCCGCGGGGCCGGCGGCATGGGCCGCGCGCAGCATGGTGCCGTCACCACCGACGGCGACGATCAGGTCGGCATCCGCGGCCAGCCCTTCCGCGTCGCGGAAACCATCCGCACGCAGCCCCAGCGGCTCGCTCTCGGATTCCAGCAGGACCGTCAGACCACGCCCATGCAGGCGTTCCACCAGCGCTGCGATGGTCCGCAGCACTTCCGGGACGGGCAGTTTGCCCATGATCGCGACGGTCTGGATGTTCATCCCACTCCCTAGCGGAAAGGCGGAGTTTCGCCGGTGTCCCCATGACTTTCCACCCGGGTGGATCTCTTGCGGCACTGCGCGATGCCTGCGCCCGCATCGTTGTCCGGGATCGCGCCTCGGGACTCGGGCCACGCGCAGGGTCGCACGGAATCTTTGCCACCCGCGGCTCGTGGCTCGAGGCGCTCTTATGCTAGCTTGATTGGCACTCATCCACCCGGAGTGCCAGGGCTGCCATGGCGGAACCGAACAGCCAACTCAGCGAACGCGCACAGAGCCTGCTGCGGCTGCTGGTGGAACGCTACATCGCGGACGGGCAGCCGGTCGGATCACGCACGCTGGCCAAGGGCACGGGGCTCGCGGTCAGCCCGGCGACCATCCGCAATGTGATGTCGGACCTCGAGGAACTCGGCTTCGTGCGTTCACCGCACACCTCGGCGGGACGCATCCCGACGGTGAAGGGCTACCGGTTCTTCGTGGACTCGCTGCTGAAGATGCAGCAACCCGATCGCCGCGAGGTGCAGCGCATCGAACGGGAGCTCAAGGACGAGGGCGATCCCAAAGCGCTGATGGCGACCGCCTCGCGCATGATCTCGGACCTGACCCACTTGGCAGCGCTGGTCACCGAACCCAGGCGGCGCGTCGCCAGCCTGCGCCAGATCGAGTTCCTGCCCCTGAGCGGATGCCGGGTGCTCGCGATCCTGGTGATGAACGAGCGCGAGGTGCAGAACCGCATCCTCGAGATGGACCGGCAGTACAGCCAGTCCGAGCTGATCGAGGCGGCCAACTACGTGAACGCGCACTTCGCCGGCAAGGGGCTGGAGCAGGTGCGCGCCGCGCTGGCCGAGGAGCTGAAGCTCACCCGCGAATCGGTCAACGCGCGCATGGTCGCGGCGATGCAGATGGCGCAGTCGGCGTTGGGGCAGGAGCGGGTGCGCGACGACCATGATTACGTGCTGGCTGGCGAGGTGCAGCTGATGAGCTTCGCCGAGCTCTCCGACATGGACAAGCTGAAGCGGCTGTTCGAGGCCTTCGGCCGCAAGCGCGAACTGCTGCACCTGCTGGACCGTTGCATCGGCGCGGACGGCGTACAGATCTTCATCGGCGACGAGTCCGGCTACTCGGTGCTGGATGAGTGCAGCCTGGTGACCGCGCCCTATGCGGTGGACGGGGAGGTGCTCGGCGTCCTCGGGGTGATCGGCCCCACGCGCATGGCCTACGAACGGGTGATCCCGATCGTGGACCTGTCGGCGCGCCTGCTGGGCAGGGCGCTCGCGGGACGCTAGGCGCCCGCGCCGCGGGCACGCCGCGAGCCGCGAGCTACGCGTGGCCCGAGGCCGTCCATCACTGCCTCGCCGCTGATCGGGCCCAGGCCTTGAAACCCCGCCACCGACCCCAACCAACCATCCCAGCAGCGAGCCTGGGTGCCCGCGGTCGCAGAGCGGCGACCGTGGGCACCCCCTATCTACCACCCGCTATGGCGGGACCAGTACGGAAAGGGAGACCCATGGAGCCGGAGCAGAGCGAGCCGAACGCTGAGCAGGTGCAGGGCGCGGAAGCCGCGACCGAGCAACAGGATGCGGGCACCCAGACTGACCCCGCAGCGCTGCTGGCAGCCGCCGAGGACCAGGCCCAGGAGAACTGGGATCTGTACCTGAGGGCATCAGCCGAGCTGGAGAACATGCGGCGCCGGGCCGAGCGCGACCTCGCGCAGGCACTGCGCTACGGCCCCGAGCGGCTGGTCCGCGAACTGCTCCCGGCCCTGGACGGCCTGAGCCTCGCGCTGGCTGAACACGCTGCGGCGGATGACCCCGCCCGCGCCGGGCTCGAGATGATCGAGCGCCAGTTCATGCAGGCGCTGGCCAACGTCGGCGTCGAGACCCTGGACCCCACGGGAGCGGCATTCGACCCCGAGCTGCACGAGGCGATCAGCATCCAGGAGACCGCGGACGCGGCGCCGGACACCATCCTGATGGTGGTGCAGCGGGGCTTCGTCCTGAACGAGCGCCTGATCCGCCCGGCACGGGTGGTCGTGGCCAGGGCCCCTGAGGCCAGCGCTTGAAAGCTGGAGCATGACCCCCAGATAGCCGATATCGAAGCCGGCATCCATCCCCAGGACAGGGCGCGGGTGCGGCACCACAGGACAACGGACCAGTAACCGGAGCTACAGACATGGGCAGGATCATCGGAATCGACCTCGGCACCACCAACTCCTGCGTCGCAGTGATGGAGGGCGGCAAGCCCAAGGTCATCGAGAACAGCGAAGGCGATCGCACGACGCCGTCGATCATCGCGTACACCAAGGACGGCGAGGTGCTCGCCGGTCAGCCGGCCAAGCGCCAGGCGGTGACCAACCCGCAGCGCACGCTGTTTGCGATCAAGCGCCTGATCGGCCGTCGCTTCAACGACAAGGTCGTTCAGAAGGACATCGACATGGTGCCCTACAAGATCGTCGAAGCTAGCAACGGCGACGCTTGGGTGGACGTGGACGGCAAGCACATCGCGCCGCCTGAGGTCTCGGCCAAGGTCCTGGCGAAGATGAAGAAGACCGCCGAGGACTACCTGGGTGAGGAGGTGACCGAGGCGGTCATCACCGTGCCCGCGTACTTCGATGACTCGCAGCGCCAGGCGACCAAGGACGCCGGCCGCATCGCGGGTCTGAACGTGAAGCGCATCATCAACGAGCCGACCGCGGCGGCGTTGGCCTACGGCATGGACAAGAAGGAGGGCGATCGCAAGATCGCCGTCTACGACCTCGGTGGTGGCACCTTCGACGTCTCGATCATCGAGATCGCAGCGGTCGAGGGCGAGCATCAGTTCGAGGTGCTGGCCACCAACGGTGACACCTTCCTCGGCGGTGAAGACTTCGACAAGCGCCTGATCGATTTCCTGGCCAAGGAGTTCGAGAAGGAGCAGGGCATCGACGTGCGCAAGGATCCGCTCGCGATGCAGCGCCTCAAGGAAGCTGCTGAGAAGGCGAAGATCGAGCTGTCCTCAGGTCAGCAGACCGATGTGAACCTGCCTTACATCACCGCGGATGCTTCCGGCCCGAAGCACCTGAACGTCAAGGTCACCCGCGCCAAGCTCGAGGGTCTGGTCGAGGATCTGGTCGACCGCACCATCGAGCCCTGCCGCATCGCGCTGAAGGATGCCGGCCTGCAGGCCAAGGACATCGACGCGGTGATCCTGGTCGGCGGCCAGACCCGCATGCCCAAGGTGCAGGCCAAGGTGCAGGAGTTCTTCGGCAAGGAGCCGCGCCGCGACGTGAACCCGGATGAGGCGGTCGCGGTCGGCGCTGCGATCCAGGGCGGCGTGCTCGGCGGCGAGGTCAAGGACGTGCTGCTGCTGGACGTCACCCCGCTGTCGCTGGGCATCGAGACCCTGGGCGGTGTGATGACCAAGCTGATCGACAAGAACACCACCATCCCAACCTCGGCGACGCAGACCTTCTCCACCGCCGAGAACAACCAGACCGCGGTCACCGTGCACGTGCTGCAGGGAGAGCGCGACCAGGCGACGGCGAACAAGTCACTGGGCCAGTTCAACCTGGAGAACATCCCGCCGGCACCGCGCGGCATGCCGCAGATCGAGGTCAAGTTCGACATCGACGCGAACGGCATCCTGAACGTGTCGGCGAAGGACAAGGCCACCGGCAAGGAGCACTCGATCACGATCAAGGCCTCCAGCGGATTGGAGGATGCGGAGATCGAGCGCATGGTGCGCGAGGCCGAGGAGCATGCTGATGAGGACCGCAGGTTCCGTGAGCTGGTCGAGGCCCGCAACCATGCCGACGCGTTGCTCCACGGCGTGGAGAAGTCGCTCGAGGAGATGGGCGACAAGGTCGAGGCCGAAGAGCGTGCTGCGATCGAGTCCGCGCGCGATGAGCTCAAGGCTGTGCTGAAGTCCGACGACAAGGACGCCATCGTGACCAAGACCACCGCCCTCGCGGAGGCTTCGGCGAAGATGGCCGAGCGTGCCTACGCCGATGCGCAGGCTCAAGCCTCCCCCGACGGTGCTGGGGCCGGCGATGGCGATGTGGTCGATGCCGAGTTCGAAGAGGTTAAGGACGACTCGCCCCGCGAAGACAAGTGACCGCGCGCCGGTACGGCGAGGCGGACATTCGGACGCGGCGCGTGCTGAGACGCGCCGCGTTCGTATTTGAGAGCATTAGCATGTCTGTGGGTCGGTCATGAGGGAAACCGTGTCCAAGCGCGATTACTACGAGGTCCTCGGGGTGGAGCGGGGCGCTGACGATGCGGCCATCAAGAAGGCCTATCGCAAGCTCGCCATGAAGTTCCACCCTGATCGTGCAGGCGACGACGCGACTGCGGAGGCCAGCTTCAAGGAGGCCAAGCAGGCCTTCGAGGTGCTGTCGGACCCGGACAAGCGCGCGAGCTACGACCGCTTCGGTCACCAGGGCGTCGAGGGCATGGGCGCCGGTGGCCGCGGTGCGGGTCCGGGCTTCGACCCCGGTGACATATTCGGTGACATCTTCGGCGACATCTTCGGTCGCGGCCGCCGCGGAGGTGGCGGCCAGCGCGTGTTCCGCGGCGCGGACCTGCGCTACGACCTCAGCATCACGCTGGAGCAGGCCGTCGCCGGCCACAGCTTCGAGATCCGCGTTCCGCGCACCGAGACCTGCGACACCTGCGACGGCAGCGGTGCGGCCGAAGGCTCCTCCCCGGTGGATTGCACGACCTGCGGTGGTGTCGGCGAGGTGCGCGTGCAGCAGGGCCTGTTCACGCTGCAACAGACCTGCCCGAGCTGCCGCGGTCGCGGCAAGACCATCTCCGACCCTTGCCCGCGCTGCGCCGGCGGCGGTCGGGTCCGTCGCACGCGCACGCTGTCGGTCAAGGTGCCTGCCGGCATCGACGCCGGCGATCGCATCCGCTTGGCGGGCGAGGGTGAGCCGGGCCAGAGCGGCGGCCCGTCCGGTGACCTCTACGTGGTCATCGACATCAAGGCGCACCCGATCTTCGAACGCGATGGTGCGGACCTCTCCTGCGAGGTGCCCATCAGCATCACGCGCGCGGCGCTGGGTGGCAGCGTCGAGGTGCCGACCCTGGGGGGCAGCGCGCGCATCGACATCCCGAACGGCACCCAGACCGGCAAGGTGTTCCGCCTGCGCGGCAAGGGTGTCTCCCCGGTGCGCGGTGGCGCTGCTGGCGATCTGTTCTGCCGGGTGATGATCGAGACGCCGGTGAACCTCACCGATGAACAGAAAGCCTTGCTCGAACAGTTGGACGGCACGCTGACCGCTGGCGGTGAACGCCACAGCCCCAAGGCGTCGTCCTGGGTGGACGGTGTGAAGTCCTTCTTCAAGGGCCTCGGTGGTGACTGAGCGCGCGCCGCTGCGTATCGCGGTCGCTGGCGCCGGCGGCCGCATGGGGCGCGCGATCATCCTGCGCATCCTGGACAACGACGATCTGGAGCTGCGCGCTGCGATCGTGCGCGCGGGCAGCGATCTGGTCGGCGAGCTCGTGGTCGGCGCGGGCAC
>Ga0214472_10005680_pt1 | contig 13131 bp, 12 predicted proteins | sample RVTome_6_FD_207662 | JGI IMG/M metagenome (GOLD analysis project Ga0214472, IMG submission 207662) | Soil microbial communities from uranium-contaminated site in the Upper Colorado River Basin, Wyoming, United States - RVT140D175 | ecosystem: Environmental > Terrestrial > Soil > Contaminated >... | reverse complement strand
CGATCAGCACTTTCTTGAACATCAGGGGGTCAGCTCGATCGCCCCGGCGGCGTCGGCCCCGCCCAGCCGGTTCCCCGAGGAGTCGACGCCCGACACCTTCAGGGCGAATTCGCTCGGGTTCGTCGCGTAGAAGATCGCGCTCTCGTAGCTGATCACGCCCTGAGTGTACCAGTGGAACAGCGACTGGTCGAAGCTCTGCATCCCGTACTGCACCGAGCCCTCGGCGATCAGCTCGGGAATGTTGAGCAATTTGGACAGGTCGCGGACGTTGTCGGCGACGGCGGCGGTGTTGATCAGCACTTCGGCGGCCGGCACCCGGCCGCGCCCGTCTTTGCGCGGCACCAGGCGCAGGGAGACGATCGCCTGCAGCGCGGTCGACAGCAGATGGCGGATTTCGTCGTGCTGGTGCGGCGGGAAGAACGAGATCACCCGGTTGATCGTCTGCGTCGCGTCCGTCGTGTGCAGCGTCGAGAACACCATGTGTCCCGTGTCCGCCGCCTTCAGCGCCGTGTCCAGCGTCTCCATGTCACGGATCTCGCCGATCAGAATCAGGTCGGGATCCTGGCGCAGCACGTGCCGCAGCGCCGAGTTGAACGAGAGCGTGTCGTTGCCCACTTCGCGCTGCGAGATGTTGGCGTGTTGGTCGCGGTGCAGGAACTCGATCGGGTCTTCGATGGTGATGATGTTGACGCGGCGGTTGGTGTTGACGTGGTTGATCATCGCCGCCAGCGCCGTTGATTTGCCCGACCCGGTCACGCCGGTCACGAGCACGAGCCCGCGCGGCTTGAGGGCGATTTCCTCGAGCACACCCGGCAAGTTCAGCTCGCGAATCTGCTTCACCTCGTACGGGATGGCCCGGAAGGCGAACGCCACCGTGCCGCGCTGCTGATACACGTTTGTCCGGAACCGGCCCACGCCGGGCACCCCGATCGCGAAGTCGGCCTCCTTGTGCTCGGCGAACTCCTTGATCTGCCGCGGCGTCATGATCTGCTCGGCCAGCGACTTCAACTCTTCCGGCTTCAGCGGCGCCGTATCGAGCGCGACCAGGTCGCCGTTCACGCGAATGGTTGCCGGCCGGCCGACCTTGAGCAGCAGGTCGGAGCCGTTGCGCTGCACCATGTGCGTGATCGCTTGTTTGAAGTTGAATGCCGGCAGATTGCTCTGCGTCGCTTCACCCATGCGGATCCACCCGGAAAAGGACCTGGCCAAACTCCACCGGCTGCGCGTTTTGCGCCGAGACTTCCCGGATCACGCCCGAGACCTCGGACTCGATCTCGTTCATGATCTTCATCGCCTCGATGATGCAGACCACCTGCCCCACATTCACCCGGCTGCCGACCTTCACGTACGGCTGCGCGGCGGGCTCGGGCGACTGATAGAACGTGCCCACCATCGGGGACTTGATCTCGCTCAGCGCAGGACCGGAGGGCGCGGAGACTCCTTCGGGACGGGAGGCGGGGGACGCGGGAAGGGTCGGCTGGGACACCAGGACGTGACCGGCTCCCATCGAGTTACCGACATGGCCCGCCTTTGAGACGCGAACCGACGACCACGCCCCGAACAGCCCGCGGCGGATCTCGATGGCGCCGACCTCCGGCGCATCCTTCAAGATCTGCACGATCTGGGCGATGATGTCGAGCTTCATACCGTGAAGATACCCCCCCTCAGGCCCTACACCAGTTCCACGAGGTCCGTGCAGCCGTCGGTGAGCAGCACGGGGCCGTCGGCCGAGAGATGCACGTCGTCTTCGATGCGCACGCCGCCTCGTCCCGCCACGTAGACGCCCGGCTCGATCGTGATGACGGCGCCGTCGGGCAGAAGATCGGTGGCGGTCCGCGCGAGCCGCGGGGCCTCATGCACTTCGAGACCCACACCATGGCCGGTCGAATGTCCGAACGCCGCGCCGAATCCGCGCGCTTCGATCGGACCACGCGCCAGCGCATCCGCCTCTCGGCCGCTCATGCCGGCGCGCACACCCTCACGCGCGCGCCGCTGTGCGTCCTGAACCACCCCGTACAACGCGCGCTGCGACTCATCGGCGCGCCGGCCGACCACCACGGTGCGCGTGACGTCGGCGCAGTACCCGTCCACAACGGCGCCAAAGTCTAGCAGCAGCCACTCGCCGGCCAACACCGTCCGCGTGCTCGTGTGCGCGTGCGGCAGCGCGCTGCGCGGGCCGCTCGCCACAATCGTCGGAAACGGATGGGCTTCGCTGCCGTGGCGGCGCAGTGCGCCCTCGAGCAGCCCCGCGACTTCGAGCTCCGTCTGCCCCGGCCGGATCAGCGCGAGCGTGTCGCAGAGCGCGGCCGCCGCCACTCCAGCGGCGGCGCGGATGGCCGCGACTTCGCCCGCGTCTTTGCGCACTCGCAGCCGCTCGACCAGCTCGCCGGCCGCCTTCCAGCGCCACGCCGCACCCGGACCGGATGAGAATCGCTCCGCGTCCTTCACGCTGATGGCGTGCGCCTCGAAACCCACCAAGCCCAGCGTGTCGAGTGTCGGCAGCTCCTTGAACAGCCGCTCCCACACGCTCGTCCCTTCGATCTCGACTCGCGCCACCGCGCCGCATTGCTGGCGGGCCTGCTCGTCGTACCGGAAATCGGTCACCACCAGCAGCGCACTCCTGGTCGCCACGGCGACTCCGGCCGACCCGCTGAAACCCGTCAGATACCGGATGTTGGGCCGCGACGTCACCAGCAGCGCGTCGAGCCCCTCGGCTTCGAGCAGGGCCGCCAGCGCCGCGTGTCGATCCGGCCGCTTATCGCCGCCCGAGGTAGCCGACAAGACCCTCGAGCCCCAGGCGATAGCTCTCGGCGCCGAACCCGGTCACCACGCCGACCGCGAGATCGGCGAGCAGCGACTTCCGCCGCTCCGGCTCGCGTCCGAAAATATTCGACAGGTGCACCTCGACGAACGGCACGCGCACCGCCAGCAGCGCGTCCCGAACGGCGAGGCTGGTATGAGTAAACGCCGCGGCATTGATCACCGCGCCATCCGCCCGGGGCGGGCCTGTCAGACCCTGGATGGCCTCGACCAGCTCGCCTTCATGGTTGGTCTGGATCCACGTGCACTCGACGCCCAGCGCGCGCGCCCGCTCGCGCGTGGCACGCTCGATTTCCGCGAGACTGGTGCGGCCATAAACCTCGGGCTCGCGCTCACCCAACAAATTGAGATTGGGGCCGTTCAGCACGGCGATGCGGTGAGACACTAGGATTTGAGCTTTTTCAGCCACTGCTGGAACTGATCGGCCTCCGCCTCGTCCTCGGGCGGCCGCTGCGACCGGCCCGACGTACGGCTACCGCCGGGAGTTTTCGCCGACGCTCCTTCCGCCGCCGGAGCACCAGGTTTCCCGCCTGCAAAGAACTCGTCAAACGAAAAGCCGCCGGTCTTCGATCCGTCCCCCGGCGGCGTACCGGCCGGGGGGGAGGCTGCGGATTCCGGCGCGGGAGGGCGCGCTGCCTCCTCACCGAAGACCGTGTCGAGCGAGATATGATCCTGCGCCGGATGCGACGGCTCGCCCAGCGGTGGGCTCCCCCCTCCCTCGCCGCCTGCGACATCGAACGCCGACGCGAGCGTACTCAGCTCTGCCGGAGCAGCCGGAGCGGCGCCGCGCCCCGACCAAATCCCTTTGAGAAATGCCTGCGCCGAGACGCCGGACCCTTTTTTCCCCCCCGGCGAGAGTTGCTCGACTTTGACCTTCAGGTTGGCGTCGTGAGGCCGCTGCGCGAGCAGCGCCTGATACACGCGCAGCGCGTCCTGCTGATGCCCCTGCTTCAAGTACAGCTCGGCCATCGTTTCGGTCAGCACGGGCTCTGCCTTCGAGAGCGTCGCGGTGTCGGCAGCGCCATCGTCGTCCGACAAGGCGACGGCGGCGGGAACGCGCGCTGCGCGCGGCGGCGGCGGCGGCGGAGCTGGAGGCGGTGGCGGCACTGGAGGCTTCCTCGCCTCCGGAGCCTCATCCGGCATGATGAGCGGCAGGTCAACCTGGGGCAGCGACTCGTCGAGCTCGGGGAGGGAAGCGCGTTTGTCCCCCCCTTCGGGCGTCGGCGCATCCAACTTGAACATGCCGCTGCCTTCGTACTGCGTCCGCGCCAACCCCTCGATCTCCACCCGCTCGAACTGTTGAGCGTTCAACTCGACGTCTTCCTGGACTTCCAACCCTTCGGCCTTGGCCGCCGCATGGGCGTTCGGATTGAAGCTGATCGGGGTCTCGAAGTTTTCGACGTCGGCCGAGAGGGTGGACGCGCTCGCCGGCGGTTTCAGCGTCACCGGCTCCGGCGTTTCCTTCTCGACCGCGAACTCCGGTTTCTCCATTGTGGCGGTAGGCTTCGTCGCAGCTTTCCCCTTGGCGCGCGCCAGGGCTTCCGCCGCATCGCCGTTCATCGGATCGGCGTTCAGCAGCCGCGATAACCACTCCACTTCCTCGGCGTACTGTCCATTGCGCTCCGCGAGCTCGGCAAGGCCGCGCAGGGCGATGATGTTCTCGCCGTCCAGCTCCAGGACCTTGCGAAACACGCCCAGGGCGGCGGGATCGTCTTTTTTGTCGACGAGGCAACGGGCGTAGACGATGTAGGCGCTGACGTAGTCGGGGTGGAGCTTGAGGCCGTTCTGACACAGGTCAATCGCGTTATCTATAAGCCCTGCTTTACGATAGGCGTCCGCCAAGGGGGCGAAGTTGCGGCCCTTGGGGTTATCCCGAAAACGCGCTTCGAGCTTGTCGATCTCGCTGGTGTAGGCCACGCCCTAAGTCTATGTGGGAATTTGACGAAGATAGTGTTCGGCCGCTGGTGCTGTCAAATGACCGGAGATGATGTGCGCTTGAGTTTGTGCGTTGTTGTTTCTAGACTTATGCCCCTTCACCCCTCCCTTTGACCGGAGTTCGAAGTCGCCATGCTGCGCACGATGCGCGCCAACACCAAATGGGTCTTCTACATTCTCGCCGTCGCCTTTGTCGGCTGGATCGCCGTGGGCCAAGTCATGGAGATCCTCGGTCCCAGCGGCAGCGTCGTCCTGCAGGTCAATCGGAAAAAGTACCAGGTCACCGAGTACCAGCAGCGTCTGCAGCTCGCCTACGACCAGTACCGCCAGCAGAACGGCACTGCGCCGCTGAGCCGTGAAGCCGAGCAGCAAATCGGCGATCAAGTCATCAGTCAGATGGTGCAGGACGCGCTGCTGGAGCAAGAGTACAGGCGGCTCGGCATCCGTATCAGCGACGCGGAGATCATCGATGCGGCGCGGACCTCGCCGCCGCCGGAGGTGCTGCGCGATCCGCAATTCCAGACCGACGGTCAGTTCGACAGCCGGAAGTGGAATCAATTCCTCCAGAGCGCCGACCCTCAGCTGCTGACCCAGATCGAGGCGATCTACCGCGCTGAGATTCCGCGCGTCAAGCTGGTTCAGTACCTCACCAGCGACGTCTACGTCTCCGACGCGAGGCTGTGGCGCATGTACAAGGACCAGCACGATTCCGTGCGCATTGCGTCGCTGGCGATCTCGCCATTCACGATCCCGGATACCACGCCGATCAGCGACGGCCAGCTCTCCGCCTACATCTCGGAGCATGAGGATGAATTCAAGCAGCCGGCCGTCGCCTACGTGCGGTTCGTCGCGATGCCGCGGGTGCCCACCGCCGCGGATAGCGCCGTCGCGACGGCGCACGTCGCGCGCGTACGCCGCGAGCTGGCGCGCGGCGCGAAGTTCGAGGACGTCGCGCGCCGCGAGTCGAGCGATAGCGTCAGCGGGCAACGGGGTGGCGATCTCGGCTGGATGAAGCGCAACGACCCGCGCTTCGTTCCGGAGTTTCTCGCGGGACTGCGGGGACTCGGACCGGGCCAGGTTTCGGCACCGGTCCCGTCGGACTTCGGCTATCACCTGATTCAGATCGATCAGGCGAAAGGCGACTCCGTCAAGGTCCGGCACATCCTGATTCCCGTCGCGCTGCAGGGCGAGCACCTGGATCACGTGGAAGCCCGCGCCGACACGCTCGAGCGCCAGGCGGCGGAGCGGAGCGGGCCCGCCGTGCTGGACAGCGCGGCGCGCCGCTTCGGGCTGCAGGTCTCGCCGGTGTTCCAGGTCGTGGAGGGCAATCCCTTCACGCTGGGAGGCCACGCGATTCCGGACGTTAGCGTGTGGGCGTTCGAGGCCCCGCTGGGTGAAACCAGCCCCATCGTCGAAGCCCCACGCGCGTATTACGTGTTCCAGCTCGACTCCGTGACCGAAGCCGGCGTCCCGCCGCTCGATCAGATTCGGGCGCGCGCCACTCGCCTGGTCAGACTCGAGAAACAGAAAACCCTGGCGCGCCGCCACGCCGACTCGCTGCTGACCATGCTGCGGGGCGTACCCGATCTGGCGGCCGCGGCGGCCGCGCGCGGCCTCATCGTGGACCGCTTCGGCCCGTTCGTTCGTGTCCGTCCGCCGAGTTATCTCGCGGGTCAACCCTTGGTCATCGGTACGGCGTTCGGCCTGAGCGTCGGCGAGCGCAGCGGCGTACTCGAGGGCGAGAACGGCTACTTCATCATCGAGTCGTTGGGGCGCAAGCTCGCGGATTCAAGTGCCTGGGTCGCGCAACGGGACGCGCAGCGCGCGCAGCTGCGGCAGGTGATGCAGCAGGCGCGCATTCAGCAGTATCTGGACGGAGTGCGCGCCAAGGCGAAGATCGTCGATCGGCGCAAGGACCTGTTCAGATCGCAGACCGCTTCGGATGCCGAGGCCGTGACGCTGTTCTAGCTCACTCGACCAATCGTTTGGGGGTGGCATCGCGCGCCGGGGGAGCGTCCTCCTCCGGACGGCGGATGCTGTCTTCCGCGTCGGTGAGCGCGCGCTTGAACTCTCTGAGGCCCTTCCCCACCGCCCTCCCCGCTTCGGGCAGCCGATTGGCGCCGAACACGAGCAGGACGATCAGCATCAGGATGAGGATTTCGCTGCCGCTGAGATTCCCTAAGCCCATTGGCCCTTAGCCTCTGTTAGTGATTCAGCCGCTTTGGGGCGCCGCCACCGGCGGGGGGAATCGCCGCATCCGAATCCGCCGGATCCTGCGGCTCCTCTGTTTTCAGACCGCGCTTGAATTCCTTGATGCCCTTCCCGATCGACGCCCCGATTTCCGGGATGCGCTTGGCGCCGAAGAACAGCACCAGGATCAGCAAGAGGATCGCGATTTCGGTGAAGCCGAGATTCGGAAGCATGGGACGCCTTTCTAGAAGAGCGAGCGGGCGACGAGATACGCGACCACCACGCCGACCACGGCGAGGAGCGACACGTCGAGCCCGATGGGGCCGAGCGTAAGCGACAGCACCAGCAGATCCATGTGAATCGGCCCGATGGTGGGCGTGACCGACCACGTGAACAGCTCCTTCGCCGGTCCCTGCGGCAGGAAGCGCCGCAGGAACGCGTGCAACAGCCCACCCAGCACGAAACCTACGGCCAGGACACCAAGATAGAAGAGGGGGCGACGCGGACCGTGGGGCACGGCTTAGCTGCGCCGTTCCACGGCGTACGCGATGCTCCCCTGCAAGGCATCCCGCGCCGGAGACGGCGGCAACACGTCGAGTTCGGCTTCCGCCTGCTGGGCGAGATCGAGCGCCCGCTGCCGCGCCGTCTCGAGGCCGCCCGCCCCCTCCACGAGGCGGATCACGTCAGCGACCAGGTCGTCGCTCGGCTCCGCCGCTTCCATCAGCTCGGCCACGAGCCGCCGGCCCCGGCCATCCGCGGGCATGCGCGCCAACGCGGCGATGAGTGGGAGGGTGACCTTGTGCTCTCGCAGATCCAGGCCCGAGGGCTTCCCCGTCACCGCCTCCGGCTCGGTGTAATCGAGCAGGTCGTCGGTGATCTGGAAGGCCATCCCCAACAGCAGACCGAATCGCGCCAGCGCCTGGCGATTCGCCGCCGGTGCGGCCAGGGCTCCCACCTCACACGCACCCGAGAGCAGCGACGCCGTCTTGGCCCGGATTAGCTGGTCGTACGCGCCTTCACCGTAGGCGAGCTTGTCGTGCGCTTCGAGCTGCCGCATCTCGCCGACCGTCATTTCATTCGTCACCCGCGCCAGGACCCGCAACGCCTCGTGGTCGTCCAAACGCACCAGCTCGATGATCGCGCGCGAGTACAGATAGTCGCCCATGATCACGGCGATCTGGTGCGAGAACAACGCGTTGATCGTGGGCAGCCCGCGCCGCAACACCGAGTGATCGACGGAATCGTCGTGGACCAGCGTGGCGAGATGAATCAGCTCGACGACCGCGGCCAGCGTCACCGCCCGCGCGTCCGTTGAGCCCGATGCCTGATGGCTGAGGAGCAGCAACGTGGGCCGGAACAGCTTGCCTTTCATCTGGAGCAGATGGTCATTCACCTCGCTGACGATGGGGAAGTCCGCGGCGATCACGCGCCGCAGCTCCGCTACCACCTGCTCCAATTCACCGGCCACCGGCCGCTGAACGTCGCTCAGGCTGACACGGGCCACCTGTTGACTCACGCTACTTCGCCTTGGCGAGCGCTTTCACGCGCTGCTCGGCATCGAGGAAGCGAATGTCCACCGCGAAGACGCGGCCGTAGAGATCCCGCGCGTCGGCTTTCTTGCCTTGCTGCTCGAGCGCGCGTCCCAGCCAGTACAAGACGCCGAGCCGCTCTTGATCCCCGGAAGCGGGCAGGTCGAGCCCGCGACGGAGAATCGACTCGGCGACGCCGAAGGCGCCCTTTTCGAAGAAGCAGATGCCGAGCATCTCCGAAGTGCGGAGCTTCCCCTCGGGCGCCCGGAGCGCCTTTTGCAGCTCCGCGATCGCTTCGTCGAGCAGACCCATTTCCTTGAACGCGACGCCCAAATCGTAGTGCGACTGGAAATCGGTCTCGTCGATGTTCTCGTCGATGCCCTGCTTGAAGCGCGCCAGCATGTCCTGGAAATCCTGCTCCTCGTCGCCCGTCGGCTCCTCGTCTTCGACGGTCATGCGCGTGTCCTTCGCCGGCGGTCCTTCCTCTTCCTCCGAGAGCATCGAGCCGAGGTCGATGAAGTCCCCGTCGAGCGTCGCTTCATCGCGGACCTTCATTTTCGCGTCTTTGGCCTTGACCTTGCCTTCAGGCTTGCCGGACTGCGGCGCAACGGATGGAGCGAGCATCGCGATCGCGCCCTTGGCGCGATCGTTCTTGGGATCGTGCTCCGCCACGCGTGCGTACACGGCGCGCGCCTTCTCGGGCAGGTCGGAGCGAAGCAGCGCATCCGCCAGCTCGAGATAGGCATCGACCAGCCTGGCCTTGTCGCCCGCCTTGAAAGCGAACTCCACCGCCTTCTGACGGTGCCGGACGCTGTTCGGATCGAGACGCAGTACTTCGTCCACCAAATTACGGGCGTGCGTGAGGTTACCGGCGTTCTCGTAGCCGGCGGTCGCCAGGTCGAGCTCTTCGATGCCGCGTTCCCGGTCACCCTGCTCGATCAGCGCTTCGCCCAGCGCCTGATGCGCCTCCGGATCGTCCGGGTTGTCCGCGACGCGGGATTCGAGCTCCTCGATGTCCGGCGCCGCCGGCGTCTCTTCGATGTTGGAGAACACGAGCGAGCCGGCCTGATCGCCCGCATTGCGGATCTCGTCGACTCCCAAATCGATGAAGCCGGAGCGCCGGCCGCCCGTGGAGATCGACGTGTCGTCTTCGGTCTGAATGAAGCTCGGATGCCGCGGCGACTCATCGATGGCGAGAGGCTGGTCGTCGACGTCGTGTCCGGCCTCAGTCGTCGCCGTCTCAAAGTCGGGCTCCAGCTCGAGCGGCGGGACCTCGACGGCCGGCTTCGCGGGGCGCTTGGGCACCACCGGTTTCACGCGGATGGCCTGCGGCGGCGGCGGCGCCGGCTTCTTGAAGAAGGGCGTCTTTTTGGGCTCCGGTTTCTTCGGAGCGGCGATGTTGCCTTCGAGGACGAGGTCGGCGTCTTCCAGCCCCGCGACTTCCTCGACTTCGGCCCGCCGGTCCGGAACGGTCGGCTCGAGCTCCGGCAGCGACTCCAATTCGAGATCCGACGGCGTCACTTCGTCGCGGATGGAAGGCGTCTTCGGACTGTTCGCGGCCACGTGACCGAAGTCAGCGTGCGTCGTCTCGAGACCCTCCAGCATGCCGCCGCCCGCGCCGGGCGCCTCATCCGTCAGGCTCGTCGTCTCGATGTGCAGCGACTCATCCGGCTCCGGTACGACTTCCTTGATCAACGACTCGGTGACCGGAGGAGCCGGCGGCGGCGGCGCCGCCGGTGGAGCCGCTGCAGGCTTGCCGCCCTTGGCGACGCGCGGCTCATCGAGGTCGAGAAAGACGAGACTGGAGGTCTTCCGCTTCCCCGACTTGCTGACGTCGTCATGCCCTTCAGCTGGTGGGGGTTTCGCGGTGGGGGGCGTGGCCCGGCCCATCGACGGCCGCTTGCCGGGATCGGCGCCGTACATCTTGAGATGCTCCGTCAACATCTCGCGTAGGTTCGCGCTCTCCGGGGAGATGTCGGTGAACTCTTTCAGCGCCGCAAACGCATGCTCGATTTTGCCGGCTTTCTGCATCCGCTCGGCGTACTCCACGAAGTTCTGCTTCGCTTCAGCGATGAACCCCTTCGCGGCGTACAGCTTGGCCAGTTTGAGGTAGGTCGCCTGCCGCGCCGGAGCATTGCGCAGCACCTTGTTACACATCGCGATGGCGTTGTTGTGAAATCCCAGCTCGGCGTACTTGTCGACCGCCTGGTCATAGTAATCGGCGGCCTGGCCGGGATCCCTCAGCTTGATGTAGAGATCGCCAATGCGGTTATAGATCGAGAGGTCGGGGTTCGAATCCCCCTCGGAGTCCTGGCTGTTGAGAGCGCCGATCCAGATCTCAACGGCCCGCTTGGGGTCCTTCGCTTCGAGACCCTTCGCCTTCTCGATGAGCTGCTTGAGCTTCGACATGGAAGCACTAAGATATCGGGGCCTACTTGGCCGGACAAGCCGAACCTGCTGTCCAGACGGCGCTTACGACGTCTTCGCCCATCCAGTACGCGACCTCCCGCCAGTCGTCTACAGCCGCCAATACCATGTCCGCCACGCACCCGGGGGCGATCTGGCCGCGGTCGGACGCCAGCCCGAGCGCCGCGGCGGCATTGATGGTCACCGCCGTCACAACTTCGGCGTGACGTAGACCGAGTTGCGACACACCGAACGCCATGACGAGCGGCAAACTCATCGTCGGTGAGGTACCGGGATTGTAGTCGGTGGCGAGCGCGACCGCCGCTCCCGCTTCGATGAGCCGCCGCGCCGGCGCCTGGGAACGCTTGCCGAGGAAGATCATCGTCGCGGGGAGTACGACGGCGACCGTGGCGCTGGCGGCGAGGGCCTTGATTCCCGCGTCGGAAATCGCGGCGAGATGATCGGCGGAGAGCGCCCCCAGCTCAGCGGCCAGCTCGGCGCCGCCCGAACCCTCCAGCTCATCCGCGTGGAGTTTCACCGCGAGTCCGTGTTGGCGCGCGGCGGTGAGCACCTGCCGGCTTTCCGCGACACTGAAAACGCCCGGCTCGCAGAAGATGTCACAGGACTTCGCGAGGCCTTCTCTCGCGACCACTGGGATCATCTCCTCGCACACAAGCTGCACATACGCGGCCCGCTTGCCGCGGTATTCCGGCGGCACTTCATGCGCGCCGAGGAAGGTCGGGACGAGCGTAGCCGGAAGATCGCCGGCCAGGCGGCGGATGACGCGGAGCTGCTTCAGCTCGGCCTCGAGCTCCAGGCCGTAGCCCGACTTCACTTCGATGGTGGTCGCGCCGTGTGCAATGAGCGCGGTCAGCCTCGAGCGGGTCAGCGACTCCAGCTCCGCTTCCGGCCGGCCTCTCACGTCGCGGACCGACTGCAGGATGCCGCCCCCGGCGGCGGCGATCGCCTTGTAGTCGACGCCCAAGGCGCGCCGCTCCTGATCGTCGAGCCGTGGAGCCCCGAACACCGCGTGCGTATGGCAGTCGATGAATCCCGGGAAGAGGACGCCGGTGATTTCCACGACTTGCAGGGGCGCAGCATGCTGCGCCCCTTCTTTCGGTGCGTCTCGACGCGGACCCACCCAGGCGATCCGCTCGCCATCGATCAGGACCGCGGCGTCCGCCAGGACTTCGACATCGGCCATCTCGCGTCCCCTGCGCGCGCGCGCAGGCCCGCGACACGTCACGACCTGCCTCGCGCCGACGAGCAAGGTCTTCAGTCGAGGTTCTCGTTCATCGGTAAGCGGATGTGCTGCCGGCGCGCCGTTTCAATCGCTTCCGGATAGCCGGCGTCCGCGTGGCGCGCGACGCCGATCCCCGGATCGTTGGTGAGCACGCGCTCGAGCCGCTTGGCGGCCGCCGGCGTTCCGTCGGCGACGATCACCTGCCCCGCGTGCAGCGAGTTCCCGATGCCGACGCCGCCACCGTGATGGAACGAGACCCAGGAGGCGCCGGAGGCGGTGTTGAGCAGCGCATTGAGGATGGCCCAGTCCGCGATCGCGTCGGAGCCGTCGCGCATGCCCTCCGTTTCGCGGAACGGCGACGCGACCGAGCCCGTGTCGAGGTGATCGCGCCCGATCACGATCGGCGCGGACAGCTCACCGCGCCGGACGAGATCATTGAGCGCCACTCCAAACCGCGCCCGTTCCCCCTGCCCCAGCCAGCAGATTCGCGCCGGCAGTCCCTGAAACGCGACGCGCTCCTGCGCCAGCGTGATCCAGCGCCGCAGCTGCGCGTTCTCCGGAAAGAGCTCGAGCACGAGCTGATCAGTGCGGTGCAGATCCTTCGCGTCACCCGACAAGGCGACCCAACGAAATGGCCCTTTGCCCTCGCAAAACAGCGGGCGGATGTACTCCGGCACGAACCCCGGAATCGTGAACGCATCGGCAACACCGGCGTCGCGGGCTTCGGTACGGATGTTGTTGCCGTAGTCGAAGGCGATCGCGCCCCGCTTTTGGAGATCCAGCATCGCGCCGACGTGTGACGCGATGCTCGCGCGGGCACGCTGTTCGTACGTCTCAGGAGACGTGCGCCGCAGCTGAGCGGCCTCGGCGGGACTGAGACCCGCTGGGATGTACCCGTTGAGCGGATCGTGTGCGGATGTCTGGTCGGTCACCACGTCGGGCCTGAATCCGCGACCCACCAGCGCGGGCAGCACTTCCGCGCAGTTGCCCACGACGCCGACCGACAAT
>Ga0214472_10005679_pt1 | contig 13134 bp, 9 predicted proteins | sample RVTome_6_FD_207662 | JGI IMG/M metagenome (GOLD analysis project Ga0214472, IMG submission 207662) | Soil microbial communities from uranium-contaminated site in the Upper Colorado River Basin, Wyoming, United States - RVT140D175 | ecosystem: Environmental > Terrestrial > Soil > Contaminated >... | reverse complement strand
AGGCCGGCGTCAGAATGCGACCCGGGATCGTCAGACCTCCGTCAGCGTCATGGATTATGCAGTGTGTTCTGATGTAGATAAAGAAAAAGGGGGGCAGTGCGTGGTTATTCCCCCCGCGCAGCCCCCGTTTTCTCACTTTTTTCAAGTCAGGAGAAAGAGGTAACCCCCTATTCGAGCGACTCGGCTATTCTCAACGCCTCCTCCAAATCGAGGATCCCGATCAGCCTGTAGCGGACCCCATCCACGTTCCAGTCGAGCAGCGCCTCATTCCCGACCGGGTCGTAGAACCAGGCCGCCTCCACGCCGTTCACCTCGACGAATTGGGCGTTCCCCGCGTCCATGAAAAGCGTCAGCCCGCTGTTTGCCCCGAGCAGGGTCTGGGCCAGGACGGCCACGCGCTGCGGCGGTTGGCCCAGCACGAAGTTGAGCACGGCTTCGCCGTCCCCGGTGAGGGAGGCGCCGTAGTATTCGTAGCCCTTTGGGAAATAGGTGGGATAGCGCAGAACAAAATCGGTTGCGGCCTGGGCGGTCCCGAACGGCAGCCCGGGCTGGATGACGATGGTCTGGCCGCCCGGGTTCGGTCCCGCCCCTTGCGTATAGCCTTCGTCATACACCCACTCCACGAACAGGTCTTCGAGGCTGCAGGCACATAAGGTTTCCGCCAACTCCCGGAACGGCTCCCCGCCGGCCAGGCCCCAGGCGTAGGATGCAAAAAAGGTCGGCAGGAGCGTGTCGAAGGCCGCCTCCCCGATCCGGTCGGACAGGGCGGAGATGAAAAGCGGGCCACGGCCGTAGACGATGGCGCGCACCTCGCCGGGACCGAACTCACCCACCGGCAACCCGACCGGGATCATCCGGCTCCCTACCTCGCTCCAGCGCGCCGGCCAGTCCCGTTCGTACAGGGCTTGCTCTTCCGCCCCGTAGGCGTCCAGGAAATACAGGCTGGTCATGTACTGCGCAAAGGCCTCCGGGAACCAGACCTCGTTGGCGTAGTCGTTCCCGACCAGGTTGTAGAACCACTGGTGGGCCAGCTCGTGTGCGACGGTCCGCTCCAGGTCGTTAAGCGCCGGGACCTCCCGGATGACCCCGCCTTCCGCATAATATCGCCGGTTGATCACGACCAGCCCCGGCGAGGCTGATCCGCTCGCCTGGATCGGTGTAGCGACCAGGTCGAACTCGGTGTATGGGTAGAGTCCCAGGCGCGCGTTGAACGCAACCAGGGCGCGCTCTGCGAAAGCCAGCGCATCGGCCGCGCCGGCTTCCAGACCGGGGGCCGCAAAGCTGCGGATCGTCGTTCCGCCGACCACCGTGCTGGCCGCAGTGAGATCGGCGCCGGCAACGAGGGCGAAGCTCCGCGCGGGTCCGGCCGCAAAGGTGAGCGCCTGCCGCCCCTCCGTCACGGACCGCCCGACCTCGACCCCCGCCGCCGCGACCACCAGGTCCGCCGGAAGCTCGACCGTCACCAGGAAGAAAGCGGCCTCGGCGTGGGCGTTTTCCTCCCACTGCGGCGGGTCTGACAGGCTCCAGCCGCCCGCCGCGTGGACGACGACGGTGGGGAAGAACCCGTCCAGAGCCAGGATCCCGTCCCCATAGCCGAACAGGGAGAACGGGGCCTGCTCGGCGGGGGGAATGTCCAGCGCGAAGCCGAACCGAAGCGTGGTCTTCGCACCCGGTTCCAGCTCCGCCGGGAGCGGGACGGCGAAGACCGTGCTGTCGAGATCGAACTGCGGCTCGACGGCCCGGCCGTCGACGGTGAGGTCGGAGATCGCGAGCGGCGTTTCGAGGAAGAAATTCGGGAAGCTGCGGAAGTAGATCTGCTGCAGCCCCGTCTCCTCCCGATTGGTGTAGCGGACCTCGGCAGTCCCCGCTATCCGGGCCAGCGCCGCATCGATCTCGACGGAGACCTGGTACTCGGTGGCTGCGTCGAGCGTGTCCGGAAGGTCCCGCCGGCCGGGGACCAGGCCGGGGAGGAAGACCGAGCGTTCGAAAGCGGACCCATCCGCCGGGGGCGTGACCTGCGCAGCCGTCGCCGTGGGCAGGATCTCGACCGTTTCCAGCACCGGCGCCGGGCGGCAGGCGGAGAGGAGGAGGGTGAGCAGAATGAGCAGAGCGCGTTTTTTTTTCATGGATTTCATCGATCGTGGGGGCGACACACCGCGCCGCCTTACGGGAGCGATTCAGCGATCCGCAGGGCGGTCTCGAGGTCGGAAACGCCGACCAGCTGGTAGTTGACGCCGTCCGCTTCCCAGGTCAGCAGGCCTTCATCACCGGCCTGGGTCCACAAGGCGGGGTGGCCGGCGACCTTGGTATCCACTGCGACGATGTCGCTGGTGTACGTGATCTGGATCTTCCCATTCGCCCCGCCGACAGTCGTCTGCAGCAAGCCGATCAGCCGGCTCTCGTCGAAGTTGACGAACTCCAGTGAGGCCTGACCGGTCCGGATCACGACGACGCCCAGGAAGCGGTACCCTTCCGGGACGTAGGCCGGTATCCGCAGATCGAACTCGACCATCTCCCGGGCCTCGTCGAACGGGATCGTGGGATCCAGGGTCAGATGCCTTTCCTTGTCGGCTTCATCGATGCTCTCAGGCAGCCCGGATCCCGGGATTGCCCCGGTATCCGGGGCCGGCAGGAGGATGGTCTCGCCGTTTTCCCCCGGAACGGCCTGGAAATCCCCGTCCACGCTCACCGCGGTCGTGTTCTCGCCGACCTGCCGGCTCTCGAGAATCCCCACCAACGACCGGGCCAGGCTCGTCCCCAGCGGGGAGGCGGCCAGGGCCAGTACGATGATGAGCGCAGCGGCGACGGCCAGGCGGTAGGGCACGGTGCGGCTTTTGACCACCCTGGCCCGCTGAACACTCGCGGTGCCCGTTCTGGAGGGTTCAAGCAGCCGGCGCTTTAAAGAACGGCGGATCCGGCTTTCGGGGCTGAAGTCGGCGGCGGCGAGGGTCCGGAGGGTCTCCAGTTCAGCCCGCTCCGACTCGGATCGTCCCGCGGCGTCCGCGAGGTGGTCATGCGCCAGGGCCGCGTCCATATCCCGGCTGAACTTTTCATAACTGTCGTGTTTCATGAGTGTTCTCCTGGTTCTTCGAGTTCGGACCGTATGCGCTGTACGGCCCGATGGAGGATGACGGCCACGTGGTTTTCGGTAAGACCGGTCATTTTTGCGATCGCCCGGTTGGTCAGACCGCCGGCGAATTTGAGGGCGATCAGCTCGCGCTCGCGTTCGGACAGGCCGCGGACGGCCGCCAGCAGTTCGCGGTAGGTTTCATTTTGGTCGGCGACTTCGCTCGGATCAGGGTCCGCCCCCGGCCGGTGCCGCACAGCCTCGAGCGAGAAGAACTGCCGGAGTTTCTGCCGGCGGAGCTCGGCGTTGACCGTGTTCCGGGCGACGGCGAACAGCCAGACCGAGAACGGCCCGCGCGCCGGGCGGTAGGTGTGGAGTTTCGTCAGCACCCGCTCGAAGACCTCCGAGGTCAGGTCGTCCGCGGCGACCGGGTCGATCACCCGGTAGCGGGCGTAATTGTAGATCCGGGCGAAGTAGTGGTCGTAGACCTCGGCGAAAGCGCCCGGATCGGTCTTCGCATCGGCGATCAGGGCGAGTTCGTTCGGGAGGGCGGTGTAGGTTTTGTCGGTCATGGCGGATGGGAAGGGGGGTATCCTGTTATTAAAATATGCTTTCGGAGGAAAAGTATTACAGATGAGATGAAAAAAAGGACCCCCGGTGGGCACAGCCCGCCGGGGGTCCTTTTTTTCATCTCACCCCGATCAAATATACTTCAACCCGGCCCCGGTGTTGAACAGCACCACCCGTTCATCCCCCGAGATCCAGCGATCCGCGACCAGGACTTTCAGTGCGGCGTACGTGGCCGCGCCTTCCGGGGCCGCGAAGATCCCCTCGGCCGCGGCCAACTCGCGCTGGGCTTTGACGATCTCCTCATCGCTGACGGCCACGGCCGTGCCGTCGCTGGCATAGAGAGTCTCCATGATCAGTTGGTCGGCGAAGCTCTTCGGGACGCGCAGGCCGGAAGCGATCGTGTGCGCCCCCATCCAGAAATCACAGAAATCGGCCTTTTCCTCGAAGGCCTTGACCACGGGTGCGCACCCGGCCGCCTGGACGACGACCATCCGCGGCCGGCGCTCATTTTCCAGCCAACCCATCGCGGCCATTTCATCGAAGGCCTTCCACATCCCGATCAGCCCCGTCCCGCCGCCGGTCGGGTAAACGATGACCTCCGGCAGCTCCCAGCCAAAGGCTTCGGCCAGCTCGTAGCCCATCACCTTCTTCCCCTCTACCCGGTAAGGCTCCTTGAAGGTCGAGACGTCGAACCAGTTCTCCTCCCTGGCCTGGATCCCCGCCATCCCGGCTGCATCGCTGATCAGTCCCTCGATCAATTCGACCTCGGCCCCGGCGATCCGGCTCTCCTCGATATTGGCCGCCGGTGTGTCCCGGGGCATGAAGATCTTCGCCCGCATCCCGGCCCGGGCGGCGTAGGCCGCCATCGCTCCGCCGGCGTTCCCGGCGGTCGGGATGATGACCTTTTCGATCCCCAGCTCTTTCGCCTTGGAGATCGCGGCGCCCAGCCCGCGGGCTTTGAAAGAGAACGTCGGATTGAGGCTCTCGTCCTTGACGTAGACCCGGTTGAGACCCAGCCCGCCGCCGAGCCTCGGTGCGAGCAGCATCGGGGTGTCCCCCTCTCCCAGGCTGACGATGTTGGCTTCGTCGCGCACCGGCATCACCTCGCGCCAGCGCCACATCCCGATCGGCCGGGTCCGGAATTCGTCGCGGTCCAGGCGTTTTTTTGCCTTATCTAAATCGTAGCGCGCCAGCAGGGGCGCCTGGCATGTGGGGCAGAAAGTGTGGATCCGGTCCGGATCGTAGTGCTCCCCGCAGTCGACGCATTCCAGGAAGGTGATGAGCGAGCCCATCAATCGTCGTCCCCGGTATCCTGGATGCTCCCGACGGGGCTGGGCAAGTAGGCTTCCACCCGCGCCCACAGCTCCCGGATATTGATTGGCTTCGCCATGTAGACGTCGCAGCCGGCCGCGAGCGCCTTTTCCGCATCGGCTTTCAGGGCGTTGGCGGTGATGGCAATGATGGGGGTGTGCAGCATGGTCTTGTCCGCTCGAATTCGGCGGGCCACTTCGTAGCCGTCGATGTCGGGCAGGTTGATGTCGAGCAGGATCACCCCCGGACGCTCGCTCTCGGCCAGCTCGAGACCGCGCCGGCCGTTCTCTCCCCAGATAAACCGGTACCCGCGCGACATCAAGGCGCGCTCGACCAGCCGCATATTGTCGTGGTTGTCTTCGATGTACAGGACGTTCAGATTCATCGTTTTTCCTTTGATGGTTGAATATTGGGGCCGAGTGGGGCTCCGCCCGGCCCCCATATTCAACGTTTTTCGTAGCTGCTCAGCCTCCGGCTAATATGTTGGGAAAAATGGGATACAAGCGGGGGCACGGCCCCCGCATGTATCCCATTTTTCACTCATTCTCAGCGACGGGCTGAGTTGTAAAATTCTTCAGACATGTCAGGATAAAACTCGGATGAAGCGGGTCGTCCGGGCGGCACGGTGAATGATCGAAGATAAATCCGCGCAGCCTCGGACGATCCGCCTGATCCGCGTTCTATTCCACGCCCTCCCCGGGTCTCCGGTCCGCTTCCGGTGTGCCGCCGTCCACGGGCAGATCAACGTAGAAGCGTGAGCCCTCCCCGGGCACGCCCGCGCTCTCGACCCGGATCCGCCCGCCGTGCAGCGAGACCAGGCGGCGGCTGATCGGCAGTCCCAGGCCGGTCCCCCCGGCCTTGCGGGTGCTGGACGAATCGACCTGCCCGAAAGCCTGGAAGATCAATTCCTGGTTCTCCGGCGGGACCCCGATCCCCGTGTCCTGCACGCAGATCTCGACCTGGCCGTCGGTCTGCACCGCCGTCACCGTCACCGTGCCCGTTTCCGTGAATTTGATCGCATTGCCGATCAGATTGAGCAGGACCTGCCGCAGCCGGACCCGGTCTGCGACCAGCCGCAGCGGCTCGCCGGCCGGCAGTTCGATCGCCATCGCCAGGCTCTTCTGGTCTGCCAGCGGGCCGGCGATCTCCAACACCTCTTCCAGGACTGCGTTCAAATCGACCGTCTCGGGCTCCAGGCTCATCCGGCCGGCCTCGATTTTGGCCATATCCAGCACGTCGTCGATCACGTGCATCAGGTGGCTGCCGTTCCGCCGGATGACCGCCAGGTCGGCCTCCATCTGCTCGGTGAGCGGCCCGTCCAGGCCTTCCTGCATCACCTGGGTGAACCCGAGGATCGAGTTGAGCGGGGTCCGGAGCTCGTGGCTCATGTTGGCCAGGAAGGAAGACTTGAGCTGGTCAAGCTCCTGCAGCCGGGCGACCGTACCCTCCAGCTCCCCCAGCAGCCGGAAGGACTGCTCGTTCAGCCTTAAATTCTCGATGTGTGCCGACAAACGGTCGCCGACCGCCTGGACCAGTTCGCGGGTTTCGTCATCGAGGTGCGGGACGTCGCCGTCCAGCCAGAGGGCCAGCTCGCCGATCGGCACCCCGAGGACCGATAAGGCCTGCTCGAGATCCGCATGGCCGCTTTCCGCCTCCTCGCCATTGGCCGAGGCCGGGACGACCTGGATCCCGTCGTACAGGAACCGGTGCGAGCCGCTTTTCCCGTTTTCGAGGAAGCCCTCCCAACCCCCGGCGGTCTGGCGCCGGATCGCCGCCTCCGCCTGCCCCCGGAAACGCTCGGCCTCCGCCAGAAGCCGCAGGCTCTCGATATGCTCGCCCAGTCGCGCCGAGACCTGCCGGACGATCCGGGCTTCCTCCGGGGTCCAGTCTCGCCCGGGTTCGTCTTCGATCACCAGGGATCCCACTTCGGCGCCAACGACGGAGAGCGGGACGTCCAGAACCGCCTCCGCCCCCGGCTCCCTGCCATCCCACGCGCCGACCTGATCGCCCTCAAATGTGAAACCGAGCTTTTCGCGGTGGTCGATGGCATCCAGGTAGGTGGCCCAATTGTCCTGCGAAGCCCGGCGGGCCGACTGTTCCAGCGCTTGCCGGGCAAGTTCCGTTTGTCTGAACAGGTTGGCGTTCTCGATGGCGATCGCCAGCTGCCCGGCCAGGACTTCGAAAGCCGGCAGGTTTTCCTCGGAAAGCGCCCCCGGGGAAGCGCTTTGCACGTCGAGCACCCCGACCAGCCGGTCGCCGATCACGAGCGGGACGGCCATCTCCGAGCGGGTGTCCGGGAGCAGCGGGTTCGGGAGGAAGAACGCGCTCGCGCCGGTGTCGCTGACGATCACGGGGCGGAGCTCCGCAGCCGCGCGGCCGTTGATCGAGTCGAGGCCGACCGGGAGCTGGTGCCGGCGCGCCAGCAGCGCCTGCCCGGCCCGGCCCGTCCCCGCCCGCAGGATCAGCCGCCGTCCGGCCGGATCGGCCAGGTAAATCTGGGCGTGGTAGAGGTCGAAGCGCGCCCGGATGCGGTCCGCCGCCTCGGAGAGCAGCGGATCGAGGTCCCGCATCCGGGAAAGGCTGCGCCCGATCTCGGCGGCCAGTTCGAGGTCGCGGGTTCGGTCGGCGACCCTTTCCTCCAGGCCGCCGAGCAGCTCGCGGATCTGTCCGGCCATCGCCTCGAAGGTCCGGTTGACCTGCCGGACCTCCCGGCTGCCGCGCACCCGGCTCAAATTGACATCCAGGTCGCCGCGGCCCAGGCGGGCGGCCGAATCGCTCAGGGCGATCAGCGGGCGGTTGACCGCCCGGGCGATCCCGATCCCGGCCAGCGAGGAAACGGCCACGGCGACGATCCCGACCAGCGCGATGTTGCGCGCCACGGCGTCCACCCCGGCAAAGGCTTCCGCACTATCCTGCCGGACAACCGGCGCCCAGGCCAGGGCTGCGATCGCATCGGCCAGGGCCTGGGTCTGCTGGTTGGGGAAGGTGTCCAGCCCCGAGGGCTTGTCGAGCTGGGAGGTCCCGAGCAGGAACTCGGTCCCGAACTGATCGACGTGGAAGCCGTAGTGGACCCCGAACCCGGGAATCTGGCGGCGATCCGTTTCCGGGAGCCCCGCCGAATCGACCTCCTCGGCGCGCGGGTCGAACAGTACGTCGCCGCGGCTGTCGAAGAGGACTGCGTGCCGGGAGGTGCCGGGGGTCGTCGGAGTCAGGCGGGTGTAGAGCTCTTCGAGGACCAGCGTCGTCCGCAGCACCCCGATCACCTCGCCGGTCGCGCTGGTCACCGGGATGGCCAGCAGGGAGGCGGTCACGTTCGCGCTCTCCTCGAAGACGGGGTCGGATAGATACACCCCGCCGCCGCCGTTGTTCCAGGCCTGCAGCCACCATTCCTCGTCTCCCTGGAAATAGTCAGAAAGGAGCCGGTTGGTGGCAACGGTGGCGCCGTAGCGGTCGGTCAGGATCATTTCGGCGTGGTCCGGGAAGGCGCGGGTGAAATTGTGGAGGTCGTGCGCGGCCGGGTTGACCTCTGTGAGCTGGGAGATGACGCTCAAGATGAACGCGTCGGCGCGGTCGCCGCGCTGCCAGTCCGCTTCTCGGCGGACCAGCTCAGCCTGGATCTGGGCGTCGGTTCCCGTGTACCCGGCGTTGCTCTCGATCACGGCGTTCCGGAGCACGTCGGAGAAGGCGAGGGTCTGGATCTGCCCGCCTTTCTCCAGGAAATAGCGCTTGATCTGGTCGACGTGTCCCTGGGCCTCGACGACGAAGCCGTTCCCGATCTGCTCGGTCAGGGAGGCGCGGACGGTCTGCGTGGTGATCGCGGTCGCTGCAGCGATCGTCAGGGCCACGAGCAGGGTGATGATCAGGGCCAGCTGGGTGGCGAGCGGCCATTCGCGCGGATCGAACCGGACGCCGGCCCTCGGCGCGGCGAAGCGCGAAGCGTATTCCGGCCGCGCGAAAACGGGTCGTGGGGCACGGGTGCGCGCCGCCGGTGTCCGCACCATCGTCGAGATCCGCGGCGGGGCGGCGTCGGCGCCGGGCGTTCGAGGCAGTTCGGCCGCCGGGGTTGATTCGGCGACCGGCTGCGCCGCCGCCGGGCCAGCTGCCGGCTCCGGGGGCTCTTCCGCCGGCGCGGGCGGAGGCGCCGGCTCGGCCCCGGGATCGGGCTCGACCGGCTCGCTGCCGGACAGCAGCGATTCAAGCCGCCTGTAAATGTTGTCTTCTGACATGATAGAAGACCTCCTGCGCCAGCGCCCGGTATTGGACGGCTGCCCGGGTGCGGGGGGCGTGCAGCAGGACCGGCGAACCGACCAGCTGGCTCTCCCGGAGCTTGCTGTCCACCCCGATCATCGTGGTGAAAAGCGATTCGGCGTAGCGCGCCTCAACCTTCTCCAGCACATTGGTGTGCAGATTGCCCCGGCGGTCGAACATGGTGACCAGCATGCGGAACTGCAGCCCCGGGTTCGTCTTGTTCCGGATGACACGGACGAGCTTGAGCACGTTCTCCAGCGCCTGGACGGCGAAAAACTCGCACTGAAACGGGACGATGACCAGGTCGGCCGCCGTCAGCGCCGCAAGGGTGAGCGGGCCGAGCTGCGGCGGACAGTCGATGATCACGACATCGTAATAGAAAGCCGTCATTTCCTCCATGATGCAGCTCTTGAGCCTGTATTCGTAGCCGGGCAGATCGAACAGCTGTTTGGAGACGTTCAGCATGCCCGGGTTGCTGGGGACCAGCTCCAGCCCCTGCATCCCCGTCCGCACACTGATCTGGACCAGCTTCTTATCGCTCAGCAGGGCGTCGGCGGCGGAGTGGGCTGCGGTGCCCGGGTCGATCCCCAGGCCGGTCGTCAGGTTCCCCTGCGGATCGAGATCGATCAGCAGGACGGCCTCGTAGAACTGCTCGGCCAGGGCTGCACCCAGGGTCAGGCTGGTCGTCGTCTTGGCGACGCCGCCTTTCTGGTGGCTGATGGCAATGACGAACGGCCGCTTCCGCCGGTCCCCGTTTCCGGGTGCGGGTGAGAGCGACCAGGGCCGGTTGAACATCCTAAGCTTTCTCTCCCATCCCGTCTTCGCCGACCGGTGCGTGCAGTTCGACGCTCGTCTTGCGGGCGCCCAGGACGCGGCCGAGCTCGCGCACGGCCACCTGGAGGGCGCTCTCGATCGTCGTCGTGCGCTGGATCTCCTGGCTGATCGTGTTGATCATCGCCTCCCGGCGGGCTTCCTGCTGTGTTGCCCCGTACGAGCGGGCGTTCTGGAGCCCTATGGCGACCTGGTTGGCGATCGCCTGGATCAGCTCCGCGTCCTGCTCGTCCAGCCCGCCGCGCTCGTCCTCCTGGATGTCGATGACGCCCAGCACCCGGTTCCCGAGGGCGATCGGGACCGAAAGCTCGGCCTTCGTCTCCGGCAGGAGCGGATTGGGGAGCCAGTCTTCGTCCGCAGCGACGTCCGGGACCAGCACGGGTGCGTTGAGCTCCGCCGCCCGGCCGACCAGGCCGCGGCCGCGAGCGATCCTGTGACCGTCGGACAGCATCTTCTTGCCGGCCTCGCCGGTGCCGCCGACCAGGACCAGGCTGCCCTCGTCCTCGTCGAACAGGTAAATGTGGGCGTGGTAGTAATCGAAGGCCGATCGGACCTGCTCGACGACCTCCAGCACCAGCTGGCGCTCATCGAGGATCGTGGACAGCCGGCGGCTGACCTCGGTCGAGGTCTGCAGGGCCTTCGTGCGGTCGGCGATGCGCTGCTCGAGCGTGCCGATCAGGCCGCGCAACTGGCCGGTCATACTGTTGAAGCTCGCTCCGAGCGCCCCGATCTCGTCCCCGGTTGAGATCCGGGCCACGGCGTGTAGATCGCCGCCACGCACGGCTTCGGCCGCCTCGGTCAGATCGGTGATCGGCCCGGTCACCAGGGTGGCGACCCCGTAGCCGACCAGGCTCGAGAGGGCGAGGACGACCATCGAGATCAGCACGGTCGTCCGGGTCGTCGCCGTCACGGGCTCCAGCGCTTCGTCGAGGTCCTGGTGGGCGATCACGGACCAGCCGAGCAGCTCGAAGAACCGGTTCCGGGCCGGATCGCGGACGGTGACCGGCGAGCGGCTGACCAGGCTCGGCTCCCCTTCATAGACGGCCTCTTCGGCGCCCGAGCCCAGGTTTGCCAGCGTTTCCAGGCTGTCCGGCAAGAGCGTTGCAAAGCCTTCCGAACCCCCGGTCCCCTGGCGGATGACAGCCCCGGAGACGGGCCCGTTCTCGAATACCAGGTCGATCTCACCGCCTGCTCCGGTCAGATCGGCGGCAACCAGGTCCTGCAGGATATCGAGGCTCAGGGAGGTCCGCAGGATGCCGACGATCTCCGGCCGGTCGTCTGCCGATATGGGGACGGCCATAATGATCGAGAAAACGCCGGCGCTGCCGTCGAACTCCGGCTGGCCGACGTAGACGCCGCCGACCCCGTTGTTGAAGGCGGCCAGCCACCAGTCCTCATCGGCCTGGTAGAAATCGGAGGTGCGGTTGGTGGCGGCCACGTTGATCCCAAACCGGTTGGTGACGAAGACCTCGACGTGCTCGGGGAACCGCGCCCGGAACTCGCGCAGTTCGGCCGAGATCGGGCTGCCGAGCACCCCGGCGACAAGCGGGTCGCCGTCGTCGCCGGCCCGGTCGGCGGTCTGCCACTGCCGGTCCATGATTTCGATGTCATCGATCCCGAGGGCGTTCTCGGCACCCGAGCGTTCGACCGCATCCTGGATCAGGTTGTTGAGGGCCAGGGTTTGGAGTACGTTGATGTTGCGCTCGATCCCGTCCCCGATCTCGACCGCCCTTGCGGCAGCCCGGGCCTCCACTTCCCCGGAGACCTGCCCGATCAGTTCAGCGGCGATGATGCGGTTTGAGACCACGGCCACGAGCGCGATCGTGATCGCGGCGAGCCCGATAAAGGTCGTCACCAGCTTGACGCGGACGCTCAGGTCGCTGAACCGCCGGGCGATGTAGCTGATGTAGACCAGGGCTAGCCCCCCGGCGATCACCGGGGCGGCCAACTCGAGCGCCGGGATCTTGTAGCGGTACCCGAGGGGGGCGAAAATATCTAGGATCACAGCGGCATATCCGGCTGCCAGGCTGATGACGAAGAACCGGCCCAGGTTGCCGGGCTCCATCACGAGCAGGGCCAGCGCGCTGGTCAGGGTGACGCCGATTGCCGCCATGGCCAGGCCGATGTCGGCGATGAGCAGGGTGATTGAAAGGATGGTAGCCTGGAGGGCGAACGCGAGAAGGCGGGCGCCGGTGTCGGGCCGCCCGCGCCGGCTCAGCCAGGCGCCGGCGGCGGAAGCGCCGCAGTAGGCCAGCATGACGGCGGCGTGGGCGTAAAGCTGCCAGCCGCCGAGGGAGACCGCCAGGTAAAGCGAGAAAAGGGTGTACACACCGGCCGCGGCCAACATCAGGAGCAAGGCCCGGTAGCCGAGCACCGACCTGGACACCGTTTCCGGTTGGCGGGTCGTCAGGGTCGTGTTCATCTGGCGTTCTCCTCGGCCGTCCGGGTGGACCGCTCTTCAGGCGGGCGCCCGTTTGGCTTACTCTCCACCGGGGCTTCCTCCGCCAGCCAGACAGCGGGCGGAGTCTCCGGATCGGTCAGCAGACCGCGAACGAGATGCAGGATCTTTTCCGTCTTGACCGGCTTGCTGAACCGGGCGTCGATCCTGATCTCCCGATCGTCCAGCTCGGCGTCGAGCACGGAATAGGCGCTGATCAGGATGATGTGCCCCGGGAGCCGGTCGGCGGCGCGCAGGGCGTCGATCAGGTCCAGCCCATTCATGCCGGGCATCATGTAGTCTACGATCAGGACCTCGACGCTGCGGTCGCGGCTGTGGGCCAGGGCTTCCTCACCGGTGATCGCGGTGAGGACATCGACCGGTTTATCCAGGTCGATCGTCCGGATCGCCCGCGCCAGCATGGCGGCGGTGTTGGGGTGGTCATCGACCACGAGGACGGACAGGGCCGCCGGCTGGACGACATCGAAGGCATTTTCCATGACCCCATTATCTAACGAAACCCTCCGGCGGTGGGCTTGCCTTTGTTTGAAAGAGTTGGAAATGGTTAGTGCCTATCCGAACATTCGGAGGTTTGGCGATTTTGGAGGCGGGGGGGGGGGGGGGGGGGCCCCCCCCCCCCCCCCACAACCCAACAAAAAAAATAAAAGAT
>Ga0214472_10005678_pt1 | contig 13134 bp, 10 predicted proteins | sample RVTome_6_FD_207662 | JGI IMG/M metagenome (GOLD analysis project Ga0214472, IMG submission 207662) | Soil microbial communities from uranium-contaminated site in the Upper Colorado River Basin, Wyoming, United States - RVT140D175 | ecosystem: Environmental > Terrestrial > Soil > Contaminated >... | reverse complement strand
GCTGTCGCGGTCCATCTTGTTGACGAAGGTGAGCACCGGCGTGTTGCGCGCGCGGCACACTTCCAGCAGCTTGAGCGTACGCGGCTCGATGCCCTTGGCGGCGTCGATCACCATCAACGCCGCGTCCACCGCGGTGAGCACGCGGTAGGTGTCCTCGGAAAAATCCTGGTGACCCGGCGTGTCGAGCAGGTTCACCACGCAATCGCGGTACTCCATCTGCATGACCGACGAAGCAACCGAGATGCCGCGCTCCTTTTCGATCGCCATCCAGTCGGAGGTGGCATGGCGCCTGGCCTTGCGCGCCTTGACGCTGCCGGCGATGTGGATGGCGCCGGTGAGCAGCAGCAGCCGCTCGGTGAGCGTGGTCTTGCCCGCGTCCGGGTGGGAGATGATGGCGAAAGTGCGGCGGCGCGCCACCTCGCTCGCGATGGCGCTCATGCGACGGCGGGATTCATCAGGTGCGGCGCATTCTATCGTCGTCGCAGGCGGGCGGCAACGCGCTACGCTTGCGCCATGACGTTCGAAGCGCTGGACTGACGCCGCACGCCGATGGGCGAAGCGCGCATCCTCGTCGCGGGCGCGGCCGCCCTCGCGCTGGCGATGGGCATCGGCCGGTTCGCCTACACCCCGGTGCTGCCGGCGATGCAGGAGGCGACCGGCTTCGGCGCCGCCACCGCCGGCTGGATCGCCGGCTGGAACTACCTCGGCTACCTGCTCGGCGCGCTCGCCGCTTCGGTGGTCGCGGCGCGCGAGTCGCGCAAGGCGCTGCTGCTTGCGTGCATCGCCGCGAGCATCGTCACCACCGGGGCGATGGGCGCCACCACGGACGTCGTGCTGTGGTGCGCGCTGCGCTTCGCCTCCGGGCTGGCGAGCGCCGGCGTGCTGGTGATCTCCTCGGCGATCGTGCTGGAGGCGCTGGCCAGGGCATCGCGCCCGCATCTGATGGGCGCGCATTTCTCGGGCGTGGGCACCGGCATCGCCCTGTCGGGAATCGTCGTCGCGCTCGGCGTCGGCACGCTCGACTGGCGCAGCCTGTGGTTCGCGCTCGCCGGCGTGAGCGTCGCGCTGGCGCTGTGCACGCTGCCGCTGGCGCAGCGCCATCGTCCCAAGGGCACGAGCCCGCAACCTGCGGCGGCCGTGAAGGAGCGCTTTCCCGGCGCGCTGCTCATCGCCAGCTACTTCCTCGAGGGCCTGGGCTACGTCGTGACCGGCACCTTCCTTGTCGCCATCGCGAAGCAGATGCCCGGCATCGGCGGCGCGGCCGAGACGCTGTGGATCGCGGTGGGGCTCGCCGGCGCGCCCTCGACGCTGCTGTGGAGCCGGGCGGCGGCGCGCTGGGGCGCGCCCGCGGCGCTCATCGCGGCGCACCTGGTGCAGGCCGCGGGCATCGTGCTGCCGGTGTTTTTCGATTCGCTGTGGGTGGCGCTCGTCGCCGCGGTATTCTTCGGCGGCACGTTCATGGGCATCACGGCGGTCATCGTCGGCTTCGGCGGGCGCATCTCGGCGCAGCCGGCGCGCATGATCGGCCTGCTCACCGCCGCCTTCGGCCTCGGGCAGATGATCGGCCCGGTGATCGCCGGCTGGCTCGCCGAGCGCCAGGGTGGGTTCGACGGGTCGCTCGCGCTCGCCGCCGGCGCAGTCGTGCTGGGTGCGCTGCTGATCGCGCTCGGGCGCGCTACTTCCCGCGCTTGAGCATCAGCTGCGCGTCCTCGATCACCTTGAAGGGACTCTTGCCCCAGAGCAGGGCGGCGTAGAAGTACTTCTCCAGCTTCGCCTCGTTCAGCGCGCGCCACTGGTACTGGTTGACGAGGATCACCTGCCCGGTCATGCCCAGGTCGCCGATCACGGTGAACGCGCCTTCCTGCACCGGCTTCTCGGGCGGCTTGTCCCAGGTGACCCCGCCGACGCTCGCCACGCTGTTGGGCTGCTCGCCCGGCGTGACGTCGAAGGAGCCGTGGCACCCGTCCTGGGTCTTCAGCGTGCAGGCGAGACGGCTTCCGCGAGGAGGCATGGCCGGTTGCCATTCTAGCGCGCGCGCACGCGGCGAGGTATGTTTGCGGTCCTTCGATTCGCCATCGCGCCCATGACAGAGCGCTACACGAACGTCGCCATCGCGTTGCACTGGATCCTCGCCGTCGGCATCCTGCTGCAGATCTGGCTCGGGTTTTCTCTCGACGATATCCCCCGCGGAACGCCGGAGCGCTCGGTGTGGGTCAACTTTCACAAGTCGACGGGAATCACGCTCGCGGCACTGATTGTTGCGCGCCTTGCCTGGCGCGTCACGCACCGGCCGCCGCCGCTGCCCGCGACCATGCCCGCCTGGGAGCGGATTGCGGCGCGCGTCAGCCATGCGCTGCTGTACGTGTGCATGCTCGGCGCGCCGCTCGCGGGCTATGCCGCATCGAATTTCAGCAAGTTTGGCATCAAGTATTTCGACCTCGTCGTGCTGCCGCCGTGGGGAACCGACGACAAGGCGATCTACGCCGTGTTCAACGCCTCGCACAAGGTCCTGGCGCTTGCGCTGGCGGGAATGATCCTGCTGCACGTCGCCGCGGCCTGCAAGCACGCGCTCGTCGACCGCGACGGAATAATGCGCAGGATATGGCCGTTGCGGGCGCACGTCAGTACAGGCCGCTGAGGTAGTGCGCGAGATCCTCGATATCGCTTTCCGTAAGCGTGCGTGAAACGCTCGCCATGTTGCCGGCGTCGTTGGTGCGCCTGCCGGACTTGAAATCGCGCATCTGCTTCACGACATAGGCGTAGTGCTGGCCGGCGACGCGCGGGATCTCGTTCTGGCCGATGAAGCCGCCGAGATGGCACATGGTGCAAAGCACTTCGTTGGCCTTCGCCTTGCCGCGCGCGCCGCGCACGGGTTCCGCCATGAACGCGGAGGGCCGGGGCTTTTGCGTGGCGAAGAACGCCGCAAGATCGAACATGTCCTCGCGCGAAAGCTTGGCGATGAACGGGTCCATCATGGGTTCCGTGCGACGGCCTTCCTTGAAATCCTTCAGCTGCAGATAGGTGTAACGTGCCGTCTGCCCGGCGAGGATGGGGAACTGCGGGTCGGTCGAATTGCCGCCGGGGCCGTGACAGGCGATGCAGGCCTCGGCCTTTTTGCGGCCCGCCTCGACATCCTGTGCATATGCCGGGCCCGCGGTCGCGCAGAACAGCGCAATAGCGGCGACGCTGAAATTCAGACGCACCGGTTGCGCGCCCAACAAAAAAGAGGCCGCCCCGTGGCGGCCCCCGTATGCCGTCTGCCGCGGTTCAACCGCCGAGCGCGAACACGAACACGCTGTTGCCGCGCTTGAAGTCGAGCTGGGTGTTGCCGCCGCAGCCCATGGCAATGTACTGCTTCTTGCCGGCGATGTAGGACACGGGCATCGCATTCGCTCCCGCGCCGCACTGGAAGCTCCACAGCTTCTTGCCGCTCTTCGACTCGAGCGCGTTGAAGCTGCCATTGCCCTCGCCGAAGAAGAACAGCCCGCCCGCGGTCGCCAGGCCGCCGCCGATCAACGGCTGCGCGGTGTCGTGCTTCCACGCGATCTTGCCGGTGTCGATGTTGACCGCGGCGACGCGGCCCCACTGCTTCTCGCTCGCAATCGCCTTGAACGCGCCGCCGAGCCAGAGCTTCGAGCCACCGGGGTACTTCGCGGCCTCGACGTGGTAGGTCATCGGCTGGTGCAGGTTGAGCGCGATCGCCAGCCGCGATCCGGCGACGTACGCCATCGGCGACCACTCGACGCCGCCGTTCGCGCCCGGCAGCATGCGCGCGCCTTCTGCCGTCGGCAGCACCCACATGTTTTCCTGCGGGATCATCGCCTGCGAAAATCGGATCAGCGAGCAGTCCTTGCGGTCGTGGACGTAGACGTGGCCGGTCTTGCCGCCGTGGATCACGCCCGGGACCATCTTGCCGGACTTGTTCTTCACGTCGACCAGGATCGGCGGGCTGACGGCGTCGAGGTCCCAGACGTCGTGCGCGATGTACTGCGAGTGGCACTTGTAGCTGCCCTTGTCCAGGTCGATCGCGACCAGCGAGTTGGTGTAGAGGTTATCGCCGGGCCGCTCCGCGCCGTACAAGTCGGGCGAAGGGTTGCCCGCCACGAACCACACCGTGCGCGACTTGAGGTCGACCGACGGGTTCATCCACACGCCGCCGCCGAGCGTCTGGTAGAACGAGCTGTCCTTGGCAAGCGCCGCCTTCTCTGCCGCGATGTCGCGCTTCATATTGCGGCCGGTGGCGTCGTTCTCCGCCCACACGCCCTCGTGGCCATTCTCGGGGATGGTGTAGAAGGTCCAGAGCAGCTTGCCGTCGTCGGCGCCGAACGCCTTTACGAATCCGCGCACGCCGTACTCGCCGCCGTTGGTGCCGATCAGCACCTTGTTGTCGACGACGGTCGGCGCCATGGTCTCGCTATAGCCTTTTTCGGGATCGGCGATCTGCGTTTCCCAGACCAGCTTGCCGGACTTCGCGTCGAGGGCGACGAGCTTCGCGTCGAGCGTGCCCATGAACACCTTGCCGCCGGAAACCGCGACGCCGCGGTTGTTCGGGCCGCAGCAGAAGGTGGTCACCGGCCCCATCTTGTGCTTGTAGTGCCAGAACTGCCTGCCGGTGACTGCGTCGATCGCGTAGACATGGTTGTACGAAGTCGTCAGATACATCACGCCGTTCACCACGATCGGCGCGGTCTCCATGGACTCCACCACCTCGGTCTGGAACACGAACGCCACCTTGAGCTTGCCCACGTTCCCCGTGTTGATCGCCTTGCCCGGGTAGTAGCGCGTCTGGGCGTAGTTGCCGTTCGTATGCAGCCAGTTCGCCGACTGCCCGCCGGCGGCCGTCAGCTGCTGCTGAGTCACGCTGATATTCTTCGCTACCTGGGCGAACGGCGAAGTTGCGGCGAGCAGGGCGGCCACCGCGAGCCCGCTGGCGAGAACATGCGACGTCTTCATTGCGCCTCCCCTCTGGTCGATGAGTGAATCTTGATTGCTGCGCAGGCAATGATAATGCAACATACGCGAGCAGCGTTGGGCGCTCCAAGAAAAACCGATGAAGCCTTTGCATATCTTTCTCGTTATCGCCACCTTCGCGGCATGCGGCGGCAATGCTGCGGCGCAAACTAGGAATATCAACTTCGAGCTGCTGCTCGCCGCTCGCAGCGGCAGCGAAGCCTCCGTACGGGCCTTGATCGAGCAGGGGGCGAACCCGAATTCCCGCAATCGGCTCGGCGATACGCCGCTGAATGTTGCGGCGCGCAACGGGCATCTCGGCCTGGCCACGCTGCTTGTCGAGCAAGGGGCGGATGTCAATATCGCCAACCTGGCCCGGGTTTCGCCGCTGATGAGCGCCGCCTTCGGCGGGCACACCGAAATCCTGGCGCTGCTGATCGGCCGCAAGGCCGACCTGCACCCGGCTGACCGGGTACAGAAGACGGCGATGATCTACGCCGCCGGGAACGGCCGCACCGAGTGCGTCCGGGCGCTGCTCGACGCCGGCGTGGAGGCGAACGCGCGCTATGCCAACGGCGGCACGGCGCTCATGTGGGCCGCGGCCTACGGACACGACGACACGGTCAGGCTGCTGCTCGCGCGCGGGGCGGCCGCCGGCGCGCGCGACGATCGCGGCAAGACGGCGGCGGAGATGGCCGAGGAAGGCGGGCATACGGAGACCTCGAGGCTGCTGCGCGCCGTAGAGCCTGCCTCGTGAGCCGCTAAACCGGCGCGGCCATTGCGAAAATGAACCGGCGCCGCTTTCTCGGGGCTGGGCTGGCCTCGCTCGGCGCCGCCTGCGGCGTGCCGGCTGCGCGGACCAGGGGCGCGCCGCGGCCGGTCGCGCTCGCCGGCGAGCGCCTCGCGGCGCTCGAGGACGTGAGGCGCCTGGCGGTCGAGCACGCCGACCCTCTGCTTGGCCGCTGCCGTTACGTGACGCACCTCGGGACGCGGCAGGCCGCGCAGCCTATCCTGCTCGCCCGCCGCGGCGAGCGCTTCGATGCCGTGATCGAGAACGCGCTGCCGCAACCGACCACCGTGCACTTCCACGGGCTGACGCTGCCCGAAGCGCAGGACGGCGCCGGCTTCGACCCGATTGCCCCCGGGGCGCGCAAGCGCGTGCGCTTCGAGGTGAAGAACCGCAGCGGCCTGTACTGGTTTCATCCCCACCCGCACGGCTTCACCGCCGAGCAGGTGTATGGCGGACTCACTGGCCTGCTGGTGGTGAGCGACGAGGACGACGACGCGCTCGACGCGGGGCTCGGCCTCGCGCCGGGCAACCGGCTGGCGCTCGCCATCGCGGACGCCCGCGTCGCGGGCGGCGTCATACGCCCCTACGCGCCGAGCGTGGAGGACTGCCTGCACGGCTGGCTCGGCAACCGTGCGCTTGCGAACGGGCGCCTCGATGCGCGATGGAGCGTCGCCCCCGGCTGGGTGCGGTTGCAGATCCTGAACGCCTGCAATGCGCGCGGCCTGCTGCTCGCTTTCCGTGACGGTGAAACGCGGCTGCCGTTCCACCTGCTCGGCACCGACGGCGGGCTGCTGGCCGCGCCGCGCGAGCTCGAGCGCGTGTTCCTCTACACCGGCGAGCGCGTCGATGTCGCGATCGACGTCAGCGGGCGGCGCGCGCTCGCCGCGGTGAGCCTCGAGTTCGACCCGCGCCATCACACGGGCGACGCCGCACCACGCCACCGCCACCCGGGGCGCGCGCAGTATGCGCCGCTCGCGCCCGTGACGGTGTGCGAAAGCGGCGGCGCGGCGCACGATCATTTTGCAGACGGCGCCGAGCTGCCGCTTTTCCGCCTGGTCGTGGAGGGAAGCGCCGGCACCAAGCCGCCGCCCGTGCCGCAGCGCCTGTCGTCCTTGCCGGCCGCCATGGCCTTCGCCGATGCGCCGACGCGCCGCATGCGGCTCGACTTCGACGAGCGCGCGGGGTTTCTGATCGACCAGGCGCCGTACCGGATCGAGGAGAACGCGTTCAGCGTGCAGCGCGGCGCGCGCGAAGTGTGGGAGATCAAGAACAGCCCGATCTCGATGCCGCACCCGATGCACCTGCACGGCTTCGGCTTCCGGGTGTTGCGGCGCCGCGGCACCTACGGCGCGGCGCGCGACCTTGCCACCGAGCCCGGTGGGCGCCTGGCCACCGATCTGGGGGTCAAGGACACCGTGGTAATGTGGCCGAACGAGACGGTATGGCTGGCGCTCGACTTCAGCTTGCCGGACGAGGCCGCGTTCCACGGCGCCCAGCGCTACATGCTCCATTGCCATAACCTGGAACACGAGGACGGGATGATGATGCGCAACTTCACGGTGCTTTGAGGAGAGGACTGCAATGACCGCGCGAATCCTGGTTATTTCCATTCTTGCATCGATGGCGACTCTCGCCGACGCGGGCCTTGCCCTCGTCGGCAACGAGAACGGCGGCACGATCTCGCTGATCGACACGGCGCGCGACGAAGTAGTCGGCGAGATCAAGACTGGCGGCAAGCCGCGCGGCACCGCGATCCACGCCGGGCGCAGGCTGGCGTACGTGTCGGATCAGCCGAACAACGCGCTGCTGGTGATCGACCTCGAGAAGCGCGCCGTGACGAAGAAGATCGACCTCGGCGAGTCGCCCGAGGGCGTCTATATCTCGCCCGACGGCAAGCTGGTCGCCGCCGCGGTCGAGCTCACCAACAGCGTCGTTTTCATCGACACGGCGAGCGACGCGGTCGCCTTTCGAGTCAGGATCAAAGGCGAGAACCCGGAGCACGCGGTGTTCTCGCCCGACGGGCGCTTCGTCTACGTCAGCGCCGAGGAGGACGACAAGCTCGAGGTCATCGACGTCGCGGCGCGCAGCCTCGTCGTGCAGGTCAAGGTGGGGACGAGGCCGCGCGGCATCGCCTTCACGCCCGACGGCGCCAAGGCGTACGTCGCCTGCGAGAGGGCCGACACCGTCTACGTGCTCGACGCGCGCCAGCACAAGATCCTCGGCACCATCAAGGCGGGCCTGCGCTCCAACGGCCTGGCGATGCACCCGGAGGGCAAGCGCCTGTACCTGACCAACGGCGGCGACGCCAACGTGATGGTGATCGACACCGGGGACGACAAGGTGATCGCGACCATCACGGTCGGCCGGCGACCGTGGAACATGGCGCTCACGCGCGACGGCGCGAAGCTCTACGTCGCGAACGGCAGGTCGGACAGCGTATCGGTCATCGACACGGCGAACAACGTTCGCATCAAGGACATCCCGGTCGGCAAGACGCCCTGGGGCGTCCACATCCTCCATTGATGTCGTACGCTGGGCGCGGCAGCATCGCCGCCGGTCTGCTCTGCACCTGCGCCGGGATGGCCGGGGCGCAGGAACCCGCAACCACGGCGCCCGCGGTGGAGGTGGTCGCGCCGACGCCGGTGCCGGGACTCGAGCTGCCGCGGGACCGCCTGCCGGCGAACGTTCAGACGCTGCGCTCGCGCGAGCTCGAGCAGGCGCAGCCCCTGAACGTCCCCGACGCAATGGGCATGCGGCTGCCGAGCGTCAACCTCAACGAGATCCAAGGCAACCCCTACCAGCCGGACGTCAGCTTCCGCGGCTTCACGGCCTCGCCGCTGCTCGGCACGCCGCAGGGCCTTTCCATTTACCTGGACGGCGTGCGCATCAACGAGCCGTTCGGCGACGTCGCCAACTGGGACCTGATCCCGATGGCGGCGATCGACAGCATGGTGCTGCTGCCCGGCTCGAATCCGCTGTTCGGGTTGAACACGCTCGGCGGGGCGCTCGCGCTGCGCACGAAGAGCGGCGACAGCCACCCCGGCGGCAGCGTCGAGCTGTCCGGCGGCTCGTTCGGGCGGTGGGCGGGCGAGCTCGGCTATGGCCGGCGCCTGGGGGAAGGCGTGCACGTCTTCGCCGCCGGCACCTGGTTCGAGGAGGACGGCTGGCGCGACTTTTCACCCTCGGAAGTGAAGCAGCTGTTCGCCAAGGTCGGCCGGCGCGCGAGCGGCTACGAATGGGAGCTCGGACTGACGGCGGCGGACACCGACCTCGTCGGCAACGGCCTCCTCCCGCAATCGTTCTACGAGCGGAGCCGCGCGGCGATCTTCACGCGCCCTGACCGCACGCGCAACGAGCTCGGCATGTTGAGCTTCAACGGCAGCGCCTTCCTGTCCAGCGCCGCGCGCTTGTCGACCACCCTCTATTACCGCGGCACGAGCACGCGTACCCTGAACGGCGACGTCAACGACGATTTCGAGGACGGCCCGAACGACGCCGCCGCCGCCGGCGGCACCGGCCTCGACATCGGCACCGGGGCCAACAACCGCACCGCGACCCGCCAACACGGTTACGGCGGCGCGCTGCAATGGAGCCGATCGGAGGGGAGCCACCAACTCGTCCTCGGGACCGCCGCGGACTTCAGCCGCAGCCAGTTCGAGCAGAGCACGGCGCTGGGCATCTTTGACGCCACGCGATCGGTGATCGAGACCGACCCGGCGGAGCTCGAAAACGCGCTCGAGGGGCGCACGCGCACCGGGAGCCTGTTCGCGACCGACACCTGGTCGCTGCGGCCGGACCTGCACCTCACCCTCTCCGGGCGCTACAACCGCACCAAGGTCAAGCTGCGCGACACCGGCCCGTCGGCGCCGGCGCTCGACGGTGAGCACACGTTCAGCAAGTTCAACCCGGCGGCGGGCGTGGCCTACCAGGCCTCCCGGGCGCTGACGTGGTACGGCGGCTTCAACCAGGGCAATCGCGCGCCGACGCCGATCGAGCTGGGTTGCGCCGACCCGACGCGCCCATGCACGCTGCCGAACGCGCTTGCGGCGGATCCGCCGCTCAATCAGGTGGTCGCGCGCACGCTGCAGGCCGGCGCGCGCGGCCGGCTCGCGGGCGATGTGCGCTGGCACGCCGGAGTCTTCCAGACGACCAACACCGACGACATTCTGTTCGTCGGCACCACCGCCAGCGCGGGCTTCTTCACCAACTTCGGCAAGACGCGCCGCCGCGGCGTGGAGCTGGGCCTCGCGGGCTCGAGCGGCCGCCTGCAGTGGAGCGCCGCCTACAGCTTCGTGCGGGCGAGCTTCGAATCGCGTGCCTGCATCGTGTCCGAAAACAACAGCAGCCGTGGCACCTCGCCCGAATGCTCGCCCGAGGACCCGGGCAATCCGGGGACATTCCTCGGCGACGATCTCATCGCGGTCAGTCCCGGCGACCGGATTCCGGGCATCCCCGAGCACAGTCTCAAGCTCGCGCTCGCCTACCAGCCGGCAGAGCGCCTGCAGCTGGGCGCCGATCTCGTAGCGTTCTCCAGCCAGTACGTGCGCGGCAACGAAAACAACCGGCACGGCACGGGCACCGCGCAGGATCTCAACGGCGAACCACGCACTTTCCTCGGCTCGGGCAAGTCGGCGGGCTACGCGCTCGTGCACCTGCGCGCGCGGTATAACCTGCGTAAGGGGTGGGAGCTTTTCGCCCGGATCAACAATCTTTTCGACAAGCGCTATTCCACCGCGGGCGCGCTGGCCGAGAACCCCTTCGACGGGGGCGGCCAATTCCAGACCAACTCGGATGACTGGACGCGCGAGACGTTTTTCGCGCCCGGCGCGCCGCGCGCCGGCTGGATCGGGCTGCGCCACCGCTTCACGGGGTGAGCCGGAACACGATTGGCAACAGCACCGCCATGTCGGCGCTGCTTAAGCCCTCGGGCGGGGCAGGGAACTGCTCGACCCGGGCTGCCATCGCCAGCGCCTGCTCGTCGAGCATCGGGTAGCCGCTGGAGGTATGCAACTCGGCACCGAGCAGCCGGCCGGAGGGCGCTAGGCGCAGCTCCAGCATCACCGCGCCCTCCCAGCCGCGCATCTGGGCGATTCGCGGGTATTTCTTGTAGCGCGCAAGCGTCTGCGAAACCGTCTTCGTGTAGCTTGCGAGCAACTCGGCAGCTGAGACCTGCGGTGCCGGCGGCATCGGGGTATACACGGCGACCGGTCGAGGCGGCGATGTCGTTGCCGGGACGACCGGTTTCGGTTCTGGAATAGGCGCCGCCACCGGGGTAGGCGCTTCCGCCACCGCTTCCGTCTCCGGAGCAGGCGCCGCCACCGGGGTAGGCGCTTCCGCCACCGCTTCCGTCTCCGGAGCAGGCGCCGCCACCGGGGTAGGCGCTTCCGCCACCGCTTCCGTCACCTTCGGCGCTTTAATCGCTTGGGGCGCTTTCGGTGCTTTGGGTTTCAGCGCAACCGGCAGGAACGGTTTTTTCGGTTCTGCTGAAGGCAGGGGGGGCTGCAGCTCGGCCAAGCGCACCTGCAGCCGTGCCGGCGCCTCGAGCGCGGCCAGCCGCGGCGCTGGCAGCGAAAGCGTCATCACCGCTACATGGATGGCGAGCGATGCTGCCAGCGCCGAGCCGAAGCGCCGCTCGCCGCCGGCTGCGGGGGCGATTGTGGACATGCGAGAATATTCTATCCGCCCTGTTTCTTGGATCCATCTTTTTGGCCGCGTGCAAAGAAAAGCCGCACTTGTCATCCTTCTTTGGGCCGGATCGGCCTGGGTCCTGGCCCAGGACGGTGATGCCGTGGTTGTCACGGCGACCCGCATTGACCAGCCCAGCCTCGAGATACCGGCCTCGATCGACCGCGTCTACGCCGAAGAACTGCGCGACGGCCGGCCGCAAGTGAACCTCTCAGAGAGCCTGGGCCGCGTGCCCGGGATCGTGGTGCTGAATCGCCAGAACTACGCGCAGGACCTGCAGGTGTCCTCGCGCGGCTTCGGCGCGCGAGCCGCCTTCGGCGTGCGCGGCATCCGTTTGATCGCGGACGGCATACCCGCCAGCATGCCCGACGGCCAGGGGCAGGCGGCGACCTTCGATCTCGGCACCGCGAGCCGCATCGAGGTGCTGCGCGGGCCGTTCTCCAGCCTCTATGGCAACGCTTCCGGCGGGGTGATCAACGTGCTCACCGAGGACGGGCCGCCCGTGCCGACGCTGGGGGCGGGCTTCCATGCGGGCAGCTACAACACCTTGCGCGGCGCGCTGAAGTTCGGCTGGCAGCGCGAGACCGTCGGATACGTCACCAACGTGTCGCACTTCGAATCCGACGGTTACCGCGATCACAGCGCAGTCCGGCGCGACCAATTGAATACCAAGGTAAATCTTTCCCTGGGCGAGGGCACCAGGCTGACCCTCGTCGGAATGGCGCTGCATCAGCCGGACACGGAGGACCCGCTGGGACTCACCGCGGCCCAGGTGGCGCAGAACCCGCGGCAGGTGGTGCCGGGGGCGATCACCTTCAACACGCGAAAATCGATTGATCACGACCAGGTCGGCGTGACGCTCGACCATGCGCTATCCGGCGCCACCCGGCTGCAGGCTACAGCGTGGGGCGGCAGGCGCGACGTGGAGCAATTTCTCGCGTTTCAGGGAGATGCTCCGGCCACCACCTCCGGCGGCGTGGTGAACCTCGATCGCGCGTTCGGCGGGGGAGCCCTGCGGCTGTTCGCGGATGCCAGCCTGGCCGGACGACCGCTGCGCATTGCTGCAGGCCTCGAATACGAGCGCATGGCCGAGCGCAGGAAAGGATTCGTCAACAACAATGGTGTCACCGGCGCGCTGCGACGCGACGAGGACAATGTGGTGAACAGTACCGGTCTGTACGCGCAGGGGGAGTGGCGCTTCGCCGAGCGTTGGTCCGCGCACGGCGGGCTACGCACGAGCCGCGTCAAGTTCGAATCGACGGACTACTACATCGTTGGCGCGAATCCTGACGACAGCGGCGCCGTCGACTTCAGCGCCACGACACCGGTGGCGGGGCTGCTCTACCGCCTCGACCCGCAGACCAGCCTGTACGCGAACTACGGGCGCGGCTTCGAGACGCCGACATTCGTTGAGCTCGCATACCGCAACGCCGGCACCGGACTGAACTTCGCCCTGGTGCCGTCGCGCAGCCGGCACGTGGAAGCCGGGGTCAAGGCGGTGCGCCCCGGGCTGGGGCGCGTCAACGTCGCCGTGTTCGACATCGAGACGCGGGACGAAATCGTCGTCGACGTCTCCAGCGGAGGGCGCACCACGTTCAGGAACGCCGGGCGTACCGAGCGCCGCGGCATCGAGCTCGGCGCCGAAACCCTGCTCGCCGGCCCGTTCGAGGCGCGCGCCGCCTACACCTGGCTCGACGCCGCCTACGCGG
>Ga0214472_10005677_pt1 | contig 13135 bp, 7 predicted proteins | sample RVTome_6_FD_207662 | JGI IMG/M metagenome (GOLD analysis project Ga0214472, IMG submission 207662) | Soil microbial communities from uranium-contaminated site in the Upper Colorado River Basin, Wyoming, United States - RVT140D175 | ecosystem: Environmental > Terrestrial > Soil > Contaminated >... | reverse complement strand
GAGCTCCTCCTGGACGGACACGTTGGCCCAGCGCTTCCACTCCGTGTCCTCGCGCAGCTGCTGCAGCAGCGGATAGAGCTGGCGACGGGCGGCCTCGAGTCGCGCGAGCAGGAGCTCGCGCTCGCGCCGGGACGGCATGTGGCCGGGGTGTGCAAGGGCATCCTTGATCTCGCGCAGCGCGTGGTCGGTGTCGCGCAGCGACGCCTGGGCGGCGTGCGCCACGAGCGCCTCGGCGCGGCTCGCCAGGGCCGCGAGTGCCTCCGCGTGCGCGCGCTCCTTCGCGGCGAGCCCCGCGCGCTCCGCATCGGCGCGGGCGCGCAGCCCCGCCGCGACCGCCTGGAACCGCTCGCGCAGATCCTCGACCAGGAGCCCGCCCGCCGCCTCGCGCCAGCGGGCCTCGAGGTCTCGCAGGGCGGCCTGCGCGGCGGCGAGCTCCTGGCCGACGAGCGCCTCCGCCTGGGCGACGAGCGCCGTGAGCGTTTCGCGCCGGGCGAGCATCGCCTGGTCGGCCTCGCCCCGCTCGTCGGCCTCGCGCGCGGCCCGGGCGGCGGCCTCCCGCTCGCGCGCGGCCACCACCTCGCGCTCGAGCGCGCTGCGGGCCTCCTCGTAGGCGCGCCGCTCGGCCTCGTCGTCGCCCGCCAGGGGTGCGACGCTGGAGGCCACCGCCGGCTCGCCCGTCTCGAGGCGTGCGCGTGCCCGGCGCGACGCGGCGCCGACCTTCGCCTTGGCCGCGACCGCCTTGAGCGCATCGGGGTCGGACAGCCGATCGACGGCCGCCACCGCGATTGCCTTCTGCTCGAGGTTCTGCGCCAGGCCGACGAGCGTCGCCCCGTCCTCGATCCTGCCGAGCGCCATGAGCCGCGCCTTGGCGTCCTGGGCCTCGCGCACGACGCCCGCGAGCGCCTTCGGGTCGGCGAGCGAACGGATCGCCGCCTCACGCGCCGCCGCGAGCGAGGCGCCCTTCGCCACGCTCGCCAGGTGCTTCGGGTCGCGCAGCCCCGCGACCGCCGCGCGTGCCGCCGCCTCGTCGTGCTCGTTCTGCGCGACGTGGGCCAGGCGGCCGCCAGCTTCTTCCCGTACGCCCGGGTCGGCATCGGTGGCAGCGATCTCGGCGAGCACCGCGACCTCCCCCAGCCGTTTGACGGCCGCGCGCCTGACGCGCGCGTCCGCGTCCTCGCGGGCGAGCGCCAGGACCAGCTCGTGGTCGGACGCAGGCAGCCGCAGCACCGCCTCGGCGCGGACGGCGGCGTCCGGGTGCTGCCATTCGGGCCGGCTGCGGAACTTGTCGATGAGGGTCTTGAGGGTCGTCTCCGCCACGGCGGCCTCCGGGCCCCCGACTATACTCCAACGGCCCGGCGAGCTTCACGGGACGGGACGAACGAACGACGAACGGAACGGAACGAACAACGAACGAAGAACAGAAAGAGGGCCGGGACTCTCTGGACTGAGCTATCGGGGGGCTGAGCGCCCCCCGTGCCCCCGCTAGCGGAGCCCCTCGAGCGTGGCTATCGACGCGGGACGCGTCTTCTGGAGCCGTCGTGCCACCGCTTCGGCCCTTCGCATCACCCGCAGGATGTTGCCGTTCGCGAGGCGGCCCAGGTCCTCGTCGCTCCAGCCGCGCCGCACCAGCTCGGCGAAGAGTCGCGGGTAGCCGGACACGTCTTCGAGGCCCTCGGGCCACGCGTCGTTGCCGTCGTAGTCCCCGCCGAGGCCCACGTGCTCGACACCCGCGACCTTGCGCACGTGCTCGACGTGGTCGGCCACCTGGGCGATCGTGACCTTGATCGTCGGCATGCGCGCCTTGAGCTCCCGCCAGAGCCGCTGCCGGGCTGCCGGGTCCGGGAGGCTCTTCGAGCGCTCCTCGTACTCCTTCCAGAGAGGCGCGCTCGCGCGGGCGTACTCGCCCGAGATGAAGGCGTTCACCAGCGTGACCATCACCACCCCGCCGTTCGCCGGGAGCGCGCGAAGGACCGCGTCGGGCACGTTCCTCGGGTGGTCGCAAAGCGCACGCGCCGAGGAATGCGAGAAGATGACCGGGGCCTCGCTCACGCGCAGCGCGTCCTGCATGGTGTCGGGCGAGACGTGCGAGAGGTCCACCAGCATCCCCAGCCGGTTCATCTCGCGCACCACTTCTTCGCCGAAGCGGGTGAGACCGCCGTGGCGCGGCTCGTCGCTCGCGGCGTCCGCCCAGTCCAGGGTCTGGTTGTGGGTGAGCGTCATGTAGCGGGCGCCGAGCTCGAAGTAGGCGCGCAGCGCTCCGAGCGAGTTCTCGATCGCGTGCCCGCCTTCCATTCCGATGAGCGAGCCGATCCGGCCCCCGCGCATCGCCCGCTCGACCTCGTCGGCGGTGGTCGCGAGCTGCAGCGCCTCCGGGTAGCGCGCGATCATGCGACGGGCGATGTCGATCTGCTCGAGCTGCACGCGCGCGTAGCCCTGGCCCTGGATCTCTCCCGGCACGTACACGGACCAGAACTGCCCGCCGACGCCGCCCCGGCGCAAGCGCTCGACGTCCGTGTTCCCGGCGGTGGGACGGCGCAGGTCGTAGGCCACCACGTCGCGAGGCGCCGTGGCGCTCTCACGGATGGCCCACGGCAGGTCGTTGTGTCCGTCGACGATCGGATGCCGCGCGAGAACGGCCTTCGCCCGCTCGAGCGGGTCGTCGCCCGCGGCACACGCGCCCGCCAGCAACAAAGCGAGGCCACAGAAGATTGGAGTGAACGCGAGCGGGCATTGCTGCGTCTTATGCATCAAGGCGCAGTCTAGCCCACGGGGGGCGACTTGGTGCAGCGCGCGTCCAACTCGTTGAACGAACCTCCAGAAGGACGGTTGCTCGCGCTGCGCTTTGGACCGTTCGAGCTCGACGTGCGCAGCGGCGAGCTTCGGCGCAACGGCACGACCGTGCGCCTCCAGCCCCAGCCGCTCAAGGTGCTGCTGCTGCTGGCCGGGCGGCCCGGCGACGTGGTGACGCGCGAGGAGATCCAGAGCGAGATCTGGCCCGCCGGCACCTTCGTCGACTTCGAGCAGTCGCTCAACTTCTGCATCCGCCAGATCCGCGCCGCACTGCGGGACGACGCCAACGCGCCGCGCTACGTCGAGACGCTGCCGCGGCGAGGCTATCGCTGGGTGGCCGGCCCAACGCAGTCGGAGACGGCGCCCGCCGTCGTGCGGGAATGGCCGCGCCCGCTCGCCCCGGAGCCCGCCACACCGGCTGCCGATGGCGTCTCCGGTGCGATCCCGGCGGCCGCCCTGCCCCGCTCGTCTCGCGCTCGCTTCGCCCTCGGGGTCCTCGCGGCGCTCGGCCTGCTGGCGCTCGCGGCGTTCGCCCTTCGCGACCGCGGGCCCGCCAAGGCGCCGCCGCCGCCGTCGTTTCAGCGCGTCACGTTCCGCCGCGGGGCGGTGAACTCGGCGCGCTTCGGGCCGGACGGTCAGGTGGTGTACTCCGCCGCCTGGGACGGCGGAGGCCGGGTGCTCTACGTGGCGCACTCCAACCCGAGGGACTCGAGCACGCTGGAGATCAAGGACGCGAGTGTCGTGGGTGTCTCGGCCGCCGGCGAGGTGGCGTTCCTGCGCGCGGGCGTTCTGGCGAGGGCGCCGCTCGCCGGCGGGCCCGCCAAGGACATGCTGAGCGACATCCTCGCGGCGGACTGGAGCGCCGACGGCCGGGACTTCGCGGTGGCACGGCTCGAGGGCACCCACTTCAGGATCGAGTTCCCGGCCGGCCGCGTCCTGGCCGAGACCACGACGCGCCCGGGCCGGCTACGGATCTCGCCCGACGCAAGACACATAGCACTCACCGAGCATCCCGTCCTGAACGACGACCGGGGCCTGGTCGTGATCCTGGACCGCACGGGCCGGCGCGTCGCGGCGACACCCGAGTGGGCGAGCCTCGAAGGCCTGGCCTGGTCGCCCGGCGGGAGCGAGGTCTTGTTCACGGCGTCCGAGGCCGGAGCCGACAACTCGCTGCGGGGCCTCTCGCTCGAGGGCCAGCTACGCGTGGTGTTGTCGAGCACGGGCAGGCTGGTGCTGCACGACCTGGCGTCCGACGGGCGCGTGCTGCTCGAGCGCGCGACGGTGCGCTCCGAGATCGTGTTTCGTCGCGCCGGGGAGAGCGAGGACCGCGACCTCTCGTGGCTCGACTACTCCGCCGTCGCCGGGATCAGCCCGAGCGGTGACACGGTGCTGTTCTACGAGAGCGGCGAGGGCGGTGGGCCCGAGTACACGACGTTTCTGCGCCACACCGACGGGTCGCCGCCGGTGCGCGTCGGCCTGGGGCGCGCGCTCGACGTCTCGCCCGACGGCCGCCTGGTGCTGTCGGTCGACATCCGTGACCCGAAGGCACTCGACCTGACTCCCACGGGCCCCGGTGAGACCCGGAAGATCCGGATTCCCGAGTTCGTCGCTCACGACGACGCCGGCTTCCTGGCCGACAGCCGGAGGATTTTCGTCACCGGGCGCGACGATTCGGGTCGGCGGGCCACGTGGCTCACCGACGTCGACGGAAAGGATCCGCGCACGCTGCCCCTGCCCGAGGGCCGCTTTCTCAGGCAGAGCACGTTCTCGAGCGACGGGTCACGCTTCGTTGCCGCGTGTCCCGAGGGTGGCGCCTCTTGCCGCTACGACACTGCGGCGGGCCGGCCGACGCCGATTCCCGGCACCGAGAAGGGTTGGATGGCGGTCGGCATCGACACCCGCGGCCGTCTCTATTACCGAACGCGGAAGCCGGTTCAGTCCGATCGCCTGCTGCGGCTCGACCCTGCCACGGGCCGCGCGACGCCGCTCGCCGAGCTCGTCCCGCGCGATCGCGCCGGCGCATTCGGCGTGCTGGACGTGACCGTCGCGGCGAACGGCGAGGCGTGGGCCTACACGTTGCTGCGCCGGCTGTCGGACCTGCACGTCGTTACGGGTATCCGCTAGCGGGGGCACGGGGGGCGCTCAGCCCCCCGCTGGCCAGTCCACAAGTCCTGGCCTTCCTTTCAGTCCCTCCGCTCCTCCGTTCCTCCGGCCTCCGTAGACCCGTTCCTCGTTCCTCCGTTGTTTGCGGACGTCCCGTCACGTGAGTCGTCTTCGTTCAACTCCGTGGAGCGCGTCTCCAGGCGCGTGAACGCTTCCTCCGATTCGCACTGAGCGCCGCTTCGCCCGCACCACGTGCGGACACTCACATCTCGCCGCAAGCCGTTCCGCGCGCTGGCGTTCGCGGCTCATCGCAAGATCGCCCACAGCTTCGCCCGATTCAGGCAACCGCGCCCTCGCGCCGGGCGTCTCCTCGTACAGCAAACGCCGCTACATCCGCGAAGGCGGGCGATACGGGGGACTCGCCGGCGCTGTCAGGAGGACGCCATGCTGCGCAGGAACGTACTGGCTGTCGCCGGACTCTCGATGACTGCCGTCGCAACGGCCTCGGAGGTTCCGGTCGCCGAGCTGGCCGCAGCACCGTTCGTGAGTGGATCGCCGGCCACGCTGCCCCTCGTCCCGGCTGGGTCCCAGACCCCCTCCGCGCGGCTGGTGTGGCTGGACCCGGCCGGTGCGGCCTTCGGAACGGAAGCCATGGTCCGGCCGGAGGTGGCACGGGTGCTGCGCGCGATGGGAGTGAGCGCGTCCTGGCGCCGCGGCGAGCCGCACGAGCTCGCCCGCGAAGGCGAGCTGCGCGTCATCTTCCTGAACCGCGGCGCCGAGCGCGGCCACCGCGTGCCCGTGCTGGGCGCGACGCCTGCGAGCTTCCAGGGCGAGCGCTTCCTCTGGGTTCACGTCCCGAGCGTGCGTGCCGCGGTCGGTGTCCAGCGCAGCGGGCCCAGCCTCGACGTGCACTCGGCCCGCCGGCTGGGGATAGCACTCGCGCGCGTGATTGCCCACGAGGTCGTCCACGCGTTGGCGCCGTCGCTGCCGCACGGCAGCGGGCTGATGTCGGCGCGCCTCGACCGCCGGATGCTCACGGACGCGAGCATCGCGGTCGATCCGCAGGTGGGTCTTGCCCTCCGCACCGCGATTCTCGGAGCCACGCCCGCCTCGCGCCCGATCGACACGATCCTGGCCGTCGAGAGCACATACAGGGAGCCCTACCGATGAGCTCACCAGCCGAAGCGCCCGTCCGCATCCTGCGGCCCGTCGCGTCACCGCGCAGCCTTTTGCCGCGTCTCGCACCGGCGCGCATCGCGCCGCTCGCGAGGCCGTCCGAGCTGCGTCCGACCCGTGCGCGCACCCCGATCGAGCTCACGAGCGAGGTGCTGCGCGGCCCGTTCCGCCCGTTGATCGTGTGGGGGCTGTTCTGGGGCGCCCGCCCGTTCTCGGAGCTGATGCGCCACGTCCCGGACGTCACGAAGCGGGCGCTGCGCCGCGAGCTCGTGGAGATGGAGCGGATCGGCCTCGTCGTCCGCGACGTGCGCCCGGACTCGAACCGCCGGGCCTTCTACGCGCTCAGCCCGTTCGGCGAGACGCTGCGACCCGTGGTGGGCGCGATGTACGAGTGGGGCTTGCTCTGCGCGGAGCCGCGTCGCGCGCGGGAGGCACGCCGCTAGAGCGAGCCTCATTTCAAGACCTGATCCCTCCAATTCGCGGACCCCTCGTCGTCGCCGATGAACGCGAGCGCGCGGGCCGCGAGCTCGCGGGATCCGGGACCGGGTGCGGCCCGGCTCATCTCGACGAGCACGCGCCGGCTCTCGGCGAGCGGCGCTCCGCGCAGCGCCCTCACGATGGCGAGACTCGCGTAGGCGCGGGCGTGGTTCGGGAAGGTCTGGATCTCCGCGCGCAGCGCGGCTTCCGCCTGCTCGTGACGCCCGAGGCGGGCGAGCACGTCGCCCCGCACGAACTCGAGCCAGGGGACGGGGCCGAGGCTCGCGCTCCCGCGCCGCACCGTCTCCAGGCGCTCGAGGGCCTGCTCCGGGTGTCCGCGTCGGGCCAGGACCTCGGCTTGCACCACCGCGGCGCGCGCCAGGGCGCCCGGGTCGCTCGTGACGAGTGCCGCCTCGCGCTCGGCCTCGTCGAGCTTCCCGCCGGCGAGCGCCACGCTCGCGAGCAGCTCGTGGGCCGCGTCCGTCTCGGAGTCCAAGGCCCTCCCCGCGGCCGCGCGAGCCTCGGCGAGGTCTCCCATCTCGAGGTGAATGCGCGCCAGGGTGAGCGACAGCGGGCCCGCCAGCTCCGGCGCCTGCTCGATGGCCTTGCGATAGGCCGTCGCGGACTCGCGGTAGCGGCCGAGCCGCCCGAGCGCGGCCGCACGCTCGGTGAGCGCGTCCACGAACGCAGGGTTGTCCTTGAGCACCCGATCGAACGCGCGGACCGCATCCTGGTCCTGGCCCTGCTCCACGAGGCCGAACGCCGCCCGGGCCTCCTGGTAGCTCGCGATGCGGTCGCGCGGGTTGGGCAGCGCGGAGGCCGTATCCAGGACCGAAGCACCACCCGCCAGGTAGCCGAGGCTCATCAGCCGCTCGCGCTCTTCCTGCGTCGCCGGCGCCGGATGCTCGAAGTCGGAGATGCCGCTGGCGAGCGCCGTCCGCATCGCGCCCGCCAGCTGCGGCTTCTCGGACAGGATGTCGCGCGTCTCGGCCGGGTCGCGCGCGACGTCGTAGAGCTCCGGCCGCGGGCCGTCGATCAGGTGGTAACGCGCGTCGACGAGCGAGCGCAGCTCGCTCCAGCCGAGGTGGATCCTCGGGTAGTAGGTCTCGCTGTAGACCGCTTCCGTCCGGGCGCCCGGGGGCGCGAGCAGGTCGCGCCCGCGCGCCGCGGCCGGCGCGGGCACCCCGAGCGCCGCTGCGATCGTAGGCAGGACGTCGCGCAGGCCCGCGGGCGCCGCCAGCTTCGTTCCGGCGCGCTCGGATCCCGGCAGCTTCACGAGCAGGGGGACGTGGAGGGCCTCGCGGTAGAGCAGGATCCCGTGCTCCTGCTCGCCGTGGTCGAGCAGGCCCTCGCCGTGGTCCGAGGCCAGCACCACGAGCGCGTCGTCGTAACGGCCCAGGCTGCGCAGGCCGTCGAGCAGGACGCCGAGAGCCGCGTCGGCGGCCGCGATCTCGCCCTCGTAGGTCGCGCCGTAGCGGTCGCGCTCGGCCGCGGGCGGCGTCCAGGGCGTGTGCGGCTCGTAGAGGTGCACGAACAGGAAGAACGGCCGGCCGGAGGCGCCGCGCAGCCACTCGAGGGCCCTGGCGACGGTCTCGTGGCCGTCGCGCTGCACGTCTCCCACGGCCTTGGCACCCCTGGCCGTCACCACCTCGTCGTAGAAGTCGAAGCCCGCGTCGAGGCCGCTCGCGCGGCGCAGGACGAACGCGGAGACCGCGGCCCCTGTCGCGTAGCCGCGCGCGCCGAGCGCCGTGGCGAGCGTCTGGTGCCTGGGGTCGAAGCGGTAGCCGATGTTGTTGCGGACGCCGTGCTCCGGCGGCAAGAGGCCGCTCAGGAGCGAGGCATGCGACGGAAGCGTGAGCGGCGAGTGCGTGTAGGCGTTCTCGAACAGGACGGCGTCGCGCCGCAGCCGGTCGATGGCAGGAGTCTCGACGCCGGTGTAACCGTAGGCGGGCAGGCGGTCGGCGCGCAGCGTGTCGATCGAGATCACGACGACGGGCGCGGCCTTGGCGGGGGCGGTTTGGCTTCCGGTCCTTGGGCCGCCGCAGCCCGCGTGCAGCGAAAGCAGCCCTGCGACGAGCGTCGCAGCGAGTCGGCGTCCGGCTTGGCGTGAGTGGATCATCGATGAGAGGAAGGGGCGCGGCCCCCGGAAGGTCCCGGAGGCCGCGCCCGTCGCTAGAGCTATCGAGCTACCCGCTGCGGGTCACTAGCCTCTTGAGCTACAAGCTGCGAAGCGAGCCCGATTCACTCGGGCGAGCGTAGCGGGGGGGTTTGAGGGGGGACACGACGCAGTGTCCCCCCTACTAAAAGCTCAAGCGCGCGCCGAAGCGTACGAGGAGCGGGTTCAGGATCTGGTCGAGCCGGTTGTAGGCGCTCGAATCGGCCGCGTCCACACGCCGCAGCGTGGTCGAGGAGTTGAACGCGTTGAACACGTCGGCCGACAGGTTGAGGCGCGCACGGCCCAGGCCCTTGTTCCAGGCCAGGCGCAGGTCGACGTTCCAGACGTTGGGCAGGCTCTCTTCGCCGACGTCCACGGCGAGCACCGAGTCCGCGAACGTGTTGCCCACCGTGATGTTGATCGGCCGGATGTAGCCCTGGCGTGCGTAGAGGTTGCCGGCGACTTCGAAGCCCTTGCCGATCTGATACAGCGCGTTGGCCGACAGCTGCCACTTGGAGGGCATCCAGTAGACGGTGCCCGATCCCGAGCTGTAGTAGCCGACCTTGCCGCCGCTCTTCTTGGCGTCCGTCAGGGCCGTGCTGAGCCCGTAGTAGCCGTAGCCGTCGTAGAGAACCGGCAGCGGGTTCTGGATGCCGCCCGTGCCGTCGAACGACTCCGTCCAGTTGTTGTAGCCGAAGCCGACCCGGCCCATCCACTTGTTCGACAGCCGTTTGACCGCCGTCAGCTCGATGCCGCTGTAGCTGCGGTTGTAGTCCGGGCGGTTGGACAGGCGCTGGCCGAAGCTGGCTGCGTCTGCGGCCGCGGCGTTGGCCGGACCCAGGTCCAGGCACGGGACACTGTAGCCGTTAGAGCTCCCGGAGTCGCAGGACACCCAGTCACTGCCGTTCACGCCGATGTAGGACAGATAGGGCGTGTTCGTGGTCCGGCGGTAGGTGTAGGTCGCGCCCACCGCGAGGTTCGGCGCGAGCTCGTGCTCGATGCCCGCGAGCAGCTCGAGGTCGCGGGGAGCCTTGTAGTTCTCGTCGATCTCGTTGACCGTGGAGAGCGAGGCGTTCACCGGAGCGCCGAGCGATCCGCCCGCGATGTCGACTTCGTTGCGGTTGGAGACGATGCCGTCGTTGTTCAGGTCGTTCCAGCGATAGTCGATACGGGCGACGCCGCCGATCGGGTTGACCACCGTCACGTCGGGATGGGCCAGCTGCTGGGTGAAGATCGAGAAGTTGCCCCGCAGCAGCGTCTTGCGCGATTCGTCGAGCGCGTAGGTGAAGCCCGCGCGCGGCGAGATGTCGCTCCATTCGATCTTGGTGCCCGCCCCGTCGTAGACGAGCTCGGGGAGGATCTCGGGGAAGAGCGCGTTGGCCCGCGCCGTGGACGGCGCGTTCTCGGCCTTCTGCAGGTCCCAGCGCAGGCCGCCCTGCAGCGTCAGGCGACCCGAGGTGAACGTGTCCTGGAGATAGAGGGCGTTGTAGCTGCCCTTGAACGACGACACCAGCTCGCGCTGGATGCGCGCGATCTTGCCCCGCGTCGTCTCGGTCCGGGCCTCGATGCCATTTCCGGGAATGAGGCTCGAGCTGTTCGTGGAGGCCCGTCGATAGGCGAAGCCGAATTTGAACTCGTGGTTGCCGCGGAAGTAGCTGGCGTCCAGGTTGAGCGTGTCCTGCGGCCGCACCGACTGGTACTGCTTCGACGAGCCGTAGGCGATCGAGTTCACGAGGTCGAGACCTTCGTCGGTCCCGAGGCCGCCGATCGGCACCAGGCCGAAACCGGTGTTGTAGTGGGACGCCTTCACGTTCAGCATGAAGCTCGGGCTGAAGACGTGGTTGTCCTCCACCTTGAGGAAGCCGTTGGGCCAATTGCCGTCCTCGTAGACCCCGCCCTGGTCACGGCCGTGGGAGGGGGTCTCGGTGCCCAGGCCCCGGTTGTTGGGCCGGCCGAGCTTGATCTTGTCGCCCAGGAACCAGTAGGCCGACAGCATGTTCGACGAGGACACCTGGAAGTTCAGCTTGGCGTTGTAGTCCTCGAGGACCGTCTTGTCGCGGCTCTGGTTGAGCCGCTGGATGCGCAGGTCCTGCTTGCCGTAGGAGCCCCAGAACCAGAGCCGGTCCTTCAGGATCGGCCCGCCGAGCTCGACCCCGTACTCGCCGAGCTGCTCGGCGTGGTCCGCCTTGTCGCTGCCCTGCAGCCGGGGATCGCCCTCGAGCTCGGCCGGCAGGTTGGAGGCTTCGAGGCCGTCGTAGGCGAAAAAGCCGCTCACCCCGCCGTGGAAGGCGTTGGTGCCGCGCTTGGTCACCAGGTTGATGCCCACGCCGCCCGTGGCCACGCGCACGTCCGCGCCGCCGGTGGTGATCGCGACCTCGTCGAAGGCGTCGAAGTCGAAGTAGGTGGGGCTCGCGCCCACGGCCGCGGGGTCGGTGATCACGATGCCGTCGAGCACCCACATCGCGTCCGTCTGCGAGGAGCCCTTGCCGATGAAGCCCGACTGCTGGCCGCTCTCCGAGCCGGCCTGGTTCACGCGGTCGATCTGCACGCCGGGTACGGCGCGCATGAACGCCCACGGGTCCCGCGAGTTCGGGAGCATCGTGAGCTCTTCACGGCTGATGGTGGTGCCGGTGCCCAACTTCTTGGTGTCGATCACGGGCGTCTCGGCGTCGACCGTGACGGTCTCGGCCACTCCGGCCACCTTGGCGCTGAAGCTCACGTCCACGCTGACGCCGGCCGAGACGATCACCGTGCGCTGCGTGGTCGCGAAGCCGCCCATGGCGACGGAGATGGTGTAGGTACCCGGGTCGAGCTGCACGAAGCGGAACTCGCCGCCCGGCCCGGAGGTGGTGGTGCGGGCGCCGGTGTTGGCGCCGGTGAGGGTGATGGTGGCGCCGGGCAGCACCGCGGACTGCTCGTCCGTCACCTTGCCGTAGATGCCGCCCGTCGAGATCTGCGCAAAGGCGGAGGGCAGTAGCCCCGCGACAAGCGCAAACGCCAGCCCGAATACCGTCAACGTTCTTGCGAATCTCATGATCGAGATCCCCCTAGTTCAGTCCGTTGGTCATCGCCCTCGCGCAGTGCGGCCCGGTCGAGCCGCACGCCCACGGGGGCGCCGTGAATCGGCGTCCGGGGTTCGGGCCCCGTTCGGAGCCCGGCCCCGCACCGCATCGCGCCTCGTGAGGCGCTACGGGCCCGGCCGCGCCCCACAAACGGGGTCGGGCTCGGGCAGCATCCCGGCCGGTTCGCCTCTCGGGCGCAGCGGGACGGATCTGAACGCAGCGGGTACGGCTATTAGTCGAGCGAACTCCTGATGACGCCGCAAGGCGCAGGAGTCGCTAGGTTGGACTCCACCAAGATGGAAGCGTCCAGGCCGGAGTGCAAGGGACGCACGCTGAGATGCGCCTGAGCGTTGGATGAGAGCGCAACGCGTGCAGGGACTGCAGGAGCCGGCCTCGCTAACCGAGCCCGCGCCTCATTTCCACCAGGGGAGCTTGAACGGAGGCTGCTGGTGGCCGCTCTTTGGTGTCACCTTCGGGGGGCCAGCGTCCACGTATCCGAGCACGGCGGGGTAGGGCTCGCTGCGCGGTCCGAACACCAGCCAGCCGAGACCCGCGACGAGCACGAGCGCGCTCATCGCGAGGAGCAGCTTGACGTCGCCGGTCATCGCGTTCAGGGCCGCCTGGCGGTCGCTCGCCCGGCGCGCGACGCGCGGCGCCGCGGCGAGCTGCGGCTGCGCCGCCCGCAGCTCCGCCGCTCGCGCCCGCGTCATGCCGCAGTGACAGGCGTCCGCCCGCAGCGGCACGCGTCGCGCGCAGGAGGGGCATGTCCACGTGTGGGGGGTCGCCTCGGCCACGATACTGGAATCCTAGCCTGAGCCGGCCGGCTACGGGGTGACCGCGCGCACGCCGGTCGGTCCCGGCCGATCTGGGGCAGAATGCGGCCAATGCCGGCGACCTCCAACCTCGGCCACGGCATCCACGCGATCGATACGGGCTTCGTCCGGCCGTTCTTCGACGCGAGCCACCTGGTGGTGGACGAGGGCCGGGCCGCGTTCGTGGACGTGGGAACGACCTTCTCCGTGCCCGGCCTGCTGGCCGCGCTCGACGGCCTGGGCCTCGCGCGTCAGGCCGTCGCCTACGTGATCGTGACTCACGTCCACCTCGACCACGCCGGTGGCGCGGGCGAGATGATGCGCCTGCTGCCGCAGGCGAAGCTCGTCGTTCACCCGCGCGGCGCGCGCCACATGATCGACCCGGCGAAGCTGTGGGCGGGAGCGAGCGCCGTCTACGGCGAGGACGCCATGCGCCGCAACTACGGCAAGCTGGTGCCCGTGGATCCGGCGCGGGTGATCGAGGCGCCGGACGGCTTCACGCTCGAGCTCGGGTCCCGGCCGCTCTTGTTTCTCGACACGCCCGGCCACGCGCGTCACCA
>Ga0214472_10005676_pt1 | contig 13138 bp, 13 predicted proteins | sample RVTome_6_FD_207662 | JGI IMG/M metagenome (GOLD analysis project Ga0214472, IMG submission 207662) | Soil microbial communities from uranium-contaminated site in the Upper Colorado River Basin, Wyoming, United States - RVT140D175 | ecosystem: Environmental > Terrestrial > Soil > Contaminated >... | reverse complement strand
AGCGAGCCCAGTGCGGCATCGTCTACATCGACGAGGTGGACAAGCTTGCCCACAAGGGGATGGGCGCCGCCGCCACCCGCGACGTCTCCGGCGAGGGCGTGCAGCAGGCACTGCTGAAGATGGTCGTGGGCAACGAGGTCAAACTGCCCAAGCGCGGTCGCCGCCACGACGGCGGCGACGAGATGATCGACACCACCAATATCCTGTTCATCGTCGGCGGCGCCTTCCCGGGGCTGGAAGAGCTGGTGCGCAAGCGCCTGAGCCCGGAAAAGGGCGGTATCGGTTTCCAGGCCAGCTTCGTCGAAGATGTCCGGCATAGCCACGATCAACTGCTGGCCGCGCTGCAACCGGACGACCTGCAGGGCTTCGGCCTGATCCCCGAGTTCATCGGCCGCTTTCCGGTGATCACCTTCCTGCACGAACTGGACACCGACGCCTTGGTGCGGGTGCTGACCGAGCCGAGAAACTCGCTGGTCAAACAGTACAGCCAACTGTTCGCCTACCAGGGCGTCGAACTCGGTTTCACCGACGCGGCGCTGCAGCGCATCGCCGAACTGGCCTGCGCCCGCGGCACCGGCGCCCGCGGCCTGCGTTCGATCCTGGAATCGGTACTGCGTCACACCATGTACCACATGCCCTCCAACCCGCAGCTCAAAAAAGCGCTGGTCGACCGCGAACAGGCGGACGGCGTCAACGAACTGATCGTGCGGGAAGTGCTGGACGAGGAGCGGAAGGCCCTGGCCGAGCAGGCGCCGCCGGCACTCGAGGCGCTGCCCATCGGTAGCGCCTCCGTCCTTCGGTCATAGCGGGACAGCCCGCTTGTTGCATTGCCGCCATGCCCTGTGTCGCTTGTTGTTTTGTCGACTTTCTCACATCGGCGTCAATAGGTCTGCCATGAAAAACAACAAGTTATCTCTGGCATAGCGGTTGCAACAGCCCCTCTGCAGGTGATCCCACTGCCTATTCGAGAACCGGAGGGTCATATGAAAGCCAAGGATATAGCCGAACTGCTGGACGAGCCGGCCTGTGAGCACAACACGAAGTCCAAGTCCGGTTGTGCCAAGCCCAAGCCCGGCGCCTCCGCCGGTGGCTGTGCCTTCGATGGCGCGCAGATCGCGCTGCTGCCGATCGCCGATGTGGCGCATATCGTACACGGGCCGATCGCCTGCGCCGGCAGCTCCTGGGACAACCGCGGCACCCGCTCCAGCGGCCCGACCCTCTACCGTATCGGCATGACCACCGACCTGACCGAACAGGATGTGATCATGGGACGGGGCGAGAAGCGGCTGTTCCACTCCATCAAGCAGGCGATCGACAGCTACGGCCCGGCGGCGGTGTTCGTCTACAACACCTGCGTACCGGCACTGATCGGCGATGACGTGGACGCGGTGTGCCGGGCGGCCGGCGAGCGCTGGGGCGTGCCGGTGGTGCCGGTGGATGGCGCCGGTTTCTACGGCACCAAGAACCTGGGCAACCGCATCGCCGGCGAGGCGATGTTCAAGCATGTGATCGGTACCCGCGAGCCGGACCCGATCCCCGCAGCCGCCGGACGCGAGGGGATCAGGGTGCACGACGTGAACCTGGTCGGCGAGTACAACATCGCCGGCGAGTTCTGGCATGTGCTGCCGCTGCTCGACGAGCTCGGGATCCGCGTGCTCTGCACCCTGTCCGGCGATGCCCGCTTCCGCGAAGTACAGACCATGCACAAGGCGGAGGTGACGATGATGGTCTGCTCCAAGGCGATGCTGAACGTGGCGCGCAAGATGGAGGACAAGTACGGCATCCCCTGGTTCGAGGGCAGCTTCTACGGCATCACCGATACCTCGCAGGCGCTGCGCGACTTTGCCCGCCTGATCGGCGACCCGGACCTGAGCGTGCGCACCGAAGCACTGATCGAGCGTGAAGAGACACGCATCCGCGCCGCGCTCGAACCCTGGCGCGAGCGCCTGGCGGGCAAGCGTGTGCTGCTCTACACCGGCGGCGTCAAATCCTGGTCGGTGATCTCGGCGCTGCAGGATCTGGGCATGAAGGTGGTCGCCACCGGTACCAAGAAGTCCACCGAGGAGGACAAGGCGCGCATCCGCGAACTGATGGGTGATGAGACCAGGATGATCGACGAGGGCGGCGCCAGGGAGCTGATCGGCATCGTGCACGAGTACAAGGCGGATATCCTGATCGCCGGTGGCCGCAACCTCTACACCGCGCTGAAGGCGCGCATCCCCTTCCTCGATATCAACCAGGAGCGCGAGTTCGGCTACGCCGGTTACGAGGGGATGCTGGAGCTGGTGCGGCAGCTGGCGCTGACCATCGAAAGTCCGATCTGGTCCTCGGTACGCGAACCGGCGCCCTGGGGCGACTACGGCGACGGTATCGAACCGTTGCAACTGACACAGGTGCCGGAGGTGAGCCATGGCTGAGATCCACAAGCGCAAGAAGCCGCTGGCGGTCAGCCCGCTGAAGGCGAGCCAGACCATGGGCGCGGCGCTGGCCTATCTCGGTTTCAACCGCAGCATGCCGCTGATGCACGGCAGCCAGGGCTGTACCGCGTTCGCCAAGGTGTTTTTCGTGCGCCACTTCCGCGAGCCGATCCCGCTGCAGACCACGGCGATGGACCAGGTCAGTTCGATCATGGGCGCCGACGACAACATCGTCGAGGCGCTCAGGGTGATCGGCGAGAAGCAGAAGCCGGCGCTGATCGGCCTGTGCAGCACCGGTCTGGCGGAGACCCAGGGCTGCGACCTGAACGGCGCGGTGAGCACCTTCCGTCGTTGCCATCCGGAGTTCGACGGCATGGCGGTGGTGGCGGCCAATACGCCGGACTTCAGCGGCTGCTTCGAGACCGGCTTTGCGCTGGCGATGAGGGCGATCATCGATACCCTGATTCCGCAATCCGATCACGCCGGTCGCCGGCCGCGGCAGGTCAATGTGCTCTGCGGCAGTTTCCTGACGCCGGGTGATCTCGAATTCATCCGTGACAGCATCGAAAGCTTCGGTCTGCGGGCGCTGCTGATCCCCGATCTGTCCGGCTCGCTGGATGGCCACCTGCCCAGCGAGGACTACAACCCGCTGACCTCCGGTGGCCTGACGCTGGAGGAGCTGGCCACGGCGGCGGAGAGTCGCGCCACGCTGGTGGTGGGGGAGTCGATGCGCGAGGTCGGCACCCTGCTGGAGCAGCGCAGCGGCGTTGCGGCCCACGCCTTCCCCCATCTGCACAGCCTGCAAGAGGTGGACCGCTGGATGATGAAACTGGCCGAGCTGTCCGGCCGGCAGGTGCCCCGGCGCTGGCGCAAGCAGCGCAGTCGGCTGCAGGACGCCATGCTCGATACCCATTTCATGCTCGGGCAGTTGCGCGTCGCCGTTGCGGCGGATCCGGATCTGCTGTTGGCGCTGCACGATCTGGTGGTCGCTATGGGAGCCGAGGTGGTCAGTGCCGTGACACCGGCCAAGGGCCCGGGCCTGGAGCGGTTGGCATTGCCCGAGGTGCATGTCGGGGATCTGGAGGATCTGGAGCTGGACGCCCGTACCCGGCGCGCCGAACTGCTGATCGGCAACAGCCATCTGGCCGAGACCGCGTACCGGTTGCATCTGCCGCTGCTGCGGGCGGGCTTTCCGCAGTACGACCAGGTCGGCGGCTTCCAGCGGGTCTGGTGCGGCTATGGCGGCATTCAGCAGACGCTGTTCGATATCGCCAACCTGAAGCTGTCGCAGCATGAGGCGATCGAGCCGTATCACTCGATCTACGCCCGAAAACAGGATGGCGAGCCAACCCCACGAATGCATACGGGAGCCCGGATATGACACCGCTGATGCGACGGTTCGAGGTCGTCGATAGTGAGCAGGAACCGGAGGTTCTCCGTGTCGCCTTTGCGACAACGGATCGGGAAAACGTGAACCAGCACTTCGGTTCGGCGTTGGCCTTCGCCATCTACGGCGTTAACGAACGCACCGCCTGGCTGATGTCGGTGTGCGAGTTCGCCGATGCCGGCGAGAAGGGCAACGAGGACAAACTGCCGGCCAAGATCGCACAGCTATCCGGCTGTGCCGCCGTGTATTGCCGCGCCTGCGGGGCGTCGGCCGTGCGGCAGTTGCTGCAGCACGGCATCCACCCGGTCCGGGTGAGCGATGAAGCCTCGATCGGCGAGCTGTTGTCCGCGTTGCAGCATGAACTGCGTGAAGGGCCCGGCAACTGGCTGGCCAAGGCGATCCGGCGCCGACAGACGGGGCTGAAACGTTTTGATTCGATGGAAGCCGATGGCTGGGATGAGTAACCGGTCTTTTTTACCTGTGGAGCATACCGATGAATGACATGACGATCGAGCCAGGCTCGGCATCACTGGAAACACCGTTTATCAAGCAGATGATCGTACAGCTGCGGGCAATGGACAGCTACGGCACCTATGACACCTGGAGCGACGATAAGGTGCTCGACCCGATGATCCTGACCAAGGCGCGTCGGCGCGAGATCCCGGTGATCGGCGACCCGGACGAACTGGTCGTGTCCCGCGTCAAAGCGTATTTCAACGCGATCGCCGTACGCGTCGAGCAGGAGTGCGCTCTGATGGCGGTACCGATGATCAATCTGAGCCACGAGGGGTTCGGCCGTGCCCTGGTGATGGTGGGCAAGCTGGTGGTGATCGACAAGTCGCTGCGCGACGTGCACCGCTTCGGCTTCGACTCCGTCGATAAGCTGGAGAGCGAGGCCGAAAAGCTGGTGGCCCGTGCCCTGGAGACCGTCGACAGGTTCCGCGCCGCGGCGCAGGCGTGATTTGAAACAGGAGGAGCCATGACCGACGAAGAGCTGAAAAAACTGCAGAAAGAGGCGCGCAAGGCCAAGCGTATCGCCACCGAATGCGCCTCGGCGGTCCACGACCTGGTCGAGGACCGCCTCTGGACCGACTACGCCGCCCTGCCCGAGCTGGCGCAGCAAACCGTTGATGCCTGCATGACCTGGAAAGCCGCCCAGGACAAGCTGGAGACCCTGGAGGGCTGAGCCCATATCCCAACAAGCAGGCCGATTAAAGAGGCTGCATGAGAACGCCTGATCGAGGAGTGCCGTGAAATGTCTGCAGAGCTTATAACAGGACGCACCCGTGGCGGTGCCGAGTGGGTACCGAGTTTCGTCAGCGACCTGAACCAGCAAACCTGTATCGGTTGCGGTCGCTGCTACAAGGTGTGCCCGCGCAATGTGTTCGAGCTGGTCGAGCGTGGCGAGGCCCTGGCCGATGACGACGATGACTATGATGACGACGACGAGATGATGGTGATGTCGATCGCCGATGCGGACGACTGCATCGGCTGCCGCTCCTGCTTCCGTGTCTGTCCGAAACAGTGCCACAGCCATGAACCGGCCGTGGCCTGATCCCGACAACAGCGTAGAGGAGCAGCATCATGCCTAGACCCCAAGCCCACATATTTATCTGCAGTCAGCAACGCCCCGAGGGACATCCGCGCGGCAGCTGCGCGGCTGTCGGCGCCGCCGGCGTCGTGCAGACCTTTTCCGAGGAGATCGCCAGGCGGGGCCTGTTTCAGCAGTTCGCGGTCACCGCCACCGGCTGCCTCGGCCCCTGTCATCTTGGAGCCAACGTGCTGATCTATCCGGGCTCGTACCTGTACCGGGCGGTCAAGCCTGCGGACGTGAACCGCATCATCGAAGAGCACCTGCTCGGCGGTGTGCCGGTGGCCGAACTGCTCGCGCCCGAGGCCGAGTGGTAAGCGGGCTCGATTCGGAGGGGTGAACAATGGATGGGGTAGCCCCCCGCTCCGGCCGGTATGTAGCAAACCCGACACTGACCACCCAAACCCACCAATGTTGTTTTCCGGATGCCGACAATATTACCCACATTGTCCAATGTGTGAATTCATATCGTTATGAAATTAAAAGGGTAATTCTGCCGTTGACTCACTGGCACCAGGCTTGCACCGGTCTACCCAAGCAACTCGATTCCGCGAGGAGAACGCCATGATACAGCTCACAGAAAATGCAATCGGTGCAGTAAACCGCTTTATCGAAAAGGCAGATAAACCCGTTCTGGGTCTGCGTATCCGTGTCGATGGAGGTGGCTGTTCCGGCTTCCAGTACGGCATGAAGCTGGAGGAGAGTGCGGCCGACGACGACCGGGTCTACGAGGTCGGTGGTCTCAAGATTCTGGTCGACCCTGCCAGCCGGCCACTGCTCGACAATGTGCATGTCGACTTCCTCGATGGCTTCGAGGGCAGTGGTTTCAAGTTCGAGAACCCGAACGCCACCCAGAGCTGCGGTTGCGGCAAATCGTTCGCGTGTTAAGCAATCGACCGAGGAGTTCAAGCGATGTGGGACTATTCCGAAAAGGTTAAAGAACACTTCTACAACCCGAAAAATGCCGGTGCGGTCGGCGGGGCCAACGGGATCGGGGATGTAGGCTCGATCAGCTGTGGCGACGCGCTGCGCTTGACCTTGAAGGTGAACCCGGAAACCGAGGTGATCGAAGATGCCGGGTTCCAGACCTTCGGCTGCGGCTCGGCGATCGCCTCCTCGTCGGCGTTGACCGAGATCATCAAGGGGATGACGCTGGACGAGGCGCTCAAGGTCAGCAACCAGGATATCGCCGACTACCTCGACGGCCTGCCGCCGGAGAAGATGCACTGTTCGGTCATGGGCCGCGAGGCGCTGCAGGCCGCGGTCGCCAACTACCGCGGCGAGGAGTGGTCCGACGACCACGAAGAGGGCGCCCTGGTGTGCAAGTGCTTCGCCATCGACGAGGTGATGATCGAGGAGACGATCCGCGCCAATGACCTGAGCAGCGTGGAAGAGGTGACCAACTACACCAAGGCCGGCGGCGGTTGTGCCGCCTGTCACGAAGGGATCGAGAACATCCTCACCAAGGTGCTGGCCGAGAAGGGCGAGACCTTCAATGCCGGCGCCGCCGCTCCGGCACCTGCTGCCGCTGCCGCTCCGAAAATGGGTACCCTGGCCCGCATCCGCCGGATCGAGATGGTGCTCGACTCCATCCGTCCGGCGCTGCAGGCCGATAACGGCGATGTGGAGCTGGTCGACGTGGACGGCAACGCCGTCTATGTCCACCTCACCGGCGCCTGCACCGGCTGCCAGATGGCCTCGATGACCTTGGGCGGTATCCAGCAGCGCCTGATCGAGGAGCTGGGCGAGTTCGTCAAGGTGGTACCGGCACCGAAAGAAGCACTCGTCAGCATGGGAGTCTAAAGATGACTGATATCTATCTGGACAACAATGCGACCACCATGGTGGCGCCGGAAGTGTTCGACGAGATGAAGCCCTACTTCTGCGAGCAGTTCGGCAACCCGTCGTCGCTGCACAGCTTCGGCAACAAGGTCGGCTTCGCGCTGAAGAGGGCGCGCAAGCAGATTCAGGATCTGCTCGGCGCCGAGCACGACTCCGAGATCATCTTCACCTCCTGCGGCACCGAGTCCGACTCCACGGCGATCCTCTCCGCGCTGAAGGCGCAGCCGGAGCGCAAGGAGATTATCACCAGCGTGGTCGAGCATCCGGCGGTGCTGACCCTGTGCGAATACCTGGAGACCGAAGGCTACACCGTGCACAGGCTGAAGGTGGACGCCAAGGGCCGGCTGGACCTGGAGGAGTACCGATCCCTGCTCAGCGACCGGGTCGCCGTGGTCAGCGTGATGTGGGCCAACAACGAGAGCGGCACGATCTTCCCGGTGGAGGCGATGGCGCGGATGGCCGCCGATGCCGGCGTGCTGTTCCACACCGACGCCGTGCAGGCGGTGGGCAAGATCCCGATCAACCTGAAGGAGAGTGCGATCGGCATGCTGTCGCTGTCCGGGCACAAGCTGCATGCGCCGAAGGGGATCGGTGTGCTCTATCTGCGTCGCGGCGTGCGCTACCGTCCGCTGCTGCGCGGGGGACATCAGGAGCGTGGCCGTCGCGCCGGTACCGAGAACGCGCCGGCCATCGTCGGCCTGGGCAGGGCGTGCGAGCTGGCCGCCGAGCATCTGACGTTCGAAAACACCCAGGTCAAGGCGATGCGGGACCGGCTGGAACAGGGGATCCTGGCCGCGGTGCCGCACTGCTTCGTTACCGGCGACCCGGACAACCGCCTGCCCAACACCGCCAGCATCGCGTTCGAGTATATCGAGGGTGAGGCGATCCTGCTGTTGCTGAACAAGGTCGGCATCGCCGCATCGTCCGGTTCCGCCTGTACCTCGGGCTCGCTGGAACCCTCGCACGTCATGCGTGCCATGGGCATCCCCTACACCGCCGCGCACGGCACCGTGCGCTTCTCGTTCTCGCGTTACAACACCCCGGAGGAGGTGGAGCGAGTGATCCGGGAGGTGCCGGGCATCGTTGCCCAACTGCGCAAGCTCTCCCCCTACTGGGACGAGAACGGCCCGGTGGAGGATCCGCAAGCGGCGTTTGCACCGGTGTACGCCTGATCACTCGCCACTTTCCAACCGACTATGGCAGCGTTCAGATTTTTTGGGGCAGCGGATCCAGCATCTTTATCGTCCGGATTGCCGGTATCACCTTGAATTCGATATGCGCCTCTTCTCCCGGCGCGAGGGTCAGGATGAGCTGCCTTTCCTCCGGTATCATATTTACCGGCAGGTTGGTTTCATCCATCGTGACCGTCCACCTGCCCGGCGGCACGCCGGCGATGCGGAAGCGGCCGTCCCGGTCGGTCAGGCGTTTGATGGTCTGCTCGCCGTTGCTGAAGGTCACCAGCCTATCGGCCAGGCCCCGGGCGCGCTTGAGCGATCTCTGTCGGTGGTCGGGATTGTCCTCCGGGCGCTCGCCGGTGGCCACTTTTATAAAGGTTTGGGAGGGCAGTACGGAGTTGGGCAGTTCGTAGACCCAGATCTGCCCGCTCAGGGTCGCACCGCGAACCAGCAGCACCTCGGTCCGGTTATCGTCGCCTTGACGGATCTCGATCGCCTTGGGCAGCCTTTCCACTGGCACCTTGTCGAACGAGTCCCCCGGCCGGTCCAGGGACAGATGGTGGCTGCCGGTCTTGACCGAGGGGAAACTGAAGCGCCCCTCTGAGTCGCTGACGGCGATCAGGCCGCCGAGATTGAGCACGACATCTTTCAGCCCTGTGCCGGTCTCGGCGTCGAGGACGCGGCCGCGCAGGGGCTCCACGTTGCGCTTGCGGCTTACCGGCAGGCCGAAAGGCACCGTATAGGTCATCATGAGCGCGGTCCGATCCTCGTCGCCTGTCGAGTGCCGCGCCGCCAGAGAGGTTTGATGGCCGTTCGACCACCGGTGTTCGAACAGGGCGTTGAGGGTGTAAGGGGAGTGTTCGGCGTCGAGATCGCCCTGGATATTCAGGTTCAGCGTACTGGCGGCGGAGAGGCGATAATGGGCACCGAACCCCAGTGTCTTTTGCACCGACTGCCGCTCCAGTGTGTGGGCGTTGTCGTCGTAGAGCAGGTAGGCGTTGTAGGTTTGTCGGGGTGTCGCCTGCCAATGGGCGGTGGCGAGGTACAGGGCGGTATCGAAACGCTCCCGGTTCAGATTGTCTTTGGTTTCTCCCCTGCGGGCGACACCCACCAGGTTCAGTTTTCCAAGCCGCCGGTTGATGGTCACTCCCAGCGCGTCGTTTTCGGCATCGAATGTCGGTTCCGGGCGCCGGTCATGCTTCTCGCGCCGATGATAGTCGATGCCGACCCGGGTTTGCGGGGACCAGCGATAGTCGACCCCCAGTATACCCTGTCGTTCGGCCGGCGCCGCCCGCTCCGGATCGACATCCAGATTGTCGCGCTGGAATCTATAGGTCCCGTTCAGCGACCAGCTGTCGTCAAGCGGATAATCGAATCCGAAAAAGGCAAACTCCTGGTCCCGGTAGTAGCCCAAGTATTCAGGCTCGGCGTGCAGCAGCGTCAGATGATAGCGGAACGGGCGGGCGCTGTCGTCGACCCGGCCCCGGTAGGCCCAGCCGCGCTCCGAGCCCGCGCCGCTCCGGGCGATCTCCAGATCCGTCGTGCGGTCGGGGCGCCAACTCTTCTGGCTGCGCAACGTCCAAATATCACCGGTGTTTTTGCCCTTTTTGTCGAGGTAATGGAGGTCCAACCGGTTGCCGGGCTCGAATGCATAACCGGCCCTGAAAGCGTCTTGCTCGTCGGGATTGGCGGTAAAACGGTCCTCCATGCTGTAGGAGGCCAGTTGCCACCGGTCGGTGCGATAGTGTATCTCTGCGCCGCGCCCATAGCGGCCGCTCTCGGACAAGGGGGAGAGTGAATAGACTTGGTCGCCCAGCGACAGATCCAGATGCGGATCACGATATTCGACGCGATATTCGTTCAGGGTGCCGAGGACCGATTCGTTCCTCAGATCCGGGCCGCGCAGCAGGTAGTCGATACGCCGCTCGCCGGCTTCGTCGAGGGCGCCACTCCCGGTAATCTCTGTCTGCCAACCCGAACGGCGCGTGCCACCCCGCTCCTCCATCGCTCCTCTCAGGCTGAACCGGGACGGTATGCTGTTGAAACGCTGCTCGGTACCCATGACACGGGGCAGCAGTCTGACGCTACCGGTCACCTCGGCCAGAGTCGTCTTGTCGATCGTCGAGGCGGTGAAGCTCAACAGATCCAGCGTCGGCTTGGAGACCCCGGTGCTCTCGACCCACACCTGCACCGGCATCGACGCGGAGGGTTCCAGGGTCAGAGTGCCTGATTCGGGATCGAGCCGGTGACCGAGGCTGCTGTCGATGCTGTAGCTCAGGTTCACGGCGACATTGCCCCTATTGCGCACCAGGAAGCTGACGCTATAGGGCTCGCCGGCGATCACGTAGTCCGGTATGTCCAGTGTCGTGACGTCGAATTTCAGGCGGGACAGCACCCGCACCGGCAGGCTGTATGCGTCGGTGATGGCCGGCTGCTGCCTGTTGCGCACGCTATAAGTGAACGTATAGTCGCCGGCCCGGGTGTTCTCGGGAATGAAGAAACTGACGAAACGCACCTGCGTCTCGCCGTCCGCCAGATCGAAGGGATACTCCGGGGTGATCAGCCGCCACCCCGCCGGCAGCACCGGTTGCGCCTCAAACTGGCCGTCGCGGCCGGTGCCGTTGCGCACCCGGAAGGCTACCGTGACGATCTGGCGCGGCTCTTCACTGAGTACTTCCCGATCCGCCGGTCTGACCTCGAGGCCGAGCGCCTGTGCCGGCACCGGGCACAGCAACACCGACAGGAGCAACGCCAGGGTCGAAAGCAACTTGCCGGTGACCGGGAACCTCTGCAGGGCCCGACTCATGGTGTCATTCGATCCTGAGGTCGAAGTGCGAACCGAAGAGATCGTTGCCGCCGCCGTCGGCCAGGATCAGCATCCGGTAGCGTCCGGCCGGAACCTCACTCAGATCGGTCTGGTAACGCACCGAGGTGGCCGGATAGATGCGCTTCTGTTCTCCGCCGAACTTCCCGACCGGCCGGCCGTTGTGGTCGAACAACTCCAGCCAGAGCTGTGGTCTCAACCAGCGCTCCCCGGTGTTCTCGACATCGAGCCTGAACAGGCGCCGGCTCTTGGCTTTCACCAGTTGCGGATTGCTGAAAGCGAGCTCCCGGCTGCCGCTGTCGCCGATATGGGTCACCATCTGGATGCCATAGCGCATCACCGGCGTGAGCTGTGCACGAGCCTCGCCCTCCCGGGGCTCGAGGGTCGATTCCCTCGCCGAGACCGGCTCGACCATTACCATGCTCCAGTAGGTACCGTTCAACGTCTCATCGTCGGCCACCTCCATCTCGTAGTTCAGATTCACCAGACTGTGGGGCGCAACGGTAATCTGCTCCCGAGCGAGGTGCAGCCAGTCGGCATTGGAGCGTACCAGCCGGCCCGGAGGGCCGTAATCGTTGCGCCCGTCGGCTGCAAAGCTGTAATCGGTTCGATAGACCTTGACTTCGGCCGCGCGCTCACCGGTGTTGCGAATGGCGATCACTCCCCGGAATCGTTCCCCGGGCTGCGCGACCCTTTCATGGGTCAGGAGCCCTTCGATCGTGATACCGGCATATAGATGTACCGGTATCACGAACAGGCCCAGCATGACCAGGCTGATGAAATACTTGTACATGGCGCTGTTCTCCTTTGGACTCGATCATTCGACACGATAGGTCAAAGTGGCGCCGTAACTGCCGGGTGCGTCGCCGATCGACAGGCTCTCGGTCCTGAGCTGCAATTGAATGCCGTTGCGGTCGTCGGAACCGCTGAAGAGTGTCTGTTCGGTCTCGGTCACTGTGAGGTAGCCGGTGCCGCCCGAGATGGTGCCGGCGCCGGTACCGTCCGAGGTTCGCCGTACGGCAATACTGACCCCCGCCGGCCAGTTGAGGTTGCTTTTCGAGACCTTGACGACCCAACTGCCGCCGCCGGTGGTACTGATGTCAACGGTCGCCAGGGCGCCGCCGCTCTCGATCGGCGAGCGCAGGTCGCTTCCGGCGTCGGCGGTCAGGTCGTTGCTGTCGACCACCTCGTACCAGTTGCCGACCACACTGATATCGGCCGCCCGTGCCGTGGAGAGCGTGCAGGCGACGAGTAACAGAGCTCCGAATAGACGCATATCCTGCTCCCGACAGGCCTGATTCCGGTTAACGGTCAAGGCGAGCCACCCAGCCGCCTTGAAAGGGTGGGCGGACGGAACGGCCGTCCGCCCGGTCAAGGTTTAAGCTCCGTCTGCAATGGTGAAGGTGACCGTCTTGTTGGCGGAGGCCACGACGCCTGCCGCCGAGGTGGCGGAGAGCTGGTAGGTGATGCCGAGGCTCGACTCGTTGAGCGTGCTGATGCTGGTCACCACGTCGGCCGCTGTAGTACCCAGGGTCACCGCCCCTGCGGAGGTGGCCCCCGTGGGTGCTCCAAGGTTGACCGTCAGGGTCAGACCGCTGGGCATGGCGGTGTTGATGGCGGCGGTGATTTTCTTCGTTTCCTCGTTGGTGGTCACCGCCCAGGTGGTGGTGGCGTCGGTTACTGCATCGGGTGCGGAACCCGCCGTGGCGGCGTTGATGATCAGGGCGCCGGGGTTGCCACTGACCCCTATCTCGTTGATCGCCTGAACCTCGTAGGTCACGGTCTGAGTGTCGGTCGTGCCGGCAGGGCAAACGCATGAACGATTTTTGTACAATCGAGTGAGCAATGATCCCGCTGCAGCTTGCCATAGGCGCGCAAAACCGGGACGATGGCGTGCTTTTG
>Ga0214472_10005675_pt1 | contig 13138 bp, 11 predicted proteins | sample RVTome_6_FD_207662 | JGI IMG/M metagenome (GOLD analysis project Ga0214472, IMG submission 207662) | Soil microbial communities from uranium-contaminated site in the Upper Colorado River Basin, Wyoming, United States - RVT140D175 | ecosystem: Environmental > Terrestrial > Soil > Contaminated >... | reverse complement strand
ACTTCACGGTGGCGCTCATCACCTTGCTGGTGACGGTAATGTTCTCCGTCTACCTTCAAACCCGGGGCTTCATCGGCATGCTTCCCATCCTCCTCGGAGGCATCGTCGGCTACATCCTCTCGGGAGTAGTCGATGCGGGATCGGTCAACCTGGCGCCTGTGACAGCCGCACCACTCTTCGCAGTGCCCCACGTGACCACTCCGCTCTTCAGCGGCCCGCTCTTGGCGACCGCGGTCGTCAGCATCGCGATCATGGCGATCGCCACAATCCCCGAATCGACCGCCCATCTGTACCAGATCAGCCTGTACGTTGATCGCTTCGCCGAAGAGACCGGGCGCGAGAAACTGCACCTGGATCGGAACATCGGCTTCAACCTGATCCTGGACGGTGTCGGCGACTTTCTGCATGGCCTCGTCGGGGCAACCGCGGGAACGAACTACGGCGAGAACAACTCGCTGATGGCCATCACCCGCAACTACTCCGGCCCGGCGCTGCTCGCCGCTGGGGTCATCGCGATCCTCTTGGCCTTCGTCGGCAAGCTGGCAGCCCTGGTTGGCACTGTTCCGCTGGCGGTAAGCGGAGGCCTGGCGATCTACCTCTTTGGGGTGATCGGCATGCAGGGCATCGCCCTGATGCAGGAGAACAAGGTCAGCATGTTCAATCCGCGCAACCTGGCGGTGGGCGCGGTGATCATGGTCGTCGGCATCGGAGGCAACATCGGCTACGCAGCCACGGGCGGTTTCATACCGATCCCGGTCGGAACCCTCTTCCCCAGTGGCCTGCCATCGATCGCGACCGCTGCCGTGCTCGGCATCCTAATGAACGCGGTCTTCCTCGTCTTCGCTCCACCGGAGCAAGCGCGGGCCATGGAGATGGGAACCGCCTCAGACTAGACTCGGCAAGCCTGCTACAACCTGCGAGTGAACAACCGACGGGGAGGGCTTTCGCCCTCCCCGTCCGCGCGGCTTACACTCCCCTTACAGTAGGCCCCCCTCGCAAGACAGGCATGCAATAATCGCATCCGGACCTGTAGAGCGACTTCGGTCGCAGCCGGAAAGGATGTAGCAATGACCCTCCCTGATCTGCTCGGTTACAGCTTCTCGACCCTCTTGCTGGGGGGACTGCTTTGGGGGCTAATCGATCTCCTGGCAAGAATCCAGAAGCAACCGCGCCAGCCAATCAACATACTCCGGATGAGTCCTTATCCGCTCGTTCCGGATGAGGAACCCTCCGCGCAACCCCGCGAAAGTAGAGGCAGGAGGGGTGGACCCGGCGGACTGCGGCTCAGCCCGGTTCCGGTTGAGACCAGGAATCAGGTTCTGCGCTAAGCTCGATACCCATTCGAATTACGTGAAGAGCGGCCGCTTCGACGGCCGCTCTTGTTTTCACTGGAACCACCCACCGCAACCTCAGCTCGGCAGCGCGCTGGGCCGCCTGGCCTCTGCGCCGGCCACGAGTGCCCCACCGGCAGCTACGAATCCCGCCAGCGCATCGGCCCCGGAAGTGTGGCCGCGCCGGATAACCCCCCTCGCTACCCCATCGATTGGGCGGCCGGCCAGAATGGCCTCAAACAAGGCGTGCCACTCACTGCCGGCTTCGCCTCGGGCCGCGGCCCGCAGCCAGGCGAGCGAGACGGCGTTGGTGCGCGTTCCGGCCGCTTCCACCACTGCCCTTCCTAGATCAGGCGCCCGATCCATCTCGCCCGCGGCCCAGAGGGCGTGGATCGCGCCGAGCATGAAATCGTCGCCTGCCGGAGTGACGCCGCCCCCCAGCCCGGCCAACTTCGAGGCTGCTCCCTGAATTTGACCTCTATCGGATCGAATCAGGCCAGTCACCAATTGGTCCGCCAGGCCCGCAATCGTGTGCAACAGTGCAGATCCCAGATCTCCGCGGGATCCACTTTCGGACCACAATGCGCGCGCCGCGCGGTCTGCCAGGGGCGCCAGGCTCCCCGCCGGCGCGTAGTGCTGAAGCAGCTGGTCCAGACGCTCGAGATGCTCAGGCGTGAACTCGTTGCCTAAGCGGTCCCAGTCTGGGGAGGGCTTCCACCTCTCCAAATCCGAGAGCCGTACTTCCAGTGGGCCCACTGCTATCGCCTCGGTGCTCAAGCGCACGGGCGAATCGACCCTCAGCCGGCCGGCGAACCCGCCGCTGGACCAGCGATTTCCCTGGATCGGCTGAACGACCAATGCGAATGGCCCGGGTCCGACCGCCGGAAGCACCAGCGAGAACAACTCCCCCCGCCGATCGATAAGGTTGAGCGATTGCCGGTACAGGCTGTGGACTCTAGGACGCCGGGCCTGGGCAAGCCATTCAACCGCATGCGGCGCAATCAGGGTTCCCTGCAGCACAGTCCGATCCGCCGCATCTATCATCTCCTGCTGGCCGCCTCAATCGGCGCGTTCATCGATCAACCGTCCGTTGCGAATCACCACCCGCGGGGCTCGGTGAAACCGGAGAGCCTCCAGCACGTTTGAGCCCTCGAGCACGACCAGATTGGCCGGCGCACCGACTTCCAAGCGGTGGTTGGTGATTCCCATAGCTCGAGCCGCCTCGACGGTCACCATGTCATAGAGCGATTCCATATCCTCCCGGCCGGTCATCCACAGTAGATGCGAGGCCAAGAAGGCCACCTCCAGCATGTTGTTCTGACCGTACGGGTAATAAGCATCGGTGATGTCATCTTGCCCTAAGCAGACCCGCACCCCCTCTTCCCGCAGCTCCCGCACTCTGGCGTGCAGCGGACCGGTGTGGGGATCTGAGACCACCCCGATCTCGGACTTCCTCAGCAGAGCGGCCAGCTTCTGGAAGTACGGCTTGGGATAGAGCGCCATCGCCCGGGCGTGGTGGGCCAGCACCCGGCCTTGCCAGCCGACCTCGATCGTTTTCAGCGCCAGCATCTCGAGGGTGCGCAGCCCGGGATCCCCGGCGTCATCGACCAACATGGAAATGCCCGCATCGTGCTCGACCGCGATTTCAACCATCTGATCGATATGGCGCTGGGAGTCGGTTTCAGAATACTCAATCCACGGGATCCCCCCCACCAGGTCGGCTCCCATGACCATGGCCTCCCGGATCAGATCGGCCGTCCCGGGATCCCGGATCACGCCATCTTGGGGGAAGGCCACGACCTGGAGCTCGACGACCCCCCGAAACTCCTCGCGTGCCTGCAGCAGCGCGGCGACTCCTTCCAACTTCGACTTGCTATCCACGTCGGCGAAGGCCCGGATGTGCGTGTTGCCGTTTCTGGCCGCCCAGCGAACCGCCCGGCGCACGTTGTCGATGATCCAGCCCCGGTCATAGGTCTCTTTTACCTTGGCGGCCTGCTCGATGGCGTTCATGGCCTTGCCCATCGAGTCGCCGTGGTAATCCTTCATCGCCTGGTCGTCCAGCATCGCCAGCGTGAAGACCTTGTCCAGATGCAGGTGGGGATTGGCGAACGATTCAGTGACCAAACTGCCGTTGGCCTCCACGATCGCCGCGCTCTCCCCCGACAGGGAAGGCTCGATCGCTTGAATTCGCCCCTGGCCGATCCCGAGATCGAAAGCGCTGTCCCCGCGACCACGCAGGTGGGCCCGCTTGACGAGAATCTCGAAATCGCTCATCTCGTCGCGGGGATCCTTAACCTGCCCGAGCGGCCCGGACCAGCTCCCACAGTCGGCTGGGGGTTAGGGGAATCTCGAGCAGCTCCAGCCCCTCGATCTGAAGGGCATCTTCCAGCGCCTGGGCGAAGAGTGGCCCCACCGGGATAGCACCGGCCTCGCCCGCGCCCTTAATCCCCATGGGGTTGAGCGGCGACGGGGTCTCTACATGCCCTACCTCGATCGGCGGCACGTCCAGCGCGGTCGGGACCAGGTAATCCATGAACGAACCGGTGAGCAGCTGTCCGTTCTCATCGAACACCAACTGCTCAAAGTAGGAGTTCCCAATCCCCTGGGCCACGCCGCCGTGGACCTGCCCTTCCAGGATCAGCGGGTTGATCACCCGGCCGCAATCGTGCACCACGACGAATTTCTGGATCTCGATCAGCATCGTCTCCGGATCGACCTCGACGATCATGGCATGCACTCCGTTGGCGGTGGTGCCCCGATCCGGCCCGAAATAATTCGTTGACTCGAGGCCCGGCTCAGTTCCCGGCCTGACCGCCCCCCGCAAGGGGTTGGCCCGGGTCGCCAGCTCTCCCAGTGAGATCGTCCGGCTGGGCACCCCCCTGACCCGCACTTCCCCGCCGACCAACTCGAGGTCCGCCTCGGACGCTTCCAGTTCCTCGCTGGCGGCCGAAAGGACTTTCGCCCGCACATCCTTGGCCGCCTCGTTCACGGCGTTGCCGGCCACCACCGCCCCCCGGCTGGCGAATGTCCCAGTGCCCCAGTGAAATTGATCGGTGTCCCCGGTGATGACCTGGACTTGTTCGATGTTGACTCCAAGCTGGTCCGCCACGATCTGGGCGAAGCTGGTGAAGTGGCCCTGACCTTGGGTGCCGACCCCGGTGGCGACCGATACCTTGCCGCTTTGCTGCACCTGTACCCGGGCGCCTTCATACGGGCCGATGCCGGTTCCCTCGACATAGGCCACCACACCGATCCCGACGCTGCGGCCCTGCTTGCGGGCCTGCGGCTGGATCTCCTGGATGAACTCTCGATACCCGATCATCTCCAAGGCCCGATCCAGAGAGGGCTCGTAGTTTCCGCTGTCGTACACCAGGTTGGTGAAATCCTGGTAGATGATCTGGTTGTCATAGGGGAAATCGGCCGGCTGCAGGAAGTTCCGCCGCCGGATTTCGGCTCGATCCAGGCCGAGCTCCTTCGCCGCCAGGTCGAGCAGCCGCTCAATCACGAACACGCCGTGCTGACGGCCGGCCCCCCGATAGGGAGTCACAATGGGCTTGTTGGTAAAGACTGCGCTGAACTCACTGTAGTAGTTGGGAATTTTGTACGGCCCAAGCAATGTGCATTGGGCGTTGAGCGGAACCGTCAGGCCGTACGGATCGTAGGCTCCCGAGTCATGCAGGAATACATCGTGGACCCCTAGGATCTTGCCCTCCCGGGTCATCGCAATCTCGGCATCGTGGATTTGAGAACGCTCCTGGGTGGTTGCCACGAAGTTCTCGGCCCGGTCCTCGATCCACTTGATCGGGCGGCCCAGCTGGAGCGCGATCCATGGGATCAGCATCTCCTCCGGGTAGAACATCATGATCTTGGGACCGAAGCCGCCGCCGATGAACGGCGCGATTACCCGCACCTGGTTTTCTGAGAGACCCAGCATGCTGGCCAGGCCGTTGCGGATCGGGATCGGCGCTTGGGTAGTGTCCCAGACGGTCAGGCTCTGGCTGCGGCGGTCCCAGGCTGCCACCACCCCGCGGTTCTCCATCGCAGCGGCCGTGCCATGGTCGTAGATCAGCCGGCGCTTCAGGGTCAGGTCGGCCTTTGCACTGGCTTGGGAATAGTTCCCGATCGTCTGGACGACATGCGCTGCCAGGTTCGAGTCCAGATCGGCATGGACCGTCGGTGATCCCGGCTTCAGGGCCGCCTCCAGCTCGACCACGGCCGGCAGCGACTCATAGTCAACCCGGATGTCGGCCAGCGCGTCCTCGGCCAGGTAGCGGCTGTCGGCCACCACCGCGGCGATCGGCTCGCCAAGGTGTCGCACCTTCTCACGGGCGAGAATCGGCTGAGTCCGCTCGTTGAAGCGGATCTCGGGTATGGGCGGCGGGGGGACCAGCAACGGGCCGGTTCGCCAATAGTCTCCCAGATCAGCCGCCGCGTACACGGCCACTACCCCGGCCCGCTGCCTGGCCGGGGAGGCGTCGAAGCCCGTCAGCCTGGCGTGCGCGAACGGACTGCGCAGGAATGCGACGTGCAACATCCCCGGCAGATTGACATCGTCCACAAACAGCGCCTGGCCGGTCAACAACCGCGGGTCTTCGTTGCGCTTGATGCGCTCGCCAAAGTATCGGGTGGCCATCGACGGTTTTAGCTCACGGCCCGTCCACGGATCGGACGCGCCGGAATCGCAGGATCCGGTTCCTCAACGGCTCACTTCCGCCTCCCCTTCCTGGGGCTGGTCCTCCTGCGGGCGGCCACCTTGCGGGAGGTCTTCTTGGGGGTGGCCTTCTTGCGGGCGGTCTTTTTGCGGGCGGTCTTCTTGCGAGCAGTCACCTTGCGGTTGGTCTTTTTGCGAGCAGCCACCTTGCGGCCGGTCTTCTTCCGAGTGGTCTTCTTGGGAGCGGCCTCCGTGCGGGTGGTCTTCGTGACGGTGGTCTCCGCGGGCTTGAAGTAGGCCCGCATTGGCGTAAAGTAGCTCGCGTCCCAGCCCTCCCGGTACATCTCCCCTTGACCGTCCGGGATATTCGAGTGGCGGAGCCTCAGGCGGGTGCCGTCCGCGGTCGGCTCGAGGATCACTTCGAGCCGCGAATCCTGGCTGCCCACGGGAAACTCGCTCGTCCGCCAGGACTGGACGATCCGCCGGTACGGCTCAAGCTCCAGGACCCTTCCCCAGATGTAGCCGTCCCAGGCTGTGTGCTGGCCCCCGACCCAGTTCTCGACGCTGGCTACCGCACCTCCCGTCAAGGCGCTGTGTTGTTTGCCATCCAGCCAGGCTTCGTACAACCGCTTGGGGTCGACCTTGAATTCCGCCGCGACTTCAATCGTTTCCATCTCAGGCCTCCAGGAAAGCCACTGCCCGACAGAAGGCAGCTTCGCCACCCTTGAATTTCCAAGGAAACGCACCCAGGGTCAGCCGCTTATTCTGTAACTCAGTCGCACCGATTTCGCCGCCCATATTCTCCACGTGTACGCAGTCATGGGGAAACAGCGCGTTATGGGTGAGCTGGTAGGCCCGCTCCGGAAACAACTCGTCCATCTTGTCCGCACCAAACTTGGTCTCGCATTGGCGGCGCACCCGGGCCCAGTGCTCCAGTCCGCCCTTTCCCAAGAAGCGCCCAATCGGCAGGTTCATGGGGTGATCGGTGGAGATCATGTCCACCCCCCAGAGATGAATCTTCTTCTCCAACAGCCAATCCACCAGTTCGAAGTGCGGGCCCGGGTGGCGCTGGATGTATTTCTCCTCATCCGGCGCGGATCCAAACTGAGCGTACTTGTGCCAGCCGGTATGCAGGAAGAGGATGTCCCCCTCCCGCACTTCCACCCGATCCTCGATCATCTTGGCGGTGAACAGATCCAGCTCGTCCAGCTCGTCGCTCAGGTCGACGATCACCCCCTCGCCGTAGAGCCACTCGAGCGGCAGTTCGTCGATCGTTTTGCCCGCAGTCACGAAGTGGCGGGGTGCGTCGAGGTGGGTGCCCATGTGGTTGGAAGTCATGATGTACTGGGCATTGACCCCATGCTCCGACTTGCGTTTGATGTACTTGACCTCGAAGGGCGGATAGAACGGCCAGAAGGGCGCGTCTTGATTCAGTGGCTGGGAAAGATCATACGGTTTCATCGTTCGCTCCTGAGGCGATCACGGTTCACAACGCGTACTTCTCGGCGTAGGCGATCAGGGCCTGTTCAAAGATCTCTTTCGGCGGTCTCACCAGTCCGGCACCGACCTGGCCGACTCCCGACTCTTTGTGCGCGATGCCGGTGTTGATTCGAGGGGTGATCCCGAGCTCCACGACCTTGCGGATATCGATTCCGGTCGGGGTGCCACGGAAATCAAGAGCCGGGATCGTGAAATGGCGGTGTTCGGCGACGGTGATCTCATACATTTCGAGGGTCGCGTTCAGCGCGTCCTGCGGGGTTCCGCTCACGAAGGACACGATGGCCGGGGCGGCCGCCATCGCAAACCCGCCGATTCCAGCCGTCTCGGTGATGGTGCTGTCGCCGATGTCCGGGTTGGCGTCCTCACTCGTGAAGCCCGGAAAGTACAGCCCTTGTGGGATTCCGGCCGGCGCGGTGAACCAGGCCTCCTCCAGGCCGCTCACCCGGATCCCAAAATCCGTGCCGTTGCGAGCCATGGCGGTGACGACCGTGCTGCCTTCGACACCGTGGCCCGCGTCGGCCATGGCCTTGCAGGCCGCCATCACCGGATTGAGCACGCTGAGGGCATTGTCGCCGAGGAACTGCAGCACCTCGGCTTCGAGCGCCGAATCCTGGGCGACCCTCGCCACCAGCGGCGCCAACAGTTTGAGATACAACAGCGAGGCGGCCTTGTTGCGATTGTGGCCTTCGTCGCCCATGTGCAGTGCTTCGGCCAGCAGTGCCCGCAGGTCGATACCATCGCTCGCGGCCAGGGCGGCCTTCAACACCCCAGCCAAGCTGTCGTTCATCCAGTGCAGCTTCTTGAGCACGTCCGGACTGTAGGCACCGTAGCGGAGGACTTTTCCGTACCCCTCATTTAAGGTCGAGAATGCCCGGTTCCCCTGCGTCCGGTTTTCTATCACATAGACTTCCATCGACGCCGAGGTCACTCCGGCCATCGGGCCGACCGTCTGGTGATGATGGCAGGGCGCAAACTCGACTTCGCCGGCCTCGACCAGCCGGATGGCAGCTTGCTCGTCCTTGGCCAGGCGTTCAAAAAGCAGCGCGCCAATGACGCCCCCCCGCAGCGGCCCCGACATGCGCCCCCACTCGATCGGGGGGCCGGCGTGCAAGATGAGATTGTCCTTCATTCCCGGGATGACTTCCCTGGCCGGCGCCAACCCGGTCAACATCGGCCGGGCCGACATCATCTGCTCGACGGCGGTTTGATTGGCGGCATCGATGTCCATCGGGTCCGCCCTATCCCTTCATCCGCTGCAAGATGGCCTGCAGCCGCTCATCGCCCCCGGCTGGCGGCTTCCATTCGACCTGGATGGCTTGGGCACCCTGGCCGACCAGGCTGTCATAGAAAGTCTCTAAGCCAACGTTGATCGCCGCTACCGGCCGGGAGAGAAAGCCGGTGTCCGCTTCTCGCCGCCGCCCTTCGACAAGCCGTGCAGCTGCGAAACTCACCGCCTGGCCGGTGTCCTCGAATACCTGGGCCCCGGCCTCGATCAGCCGGCTCTTCTGCAGATCCGTGTCTTGCGGATCCTCGTCGGTCCCAATCAGGATCACGCCAAGCTCGATCTCGCCGGCCGCCAGCGCCTGCTCGATGGCCGGGGCCAGTTCGGCGGCCGGATCCGGATGGGCGCCCACTCCAAGCACCAAGTCAAGCAGGATCAGCGCCACCTGCGGATCGGCCGCTTCTCGCCGCAGCCGGCGGATTCGCAGGTCGTTGTCAAGCATCGGATGCAGCCGGCCGACCGTAAACTCATCGCCGCCCAGGTCGAGCAGGGTGTGCCCGTGGCTGACCAGCGGATCTGCCAAATGCGGTTCGGCAAAATTGGAGAAGACCGGGTACAGCAGCGCCTGCAAGCCGCGCAGGGCCTCCTGAGCGATCGTGCCTCCGGAGAACAAACCGCGCAAGCAGCTGCGGTGGTTGGGTCGCTTTGGGGCTCGAACATCGGTCCGCGGCCCGACCGGCTGCTCGAGCAGCTCCACCGCCAGGTCGGCGGTCGCGCTGAGTGAATTGGCAAAATGAACGTCGCCGAGGCGCTGAGCAGGTGCCGGGTGTCCAATGAAGTCTACGACAACCGGCTTGCCGGCCGACCAGGCCCGCTGCAGCACGGCCGTCGCGACCTGCGGGTCGGGAGGCTTAGAAACCAAGATAATGACCTTGGTGTCCGGATCGCTGGCCAGCAGCTCGAGGCAGTGCAGCGCGCTGATTCCACCCACCGCCGAGCTCAGATCGCGTCCGCCGGTCCCGAGGGCATGGGAGAGGCCGGCTCCCCGTTGGTGAATGCGGGCGGCAATCGCCTGAATCCCGGTCCCTGAGGCGCCCACCAACCCGATCGACCCGCGGCGAACCCGGTTCGCGAACCCGAAGCCCACTCCATTCACGATGGCCGTTCCGCAATCCGGTCCCATGAGCAGCAGGCCCTTCGCGGCCGCGTACTGTTTGAGCTCAACTTCCTGCTCGACCGGAACGTTGTCGCTGTAAAGAAAGACATTTCGTCCGAGGTCCAAGGCCTCCCGGGCCACGGCTCCCGCGTAGCGGCCGGGCACTGAAATCAGAATCCACTCAGCCTGAGCAAGCATCTCTGCCGCCGCCTTTAGGCTGCGGGGGCGGTAGTGGCCGGCCGGAACAGTCCGCCTGCGGGCGAGCAGCTCATCGACCTGTCTCAGCGCCGCATCTGCTGGGGACCGGCTGTCAGCCCGCACCACGATCAACAAATCTTCGGGTGCCGGGTCGATCCGGTCTGGCAACAGGTCGTTCTGGGCGAGCAGCTCCAGGTTGGCGGGGGTAGCCATCACGACCCCCGCGTCGCGCACTCCAGGCAAGCCGGTCAGCGCCCGCTGCAGCTGCATCAGGACGACTGAGTCGTAATAGGCGCCCTTCCGAATCTCATAGGCGGTCGGGTCAGCCATTCCGCACTGACCCGCGGGGCGCAATTGTGAAATTCATCACGAAACCGGCGCTCGCGGGCGGCACCGCTCAGCTCTCCCCCACGATGGTCTCGATGATCGCGGCGAATCCCAGCAGCTGCTCGTCCCGCTGCCAGCCCCCGGTCAGCTGGGTGCCGAGCGGCAAGCCGTCCTCGCTGCGCCCGGTCGGCAAGCTGATGGTCGGCAGCCCGGCGTGGGTCCACGGCAAATTCATCGCCGGATCGCCGGTGTTCTCCAAACTCTCCGGCGCCGGCCCCACCGCGGACGGGGAGATCCACAGGTCGAGCCCGCCCTGACCCATCAGCCGGCTGAGCTCGGCCCGCAGCTCTTCTCCACCGGCGCGCCCGGCCGCCAATTCGGACGGCCTCACAGCCTGACCCCGCCGAATCAGCTCGGCGGTCTTGGGATGGTATAGCGGCTCAAACTTGCTGAACCACTCGCGGTGAACTTCGGCCGCCTCGGCCGCCAACACCCGATTGTGCCGCTCCACGATCTCGGGGTAATCCGGCATGGCAGGCACTTCGACGACATGGAAGTCGGCTCTGCGCAATTGTTCGATGACTCGCTCCAGATGGGTCCGCCCCTCGGTCGAGGCCTTGTCAAGGTACGGCCCGGTGGGGACTCCGAGCACCGGTTTCTGGCTTACTGCTGCCGGTCGCCAATCTGCGAGCAGGATCGAGGCCATGAGCCGCGCCGCCTCGACCTCCTGGGTGAAGAAACCAACGGTATCGAACGAAGCCGAGAGCGGGATCACGCCCTGAGTAGAGATTCGGCCGAAGCTGGGCTTGAAGCCCACCACCCCACAAAAAGCCGCCGGACGGTTGATTGAGCCGATGGTTTGGGTCCCCAATGCGGTTGGAGCCAATCCGGCCGAGACGGCCGCCGCCGATCCGCTGCTTGACCCTCCGGGGGTATGGCCCGGATGGTGTGGGTTGCGGGTGGGGCCGGGGGAAAAGTAGGCAAACTCGGTCGTCACCGTCTTGCCCAGCACTAATCCGCCCGCTTGTTTCAGTTGGGAGACGCAGACGGCTTGCTGGCCGGCCAAGCTCGCGGGGGGCAGCCGGCTACCAGCCCGGGTCTCGAAGCCGTCGACCCGAAAGATGTCCTTCACCCCGATCGGAAGCCCAAAGAGCGGAGGCCGGTCTTCCGCAGCTGGAAAACGCTTCTCGAGCTCGCCGAATTCTGTGTGCAGCCGTTCGAAGCGCCGCTCTTCTGGCAGGAACGCGTGCAGTTGAGGCTCGACCGTCTCGAACCGCGCCTGCAGTTCCTCCAGAAACCCTCGATGGCCCGATCGGAGCGAATCCAGGATCGCGGTCAGCGCCGGCATCACCTGCAGCCAGAGCCCCACCTTGCTCACTTGGCCTGGGGGTCGACCTGGTGTAAGCCGAACAGATTTCCCTCCGTATCGCGACAGAACAGGTTGTACCCGAAGTTGGGGATGGTCACTTTCTCGGTCACCACCGCGCCTCCCGCGTCGAGCACCTTCTCGGCCGCGTCTTCGATCGACTCGACTTGCACCGTGTTCACCGTGCGAGGCTTGGCATCCTTGTTGACCAGGATGGCTCCGTTGATGCCCGGTTCGCTGTCCTCACCGGTCGTCACCAGCCAATAGTCGAAATCCCCCCACTTCTCGACCTTCCAACCGAAAACGGCTCGATAGAACTGGGCGGCCCGCTCGGGATCGGCCACCCCCAACTCAAAATGAACTACTCTCGGCATCGCCTGCGCTCCTCTCGCATTGATTCCGGCGAGAGTCTCCAGTTGGAATCGGCCGGCCCGATTCCGCTCATCAGCCGCTGCCCAGACGCTCGGCCGCCAATCGGACCGCGGCCACAATGTTCTGATAGCCCGTGCAGCGGCAGAGATTCCCCGAAATGGCCTCCCGGATTTCTCGCTCGCTCGGATCGGGGTTGTCAGCCAGGAAGGGCACCAGGGTCATGAGGAAACCCGGCGTGCAGAATCCACACTGCAAGCCGTGGGCCTCCCAGAATGCCTGCTGCAGCGGATGGAGCTGATCTCGATTGCCGGACAACCCCTCTACCGTGGTGACCGCATGCCCATCGGCTTGAACCGCCAACATCAGGCAGGAGCGGACCGGTCGGCCGTCGAACTGCACCGTGCAGGCGCCGCACACCCCGTGCTCGCAGCCGACATGGGTACCAGTCAGCCCGAGTTCATGCCGCAGAAAATCGCTCAATAGCAGCCGCGGCTCCACCTGCCGTTCTGTAGGCTTTCCATTGACTACAAGGCTGAGCAGCAGATTGTCCATTCTAGGCTCGGCTGGCGCTCGGGGGGAACGCTCAGGCCGCGTCCACCGCGGGAGTGCTCCCATTGCCCCGGGCGCGTTCGGCCGCGATTGCCAGCGCCCTGCGGGTCAGTACCGTGGCCAGGTGGCGTTGATAGGCGACACTGGCGTGCACATTCCCCAGCGGGTCGATCTCCTGCTGCGCGGCGGCCGCCGCCTGCTCAAACGCTTCCGGCCCGGGCCGCTGTCCGCTCAGGCCCGCCGCGGCTTGGCGAGCCTCGATCGGCCCGTCCCCCGCGTTCATGTACACGAGCCGGGCCTCGCGGCAGATTCCTTGGGCATTCAGGCTGAGGCCGGCCGCAACCCCCATCATGGCGTAGTCCCCCCGCCGCCGGGAGGCCTCCAGAAAGCTCCACCCAGTCCTGGCTTGGGCCGGCGGAAAGGCGACCTCCACCAGGATCTCTCCGGGCTGCAAGGCGGTGGTGAA
>Ga0214472_10005674_pt1 | contig 13139 bp, 15 predicted proteins | sample RVTome_6_FD_207662 | JGI IMG/M metagenome (GOLD analysis project Ga0214472, IMG submission 207662) | Soil microbial communities from uranium-contaminated site in the Upper Colorado River Basin, Wyoming, United States - RVT140D175 | ecosystem: Environmental > Terrestrial > Soil > Contaminated >... | reverse complement strand
GATCGGCCCAGTAGGCAAGGCCCTGCTCGCGGATGCGGCCGAAGATGACGTCGAACTCCGATTCGCTGACGAGAAATGCAAAATGCCGCGAAGCAATGTCGCCGTCGGTTTCGATGAAGTCGAGGGAGGTCTCGCCCACCTGCACGACGGCGAAGGGCCCCATCGTTCCATGCGGCGGCAGACCGAGGAGCCGGGTCAGAAAGCGCGCGGTCTGTTCCTTGTCGCGGGCGTGAATGATGGTGTGGTTGAGAGTGACGGCCACGGTTTTCATCCGCGCGGATCTGTGCGCACAGGGTAGCGCGCACTGGCGAACGCCGCCAACCACCACACGCTGCGAACGGTCAGCCCGGATCAGCGGACAGGCACGGAATCAGAATACGCCGCAACAGCGCAACCGGTCACCCGAACACCCGCATGGGCCATCACACCATCGATCGATGGCCTCGCCGTGCAGCGCAACGCCGCGCGCGGGATACGTATCGAATCGTTAATGAAAAGCCCCGGGGCGCTTGCGAAAAATCAATGCGGTGCGCGGCCGGCATCCCTAATCTCCTGGCCCACGGTCAAGGTTTGCCGCGGACAGAAACGCGGCAGCACCCAGCGACCGATTACATTCATGCACAGGAGATCGACCATGTTGAATCGAAAACACATTGCCATCATCGCTATCGCTGCGGCCGGCGCCAGCACCGGAGCACTCGCCACCGGCGATGCAGGCGTACGCCCCGCAGAGCGGATGCTGGAGCAGGCTCGAGGCTTCGGTGTGCCGCAGATCACGGGCCTGGCCGCCGGCCAAAGCGAGGCCGAACGCGACCGCGCGCAGCGCACGTCGGCCACTGACTCCAATCTGTCCGTCAGCGAAGAGCGCTGGCGCGAGATCCTCGAGCAGCAGTCACTCGGGCGCTGATCTACTCGATCTCCCCCCCCTGCCCCTTCCCCCCCCTGAGGGCAGCCCCGGCCCCCACCGCTCCGTGGGGCAACCCCGGGGCCGCTCGCACGAGCGGCCCCGTTCTTTTCCCCATGCGATCACCTGCACGACGCGTCGCGCCAACCCTCGAATGCCCCGCGCGTTAGCCGCTACCCCTGACCTCTTTGGCGCTGTTATGTGTTTCAGCGAACAGAAGTACGATTCGTATCCATATCAAAGTTCGGTCCGAACCGTGCTCGTCCGCATGAACAGGAGACGTCTATGTCACACGTTGTGGACGCAACTCATCATGAACTGCATCGCAGCACCGACTGGAAGGCCGGTGCGCTGGCCGGACTTATTGCCGGCGTTGTATTTCTGATGCTGGAAATGGCGCTGGTGTGGATCGTCCAGGGAATGAGCCCGTGGGGTCCACCGTACATGATGGCAGCAATGGTGTTGGGCAAAGATGTGCTGCCGGCAGCGGGCACCTGGGCGAGCTTTGACCTGACGATCGTCATGATCGCTATGATGATCCACTTCCCGCTGGCCGTGCTGTATGGCGTGCTGGTCGCATGGCTGATTCACCGGTTGGACCTGGCGGGCGCCACCATGTTGGGTGCCGGGCTCGGTCTGGCGATCTACCTGGCCAATTTCTATGTAATCGCGCCGCCGGTCTTCCCATGGTTTGAAATGGCGCAAAACTGGATCGGCGTATTTGCCCACATCGTGTTTGGTGCGGTGATTGCAATCGCCTATGTCGCGCTGAGAAAACAGGATACGGCGGACTCTCGTCCCGGATCTTCGGCCGACTGACGACCCGCGATCTCATGCGTAGACCTTCCCGGCAAGAAGTCGGCGCATACGCTATTGCCCGGCCCGACACCGGGTAGCCGCACTGCACCTGTTCGCCGGGCTGCCGCGCGATGCGTTACAGGCGATTGCCGAGCGCTGCCGGGTACGCCGCTACGGTGTATCCGAACACGTATTGCACCACCACGGAAACTCCTCTGAGCTGTTCTTCGTGCTCGACGGCCGCGCGCGGGTCGTGCTGTATTCCCGTTCGGGACGCGACGTGAGCTTTCGCGACCTGGACCCGGGCGAGGTGTTCGGCGAGCTGGCGGCGGACGGCAGCGTCACACGCCGACCGCGCTGATCACACGAGCCGATAGCGGCTGATCCGGCCGCCCGCGCCACACAGCCGCGGACCGCAAGCGATGAACTGATCGCACCACGCGCGTGCAACTTCTCCCTGCGCCCCTCGTCGTCGAGGGCTTCACGCCGCCCGCCCCGCGGGCGACGTCTTCTTGCGCGACGTCAGTCCTGCATCGATAATCGGGGACAGGAGGATGCTGATAGTGATGTCGTTCATCAAACCCTACCAGGAACACTTCTACGCACTGCTGCGAATCGTCACGGGCTACATGTTCCTGTGGCACGGGACCAGGAAGTTGTTCGGTTTTCCTGGCGCAGAGCAGGCGAGCGGCTACATGTTCTGGATCGCCGGACCGATCGAACTGATCGGCGGCGTGCTGGTGATGATCGGGCTATTCACCCGACCGCTGGCATTCCTGTGCAGCGGATTTTCCGCAGCAGCTTATTGGGTCGCGCACGGATCGTTTTCGGGTCTGCCCGGCTCGGCGTTGCTGCCGATCACGAACGGCGGTGAGCTCGCGGTACTGTACTGCTTCGTGTTTCTGTACATCGCGGCACGCGGAGCCGGCATCTGGAGCGTGGACAGCGCGCGCGGCGCGGCGGGTTGACCTGTGCCCGCGCACCTCGATCCGCGGCGTGCCGACACGTGCGTCCAACGTGTCGATGTACTCGAAATCTATCGACAGATCGGAGCTGGGCCGGCGAGCACCGGACGGCGCTATTCGAGCGACAAGGAGGTTCGCGGCACCTGATGCCTGCAACCTGTCGAATCGGCCTCGACGTCGGCGGGATCTTCACCGATCTGTAGCTCTCCCACGATGCGATACGGCGGATAGGACGACCAAACGGCCACTTCGCGTTCGCGTGGCTCGCGTTCCACCCGGATTCGACGATCTACGGCCGCTCAGCGCGGCTGCGGCCGTTGTGACCCGACGCGGCAAGAGCGCATCCGGCGTCTTGCGCAGCCTGTCAGTACCGGGCTAGGCCGAGTCCCAGCGCACGGTGCGCAGTACGCGGGATGCCATCTCATCCATCGGCTGCCCGGGCGCGGCCATGATTGCCAGCGTGCCGTGACGACCGACCGGGATCAGCAGACCGCTCCACCCGCCGCGTTCGAACCGCACGCGGCGCAGCGTGTGCTCTTCGGGCATCAGGAACACCGTCACGGGCTGTTCCCGTTCGCGCAGTACCAGATGCCCGGACAGGTTGCCCTTGACCAGACAGCGTCCGGCGAAACTCACCCGCCCTGGCATTTCGCCGATCGCCAGTCCGACGGGCCGCAGCGCATCCGCCACCTCGCCGTCCGGCAGCTGCGTGCGTGACACCAGCGCGTAATCCGCCGCCTCGATCAACGCCACGAGTTCCTGCTTCAGGTGCGATTCCTTGTACAGATACCCGCCGCCGGCGGCCGCGACCAGGATCGCCAGCGACAGGCAGGCCGCCCAGGCCCAGGCCACGGGCCGTACCGCCGGCAAGCGCCAGCGCGCGCGAAACGACTGCCGCAGCAGGATGCGCTCCTCGAGGCGTTTCGGAATTGGAACATCGACCGCCTGCGCAAGCTTTCGCTCGAACGCCAGCGCGTCCTTCATGCTCTGCGCGCACCGCGCACACTCGAGTGCGTGCGCCATCGCGTCGGCCCCCGCCCCGCGCGGAGCGATCTCCATCAGCCGGCGAAACTCGAAGCAATTCATCCGCCGCTCGCCTCGTCGTCACGCAGTTCCAGGTTCCGACCGTCGAGCAGCTGTCGTAGATGCACGCGAGCCCGGAACAAGCGCGTGTTCACCGTGGCCCGTGGAATATCGAGCATCTGCGCGATCTCGTTGCCGGAAAAGCCACCGATCACCTGCAGCATCAAAGGTTCCTTGTAGATCATGGGCAACCGCTCGATCAGGCGTCGCAACCACATGGTTTCGGCCTCGTTTCCGCGCGGCTCCGGCATTCTTTCCGGGTCCAGCTCATCGAGCGGCGGCTGGAAGCGCTCGAACTGTCGCAGGTACTCGCGCCGCACGGTCGTGAACAACCAGCTTTTGGCCTTGCTCTCCTCGCGCAGGCTGGACAGCGAACGCCAGGCACGCAGGAAGGCCTCCTGGGTCAGATCCTCGGCTTGGCTTCGATCCCGGCTCAGGAACAGCGCATACCGGAACAGGTCGCCGGAGAACGCGCGAACCATCGCTTCGAATCGTACTTCAAGCCGGCTGCCCACTGATTGTTCGTCCTGCACTGACGTCGCCTTGCATGAGACCGCGTGGAGGCCAGATCTGTTTCGCCTGCGATGCGTTGGAGTCGGCCGACCACGGAAAGTTCTCGCCCCCGGCGGACGTGAAACAAAATGCCCGCGCGCACGGTCCGTGTCGATTGGACGGAGCGCTGCGTACGGGGGGATGACGCCCTGCCGGCGCATTCCCCGCCCTGACCGGTCCATCGATCAATCAACCCACAACCAGGTTCTCAGTCTCCATGAACAAGCATCAAACCCCGAAGCGCACCCGCCTGCAGGCCGCACTGCTGACCGGGGCGGTCAGCGTGGCGGCCGCCACCGCCACACTTCCGGTGCTCGCCTCCGGTGCGAATCCTCAGCCCGTCAGCCGGACGCTTCAGCTCGCCAGTTCCCACAACCCGTGCGCCGCGAAGAAGGCATGCAACCCCTGCAACCCGTGCGCCGCGAAGAAGGCATGCAACCCCTGCAACCCGTGCGCGGCGAAGAAGACGGGATGCAACCCCTGCAACCCGTGCGCGGCGAAGAAGAAGTGACCTGAGAGGGCCCGCGACGGTGCACGGGGACCCCGTGCACCGTCGCCTGGCTACGGGGCCAGTGCCTGGGCGGCAATCCGGGCGAAGATCGCATCCAGTTCCTGCGCCATGGTGTCGATGCCGGAATTGCCGTACGGGGCGAACACGGCGCTCGGCTTGCGGTAGATGAGCCTCGCCGTGCCATCGGATCCCTCGGTGATGTAGAAACGGATGGGTGCCTCGAACCCGGCCGCAACGCTGGCCTCGAGCATGCGCACGGCGAAGCGCGGATGAAAGACCATCACCACCATGTTGCCGGGAATTTCCACGCCCAGGTTGCGGGCGCCGATGGTCGCGCTCGCCCTGGCAACCACACCCATACCGTTCGCCTGCACTGCGGCCTCCAGCCGCGATACCAGATCGGCGTATGCAAGCCTGGAGGTCAGCACGACCGTACCCGGAAGCGGGTACTCATCGGATGCGTGCGGCGCCGTGGATGCCAGCAGCAGCAGGACCATGAGTATCTTCTTCATCACGAATCTCCCGTATGGATGGTGAGCAGAAACGGTTCTTGCGTGTGCGTGGCCCACATGCAGGGCGGCCGCGTGCCTGCATGATCGGAGCCGGGACCGTCCGTCCGGCCGGCTTCACGCGGCAAGTCCGAACAAGGGCCGCAGGCGAGCACCCAGAGCGGTTCCTGCCAGCGCGGCGGCGAACCAGACCCAGCCGTGTGCGCTGGTGGAGATCACGCCGGCGACGAACGCTCCGATGTTGCAGCCGAACGAAAGGCGCGCGCCGTATCCCATCAACAGCCCGCCGATTGCCGCCGCCGCCAGCGCGGGCAGCGGCACCCGCATCGCTGCCGCGGGACCGCCGCGCAGCACCGCGGCCAGCAACGCGCCGAGCAGCAGACCCATGTCCATGACCGAGGTGGTGTTGGCGAAGATCCCTGCAGCCAGCGCATTGCGGTGATACGGCCAGCTCCAGAACTCCCACCCGCCCAGGTCCAGCCCCAGCGCCATCGCCAGCTCGGCACCCCAGAGCGTGAAACCGTAGGTGATGCTCCACGGATGGCCGGCGATGGCCAGCGTCAGCAGTTCCAGCACGGCCAGCATCAGCGCGGCGGCGGCGAGCGGCCACGGGCCGCGGGCGACCCGCGACCAGCCGCGGCGCGGCGGCGGCACGCGCCGCGGGCGCGGCGCGAGCGGTTCCAGGTACAAGGTGACCAGCGCCAGCGCTCCCAGCACCAGCAGTTGCACGGCGATCGTCTGTGGAGCCGAGAGGCGTCCGATCAGGTCGATCCCGTCGATGCCGGGGCGTGCGAACCACCACGGCACATGCGCTGTCGCGACCAGCGACCCGAGCACGAAGAATGCCAGCGTGACCATCATGCGCACGTTGCCCGAGCCGGCCAGGTAGAGCGTTCCCGAGCCGCAGGCGCCCCCGAGCTGCATGCCGATCCCGAACAGGCAAGCACCGGCGAGCAGCGAGACGCTCAGCGGCGCGACCGATCCGCTGACCGGCTGGCCGAATACATGACCGGCGGCGAGCGTCGGGATGAACAGCACGCTCGCGCACGCCAGCAACAGCAACTGCGCCCGAATGCCTTCGCCCTCGCCGCGCATCACGAAGGCACGCCAGCTGGCGGCGAAGCTGAACGAGGAATGGAACAGGGTGATGCCCAGCGCGGCGCCGAGCACGAGCAGTATCCCCGGCCGCGCCCCGTGCGTCTGGCCCAGCAGCCCGGACGCCGCGAGCAGCAGCAGCAGCACGCCGAGCGGTGCCGCATGGCTGCGCAATGCAGACCTCGTCGATCGCGCCGGCGCGATCGGGATTTCAACTCCGGCCATGGTCCGTGGCGGTCCTGTACAGCAAGTCCCTGGGGCCGGGGATTTCGAAGCGGTCGGAATCCCCTGCCAGAAGGACTAGACCCGCACCGCGGCCCGGATATTCCCGCGCCGCGCCCGGCACCCGCAGCTGCTGCCAGCAGAAATCCGGCAAGTAATTGCTCGAACGAGAATTTCCACACGCGCCGGTGTCCGGGTCCGGAGCCGGGATCGGACGGTCGAAAGATCCTCCGGCCGTGCCCGGTCAGTAACCGAGAGCAGCAGCCCGCCTGGCGGTCCGGGTCGGGGTTTGCTGTCCGATTCGAAACCAACCCATGGAGTCGACAGCGTGAGAACCCAACTTCCTGCCCGGTTTGTACGGCATCCGCTCGCGCGAGCCCTGTTCGGCGGTACCGCAGCCATCGGCCTGTCCGTCATGCTGCCCGCATTCGCCACCCAGGATCTGCTGCATGCCAATCCCGCTGCGGCGAAGAAGCCGCTGCTGCTCGCGGCGTCCTGTAATCCCTGTGCCGCGAAGCGCGCCCGCAACCCCTGCGCGGCGCGCAACCCCTGCGCCGCGAAGCGCGGCTGCAACCCGTGCGCGGCGAAAAAGGGCTGCAATCCGTGCGCGGCACGCAACCCCTGCGCGGCGAAATCCGGTTGCAATCCGTGCGGCGCTGGCGCGATCAAGGCATCGCATTTCATGCGGCCGTGCGGTGCCGCCCCGGTTCCGGTCAGCCAGCTCGGGGCGCTGGTTGCCGAAGGCGAGCGTCTGTGGAAGGACACCGGGCTGAGCACCAACGGTGTGTCCTGCGACACCTGCCACCAGGGTGGAGGGAACCTGAACCCGAGCTTCGCGCAGCCGTACCCGCACAAGGTCGCGATGCCGGCCCAGATGGCAGGCGTGGAACAGGTCCACGCGGACGAGATGGTGCAGTTCTGCATGATCGTGCCGATGCAGGCCAAGCCTCTGGCGTGGAGTTCGCGCGAGCTGGCCGCCTTGACCGCCTATACGGTGAGCTTGCAGAAAGGCTTCAACCCCTGTGCGGCGAAAAAGGCGGGCGGTGGCTGCAACCCGTGTGCGGCCAAGGCAGCCTGCGGCCCGTGCGCGCCAAAGCGTGGCTGCAATCCCTGCGCGGTGAAGAACCCGTGCAAGCCGTCCGGCTCCTGCAACCCGTGCGCGGCGAAGAAGCGTTCGAGCTAAAGTGCCGCAATCAGTAACCCGGCGGGCGCCACGTGGCCGTGAACACGACAAGCGTGGCGCCCGCGCGCCGCATTCCATGAATCACGTTGCCGCTTTGAACCACACTGCCGATTTGCCCGGATTGTTCGCGCTGCCCGGCGGGCGCATCGAGGTCATGATCGCCGCGGGCGAGGAAGTGGTCGAGTGCATGCGCGTGCTCGCGCGTGCGGAACTCAACATCGTGGGCGAATGCCTGAAACACCAGGGCACCTTCTACGAGTACGACCATTACCCCAATGGCGATGTGTACGACGATCACTCGCACGCACAGTACTACTACCACGCCCATCGCGGCGCCCAGGGCGAACACGGCCACTTCCATACCTTCATCCGTGTCAAGGGCATCCCCGGTCACATCAGTCCGGTGGCGCCGCCCGAAGACTCGGACTGGCCACAAGGCGACGAGATACTCAGCCATCTGGTTGCGTTCGCGATGGATCGCCAGGGCGTGCCGATAGGATTGTTCACCACGAACCGGTGGGTCACCGGCGAGAACTGGTTCGCGGCTTCGGACGTGATCGAACTGCTGGATCGATTCGTCATCGATCACGCCTATCCCTCGTGGCCCGTGAACCGCTGGCTCAGTGCGATGCTCGTGCTGTTCCGGCCGCAGATCGAGGATCTGCTCCACCAGCGCGACGCCCGGCTCGAACGCTGGCGCCAGGCGCACCCGGACCGCGATGCGTTCGAGGACCGGGATCTCGAGATCATGAGCCAGTGCTCCATCTCGATCGAGGAGCAGATCGACGCCTTGAATCGGCTCGCCGCCGAGCAGCCGGACACCTGATTTCCGCCTCCGGGAGGATCCATCCATGCAACGCTCGCTCGTACCCATCCTGATCGCGCTGGCGATGTACGGCGTCGGCAGCGCCGCGCAGGAGCACCGCGTGGTCACGCTGACGCAGACCGGGTGCCAGTTCCTGGAGGCAGAGAACGGCATCGATCGCGGCTACGAGCCTCGCGCGAAGGAAGATTGCGAGGCGATCAACGAGCGCACCGGTACCGGGCGACTCGATGCGGCGAATGTCCTCACGCTCAAACCGGGTCGGTACACCTTCCGTGTCACCAACGCCGACGTGCCGTACGCGCTGGGTTTCTGGATACGCGGCGAAGGGCTGATCGACCGCGCGCGCCTGCCGAGCACCTCCGGCGGCGGGCTAGAGACGGGCACCAGCCGCGACTACACCATCGACCTGGTGCCCGGCCGCTACGTGTATTCCTGTCCGCTGAACCCGACTCCCGACTACCGGCTGGTCGTCGAGGGATGATCCGCACCCGGGCGCGCTGACGCCTCGGCGCCGGATCCGCATCGTCGCCGGTTCCGTCTGCCCGGCAGGCGACGATCAGATGAAGCCGGACTCGTGTGCGGCGCGGGCTTTGCGCAGCCACGCACACGCTTCACACTTGCAACCGTGGCGACGATGCCCGGCGTGGGTCACGCGTGCATCGACATACAGCATCGCCACGACCAGGGCGTCGATGGCAGCATCGATCGGCTTCAATGCGAGCCCTGCGCAAGCATCGTTGTGGTGCAGCCACTCGCATTCAGCGCGCGTCTCGCACACCCGGCAGGTGTGGTCGGCCGGGGCGAAATTCCCTGCATGAGGACAGTCATCGATCTGTACGCTGTCCTGAAGCAGCCGTCTCGGGAACTCGAGCAGGTCAATGACATCGCTCTTCATTGCGGGACCCTCATCGAGAAAATTGATTGCATGGCGCGGCGTCGCAGGCTGACCGGTGCCTTGCCCCGGGCGCATCGAAACGTGCAAAGGACGTGGCTGTAGTGCGTCGCGGCGGCGTTCATCGATCGACGACATGGTGTCGTGCTCCGGGTTTCCGGCTCGCGCCTTGGCCTGCTGTACCAGGGACCGGGCGCGGCAGACGATGTGTTTCGAGGATGATAACTGTCGGACCGGGTAGCCGCTTGCGAGGGCGAAACATCGACGAGTGCGTGGCGGTCTTGTTGCATGTGAACGCAAGAAGCGGGCGCACTCGGTTGCCCCCGACCTCGACCACAGGAGCTGTACATGCAACGAACAACCGCGATGCGTCGCCGCACCTTGATCAAGCTGTTCTCAGGCGCGCTGCTCGCTGCGGGGGTCGGGCTTCGCGGCCGGATCTCGCGCGCGGAGCAGCGTGTGAACCCTGAGGATCCCGCGGCGCGCGCTCTGGCGTATACGCAGCGATCGGCGAATCCGGACAAGACCTGTTCCGGCTGTCGCTTCTATGCGAATCCGGGCGCCGAGTGGGCAGGGTGCTCGGTCTTTGCAGGCAAGCAGGTTCCGGCCGGCGGGCATTGCACGGCATGGTCCGGGCGCACATGACGGGGCCTCCTGCACACGGAGGATGTGGCGATGCGAGTACGGTGCACGCAGGGCTTGCCGCGCGAGCCCGGGCCGGCGCGGCCGGCCGGGCACGTGCTGCGCGCGGGCACGGCGAGCGGACCCGGCGTAGGTTCGTGCTCTCGAGCGTGCTCGTGCCGATGCTGCTGGCGGCGAGCGTGCCGGTGCGGGCGCAGGCGCGCCGCCTCGCTCCTGAACGGGCTCCGGTGGCACTCGACGAGCGCCGCGTCAGCACGCGCAGGTGCGCAACCCGGCAAACACGTCACGCCGCTCGGCGCCGAAGTAGTTGCGGTACAGGCCCGTGATCATGCGCGAACGCGTGATCCATGCGCCGCCGCGCAACACCCGCGTGTGGCCGAACAATGTCTGCGAATACTCCTTGTACGCGTCGGGGACGAAACCCGGATACGGCGTGAACGCATCGGCGCACCACTCCCACACGTTGCCCAGCATCTGCCGGCAGCCGAATGCGCTGTCGCCGGCCGGCAGCGCGGCGACGTCCACGCAGCCGAGCGCGCGCCCGTCCAGGTTCGCCGCGCGCAACGCATCCGGCTCAGCGTCGCCCCACGGATAGCGCCGCTTGCCATCGGCAAGCGTGCTGCCGCCGGCAGCCGGCTCGCCCAGTGCCGCGACCTCCCACTCGAACTCGCGCGGCAACCTGCGCCCGGCCCAGCGGCACCACGCGCGCGCCTCGTACCAGTTCACGTGGATCACCGGCTGGTGCGGCGGCAGATCGACAATGCGATCGAAGCGGCGCTGCGCAAAGCCGCCCGCGCCGTCCGGCTGCCAGTACACCGGGTGCCGGGCCGCGCTGCGTTCGCACCATTGCCAGCCGGCCGCGTCCCACAGCTCGCGCCGCGCATAGCCGCCGTCGGCGACGAACGCGGCGAACTCGGCATTGCTCACCGGCGCGCGCGCGATGCGAAACGGCGCGACCTCGACGCGATGGCACCACTTCTCATTGTCGAACACGAACGGCGCGTCACCCGGCGCACCGAGCAGGAACTCGCCGCCCGGCACCGCGACGTCACCGGCCAGCGCACCGGCGTGCGCATCGACCGCAGGACCCGGTACGCGCGCGGTGGCGAAGTCCGGCGTCGGATAGCCCAGCGTCTGACGGGTCCACGTGAAGGCCTCGTCGTGCATGTCCTCGTGGAAGGTCGTGAAGCGGTACAGATAGCTGTCCACGGCATCGGCGATACCGCGCGTGTGCACGCGCGCGAGCCGCTCGAGCAGCGCATCGTGTACGCGGCGCATGTACTCCAGCGTCTCGGCGCGTGTGAGCAGCGGCAGATCCCAGCGCTGCTCGTGGTGGATCGCGATCGAATCGTACAGCGACTGCGCGCGGGCATCCAGCGGCGCGTGGCCGTGTGCGCGCTGCAGGATGAAGTGCTCGTGGAACCACGCGACCGATCTCCCACAGCATCGGATTGACGATGTCCAACCGCGGGCCGATCAATTGCCCGTCATCCAGACCCGCGACGAGTTCCAGCGTGCGGGCGCGCGCATCGCGCATCTCGGCCTGCAGCCGTGCGACGTCGACCTCCCTGGTCGGGGGAATTCCTGCCAGCATGCGCGCCTCCTGTGCGATCATGGACTGCATGAACATTACCCTGATCACCCCGGCCGCAACACGCTCGCGCAGCGGCAACCGCGTGACCGCGGTACGCTGGGCGCGGCTGCTGCGCGAACTGGGCCATCGCGTGCGCATCGACGAGGGCCCCGGGCCGGCGTCCGGCGATCTGCTGGTCGCGATCCACGCATACCGCAGCGCCGGCGCGATCGCGCGCTTTCGCGAGCACTGGCCGCAGCGGCCGATCATCGTGCTGCTGGCCGGCACCGACGTCTACCGCTTCCAGCACAGCGATGCACAGGTGACGCTCGCGTCGATGCAGATCGCCGACCGGCTGGTCGGGCTGCACGAGCGGGTCGCGGACGACATCCCGGCGCGCTTCGCGGCGAAGCTGCGCGTGATCCTGCAGTCGGCGCCGCCGCTGGCCGGCCCGCGACGCCCGTCGCGGCGCCGCTTCGACGTGTGCGTGGCCGGTCACCTGCGCGACGAGAAGGACCCGCTGCGCGCGGCCATCGCGGCCCGTGCATTGCCGCCCGCATCGCGGCTGCGCATCGTGCATCTGGGCAAGGCGCACGACGAGGCATGGGCGCGGGCCGCGCGCGCGGAGATGGCATGCAACCCGCGCTACCTGTGGCGCGGCGAGGTCACGCCGGGAGAGGTGCGCCGTTGCTTCGCGCGCAGCCACGCGCTGGTGATCAGCTCGGTGATGGAAGGCGGCGCCAACGTCGTGTCCGAGGCGATCGCCGCGCGGCTGCCGGTCATCGCGTCGCGCATCCCGGGCAACGTGGGCCTGCTCGGCGCCGGACACCCGGCCTACTTCCCGCCCGGCAACGACGCCGCGCTGGCCGCGCTGCTCGCACGCGCAGAGTCCGAACCCGGCTTCCTCGCCGCCATTCGCGCATACGGCGATGCGCTCGCGCCGCGCTTCACGCCCGAGCGCGAGCGCGCAGCCTGGGCCGCGTTGCTGGACGAGATCGGCTGAGAGCTTGTGAATCTTTCGCCGCGCCTGCTGCGACGGCGGGCGAACGATTCACAAACTCTGAGTCCCTCCGTGCACGGGTACCGAGAGCGCGATACCTCGTCACAGCCGCAGCGACACCGGCTCGAGTGCGTCGGTCTCGGGCAGCACCCGCCCGATCGCTGCGGCGCGGTGATACCCCAGTTCGCGCAGCTCGCGCACACACGCGTCGGCCGCAGCGGCCGGCACGCTCGCGAGCAGGCCGCCGGCGGTCTGCGGGTCGAACAACAACGGGTAACGCGGATCGCGCACGGCGCGCTCCAGATCGCGCACGGCGCGGCGCAGCCGCAGATTCTGCGGCTGCAGCGAGCTGGTGATACCGCCGGCGACGGTCTTCTCGGCGCC
>Ga0214472_10005672_pt1 | contig 13139 bp, 12 predicted proteins | sample RVTome_6_FD_207662 | JGI IMG/M metagenome (GOLD analysis project Ga0214472, IMG submission 207662) | Soil microbial communities from uranium-contaminated site in the Upper Colorado River Basin, Wyoming, United States - RVT140D175 | ecosystem: Environmental > Terrestrial > Soil > Contaminated >... | reverse complement strand
CGAGATCCCCGGGCAGGGCGAGAAAGGCCTCGACGCGCGCGCGCAGCGTGCGCCAGGCGTGTTCGAAGGCAGCGTCGATCTCGGCTTCGCTGCCGCGCATGTGGCCCGGGTCGTCCACCCCCCAGTGCGCGTGCGCTACCTGACCGAGGTAGGCGGGGCAGGTTTCGCCGGCGGCGCTGGCGCACACGGTGATCACCAGATCGGGCGTCACCGGCAGGATGTCCCACGACTTGCTGTGCAGCCCCTCGGTGGGAAGACCTTGGCGCGCCAGCAACGCGAGCGAGCGCGGATGCACGTAGCCCGCCGGGTGGCTGCCCGCGCTCATGGCGCGCATGCCTTCGGGGGCGAGCGCGTTGAAGGTCGCTTCGGCGAGGATGGACCGGCACGAGTTGCCGGTGCACAGGAACAGGACATTCATGCGTGAGACTCCGGATCGGGATCGCGGGACGGGATGCAGGCGGGGATGCGCGAACGCGCCTCCGCGATGCTGGCGCAGGTTTCGGGAAGGCCGCTGCAGCAGTTCTCGGTCAGGAAGTCGATGACGCCATTGATGACCGACAGATCGGCGCGGTAGCGCTGGAAGCGGCCTTCCTGTTCCACCGTGAGGAGCCCCGATTGCGTGAGCGTGCGCAGGTGGAACGACAGGCTGCTCGGTGCAACATCCAGCGCGGTGGCGATTTCTCCCGCCACGGCGCCCGCCGGCCCCGCCCTGACGAGCAGGCGGAAGGCGTCAAGGCGAATGCCGGACGAGAGGCTCACGAAGACGGAAAGTGCTGTGGACTGGTCCATATTTCGACCCTTCAACAAGTGTCGAACGGATGCTAGCCGTCGGGATGCCGCGCGTCAATCGCCGTGGAGCTCCCCTCGCCCGCCCCCGAGCCGCAGCCGCGCGCGAAACTTGTCGCTTCGCGTTGTCGCGGAGCTAACAAGATCGGATCGACGCACGCACGGACAAGCCGTTGCCCCAATACGGCATCGGCCAGCTGGCGAGCGGGCAGTGAACAGAAGCCCCTCCGGCTGCCCTGTTCAGTTTCGCGCTCGCGGTAGGGCGATCAAGCCAAACGGCGTCGTGGCACCATCAGCCGCGCCCGCCTGCGCATCGACGCGAGCCGATGCAGGCGTGCTCGGGCGAGGTGCCGGACGGCGGACCGCTGCGGCAGACGGGCCGGACCGTTCATGTGGCGCGTGCATCCTTTTTCATGCTGGCCCGTCTCCGGGTTGAAGGGCACCAGAAGAAACGGCAAGCGCCACCCCTCCCAACCCGACCCTGGAGACAGAACGTGAACACCGTCGACTGCCCCGTCCCGCCGCGCACGCTGAGCCGCTGGATCGCCGCCCTTGGCTTGGCGTCGGTCGCCTGGGTGGTGGTCTACAGCCACCTTTCCGGAGCGGCCGACGTGGTGGTGACCGCGATGGGCCTGTCGCGCACGACCCAACTCGGCGAGGCGGTCCATTTCTTTCTGTACGACACCCCCAAGGTGCTCCTGCTCCTCACCGGCATCGTGTTCGTGATGGGCATCGTCCAGACTTACTTTTCGCCCGAGCGTACCCGCGCGCTGCTATCCGGCAAGCGGATCGGCGCCGGGAACGTCATGGCGGCGAGCCTGGGGATCGTCACGCCGTTCTGCTCATGCTCGGCAGTGCCGCTGTTCATCGGCTTCCTCTCCGCCGGCGTGCCGCTCGGCGTGACCTTCTCGTTCCTGATTGCCGCGCCGATGGTCAACGAGATCGCGCTGGCGCTGCTGTTCGGCCTGTTCGGCTGGAAGGTGGCGCTGCTCTATCTCGGCATGGGCCTGCTCGTGGCCATCGCCGCGGGGCTGGTGATCGGCAGCCTGAAGATGGAACGTCATCTCGAGGACTGGGTGCAGGCCATCCAGGCTGGCGAGACCGGACCCCGGGCCGGCGAGCGACTCACCTGGGTGCAGCGCTTCGAGGCCGGGCTGCACCACGACCGCGAGATCGTTGCCAGGGTGTGGCCCTATGTGCTGGCCGGCATTGCGCTGGGGGCCGGTATCCACGGCTATGTCCCGCAGGATTTCATGGTCTCGATCATGGGCCGCGACGCCTGGTGGGCCGTGCCGGCCGCGGTGCTCCTCGGCGTACCGATGTACACCAACGCCGCCGGCATCATGCCCATCGTCGAAGCGCTGATCGGCAAGGGCGCCGCGCTCGGCACCGTGCTCGCCTTCATGATGAGCGTCATCGCCCTGTCGGCCCCGGAGATGATCATCCTGCGCAAGGCCCTCAAGCCGCGCCTGATCGCCACCTTCATCGGCGTGGTCGCCACTGGCATCCTGCTGGTGGGCTACGTCTTCAACCTCGTTCTCTGACCCGTCAAGGAGCTGTCGCAAGCAACTGATTAGCGACAGGCCTTCAGGCCTGTCGCACTGAACAAATTTGGAAGGGGTTTGCATCCCCTCCCGAATTGCTACGGCTGAAACCCCGGCCTTCAGGCCGGGGTATTCAACCTCCGCACCGCCCTGAAGGGCGGGGTTTCAAACCGGAGTCAGTTTTACGATGAAAAATGTCAAAGTGCTCGGCACCGGCTGCGCCAATTGCCGCAATACGGTCGAGCTGATCCAGGATGTCGCGCGCGCCCAGGGCGTCGAGGTCGAGCTCGAAAAGGTGGAAGACCTTCAGCAGATCATGAGCTTCCGCGTGATGGCCACGCCCGGGGTCGTCATCGACGGCACCGTCGTCCATGCCGGTGGCGTGCCGGCACGGAGCAAGGTCGAGAGCTGGTTTTGAATGCCTTGGGGGCACGAACCAGCCCGCGGAGAACATCGCCCGTGCGCCGCCATTGCAGTGCGCCGCATCATGGTGGACGGCTTCCGGACGGATGCGGCCGGTCCGTCGCCGTCAGGCCGTGACGCGCCGGCGATTGCGACGGTTCTTCAGGCGTCTTCAGCGCGGCGCCGGCGATCGACCAGGGTTCCAGGCTCGGGTGACACGCCGCGAGCCCCGCTGCAGTTCCTATGCGGAAGGTCGTACGGACTCAACTCGAGCGTCCCGCGAACGACTGCGGCGGGGTCGGGCTCCATTGCGCCCGGTCGCCCGTATACGGCGGTCCACCCACCCCGGCCTTTGCGGCAGCCTACGCCTTATGGAATACTCGCGGCAGAACCGCTCGGCAGTCCTTCACATGCGAGCACGTGGTGTCTTGCTGCGGCAGAGGGAGATCGGCCACTTGACGAACATCCGCGACACGCTCGATGCGTGGCTGGATGCGACGACTACACCGTTGCGGTATGTCGTCCTGGCGGCGCTATGCCTCGCCGCCGTGCTGGCCCTCGGGGCCGGTATGGCGACGCGCGGGGTGGCGCCTGACGGATGGAGCGCGCTGGCCCTGAGCCTCCTTGCCGTGGCCCTGCTCCTGGCGATGCTGACGCTGCTCACCATGCGACGCACTCTGCGCGCGCAGGAATTGCTGATGGCCGGCGCGCACGACGGCATCTTCGAGTGGAATCCGCGCACCAAGCGGCTCAAGGTCGGGCAGCGGCTGCTGGCCATCCTGGGCTACGCCGACAATTTTCTCGGCGATACGCATGCCTGGCTGCATATCGTGCATCCGGAGGATCGCGTACGCTACAACCAGACGGTCGCTGCCCACCTGAAGGGGCTCACCGATCACTTCTACTGCGAATACCGGGTCAGGTCGCGCAGCGGCGAATATCGCTGGCTGGCGGCGCGTGGCATCGCGGTGCGGAACCGCAAGGGCATGGCCACCCTGATGGCCGGTTCGGTCTCCGACATCACCGACCGGATCGAGCGCGAGCAGAAGATTCGCGACCTGGCGCTGAACGATCAGCTGACCGGACTCCCCAACCGCCGCAGCCTGATGGAGCGCCTTCCGGCCGCGATTGCCGAGGCGGAACGCAGTGCCCGTCAGCTTGCCGTCCTGTTCATCGATCTCGACCGCTTCAAGAACGTGAACGACGCCCGCGGACATCTGTTCGGCGATGCCCTGCTGGTCGCAATCACCCGCCGCCTGCCGGCCGCGCTGCGCGCCTACGATGTCCTGCTGCGCCAAGGCGGTGACGAACTCGTGGTGGTGCTCGCCGGGCTGACGCACAGGGGGGAAGCTGCCACCGTGGCGGCCCGGCTGCTGGAACTGATCGCCGAACCGCTCATGATCGAGGAGTCGGACGTCCGGATTACCGCAAGCATAGGGGTCGCGCTGTTTCCGCAGGACGGTACCGATGTCGATGGCCTGCTGCGCTGCGCCGACATGGCGATGTATGCGGCGAAGGCAAACGGCGGAAACGAGGTCCGCTTCTTCGAAAAAGCCATGCGCGAACGGAGCAGTGCCCGGGCAATGATGGAGAGCCGGCTCAGGGTGGCGATCGAGAACGGCCAACTGGTGCTTCATTTTCAACCTCAATGCCGCTTCAGCGACGGCGTGCTGGTCGGGGCGGAGGCGCTCGTGCGCTGGCAGGACGGCGAGCACATGATCCGTCCGGACCAGTTCATTGCACTGGCCGAGGAAACCGGGCTGATCGTGCCGCTCGGCAGATGGGTGATCGAATCGGCCGTGATGCAGCTTGCCCAATGGGCAGCCCGTCGCCCGGAGGCGCTGCGCATGTCGATCAACCTGTCGCCGCGGCAGTTCCTCCGGCATTCGGTCGAGATGGATGTGCTGGCGGCCATTACCCGCGAGGGGGTCAGGGCCGACTGCATCGAGCTGGAGGTGACCGAATCGGTGCTGCTGAATCCCGAATGCACGGCGCTGCGCGCGCTCAACGCCCTGCGTGAGGCAGGCTGCCGCGTTGCGCTGGATGATTTCGGGACGGGCTACTCATCCCTGTCCTATCTGCAGCTGCTCGACCTCGACGGGCTCAAGATCGACAAGTCGTTCGTCGCCAATCTTGCGCACGCACAGACTGCGCGTGGCGCGCGCAATGGCGCCGCGATCGTCAACGCGATGGTCGCGCTCGCGCATCGCCTCGGTTATGAAGTCATCGCCGAGGGTGTGGAAACCCTGGAGCAGTTCAGCTGGCTCAAGGTGGCGGGGTGCGAGCTGTGCCAGGGGTACTACTACAGCCGTCCGCTGCCGGCGGCCGAGTTCAAGCGTGCATTCCTGGACACGCAGGAGAACGCGGTGCTCGTCGCGTAAAGGTTCATCGCAAGACTGACGCCGGTCCCGGCGTGCCGCGACACTCACCTGACGGGACCGGGCTTGCGGTCGGGCGTGATCGCCGCACTGCGGATGAACATGATGAGCAACTGGGGCGAGTTCGGCGGGTGGGGGATGGGCTTCGGCTTCGTCGTGATGCTCCTGTTCTGGCTGCTGATCGTTGTTGGCATCGTGGCCTTGATCCGCTGGCTGCTGCTGCAATCGCAGTCGGGGCGTGACCAGGGAAGGAATGACAAGCCACGCGACAAGACGCCGCTGGAGATCGTGCAGCAACGCGATGCCCGTGGCGAAATCGACCGCGAAGAATACGAGCAGAAGAAACGGGATCTGGAGTCATGAGCGTCTGGGCGGCGGACGCCGCTCGGGTGACGGCGGAGCTCAGAAAAGCAGCAGCATGCTGCCCGTGGCGATCAGGGCAAGGATCCAGATCAGATCGAGGTTGATCCACCCGCGGCGCAGGAAGGCGAGCCCCAACCGATCGTGCACGACGAGCGCGATCACGCCGGTGACGGCCAGCATGGCCAGCCCATGGACGCCGATCGCGGCGAGCACGATCGCGAGCGAGCCGCCCGAGAGCAGCTCGCCGGCCGGCGTGGCGGCAAGGCACAGGGGAATGAGCGCCGGCACCAGCATCAGGCCCGCGCCGTGCGCGCCGGCCATCAGGAACGACCAGGCGGCGAGCCCGAGATAGCCCGTCTGCATGCCGAAGCGCACCCGGTGGCGATGGCCGCGCAGGGCGTGATAGATGGCCCAGCCGATCAGCAGGGCCCCGCCTCCCACGCGCAGCAGGCGCGGCTCGACGAGCACGCCCAAGCCCACCACGGCCAGGGCGACGAGCGCCGTGGCGGCCACATGACCGAGCGCGATCGGCGCGAGGGCGGTCACGACGACGTTCCGGTTGTGACGATGCAGGCCCAGCGCGACCGCGAACAGCCACCCCATTGCCGGATTGAGCCCATGGAACATGCCGAGCCCGACCAGCGCCAGCCACGGCCACTGCTCCGTCATGTCGCGGTCGCGCGCGCCTCCCGAAAAATGCCTGCGGCGTTATCGCTCACCAAGGGCGCTCACGGATAGCAGTAGGAATCCGAGGAGCAGTCGCCGCCTTCGAGCCGAACCTGGTGCGGTCGATGCCCCGCGGGCCACTCGAGGAAGAACTGGGGATCGAGCGCCATGCCGCCGTTGACGGTGTCGACGTCGAGCTTGACCATCCAGCCGCGCACGCCCTCCGGATAGAACTGCTTGTCCCATGCGCCGTAGAGCGAGTTGGTGAAGTAGACGCGCTTGCCGTCGCGGCTGATCTCGACCATCTGCGGCCCGCCGTTGAGGGAATCGGCGCCTGGCGCAGGATGACCCGCGCGCGACACGATGCCGCCGATGCGCACCGTCGCGGTGAGCTTCGGATTGAACGGATCGGATACGTCGTACTGGTGGAAGTCGCCGGTGCCCCAGCAGGAGACGTAGAGGAAGCGGTCGTCGAGCGAAAGGTCGATGTCGGAAACCAGCGGCGGCACCGCCTTGAAGCCCTGCAGGAGCGGCGGCAAGTCCGCCTCGGCGGCGGGCTCGGCCGGGATTTCGATGACCTTCCGGATGGCCCAGCGGTCGCCGTCCCGGTACCAGGTCCAGATCGAGGCGGAAAGGTTTTCAAGGCTGACCACCGATCCCAGGAAGCCATACGCCTTGGTGGGGTCGTGGGCGGGCCGCAGTTCCAGGGCCATCTGGTGCTGCTTGCCCAGATCGAGGGTCTGCAGGTGCTTCCGCTTGTGCAGGTCCCATACATGGATCGAATGCCCGTAGCGGCCGTCGAGGAGCAGCTCGGGAACGATGCCGTTCTCGATCATGTTGGGCGTGCCCCACTCGCTGGTGAGCATGACGTCATGCCCCAGGTGCCACCAGAAATCGTAGGCCAGTTCCTGCGGCCCGCGATCCACTTCCCAGCGGCCGCGCACCTCGAAGGTCTCGTGGTCCATCAGGAAGATGCCGCCCGGGCCGTCGCCCTGCGGATTGCCGAGCGCACTGACGTAGATGCCGTCCGGCCCGCAGTGGATGGTATGCAGCCGCGAATAGCCGGTCTTTTCGGCGATCTCCGCGGGCTCGATCACCTTGATCACCTTCGGGTTCCGCGCATCGCCCTTGACGTCGACGATGTGCAGGCGCGACGAGCGCAGGCCCGGCACGACCAGGTAGCGTCGCTCGCTGTGCGGGTGCGGCGCATTCGGACACAGGCACGAGCTGCAGGCGTTCCAGCCGAAATGGTGCAGTTCGTCGCCGACGTTGGGCATATCGACCTGGCCCACGATGCGCCCGTAGCGGGCGGAGCCGGGATCGACATCGACGACCGCGATGGCGTCGGGTTTGCGGCCGTCCGGATCGAAGGCGGCGACATACGCCAGCGTCTCGGCGGGTCCCTTCATGGCCATGCGCGGGGACGGATAGAAGGTGGGATCCGGTTGCCAGGTCGCCATGATCATTTACCTCCTCGCCTGTGGGGTTCTTCGAGGATAGACCATGGCCGGATGCTCACAAGCGCTGTCGCCCGGCACGTCGCCGGGGGGCTGGCGAGCGCCCGAGAAAACGCATCGAGGAAGGCGCCGCGCCCCGGCTGGCTCAGGCCCGCGCGGCCGGCGAAGCGGTCCTCACTCCAGCCGGTAGCCGGCGTGGCAGGCGTTGCACGCCTGGGTGACCTCGCTCAATGCGGCCAGTGCGGGCGCGAGATCGTGTGTCACGGCCGCCTCCTGCGCGGCCAGTGCAAAACGGCTGGCGCTGCGGTGCATCGCGCTCCCCGCCGCCTGCATGCCCTGCGGCATGTATTTGGCCACCTCGTGGGCGCCATGGTCGTCCAGCGAGCTCATCCCCAGGCGCTGCTCCGCAACCGCCGCGGCGCCGTCGAAATCGTGGCCGCCGAGAAACGCCTGGATCTCGGCCAGCGCGACGAGATGGTCGCGCATGTTGGCCAAAGTATGCGCGCGCAGCGAGGCCGGGAAGGCCACCGCCTGGCGGGCATCGTCAGGGACGGCCGTATTGCCGGCCGGCGCGGAATGACCCGCGTGCTCGTGCGCATGCTGTTGCGCCATGGCTGCGGGCATGGCCCCCAGGGCCAGCCAGACGAGCCGGCGTGCGTGTCTTGCGAGGGGTGCCAGAACGGGTTTCATGGGGGGGGACTCCTGCAGGGCGAATGAACGCCAAGATAGCGTTGGCCAGCGCGCGCACCTATGATCGCGATCATATGGCGCACCGCCCTTCCACTCCTTCTGCGCTGATGAGCGCCGCTGCGGCGGGCCCGCACGCGAGCGAGCCCATCGCCGGCGTGGCCCCCCTCGCCCGCCGCGTGGCTGCCGGCGCCACGCTGTTTCGCCAGGGCGATGCGTGCTTCGGAATCTTCCGGCTGCTTGACGGCGGCATCCGCCTGGTGCGCTTCACCTCCGACGGATGTGAAGTGCCGATGCATACCGTGCGTCGCGGCGAACTGTTCGCCGAAGCGTCGCTCTTTGCCAGGCACTACCACTGTACGGCGATGGCCCTGCGCGACAGTCGCGTGGAGGTGTACCCCGCGGCGGAACTTGGGCACGCGCTGCAGGCGGATCCACAGGCGCTGTGGGCGTTCACCGCCGAACTGGCACGGCACATCCACGCCTTGCGCACCCGCGTGGAGATCAGGCAGACGCGTTCCGCCGCGCAGCGCGTGCTGCAGTTCCTGCGTCTGGGCTGCGATACCGACGGGGTGTTCCGCCTCGATGGAACGCTCAAGCAGCTGGCCGAAGAGCTGGGTCTCACCCACGAGGTCCTCTACCGGGCGCTGGCGGCCCTCGCCGACGACGGTGCGATCGTCCGGGCGGCTGGCGAGATCAGGCTGCCCATCGGCCGGTTTTCCGTGCATCCGGCGCGCTGAGCGCGGTAGCGGTTGATCGCCGGGCGCATCCGAGGACGCCCGGCGATTGTCGGCCGAGGGGCGGCCAGGTCGTAGAACGCGGCAAGCTGCCCGTCGAGTAGCCGCCGCCGTTGCGGTAGCGCTCAAAGATCAGGGCGGTGTCGGTGCAACCGCCGCATCGCTTCATGAACCGGGAACTTGGCGAGCTGCGGAAGCGGGCTGCCGGACGAGGCCCGCCCATCGCGGCCGGCGCGCCCCTCGGTAGGCTAGAATGCCCTCCCCTGCGCAACGAACACGGCGGCGCCGGAGCGACGACACCATGCGCAAGCCTCCACGGGTTCGTTCGCCCCCACGGCGAGCCGCGCCCGGCGTCGCGTTTCCGGATTCCGCCGGCCATCATGTCCGACTCTTCCCTGCGCGTCCTCGCGGTGATTCCGCCGATGACGCAGCTCAACACCCCGTACCCCTCCACGGCGTACCTGACCGGATTCCTGCGCTCGCGCGGGGTCGCTGCGGTGCAGGAGGATCTTGCGCTGGCGTTGGTGCTGCGCCTGTTTTCGCGCGACGGGCTGGCGGCGGTACGGGCGCATATCGAATCGACGCCCGAGCGCGAACGCCCGCCGCGCGTGCAGGCGTTTCTGGCGCAGTTCGAGCGCTACCACGCGACGATCGGACCCGTGGTGGCCTTCCTGCAGGGGCGCGACCGGACCGTCGCGCATCGCATCTGCGGCGGCAGCTTTTTGCCCGAAGGGCCGCGTTTCGACTCGCTCGACGCCTATATCGACCCCGAGGGCGGCGACCCGCTCGCCTGGGCGTTCGGCGCGCTGGGGCTCGAGGACCGCGCCCGCCACCTCGCCACGCTGTATCTGAACGATGTCGCCGACGTGCTGCGCGAAGCGGTCGATGCGCGCTTCGAGTTCGTGCGCTACGCCGAATCGCTGGCGATGAGCCAGCCGAGCTTCGATCCGCTCGCCGAGGCGCTCGCCGCGCCGCTCAATCTCGTCGATAGCACCCTGCGCGAACTCACCCTGGCGGCGCTCGCGCGCCACGCGCCGCGGCTGGTGCTGCTGTCGGTCCCGTTCCCGGGCGCGGTGTATGCGGCGTTTCGCATCGCCCAGACGATCAAGGCGCACGACCCCTCGATCGTCACCGTGCTGGGCGGCGGGTACGTGAACACCGAGCTGCGCGAGCTCGCCGAGCCGCGCGTGTTCGACTATTTCGACTACGTCACGCTGGACGACGGCGAGCGCCCCATCCTGGCGCTCCTCGACCACCTGCGCGGCGGGCGCTCGCGCGAACGCCTGGTGCGCACCTTCGTGCGCGAGGCCGACCGCGCGACGGTGCGCTATGTGAACATCGGCGAAGCCGACGTCGCCTTCGCCGAGGTCGGCACGCCCACCTGGGACGGCCTGCCGCTCGACCGCTACCTGTCGGTGCTCGACATGCTCAACCCGATGCACCGACTGTGGTCGGACGGGCGCTGGAACAAGCTCACCGTCGCGCATGGCTGCTACTGGAAGAAGTGCAGCTTCTGCGATGTCAGCCTCGACTACATCTCGCGCTACGACGGCGTCGCCGCGACCACGCTGGCCGACCGCATCGACAGTGTCGTCGCCGAAACCGGCCAGACCGGCTTTCACTTCGTCGACGAGGCGGCGCCGCCGAAGGCGCTGAAGGCGCTCGCGCAGGAACTCCTCGCGCGCAACCGCGCGATCTCCTGGTGGGGCAACATCCGCTTCGAAAAGTCCTTCACCCCGGAGCTGTGCCGGTTGCTCGCCGACAGCGGGTGCATCGCCATCTCCGGCGGACTGGAAGTCGCCTCCGACCGCCTGCTGAAGCTCATGAAGAAAGGGGTCTCGGTCGATCAGGTGGCGCGCGTCACCAACGCCTTCAGCGAGGCCGGCATCCTCGTCCATGCCTACCTGATGTATGGCTTTCCGACGCAGACCGTGCATGACACGGTGGACGCGCTCGAATACGTGCGGCAGCTCTTCGCGGCGGGCTGTGTCCAGTCCGGTTTTTTCCACCGCTTCGCGTGCACCGTGCATTCGCCGGTGGGGCAGCACCCCGAGGAATACGGCGTCACCCTCGCGCCGCTCCCGGTGGTCACCTTCGCGAAAAACGACGTATCCTTCATCGACCCGAGCGGCGTCGATCACGACAGCCTCGGCATCGCACTCAACAAGGCGCTCTACAACTACATGCACGGCATCGGCCTCGAGGAAGACGTCCGCAGCTGGTTCGCCGGCCGCGTTCCACGCACGCGCGTCCCGCGCGACTTCATTGCCCGGGCGCTGCGCACATGAGTGCCTGGAGCTGCCCCCACGACGTGGATGGAATCTGTCAGCGCGTGCGCGGCGCGGTGTGCGCGCCGGGCATGCGCGGATGCGTGCTGGAGGGCAAGGTGAAGTTTGCACGCGACGAGATGAATCTGCCGCGCAAGCCGGTGAAGGCCGCACCGGCCGAGGCGCCAGAAAAACCCGTGCCGCTGCCGAAACGCCGTCTGCCGTTCTGAGCCCGCCGGCCGTTCTGGGTCCGTCTGCCGTTCTGAGCCGGCTGGCCGTTCTAGGTCCGCCTGCCGTTCTGAGTCGGTCGGCCGTTTTGGGTCCGTCTGCCATCTGAGTCCGCCGGCCGTTCCGAGCCCGCCGGCCGGCGGTGCGTCCCGCGGCGCCCCGATCTCGGGTGGCCCCGTCACCGGCCCGACGGTCGCCTCATCCCTGATCCGCGAGCCGCTGGAACACCGTCCGGTAGGCCTGGCGGACCGACCGCCGCTCCGCCTCGCCGGGCTCCGGCAGGCCGTAACGCGCCGCCTCGAAGCCCGCCGTGATGACAACCAGTTCGCGGCGCAGCTCGGGATGGAAGGCGACCAGCCGTGAGAAGTATTCCCGGCTGTTGCAGTATGGCAAGCGGGGATTGCCGTAGTAGCCGAACAGGCGCGCGGTGGCCGCGTAGACATCGCGAATGCCCGCGCGCCCCGGTGCCACCCGTCCCAATACGACGTAACGCAGGTAGTCGAAGCGCGTCTTCACCCACAGCGCCGGGCGTACTTCGCGGGCGAGCAGCCACGCCGCCACGGCAAGGGCCACGACGATCGCCGCGAACAGGAGCTTGAGCAGGTCCTCGCGCCAGGCCGGGAACGCTTTGCTCAGGCGCTCGACGAGGTCCTGCCAGTGCTCCGCCAGACTGTCGCCGATCGCGGACAGGGTCTGCGACAGGTCGGCCAGGCCGCGGATCGTCTGCGCCTGCCATCCGGGCATGCCGGGACGGCCGGCCGCCTGGCGCATTTCGGCGGGAGTCGGCCAGCCCGTTCCCGGTGACCCGTCCCGCGACGGAGCGTCGGCGCCGCTGCCCTCCCCCGGCTGGCCGGCGCCGCTTCCCGCCTGGCCGCTTTCTCCACCGAGCCGGACGTCGTTGGATGGCAGGCCGTGCTCCCAAAACAGCCGCATTGGCGAGGCCTGCGGCGTCACTGCATAGAAGGCGGCGGCCACCACGAACACCAGCGCCGCCGCAGCCCCGACCGCCAGCCACTGGCCGCGCGGGGCCCCGCGCGCGAGGCTCACCGCCTGCACCGCCGCGGCGCGCCGGCTCACCTGTTCGGCGGTGACGGTGAACAGCAGGGCGATCACGAAGGGAACCAGATAGAACAGCAGCGTCCAGTCCGCGCGGCTGTGCGAGGCGGCGAACAGCACCAGCACCAGCGCGATGAGGGCGCTGAAATAGAAGTTGCGGCGGGTGAGCGACACGTGCACCGCCGCCTGCAGGAAGGCTAGGAGATAGACGCCCGCGCGCGGCAGGCCCCAGATCCGCATGAACACGACGAAAAACAGGAAGACGCCGAGCCCGGCGATGGCCGTCTGCCAGGACCGGCTGTCCGCTTCCGGGCGCTGCCGGTGGCGCCAGCCCATGACGAGCGGAACGGCTGCGACGGCGCTCCAGGCGAACATCTCCGTGGCGAACGCGCCGTACCGGATGTCGAGGAAGGCATTGCAGGCCAGGGCCAGCAGCATGCTGAGGCCGAGACCGGCATACGCGGGAAGATACACAATGGGCTGCATCAGTGGTTGAAGCCCTGCGCGAGATCGTCGCCGAGTGCCACGGACACCACCGTCGCCCCCAGCTCGAGGAGCCCCGGCGGCA
>Ga0214472_10005670_pt1 | contig 13141 bp, 8 predicted proteins | sample RVTome_6_FD_207662 | JGI IMG/M metagenome (GOLD analysis project Ga0214472, IMG submission 207662) | Soil microbial communities from uranium-contaminated site in the Upper Colorado River Basin, Wyoming, United States - RVT140D175 | ecosystem: Environmental > Terrestrial > Soil > Contaminated >... | reverse complement strand
ATTTAAGCGTGTTCAGTATGGTGATCATGGCCTGGTCGGGCCTGGCCAGTGCTTTCGCGCCATTGCTGATTGTGCTGGCCATGGGTGGCAGGCCCTCACAGCAGGCCAGTATCATCGCCATGATCGCAGGCTTCAGTGTTGCTCTGTGCTGGCGGCTACTGGGCTGGCACGAGTTTATCTACGAAGGCCTGCCGGGTATCGCAGCCGGTTTATTAATATTATGGATAGCGCGCGGATCCAGGCAATCTGATGGTATTCTAGCCAGGACTTAATTGAATACCTGGGCCGTGTGATCAAATCATGAGAACCAGCCTCCTGGCACTGCCGAGCTGCACCAGACAATAACCCGGATTTATTTTGAATAAGCGCGTTTTCCACAGAACAGCACCCGTCACACGAGACACCATATAATGAGTAACCCGTTCCAGGAACAACTACTGAAAGCCGGGCTGGTTACCCGACAGCAGGTCAAAAAAGCAAATCAGCAAAAAGGAAAAAACACCAGGGAGCTGCATGCCAAAAAGATAAAGCCGGTCGATGAGACCCGGCTCAAAATTCAGCAGGCTGCGGAAGAAAAGCAAAAACGTGACCGCGAGCTCAACCAGAAAAAACAGGAGCAGGCGCGACAACAGGCAATTTCAGCCGAAATCAACCAGCTCATTACTACCAATCTCATTGCCCGCGATCAGAGCTGTGAAATTATCTACAACTTTGAGCATAATAAAAAGATAAAGCGGGTGTACGTCACTGGCGACATGAAAAACCAGATCATTGCTGGCAAGCTGGGCATCGCGCGTATAGAAGGCCGCTATGAACTCGTGCCTCGCGAAATCGCGGAAAAAATTCAACTCCGTAACGAAAAGCGCGTGATCCTCTTTAACGACGAAGAAACAAAACGTGATGACAATGACCCATACGCAGACTATCAAATACCGAGTGACCTGACCTGGTAATGTCACAATATGAAATAGCTAATATAGTGTTAACAATTACTGCTGGTTCGAGATAAATCACTTATATCGTGTTTATACTATACGGGTGTACCCGGGAGCCACGAACACTGTCCCGGTGTGTCCACTGTGACAAAACCATGTGCCATTTAATTACTAAAGTACGCCAGTGATAAAAATTCGAAGCGAGTAGATAACACGCTTTTTGTCGTCTGGCTGGAGCTGCATGCCAAAATTACGCCTGTCCATCGTCACCAGGCTCACACTGCTCGTTTTTGCAGTCGGCACGCCCTTGTCCGGAATTCTTGCCTGGAGCATCCTTTCACAGTTCGAGACTGATGTTGCGGCAGCTGAGCTGCGTGCCACTACTATCATAGACGCTATCGCGGCAAGAACTGAAGCCACGCTTGACCAGACACGCATAATGCTCATGGGTATTGCAAAACGGCCTAAAGTGCAGGCGATGGACCGCACTCACTGTGATCCGTTTCTTGTCGATCTACGCCAGACCTTGCCGCAATACGCCAATTTCAACGTGATGAACAGGCAGTGGGAGTTCGTCTGCAGCGCTGTATTTCATGATCCAGACGTAGTCGTTGCGACGAAATATCCCGAAGTTTACGAAAAAATGATGCTGATAGATGATGTGGTCCTGAGCCCGCCGATACAGGGCCAGCTCACCGGAAAATGGGTGGTATTTGCTGCTTATCCTGTAAAGGATGCGGAAAATGAAGTGCTCGGTGCGGTGACCGCCCCCATCGATCTTACTGTGCTGGCGCCTGTTATCAGCGATAGCGCACTACCGGAAAATACAATCATAAGAATCGTCGATAGCAGCGGTAACATTGTCACCAGTTACCCAGATACTGATCGCATCGGCAAATATGACCGGGGAATAGCCGCAGTTGCCGGAACTGGTAAATCGGGCATTACAACCACGCGCAGCTTCGATGACATCGAACGTGTCTATGCCTACACCCGGGTGCGCGATAGCGACTGGGTAGCTATCGCGGGTTTGCCTACTGCATGGGCCTTCGCTGATTTTCGCCGTGTTCGTGACCAGCTCGTTTTTCTGTTACTTGTGGCGCTTGCCCTGGCCGCTTCACTGACATTCATCATCGCACGCCAGATTGCGCGACCTATCCGTGAACTTCAGCAGGATGCTGAGATCCTGGCAAATGGTCACCACGCGCACCGCTCCAGGGTGGTGAGCCGTGATGAAATCGGCCAGCTTGCAGCCACCTTTAACCACATGGCGCAGACGCTTGAGACTGATGAAGCCGAGCACATGCAGGCCGAGCTCAGTATCCGACACCTGAACCGGGTATACGCCGTGCTTAGCCAGATTAACACACTGATTGTCCGGGTACAGGATCACGACGAGTTGTTCAGAGAGGCGTGCCGGGTAGCGGCCGAAGCGGGTGGTTTCCGTATGTCCATGATAGTGACTGTAGATCGGGATACCCGACAACTCGAATCAGTCGTATCGTCGGGCAAGGACGAAGATCTTCTGGAAGCAATCAAAGAATATCTGTCATCGAAACAGGGCATGGAAAAGTCCATGGTCGCAATGGCGCTTAATGAAAAAAAGGCCATCATATCGAACAATACACAGAACGACCCCAGGCTTGTATTTGGTAAGTACTACTCAGATGCAGGCGTCAATTCGTTGGTGGTTTTACCGCTGATCGTTTCCGATGTAGCAGCAGGTGTACTCGCGCTGTACGCCAGCGAGGCCGAATTTTTCCAGGATGATGAGATCAAACTGCTGTCCGAACTGGCCGGTGACATCTCATTTGCGATCGACCACATCGAAAAACGAGAGCGGCTCAATTTCCTCGCTTACTACGATGAACTCACCGGACTCGCGAACCGTAGCCTGGCGCTCGAGCGAATCACGCAATATATGCACAACGCGGCCCGTGGCGGACACAAGCTGGCTATCGGTCTGATCGATCTGGAGCGCTTCAAGAATATCAACGACAGCCTCGGCCGAACTATTGGCGACCAGCTATTGAAACAGGTAGCGGAATGGCTGAAAGAAAAAGTGGCGGATGCCAGTCTGCTGGCACGTATTGACGCCGACCATTTCGCCATCGTGCTGCCGGTAGTCAGGTCTGATGGCAATCTGGCGAAACTGACAGAAAGCCTGATAGCAGCTTTTCTGGAGCACCCGTTCCAGCTAAACAAGGCTGTGTTCCGTATCGGTATCAAGCTTGGACTCGCGGTTTACCCGGATGATGGCGATAATGCCGATACTCTATTTAATCCAGCCGAGGCCGCGCTCAAAACAGCCAAAGCCAGCGGTGATCGCTATCTGTTTTATACACAGAAAATGACCGAATCGGTAGCAGACAAGCTCGCCATGGAGAATCAGTTACGCCAGGCGATCGACAAGGAAGAATTTGTCCTGCATTACCAGCCCAAGGTGGACCTGGTGAGCGGCAAGGTCAGCGGCGCCGAGGCCCTGATTCGCTGGAATGACCCGCGTACCGGCCTGGTGCCGCCGAACGAGTTCATTCCGATTCTGGAAGAAACCGGCATGATCTATGAAGTCGGGCGCTGGGCACTGCACAAAACCATCGAAGACATCCTGCGCTGGCGCACAGCCGGCCTGGCGGTGGTGCGCATCGCGGTCAATGTCTCACCCCTGCAACTGCGTCATCCTGGCTTCAGTTCTGAAATCGAACAGGCAATCGCCATCGATCCGACTGTGGCGGCCAGTCTGGAGCTGGAAATTACCGAAAGCCTGATCATGGCAGATATCGAACACTGTATCTCCTCACTGCATGCGATCCGCGCCATGGGAGTGACTATCGCCATCGATGATTTTGGCACTGGCTTTTCTTCGCTCAACTACCTCGCCAAACTGCCGGTGGATACCTTGAAGGTCGATCGTTCTTTCATAACCGCAATGGAGACTCCGGAAGGGCTGGAGCTGGTATCCACGATCATCACGGTTGCGCATGCGCTCAAGCTCAAGGTGGTCGCGGAAGGTGTTGAAACTGATGCGCAATTGCAGCAGATTCGCGCACTGAATTGTGAAGAAATGCAGGGCTATTTGTTCAGCAAGCCTGTCCCCGTGGAAACCTTCGAAACACGGTTTCTGGTTCCGATCCCTGCCTCTTGATGATCAATGCTATAGGCTGATCATTCGTCATACAGACCGTGTTTCCATACCCTGGCTGATCAATTTATCCAGTAGACTTAATCTGATGCCCCATCTTCTGCTATATTCAAACAAGGCATCCATGAGAGGGGCCAAAATCATCGATGTGCTTTTAGTACAGCTGGCGAATTATCGGTACAGATGGAATGTCATTAAAAGAAATCAAGGTCAGGATCCCTGATATCGAGGTGGGAATGTATGTCGCGCGACTGGACCGTCCGTGGCGAGAGACTCCCTATATCCTGCAGGGTTTTCTGATAAAAACTCAGGAAGATATCGATGAGTTAATAAAACATTGTAAATATGTGTATGTCGATGTCGAACTGAGCCAGGTCGATGAGAAACAGTCATCAGAACGCCGCAGAAAACAGATGGCCAGCGACGAGGAGAAAGAACTCCTCACCAATATCAAGCCGATTCAATATATTGATGAAACAGAACTCACAGTTGAGCTTAAAACGGCTCGTGAAAATCATAATGTATTAATCAATTTTGCTGAAGATATCATGGCCGATATCTCGAATAATCAAAAGCTGAGTTTACCGGTACTGCAACAGGCCATCGATCCGATGGTGGACAGTATTACCCGCAATCCCGATGCGTTTTCCTGGTTGACCAGGATGAAATTTAAGGATAACTATACCTACAACCACTCTGTCAGCACTTCAATCTGGGCGGTGGCATTTGGCCGTCATCTCGGATTGCCGAAACAGGATTTACAAACGCTCGCTATGGGCGCTCTGTTGTTCGATATCGGCAAAATGAGATTGCCAGACAAACTGATCAATAATACCCGTCGCTATAACCAGTACGAGTTCAAACTGGTGAAACAGCATGTCCAGCACAGTGTCGATATTGTCCGTACAATCAGTGGCATTAGTGAAGATGTCATTAATATGGTGCAGACTCATCATGAACGCCATAACGGCAGTGGTTATCCGAATGGTTTGAGCGGCAATAGGATATCTATATTCGGGAAAATCGCTGGCATCGTGGATTGTTACGACGCTATCATTTCAGAACGCCCGTTTGCATACGCCATGTCACCGCACGATGCGATCAAAAAACTATATGAATGGCGCGACCTCGACTTTCAGGCGGAACTGGTCGAGCAGTTCATCCAGGTGGTCGGTATTTATCCGGTGGGCACGGTGATCGAACTCAGCGATGGCAGGGTGGGCGTTGTCTACGCTCAGAACCGGGTCTGGCGACTGAGGCCACAGGTCATGTTGCTGCTGGATCAGAACAAGGATGCTTACAGTAATTTTGATATCATTAACCTGATGTCAGAAACCAGCGATGCAGATGGTAATTCACTTGATATTGTGAGAAGTGTTGAGCCAGGCATGTACGGTATCGATCCAGAACAGTTTTATCTCTAGGATGTATCCATGACAGATATCCCTGTGTATGTAGCGGATAGAAAATCCTTATTTAATGATCTGGAACACTTCATCACCGCGCACCAGGTTGCGGGAAAGAAACTCGCCATATTGTTAATCAATATCAACCATTTCCGCCAGATCAACGTCGTTTATGGCTATGAGTCAGGTGATCGCCTGTTACAGGAATTTGTCAGCCGCCTCAGGGGGCTTGCCCGTCAGCAGGATTACATTGCCCGCATGGGAAATTCAGAATTCATTCTTGTTCTGCCGGAGATATTAAATCAGGGCCATGCAACCCTGGCTGCGCACAAGTTACTCAGTAGCCTGAACGAACCGTTCGAGCTGGGGAAGAGTAAACACAAGGTCACTGCGGACATGGGAATCGCCCTGTTTCCAGACCATGCCACACACATTGTCGAACTCATACAGAAGGCTGAAATGGCATTAATGGATGCTCGTCGTGGCATCAAGTCACATGCCATATATGCAGACAAGCCGATACAGGATGAGTTTAGTATCTGGGACATTGAGGTTGAACTGGAAAATGCTCTTGATCGCGATGAGTTCGAACTTTTTTTTCAGCCCCAGGTCTATCTGGACACTGGTGAGCTTTATGGGGCGGAGGCGCTGATTCGCTGGAACAACCCGGCCAGAGGTTATATCCGTCCGCATATTTTTATCCCTGTGTCGGAAAAAAGCGGGCATATACACAGGATTACCTCGTGGACGATCAATACCGCGCTGCGTCTGTTCAGCCACTGGCCCGAAACAAAAACGCCGTTAAAAGTGGCGGTTAATCTGTCCACCAGAGTTTTAAGCGACCCTGATCTTGTTGATTCAATCGGTGGTGCACTCAGTATATGGGGAACAAAGCACGAACAACTGACCCTGGAAGTGACTGAAAGTGCGCTGATGGAAGAAATGACATCGAGTTTTCTTGCCCTGGACGATCTGAAAACGCTTGGCCTGAATATCTCTATCGATGATTTTGGTACAGGCTATTCATCCATGGCCTATTTCAAAAATATTCCGGCGAGCGAGTTAAAAATTGATCAGTCATTTGTGTGTTATATGCTGGAAAACACCATGGACCAGCATATTGTCAAAACGATAGTAAAAATGGCGCACGGCTTCGAGCTAAAAGTCATCGCCGAAGGTATTGAAAATCTGGAAACTTTACAGGCATTGAAAACCCTGGGGTGTGATATCGGGCAAGGTTACTATCTTGCCAAACCGATGCCACAGGATGAGTTTATCCAGTGGTTGAAAAATTATGATGCATCGGCCGTTAGAAAAGCTATAACAGCCGTTTAATGCGATCTAAGCTGCCGTTCTACCTTCTCTTCGAGTTTTCTCGGCACCTGAGTGGCTAAAATAGCCTGGCCTGAGGGGATTCAAGCTTGTAGTATATGCGAAGTTGATCAGGCCAGCCGATACCGGTCAGGACTTCATCAACACCGATTATTTGAAAGGTAAATCTGTGAATTTTCTACTTCGTGTCAGTATATTACTCCTCAGCCTGTTTTTAGTCGCCTGTTTCAGTCCTGAGCCAGCGCCCACAGACGCGCCTGCCAATGCGACAGCGACCGAGGGTGATGGCCTGGTGGTCGTCGACTGGGACTCTGTGCCGGGCAGGACATACTGGATCTTTTACGGGGAGGGCAGCAATGCCAGCCTCGATGTGTATGACAGGATTCTGCTGAGTGTGCAACCGCCCTATGTCCTCACGGGGCTGACGAATGCTACGCAATACGCCTTTGCTGTGACCTCATCCGAGAATGGCAGCCAGGTAGGGCCATTCACCCCGGCGCTCACCGCCACGCCGCGCCTGCTGGGCCCGGCTATCCCCTGGACCATCGGCACCTCCCTGAGCGTCAATGATTTGCACAGCATTGCCTTTGGTAACAATATTTACGTAACCGTCGGTGATGCCGCGACAGTCTTAATCGCACCTTACAGTTACCCAAGTGAAGGTGGCGTTACCGGGTGGAGCGCGGCGACATCACTGCCTGCTGGCCTGACTGCCAATTTGGTATCAGTGCTTTACGATGGCCTGCGATTTATGGCGCTGGCAGAGGATGGTTCTGTCATTAAAAGCACTGACACTGATGCTCTGATCTGGGAAGCGGCTACGGCCATCAGTAGCGCGCCGCTGATGCATGCATTCACGGTCGGTGCTGGTCGTTACGTCGCTGTCGGCGATGCTGGCGCGATATACAGCAACACCAGCGACGGTGTCACGGCTGCCTGGACCGAACAGATCTCGGGGACAACGGATAATCTCTACGCTGTCTCCTATATCAACGGCAGGTTCGTCGCGGTGGGTGCCTCGGGGCGTTTGCTGACCAGCAGCGACGGTGTCAGCTGGGCAACGAATGATCCGGTTACGTCTTACGATCTGCGCGGTGTAGCGTATGGCGCTGGTAGCTACGTCGCTGTTGGAGATTCCGGCGCGATCGTATCCAGTACCGATGCCTTGACCTGGGTTGCGCAAACAAATCCTGCTGGAGGAGAAAGCTTCCGCAGTATCTGCTTTGGCCCAGATCTGCAGTTCATTGCAGTCGGCACCACAGGCGTGCTCGCCTACAGCACCACCGGGGCAGACGGTTCCTGGGCGACTTCGAACGCAGGCTCAATAAATTTGAATGACATATATCCTAATCAGATGTTTATCGCCGTAGGCGCAGCCGGTGCGAATGTAAGTGGTAAATAACGCACAGGTGATTCGTTTCTGTCGCTAACACGATTCAAGATCACTGCCGGTTCGGGTTTAATATAACCGGCTGGCAATGCCGGGGCGAATCTGAGAATATGGTTGCCGTGCCTCAATCATACTCCATCATCGAATGAGCCAGGACAAACTACATCTGGTACTGATCAGTGTACACGGCCTGATCCGCGCGCAGGATCTCGAATTAGGCCGCGATGCCGATACTGGCGGCCAGACCAAATATGTCGTTGAGCTGGCGAGAGCGTTGGGAGAACGTTCCGATGTTGCACGCGTAGACCTGGCAACGCGAAGGCTGGTCGGAAAATCGCTCAGCAACGACTATGCCGCACCGGTAGAAATCATCAATGAAAAGGCCAGCATCATCCGTCTCGACTGTGCTGATCAGGTTTATCTTCCCAAAGAGCAACTTTGGGACCATCTCTATAATTTTTCCGACAATTTGCTGAGCTACCTTCACGATAACCAGCTGAGGCCTCACATTATTCACAGTCACTATGCTGATGCAGGTTATGTCGGCATGCGACTGTCACATCAATTAAGTATTCCACTGGTCTACACAGGCCACTCGCTGGGACGCAGTAAACGCAAACGTTTACTGGCTTCAGGTCTCAAGGGTGATGATATTGAAAAACGCTACAACCTGGCGAAACGCATCAACGCCGAAGAAAATACGCTTGGTGTTGCAGATCGGGTCATCACCAGTACCTATCAGGAAATAGACGAGCAGTACAGCCTCTACGATTATTACCATCCTGAGAAAATGCGAGTCGTGCCGCCAGGCACAGACCTGGTCAGATTCCATCCGCCGCAGGGTGGTGAAAACGAAAGTCCTATTGCCAGGGCTATAAACCGGTTTTTTAGTGACCCCGACAAGCCGATTATTCTTTCATTATCGCGACCGGACCCGCGCAAGAACATCACCACCCTGATCGACGTTTTTGCTGAATCGAAACAACTACAAAAAATGGCAAATTTGCTGATCATCGCTGGCAATCGTGATGATATTCGTGATCTCGATACGGGCGCACGTGAAGTCATGACCGATATCCTGCTGGCGATCGATAACGGCGATCTCTATGGCAAAGTGGTCTGTCCCAAACACCATCAGGCCGATGATGTACCGGTGATTTACAGGCTGGCAGCACTCTCTGGCGGCGTATTTGTCAATCCGGCATTAACAGAGCCGTTTGGCCTCACTCTGATAGAGGCCGCAGCCAGTGGCTTGCCTATTGTGGCTACTGAAGATGGTGGCCCAAATGATATTGTCGAAAACTGTCGCAATGGTTATCTGGTCGATCCACTCGATAAACAATCGATTACCAGCAGTTTGATAAAAATACTGGAAGACAAAAAACAATGGAAGACACTTGCAGCCAACGGTATCGAGGGTGTTAAGCAACATTATTCCTGGCCGGGACACGCAGAACGTTATCTGAAAGTGCTACGGCCGCTGGTTGATAACACGGAACCCGTAGTCCGGCTTGAACTGCACCGGCGCAGCCGGCTCTATCGTGATCGCGCCCTGTTTTCTGACCTGGATCAGAGCTTGCTGGGTGATACTGCCTATCTACCTGAATTCAGTCAGGTACTGAAAGATAATGCGAAGTGCAGCAGTTTTGGCATTGCAACCGGAAGGCGACTGGATTCTGCACTAAAACTGATTAAAGCAAATAAAATTCCGCTACCGGATGCGCTGGTAACAAGTCTGGGTACAGAAATTTATTACGGCCTGGAATTAACTCGGGATACGGCCTGGACAGATCATATTGATTATCTGTGGCGGCCCGATAAGGTACAGTCAGTGCTTAATGAATTGCCAGGCCTTAAACTACAGCCAAAACTCGAACAGAGCCGTTTTAAAATCAGTTATTTTTACGATGCTGCGCTGGCACCCGATCTGGAAACGATCAGACATTTATTGATGCAGAACGAACTGACCACTAACGTGGTGTTTTCGTTTGGTCAGTACCTCGATATCGTGCCGATTCGCGCTTCAAAAGGACTGGCCCTGCGCTGGTACGCAGAACAATGGGACATACCGCTGGACCACATTCTGGTCGCTGGCGGTTCAGGCTCGGATGAAGATATGATCCTGGGAAACACCCTGGGCGTGCTGGTGGCGAACCGCCACAACGAAGAACTCTCTGATCTGATCAATCTGGAACGTGTGTATTATGCAAAACAACCATACGCAGCCGGTATTTTAGAGGCGGTCGAATATTATGATTTTTTTAAAAGCTGTCGGGTGCCGGGCAAATGAATCTATTTTTATCGTCTACCGGCTCCGCCAGCGCTGGCCGCCAATGCACTTGCTGAGCTACATCGTTGAAGAGTGCCCTGTCTGATGGCGAGCGCGCGGCCATTAATATTTGGTGAAGTCCTGTTCGACTGCTTTCCGGATGGCACTCGGGTCCTGGGTGGCGCGCCGTTCAATGTCGCCTGGCACTGCCAGGCGTTCGGCCTGCAGCCGCTGTTTGTTTCGCGTACAGGTGACGATGCCATGGGGCAGGCCATCGCTCAGGCGATGCAGGGCTGGGGCATGGACACATCCGCGCTGCAATTCGATCCGCTGCATGCCACCGGCATCGTCGATGTCAGTTTCAGCGATGGCGAACCTGCGTATACTATCGTGGAAGACAGCGCCTGGGATTTTATCGATCCAGAACGGGTGCCGAAATCTGAAAACCATAGCATGCTCTATCATGGCTCGCTGGCGCTCAGGCAGTCTGTGTCTGCCAGTAGTTTGCGTGAATTACTCAGGAACAATGCGCCGCCTGTATTCATCGATGTTAATTTGCGTGCGCCCTGGTGGAACCAGGCGCTCATTCTCGACATCATCAGCATGGGCAGGTGGATCAAACTGAATGCAGATGAACTGGCATTGATCGTGCCGCAACTGAAATCGACAAAAGACCGAATTCAGCATTTATTCGCAACCACAACGGTTGAAATGCTGGTGGTTACTCAGGGTGAGGCAGGGGCCCTGGCCGTGACGCGTGATGAATCGTGTGCAGTGAAGCCCAGGCAAGCCAGTGTTGTCGTAGACACGGTCGGTGCCGGTGATGCATTTTGTAGTGTGCTCCTGCTCGGACTGGAGAAACGCTGGCCATTGCAGATGATCCTGGATCGTGCTCAGGAATTTGCCAGTGCTGTTGTCGGACAGCGTGGCGCGACTACGCAGAACAAGGTTTTTTATGACGGATTTACCAAAAGCTGGAAGCTTTGATCTATTTATAGATTTCACACAATACATTCACAACCAGGCATAAAAGTGCCATCTAAATATTATGTATGAACAAGTTTCACACTCGCTGCTAAATAGCATTCTGAACAAGCTTAATCCTGAGATTAAGCAGCATGAGCTTCGCCACTTTTATACCCGCCTGGGCGCCAATTTTTATGCGATCTACTCGCTATTTCATCATTTGTATGGTGCGCGCGAAGATTTTGAAGCGCAGGCGCTGAATCTTGTCGAAGCCATGGCGCGCCAGTATATGGCGCGATCGAAAGAACTTAAAAGTACAGATATCGAAAGAGAAGATAACCACAACTGGTTTTTAAGCCAGAAGTGGACGGGCATGGCACTGTATGCTGATGGCTTTGCCGGCAACCTGCGGGGCCTGACTGAGAAGCTGTCTTATTTTCAGGAGCTCGGCATTAACATGGTCCATGTTTTGCCAATCCTGCAATGCCCGGAAGGCAACAGCGACGGCGGCTACGCCATTAGTGACTACAGAAAAGTAGATGTGAAATTCGGCACCAACGAAGACCTCGCAGCGCTAAGCGAATCCCTCAAGCAGCGCGAAATACTACTGACCCTCGATGTGGTCGTCAATCACACCTCGAACGAACACGAATGGGCACATCGTGCCCGTAGCGGTGAACAAAAATATCAGGATTATTATTACATATTCGATAATCGCGATATTCCCGATATGTTCGAAGAAACCATGCCGGAAGTATTTCCGGAAAACTCACCTGGGAACTTCACCTGGGACGAGGAAATGAACAAATGGGTGATGACGGTATTCAATAACTATCAGTGGGACCTGAATTACACCAACCCCGGCGTGCTCATTGAAATGCTGGATATCATTCTGTTCTGGGCCAACCAGGGCGCAGATATCATCCGTCTCGATGCAGTAGCGTTTTTATGGAAAAAAATCGGCAGCACCAGCCAGAACGAACGCGAAGCACATTTAATATTACAGTTAATGAAAGACTGCTGCCAGGTCACAGCGCCGGGCGTATTGTTTATTGCTGAAGCTATTGTTGCGCCGGTAGAAATTATCAAATATTTCGGCGAGGATGCGATCAATGCCAAAGAATGCGAGATCGCCTACAACGCCACCTTCATGGCATTGATGTGGGACGCGGTCGCTACCAAAAATGCCAATCTGCTTTATCAGGGCCTGCGTAGCCTGCCTAATAAACTGGAGCGCGCTACCTGGCTGAACTATGTGCGTTGTCACGACGATATCGGTCTGGGCTTCGATGATGCGGACATCCGTGCGGTCGACTATGAACCGGTGAACCACCGCAAATTTCTGATCGAGTATTACACTGGAAGATTCAGCGACTCCGATGCGCGTGGCTTTCCGTTTGGCCTGAACCATGCAACAGGTGATGCGCGTATTTCAGGTTCCCTGGCTTCTCTGGTGGGGCTCGAAACCGCGCTTTCCGCCGGCGATGCTACGCGTATCGAAAATGCGCTCCGTCACATTCTTTTATTGCACAGTCTGATCCTGTCTTTTGGTGGCATTCCCCTGCTTTACTACGGAGATGAAATAGGCACCCTCAATGATGTGGCTTATCTTAACGACAAAAACAAGGCGCACGATACTCGCTGGTCACATCGGCCGGTATTCGACTGGAAGCGGGCCGAACTCAGGCACCAGAAGGGTAC
>Ga0214472_10005669_pt1 | contig 13142 bp, 11 predicted proteins | sample RVTome_6_FD_207662 | JGI IMG/M metagenome (GOLD analysis project Ga0214472, IMG submission 207662) | Soil microbial communities from uranium-contaminated site in the Upper Colorado River Basin, Wyoming, United States - RVT140D175 | ecosystem: Environmental > Terrestrial > Soil > Contaminated >... | reverse complement strand
TTCCGGTTCCGGTTCCGGTTTCGGCTCCCGCTCCTCGCTTCTCACGAGCGTATCGGCTTCACTCCGCATGGTCGTCTTGCTCCTTACTGTGCTTGTTCTGGAACGTTTCTTCCCTCGCCGGGTCAGATTGCCCGTTTTTTCCCGCACGGGACCTTCCTTTCATCAAACGTTTGATTAAATCGCGACGAGCGTTCAGCCAAAAACTACTCGAACTGAAACCCAACGCCTATCCATGTCTGACAGCGCTCATCTGCCAGCTCGTATATCGAGCTGCCCGCTACCAGGTGAACGCGCTCCAACCGCTTATCGGAAGGTACGCCTCGCATCAACCATGTGCACATTTCGAAGCCTAGTAACGGTAAAACGGCGGCCCCCTCCTTCTTGAAATTGTAACTGTACATGGGAATACGTATCCACTTCGCACCAACTGTATTCTTGGCCCAGCTTATCCGCTGCCCGTCATTCATCTCCAGCGCGCAATCAAGCGTCCACCACTCGCCGTGATAAACCGGCAGTGCCGCGACCAGTTGGCGATGTTCAGGCCTATCGGCCTCGACGACGTACATCGGCTGGCCGCGCCCTCCGTAGAACCCGCCGCAGTCAATCACATCCGTAGTTATTCGCATGGCTGAACCCACCGCCTGACCAGGAAGTCGTGATGCTCAGTTGGCAACGGCAACCCGCCGTAGTCGTAACCTATGTTCCGCTCGCTGAGGCCTCGTCTCGCCGACTTGGAGTGCCTGCCAAACTCGTCCGCGTTGATCAGCACGCCAGCGTCATAGTGAAGCAGCGGAATATTCCGATGCCGGCAGAGTTCGCCAAACATCGAGTCGCCGCCATTGTGCCGCAATTCGGGTATCGGCCAATTGTACTTCAGCAGCACGGCCGCCTCTATCACCCACCAGGCGCCTTGCAGAAACCTCATCCTGGGCAACTCGCGCAGGGAGCCGTCGTACCACGGCTGCGACCTGAAAAACGCCCTCTGACCACCTGTTAACGGCATATACCATATCTGGCCTATCGCCGGATGATTTGCCGCCAGCTCGGACACGTTATTCCACCAGCCCGCATCACCGGCTAAATACGAATCGTCGTCGAACCACATAACGCTGCGAGCAAGCGTCGCCAACCGGTCGTGCAGCATCACGCGCATCAGCGGATACTTCAACGGCAAGTTACCTTCAGGCAGGTAGTAAATTACTCGCGAGCCGGCCAGAGCCGGGCTGCGACCCCATTCAATAGCGTAGTCGTAAGTCTCCCGGCTAACATGGTTTAACCCGATTCTAAACTCCTTAACGTGCTCCCGATATCCGGGATCCTTCGCGAGCGAGCCTAGGCATCGCCTGGCCAGCTCCGGATGCTCCCCGTACAGCAAAACACACACTGAAAATCTAGCCGTCACCGCGCACCTCGCTGTTTAGCTGGCTGTGGAGCTGGTTGCGGAGTTGTCTGCCGAATTGTCTGCCGAGTTGTCTGGTGAGTTGGCCCCAGAGTTGTTGGCAAAGTTGCCGGTGGAGTTGGTTGTTGAGTTGACAGCCGAATTGCCCGCAGAATTGGTCGCAGAGTTGGTCGTCGAGTTGGTTGAGGACGTGTCCGTTGAGTTTTGTAAACCTGTTAGCTGTCACCTCGCACCTCGCTGTTTAGCCGGTTGCGGAGGTGGTTGTAGAGTTGCCGGCCGAGTTGATTGTAGAGCTGGCTGTAGAGTTGGTTGGTGAGTTGTTGGCGAAGTTGCCAGTAGAGGAGGTGGTTGCCGAGTTGGTCATTGAGTTGGCTCCAGAGTTGGTCGAGGAGTTGGTCGTCGAGTTGGTTGAGGGGTTGTCTGCTGAGTTTTGTAAACCTGTTAGCTGTCATCTCGCACCTCGCTGTTTAGCTGGTTGCGGAGCTGGTTGTAGAGTGGGCTGTAGAGCTGGTTGTAGAGTGGGCTGTAGAGCTGGTTGTAGAGTTGTCCGCCGAGTTGGCCGCAGAGTTGGCTGTCGAGTTGGACCCGAAGCTGATTGCGGAGTTGATTGCGGAGTTGTCTGCCGAGTTGGCTGCTAACTTGGTTGTCGAGTTGGCCGTAGAATTGGTTGTAGAGTTGTTTGCTGAGTTGTCCGTTGAGTTTTGTAAACCTGCTAGCTGTCATCTCGCATCTCGCTGTTTAGCTGGTTGCGGAGCTGGTTGTAGAGTGGGCTGTAGAGCTGGTTGTAGAGTTGTCCGCCGAGTTGGCCGCAGAGTTGGCTGTCGAGTTGGACCCGAAGTTGATTGCGGAGTTGTCTGCCGAGTTGGCTGCTAATTTGGTTGTCGAGTTGGCCGTAGAATTGGTTGTAGAGTTGTTTGCTGAGTTGTCCGTTGAGTTTTGTAAACCTGCTAGCTGTCATCTCGCATCTCGCTGTTTAGCTGGTTGCGGAGCCGGTTGTTGAGCTGGCTGCCGAGTTGGTTGCTGAGTGGGCCCCAGAGTTGTTGGCGGAGTTGGACGTAGAGTTGGCTATTGAGTTGGTTCCGGAATTGGTCATTGAGTTGGCCCAGAGTTGGTTGCTGAGCTGTCCGTCGAATTTTGTAAACCTGTCAGCTGTCACCATGCACCTCGTTTTGTAGCGGCCCTTTCCAGACAAATAAAAAGGACGCCCCGGTTTCCCGGGGCGCCCTTTTCAGAAGCAAAAAATTCGCCACCGATCACGCGGCAGTTACTGGCTCTCTCGCCTTTTTGCGCTTTCTGGTTCTGATGGTCTTTGCCGCGTCAACAACCTCGGCGAAAGGCCTCTTCGTCTTCTTCGTCTTCTTCGTCTTCCGGTTCCCTGCGGCAACATCTTCACCGGCACGTGCTTGCTTCCGCCGATCTCGACCATCCCCCTTTTTCCTCTTTTTGCCGTCCACCGGAGTCCGCTTGACCGCCGGAATCCGCTTGGACGCCGGAGTCCCGGCCGTCACCTGGCCTCTTTCAACCACCTCCCGAATAGTCGCCAAGACCACCTGAAGCTTCCGCTTATTTTGAGCAGCCATCGCTTCCAGCACTGACTGCTCCTCCACTGCCTCCGCTAGCTCGTTCAGGAAGTCAGCGCTAGCGTAGTCGCCTGGCTGCTGCTCGACCTTGTCAAACAGGGACGATCCCCACGTCTTTTGGCGATCAACAATAGCCATCGTCGCCTTGTGCATCTGTTGCAGCGCTGACGACGGAGAGCGAGGCGCGACGTACGTTGTTTGCCGCCCCGCCTGGTTGTTCCCCGACTTCCCGATCAAGTCGAGCACCAATCCGTTGACATCCCGCACCGACAAGCCTTTCTTGATGCACTCGCTCAACAGCGACTGGCGATCTCGCCGTGAGAGATTTTCCTTGACAATCGCATCAAGGTGGCTCCAGGTGAGCCGCTTGCCGCCGGGCCCCTCCTTGCCAGTAATCGCACCGATCTCCTCCAAGCTCCACGCGCCGGCTACCCGTCTGCAGGAATATATCCAGGAAACCGGCTCCCCCAGCGAAGTTGCCAAAAGTCCGGCGGCGTCGGTACCGTACTTGTCCGGCTCTTCCAGCACGGCAGCCACATGCTGGCCAATCTCGTACCGGAGCACTATGTCGTTGCCGGTCAACTCTGAATACAGCTTGTAGCACACATCGTAGATCGATCGCAGATCCCCGCTCATGCCGGCAACAGCCTCCCCCATCTTCCTGTTCTCGATCTGGGTCGCGGTCAAATCGGTTTTAGCCATGTCAGTAACCTCAAATCCTCAACTAGTAACGAGACGAAAACTTATCCAATAGCAATCTGTACGCGAATCTCTCAGCCGCCTCTCTCGCAATGGGGGAAAATCGCCTGGCCTCACAGGCCACGGCATTATACAAGTCCAGAACCGTTCTGCAACGAAGTTCCCCGAAACAATCAGCGGACGGCAGAACCTCGGATTCTCGATAACTGCCTCGCCATGTCGCCCGGCCGACGGCCCTGTCGGCAATGCCGGAGTAGATTACGCGCTTCAGCCGCTTCAGCAGCGCGTCCGCGGCTCTTCCGTGCTCAACCTCCGTGCCGCCCAGACCAAGACCGCAGTCGGCCAGGGTATCCAGCTGCCGCTGAAGATCGAACTCCACCCTCGACCGAGCCAGCAGCGCCGTCATGATCCTATCAAGCCTCTGATCGAAACCACGCACTCTGGACTTCGGCAACCATTCCCAGGAATACCTGCTATCAACCGCCGTCGCCCTGTCGCGAAGCCGCATCACGGATAATCTGGCGCACGGAACGAGCCCGCCAGCTTCGGAATTGGAAAACTGGAAACCTCCGTGGAACCTGTCCGGTTTTCCGGAAGGGGACCGGCGAATCGCCGACCTGTCCAGGTCAATGAAACAGAGCCACATGGCGCGTCCGTGCAATCGCGATTCGACCATTCTGGCATGGTATCCATGCCTCTCCATGCCGCGGCGAATCTCGTGAAACATCACCAAGTTAGACGTGTACGCGTAGGTAGTGCCAACGAAACCGTCGACTCGCCCAGCCCGCAAATCCAATATCAACTGCTGCCGCCGTATCCTGTCGAACCGGAGCTTTATCAGATCGTTCAGCCACCTGGCACAAGTGGCTACGCTGACGTCCCACCTATCGTCCCGGTCATACCTGCCCTCGAGCTTCAACCCGGCGAGCTGGGAAATTACAATCGGCAAGTACGGCACCAACCTGTGACACAGTTGCCGCAGCGCGTGCGTGGTGAGCCTGTACCTGCCCTGCACCAGACCATTGTGGTCCAACAGTATGTCGGACTCGTTCGCAATTTTGAATCGCTGTAAGCAGCTTTCCTGCTGTTCCAGCCTCTTCAAGAACGCGATCTCGGCCCCCGCGTCCTTTTTGATGTTGAAGACCCGTACCTTCGGCCTGACAGCCAGCAGCGGTCCCTGCTCCCGCGAATTGGAATAAGCACGATGCGGCTTAATCTGGCGGGCGCCGCCTGCACGTAGTCGCCGTGCCATGTGTTACCTATCCTGCGGCGACCACTCCAGCGCCCGCACGAGTGGAACCAGTTGCTCCATCATGAGCACATTGACCCGCGTTTCCGTAAGCGGAAACTCCCACCTGATCTTGGGACCCGTCGAATGCTCCGGACCATTGTGCAAAATCATGGGCTCAACGTGATTGGGCCAGGGAAATACCAGGGCAAACGGCTTATGTTGCTGATCGTCCGGCTGATCCTCCTGGCGACCCACGTACCGCCGAAACAACTTCGTCTCGGCAACGTTCCTGAAGATAGTAAGGGTTTTGAAACTGCTCGCCAGGCCGGTCACTACGTCCGTGAGAAAGTATACCGGAAACGACGGAAACCTGTGATGAAAAGCCACCGCGCTGAGTCTGAACCCGCCGGCAAGCTCCTTGTCGCTATACTCCATCAATTCTCGACGAATAGGGCCAAGTCCGTGCAGCTGCAGTAATCGCTGCACCACGCAAGACTCAAATTCTTCCCGGCGGTAACGATCAAGCTCGCTAACTCCCACTTCGCTGCTCCGCCTCCCGGGCCAGTTCAAGCGGGTGTCGTTGCAGGGGTACCGACATTTCTCGCTGGTAAGCGATCAACTGCTCGTCCATCTGTGCCTTGTAGCACTCGCCCAACTTGAACAGCTTTATCGGCTTGATGCCCAGTACCCGCCGAAGACCTTCTCGCACCTTGCTGTCCTTCGACACCGCTTCGCCCATCTCCTGCTTGCTGACGGAAGCATTCGCGCCGATGCCGAGCTGCTTGCAGTGATACTTATCGCCAGCCTGCTTCACGATGTGGCAAACCTCGTTGATCATCGCCTTTCTATCCGCGGAAAACCCGAAAAACAAGTCAATGAGCGCGGAGTACCAGTCCCACCGCATGCGGAACCTCGTTTCCGGTCCGTTCTCCGTATCGACCAGCTCATGCCACCACACCAGCTCCACCATGACTTCTCGCCGATCCTGCCCCAGCGAGTTCTTCCAGGCCTTCATCTTGATTTTGTTGCTGCCGATCTCGAACCCGCCCCGAGAAATCTTGTTAATCACCTTCCCGGAGCCGGCCCGAACCAGCTCGATCTCCAGGGCCTCGGCAAAGTCTATCCCGGCGCCGCCAGCCTTTCTACGCTCCCTGACAAACGAACCCGGCTTCGCCGCGCCCTCCTTCAGATGGTTTATGAGCAACAGGAAATGCGGCCATTCAACCAGATCATGCGGAATCTTCTTCAAGAACTGCGTAATGATATTGGCCTCGTAGCCGTACGCCGAGGTTGCGCGATCAGCATAACCCTTGTCCTCGATATTCTCCTGGGAGCCCTGGGACAGCTTCCCCATCACCGAGTCCACGGCCACCATGAACGGATATATTCGGCCAGGGTGATACTTACCCTTCGCCCCTGACGCTCCAGGATCCATGAAGGTTCGCTGCTTATCGTACACGCGCTGCAGTGAAGTCTGCCACTCCTCCACCGAGTTACATGGAACTGTGTTCCACCGTTTCTGCTCGAAGTGCTCCGGGTAGCCGAGAATGCAATTGCTAAGCATCGACGGCTTCGACTCGTTCTCCAGATCCGTCATCACGCCACCGTAATTCAGGAACCAGCGCGCAACTTCCCACTTGAACGATGACTTGTTGCAGCCGTACTTGCCGACGACAGTTGCAATGAAGCCGAGCGGGAAGCTGGAACAGTCGATGAACCACTCCATGACTAGCGGCATCGGTATGCCGAGAATAGTTTTTCTGTCGTCTCCGGCCACCGCCAGCCGAACGTGATGGCATTCGCGGCCTAACTCGGTGGTAAGCACCTGCAACCCGTAACTGGCAACCGCCTCTATGGCCGCCAAGCTCAGCTTGCCGGGTTTTTGCTGGTTTTCTCGCTTCCTCCGGCGCCGTGCAACCGGCTCCGGCCGCGATTCTTCGCCACTAGCCGGCGCGGTTTTGCGTTTCCTCAACATCGGCCTCTGCTTTGCGATAGTTGCGTAGAGAAACTCGAGCGCCCGAACCGGCAACCGGCCGGTCCGGGCACGCGAGAGCGGCAAACCGGTTTTCCAAAACTTACCTGTTCTTCGCCGCGGACTTCTTCCCGGGAACCTTCTTCCGCGAGGCCGGCGAAGTCACTTTCTTGCGCTTCTTGCGCCTCGTTGCCCCGTCATCGCCGGAGACCCGGCTGTCTGACTCGCCACCTTCCTCCGGCAGGCCTTCGCGTCGTCTGCGCGCCCGCTCCTGAGCCTCCTTGGCCGCCGCCAGCATCTTTCTGCCGTCGTCGTCCTCCTCGTCATCGCCGGACAAAACCGGTAGAGCCGCCGACGCTCCGGGAAGCTCATCCCCTTCGTCGTACGCTTCATCTTCCTCGATCGACGGCACCTCCACCCCGGCACCAGACGTTTTCGCCGCCAGGATGCCCCTGACTTCGTCCGTGAAGAACTCCGGATTGTCTTGCCAGCCGAAGTGCAGCAAGTCGGGCATGGAGCGGTAAGCCGCGGCGCACCAGGCCGCTGTTTCTTCGGCCGACGGAACCCGCAGAATATTGTCGAACCACAACAGGTTTTCCCTGATTTTCGCCTCCAGCGGAGTCAAGTCCCGCTTGGCCTTGTAGGTGGCCCCGTCCTTGGTATAGATGAACTGGTCCCCAACGTGGGTCTTCCAGCCCTTGAACTCCCGGCTGCGGCTTTTGCCGCCGCCTTCCGACTCTTCCGTATATTCCTCCTCTTTCACGCCCTCCCCAGCCGCCAGCGTTACGGCGGAATTACCGGGAAGAGGATGCTTGTCGGGGTTGAAAATAGTGATGTAGAACCCCTCCTCCAGGGACGTCACATCCGGCACCTGAAACGCGCTACATCCGTCCCCGCGACCGTCCCGGCGAAACTGATTCAGGAGTTCCAGCAACTCTTCCCCGGCACTGCGAGAGAGTTGAATAATCTGCGGCAAGTCCTTGGGCTTAGCGCCGCGCGGCCGCCCTCCGCCAACCAGCACCTCGCCGTTGTGCTGGTAAACCAGCCCCTGGACGTAATACAACGTCGTGGGGTTGGAAAAGGCGCACTTTGGCGATTCCCGATTGGTAAGCGGGAACCATTTCGTGGTAATTACGTTCTTGGTGCCGATCATCGCTTCGCCGTGCTTCGTGGCGTCCATGATTGCCCTGTACAGTGCCACGTACGGATTCAACGACATGTCGTAGTCGTCTCGCGGATCACACAGAAGAAACGTCAACTTGAGATCGATGCCGACATATTTCGCCGCCGAGTACCCCCGGATCCAGTCGCTGTAGAACCATTCCTTGGGCTCCTTCCGGGAGTGCATGAACACGTCCTCGTTCTCGACAGCGATATCGAAACACGGCAGCGGTCGGAACGTGGTGCCCGTACTGCCGTTCCACGCCGGCCTAACCAGCTCTATCTGCGTTGCATCGGTCCGAATCGTCTTGTCATCCTTCGGCGTCCGGCTCTTGGGCCGGCTATGCTTGGAAAAATCAAACTGCTTGCCGCCGCGAGGACGGGGGTTGGCGGTCCCTCTCCGGGTAGTCGCCGGGGTAGTGGCTTTTGCCATTGCTAGTCACGCTCCTCTGAAGTAACAAAGTTCCGCGAGTTTCTTCAAACGTTTGAAGAAACTATCCTTTCCGACGGTGCCAAAGGCACCCCCCAGTGTTTGTAAATTCCAACATCGGTACCAAGATGATAAGCCGGTGACTTGTCGTCCGGAATACCGTCCAGACCGCAGCGGTATATCGTCACGCCCGACTCCATGGTCTCGGGAATCATGACGTCCAAAACATGCGCTACGTGCAATTCATGCACGAGCAACAGCACCGAGTCGTGGATCTGCAGCACTATTCTAGCCACGAGCCAGGCGTTCTTCCTCAAGTAATCGTGGATATTCGCCACGGCCAGGGACACGGCATCGGCAATCATCCCCTGAATGGGGAAATTCTGTGCCTGACGCTCCAAGTCGCCAGCAGTCTGCCTGTCCTGCGCCTCCGGAAATCTGCGAAATCTACCAAACGGTCCGCACAGCCACCTAGCCGCTGGCTCTCTTGCATTTTTCTGGGTAACCGCCCGGACGCGGCACTGCTCGAAAAACGTAACCAGGCCGGGGTACAGCCTCAATATCGTGTCGATAATCAACTGGGCCTCTCCCTCGGTAACCTCTATGCCCTCCTCTCTCGCGGCAATGGCGATAGCTTTGGCCCCTCTCCCGTAGAATATGCCGAAAATCACGCTCTTAGCCACGATCCGCAAGTGTTTCTTTCCAACCGCCGTCAAGCCGGCCTTGGTGGGCTCGCAGTCCAATCTGAAAGACAGCTTGGCCACGTTGGAATGTATATCGTAATAGTCGGGATGGCTCTCCGGCAGCAAGTTGCGACTGGCATCCTCTATCAGCCTGACATCACCAGACATGATTGCCGCGCCGTACAACTCGGCACCGGCGTAATCGACCTCGACCAGGACGTAGCCGGGATCAGCACAAAAAATGCTTTTTAGAGGGTATTTGTAGCTAGATCCCAGTATCCTTGCATAATCCGCCTCGCGACGATTGCTCAAGTTCTGCAACGGGGGCCTGACGGAACTCCATCTCCCGGTCTCCTTAAGCTGTGAAATGGTCGTTCGAACCCTGCCGTCCGAGCAAACGCATCCAGGTATGCCCTTGTCGTATATTCTGCACCCGTCTTCATCCTCCAGGTACTCGTCACCGTCGTCGTCCGTACTGGGATCCCGCAGCGAGGATTTCAGGATCTGCCCAATAAACCGATAGTCCCTGATCCAGCCGACAATCTCCGAACAATCCTCCACGACCCACTTACCATCGCGCAGAACTCTCAAAGCGATCGCGTCGTTGAGCAACGTACCCAGCGACTGCTTATTCGTACTCGCCGTATAATCATCCTCCTTGCCGGCGGCCATCACCTCTACCCAGGATCTAGGTCGTTTATCAGTCGTCAAGACCGGCAAGGTACCGACAATTCGGCTGCCGGCGGGCCGCAATATCCTATAGCCGCCATCCTGACTCCTGGCGTGCCCATTGTATTTTTCGCCGAATAGAACCTCCGCCACCTGGTGCCTGGAATTGAGGTTTATGTCGTGCCAGCCGGTCCAGTTTTTAATGTCGTCCCCCAGCCTGGATCTCGCGTTGATATACTGCGAAGTCAGCTCGTCTACTCGCCGACTGTCCAGCAGTATTCCGGTCGTATTGATCTCCAGCACGGCCAACAGGGCCCTGGCACTTATCCAGTACGCCTCCCAGCAATTGTTTCCAAACTGGTCACAATCCAGGTTTCCAATGTGGACCAGCGCGATGCGTCTTGTCACGTCGGCGTCAAGGCCGGCATACGGATAGAGCACGTCGTCCGGGCAGTCCCCGTAGCCCCCCAGATCGGATGCTTTCAAACCGGCCTGGCGGCAATACTGCTCCTTCCACTTGTTGAGCGACACGTCATACCTTGGCGCGCTCGTATACCGCAGAGTCTGGCCGGTCAACGTAAAGTCACCCGTCTCGTCCACGGCGTGTGCCATAAGCGCTGTATCCAGCGGGCCGCGCGTCCGGCACTCCGTAAAATCCGCCGGCACTCGCAGCAGCGGCCGCAGGTCCAGGCCATAAGGCCGCAGATGTTCGGCATCGGCACAAATCAGGTGCCCGGCCACCCGCTTATCAGCGAAGAACTCGGTAAGAACGGCAAACAGGTGCAGCAATGCACCGCCACTGGTAAACCTGGCCCTGTATCCCGCCTCGCCGTTCGGCCGCTGCACTGTCTGGTACTTAATTCGCCCCTGCTTGTCGCGAGCATACTTTCTAAAGCCTGCTTTCTTGCCGCCGGCTTCATGCACGACGATGGTCGCAGCCTTCTTGTGACCCCAGCTTATCTGCACCGTCCTCAAATAGGCGTTGTCGTTTTGCGGATGGTCTCCGTGCCATTCCGCGTCAATCGAAACTATCTTGCCAAAGCCCTCCGCGCCGCAATCGCGATCCGCCTCAAACAGCACGTCCAGCAGTTCCTGCTCGTTGCGAATCAGCCGATGATCCAGCCCCTCCTCTTCCTTGTCCCAGCGAATTCCGCGAGTCAACTGCCTGAACCGGTTGAGGCTCCGTTCGAACTTGTCCGTCAGCTCCGGCGACGACAACACGGCCGCCGGGTGAACACACGCCATGACCAGCATAGTATGCGGCTCTTCCGGCGTCAGTTGAATCACGTGCTCGACGATCCGACCCTCCATTTTGCCCAGAGTCATGCTCTTGCCGAGAACCACCTTGACCGCGTCGGCGCCCATTAACAGAACATACTTGGGCCGCACCAGCCTGAATTCCTGATCCAGCAAGTGAATTTGCGACTCGATCCACTGCGCCTTCAGGGTACCTCGATCACTTTCCAGGTGCTCTGTCTTCAGAATGTTCGTGACGTACCACTGACCCACCGTGGCCAGTCTCTCGCCGAGCTTCTGAAAAGTCTGCAAAGCCAGCTTACCGGACTTTCCACGGTGCAGTCGCTTGCGTGTGACCTCCTCATCGCCCAGATTCTTTCCAACGATCATCGCTTCGGCAGGCATGGGACCGGCGCTAGGTCCCTCTGGATCCCAGCCCCACAGATGCCCGCTCACAACGTCAAATGTCTGTTTTTTCGGAGGAATTTCACAACCGGTTCTGCTGGCGGCGCGCCCCTTCTTCACGGTAAAGTTCATCTTGAGCGAACCGCGGCCGTACAGCGCTTCTCGAATGACTTCCTCGACCAGCGGACCGTGCGTTTCACTAGCGCCGCGGCCATTACCCGCTATCGTCGAGGCAATATCCCCGCGGTTATTGGCCTCGTTTATAAAATCCGGCCCAACAGGCCGCATTCCAGTCGCTTTAACGGGCCACACGGGCCGCTGCCGCAGCCACTCCTGCCTCGTTTCCGGAAGAACCGGGAAACTCACTGTCATTGCCGCCTCCGCCTCGAATGAAGTTGCAAGCCTACTCGTGCGGCCCGCAACGACATTCCGCACGAGATTCCCCGCAGGCAGCTTTCCGCCCGATTGACTCGCCAAGTTGCCAACCGGCGAAAAACGCGACTATCGCGAAAACTACACCGAGCGCAAACACCACGTGCACATGCGCCCAATCGACAAACACAACCTCGCACAACATAGCTACCTCCACCCGGATTACACCGAAATTTCACTCGAAAATCAACTTGCCGACAGTCACACCCGGCAGCCGCTCGGCAGCCCTGGCAACTATACAATTGACACACAATACCCCACCGCTCCGACCTGCATGAATTGCAAGCCACTGGTCGTCCGGTATCACCACGTCCAGCGGAAACTCTTCATAGCGCTTGCCGCAATCCTCACACGCCAAGCAAGGAGGATACACGCGACAGGCAACTGAGCACCGCTTGCCCAGCAACAGAACTTGACGGCGTAAACGCTCAAACATCAACTGCTCCCCACCTTAAATGAAGTTACAAGTCTACGGCACCGGAACGCGGCGCTTCGCTCTCGCCCTTTTCCCGAACTCGACGGGAATGCCCTCCTTTCTGGCCCGCCATCGTATGTAATCACGCATATACCACCTATCCAGGTCGCCAGGATCCCGCCCGCGCGGCAAATACACTTTTAGAACCCGGCCGTTGAACTCGCGAACCCGGTTAAGCTCGTTAAACGTTCGCTCTATGTGATGTTCCCGCCCGGCTTTCAGATCGTCCGGTGAAATATCCGGATCCAGCATGACCACGATCACGGTCCCCGGCCGGATCTGGCTCTTCAACAACTTGATTTGAGGCCGTCGGATTATCTTGCCGAACAAGCCGCCGGCCTGAATACCAAACGACCAAACGTCGCCCGGGCCCTCCACCAGCACTATGGTATTGTGCCTGATCATCCTGTCGAGATTGTAGATATACCGGCCTATGTTCACGGAGGCATGCGCCCACTTGGGAATCGAATTGTCTGGCGGCTCGCCCAGGAACCTGGCTGTCCAGGACACCAGTTTCCCGTCGAAATAAACCGGCGCTACTATCCGCCGCCTGGCCCATCGCAAAGTCGACTCCGGGCAGAATCCCACGTCGAACTTCCTGCCCAGGTATTCGGCGGAATAAAACCTGTTGTCGAGATACTGTACCGCCTCATGATCCGGATTGTGCCGTGCAATTTGATCGAGTTTCCAATGAACACCCGGCAGCGTTACCGGCCCGCGACGATTTGTCTTGCCGGGCGGCGGCGAGTTCAGCCGTATGGCGCCCACCG
>Ga0214472_10005668_pt1 | contig 13143 bp, 13 predicted proteins | sample RVTome_6_FD_207662 | JGI IMG/M metagenome (GOLD analysis project Ga0214472, IMG submission 207662) | Soil microbial communities from uranium-contaminated site in the Upper Colorado River Basin, Wyoming, United States - RVT140D175 | ecosystem: Environmental > Terrestrial > Soil > Contaminated >... | reverse complement strand
CGACCGCGAGCGGGTAGACCACCTCCAGTCCGCTCGGCAGCGTCTGCATGATCGAGAACTCGTTCTTGTATTGTTTGCCGGTCTCGTCGATCTCGTACTCGCCGGTGGCGGTCACGATCTTGCCGGACAGCTCGATCGCCGCGGCCTTGAGCTTGGCCGCATCGAGCGAGTTCGCGGTCCTGATCATCTGCTCGGTGATCACGCCGGCACCATAGGCGAGGATGGTCTGGAAATCGGCAGGGTACTGCGCCTTCGGAAACAAGCGCTCGTAGCTCGCGACCATCTGCGCCCGGTTCAGCCCGTGCGTGACCTTCCAGTTGATCTTCTCGTGCAGCAGCGTCTGGCTGAACACGTAGTGCCCGTCCTTGCCCGCCTGCTGCAGGAACTGCGGCTGCGAGGCGTAGACCAGGTACACGGCCTTGAAATCCGCGTTCGTCTCGCGGATCTGGCGTGCGATGGTCATCTGGTCGCCCTCGTAGGCGGTCGGGTAGAACGCATCGGCGCCGCTCGCCTTGGCCTTCTGGATCAGGATGTTGAAGTCCTTGGTGCCCTTCGCGAACTTCTCGTCCATGGTCACTTCCATGCCGAGTTCCTTCGCCAGCGTGATCGCGCCCTGGGTCAGCGCGGCCGGAAAGGGCTCGTCCACGTAGGCGAATGCGATCTTCTTCACGCCCATGCCGTGCAGTGCGCGCACCGCCGGCTGGCCGAGCAGCGTGCCGGCGATCTGGGTCGCCGAGACCACGTACTTGTAGCCTTGCTTGTAGATCGAATCGGCCGACGCGGACCAGATCACCATGAACTTGCCGTTGGCCTCGGTGGTGTTGGCGGCGGCTGCCGTGAGCGTCGAACCGAAGGGGCCGAACACCAGGTCGACCTTCTCGTCCTTGATCAGCGTCTCGTAGACGCGCGGCACGAGCTGCTTGTCGCTGCGGTCGTCGAGGATCACCAGCTCCAGCTTGCGCCTGGCACCGCCGAGCTCGATGCCGCCGCGGCTGTTGACGTCGTCGACCCAGATCTGCGCGCCGCGGTGGCCCGACTGCGCAGCCAGCGCGAAGGTGCCGGTGGACGAGACCGTCATGCCGATGCGGATCGGCTTGTCGGCCTGGGCGCTCGCCGCGCCCGTTGCCAATGTCGCGATCAGTACCGGCGCGGCGAGCGCCAGGATCAGCTTTCTGCGTTGCATGTCGTTACTCCTTGCAGGGCCCGGGGGGCTGTGTTCTCGAGCGCCGACGCCGGCCCCCTTCAGACGTCGATGCGGTAATCCACCCACTCTGCGATCAGGTTACGCAGATCGGTATCTTGCGTGAAATCCTCCGCGGCGCCATCGATCTTGTTGCGCCCCAGTTCCAGCACGTAGAGGTGATCCGCCACCCGCACGCACTGGCGCACATTCTGGTCTACCAGCAGCACCGTGACGCCTTGCTGCGGCAGCGCGTGTATGAACTCGTAGATCTCGGCGGCGAAGCGCGGCGCGATCATCGCGGTGGGCTCGTCGAGCAGCACCACGCGCGGCTGGATCGCGAGCGCCCGGCCGAGTTCCAGGAAGCGCTGTTGTCCGCCGCTCATCGCGCCGGCGTCCTGGCTGCGCCGCTCCTTGAGGACCGGGAACTGCTCGAAGGCGCGCTCGATGGCGCGCGCCACGCGTGCCTTGTCGCGCCGGAACGACCAGCACGCCAGGCGCAGGTTGTCCTCCACCGACAGCTCGTTGAACAGGCTGCGGCCCTGCGGCACCAGCGAGATGCCGCGCGCGATGAACTGCCATGGCGGCATGCCGGTGACGATCTCGCCGTCGATCAACACCTCGCCCGTGACCGGACGCAGCAGCCCATACAGCGCGCGCAACGCGGTGGACTTGCCGGCGCCGTTGGGTCCGATCACGCCGGTGATCCGCCCCCGGCGCACCGCCAGCGACAGCCCCTGCAGGATGCGGATGTCGCCGTGGTAGGCGACATCCACCGAGCGCAGCTCGAGCACGGGGCGTTCGGCGGCCGGGGCGTTCATGCGCCGAGGTAGGCCTCGATCACGGCCGGGTCGTTGCGGATCTCGTCGACGCTGCCGGTCGCGATCACGCGCCCCTCGTTGAGCGCCGCGACGCGGTGCGAGAGCCGGTAGATCGAGGTCAGATCATGGCTGATCAGGAGCACCGTCCTGCCGCTCGCGGCCATCGACTCGATGCGCTCGATCATGAACCGGCACAGCGTGGGGTGCACCCCCGCGAAGGGCTCGTCGAGCATCACGACCTCGGGATCGGGCATCAGCATGCGCGCCATCTCGAGCAGTTTCTGCTGCCCGCCGGACAGCTCCTCGGCGAAGTTGTGGCGCAACTCGATCAGGCTCATGTGCTCGAGCATCGCCTCGGCGCGCGCGATCAGCTCCCGATCGCCCTCGGCGCGATCGAGCACCGGCACGAGCAGGTTGTCGATCAGCGACATCTTGCGGAACACGCGCGGGATCTGGAAGGTGCGCCCGACCCCCTGGTGCGCGATCTCGTGCGGCGTGAAGCCGGTGGTGTCCCGCCCGCCGATGATCACCTTGCCCGCGTCGGCGCGGTAGATGCCGCAGATGCAGTTCATCAGCGTGGTCTTGCCGGCGCCGTTCACACCGATGATGCCGAGCACCTCGCCGGGCCGCGCCTCGAGCTCGATGCCGTCCAGCGCGGTCAGGCCGCCGAAGCGCTTGCTCAGCCCCTGCACCTCGATCGCCGCGTTCATCGCTGCGCCTTCCAGCCGAGCAGGCCTGCGGGCCGGATCAGGATGACCGCGACCAGGATGCCGAAGCCGACGATCGGCGCCATCGCCTGCGGCAGGAACACGGTGGCGAGCTGCTCGGACAGGCCGTACAGGATGCCGGCGAGCAGCGCGCCGAGCGGATTGCCCAGCCCGCCGAGCACGACCACGATGAAGCCGATGATCGAGTACTCGACCCCCGAGAAGGGATTGAAGGCGGGAAACACCAGCGCCACCAGGACTCCGGTCACCCCGGCCACGGCGGAGGCCAGCGCGAACGCGAATGCCGAGAGCTTGACCACGTCCACACCGATGATCTGGATCGCCTCGGGATTCATGATCGCGGCGCGCAGCGCCTTGCCGGGCAGCGTGCGGAACAGGAACCAGGTCAGCGCCGCGGCGAGCGCGACGGAGATGCCAAAGGCGACGATGCGCGCGGTGGAGACGTAGATCGGGCCGATCTTCATCGAGATCGGATCGAAGGAGTAGTCGATCGAGCGCGAGTCGGCCTCGAAGATGATCAGCATCACGGCCGCGAGCGCGATCGACACGCCGTACATCATCAGGAAGGACATGATCTCGGGGTCGTCGCTGCGCTTCAGGCGCGGCAACAACACGAAGTACGCGCCCCAGCCGAGCGCGAAGAAGGACAGCGCCGCCACCGGCAGCGCGAGCAGCGGCGGCAGGCCGAAGTTGCTGAACAGCGCGTAGGCCAGAAACGAGCCGCCGATCACGAACTCGCCGTGCGCGAAGTTGACGATGCGCAGCACACCGTACAGCAGGCTCAGGCTCATGCCGATCAGCGCGTAGATGCCGCCGACGATCAAGCCGTTGATGAGTCCGTTGAGGATCAGGATTTCCATGGCTGCGTTTTACGGAATGTAGCGCCGCCACGCGGGGCGCCGGCGCAGGACCGTGCCGACGATGCCGCGCGGCAGGAACAGCACCAGCAGCACCGTGGCGAGGCCGAGGATGAGCAGGTTGAGCAGCGGGAACTGGCGCCAGATCAGCTCGTCGAGCCACACCATCACCAGCGCGCCGACGATCGGTCCGGTGACCGTGCCGAGGCCGCCGGCGACCGCGTAGATCACCGTCTTTGCGGTGGTCAGCGTGTTGAAAGCGGTCTCGGTGTCGACCACGTTCGTGTACCAGGCCTCGACGCCGCCGCACACGGCGGGGAAGAAGGCCGCGATCAGCCAGCCGTACAGGCGCACGCGGGTGACGTTCACGCCCATCATGTCGGCGGCCTCGGCGTCGTCGCGCACCGCGCGCAGCGCCTTGCCCAGGCGCGAGCGCGACAGCCACAGGATCGTGCCCAGCGCGAGCAGCATCACCGCCATCATCACGTAGAACGAGTGCACCGGCTCGGCGCGGCTGCCGAGCTGCAGCCCGAACGAGCCGCCGGTGATCTCCTCGGGCATGTTGGAGATGACCAGCCGACACATGCCGGCGAGCGCCAGGCTGACGATCGCGAAGTAGATCCCCGACAGCCGCAGCGTGGGCGCGAAGATCAGTCCCAGGATCACGCCCGCCGCGCCCGAGAACGGCAGCGCCAGCAGCACCGGGAAGCCCAGGCTCTTGACCAGGATCGCGGTGGTGAACGCACCCACGCCGTAGAAGGCGACAAAGCCGAAGGGCATGTAGCCGGAAAAGCCCGCGGCGACGTTGAACGCCGAGGCCATCGTGATCCACAGCATCAGGTAGAAGTGGAACGCGATGTTCAGGTCGAGCACCGGCACCACGACGAAGTAGACGCTGATCAGGCCGCCGATGATCGCGGCGAGCGTGTAGTAGATGCGGTCGGCCGAGGCGCATTCGGCCGTGCGCGGCGCGACGCCGGCCGGGTCAGGCACCATGCCCGTCGCCCGGCAACACGAACCGCCACGGTTCAGGGAGTTTGATGGCCGTTCCTCGCCAGCAGAGCTGAAGCACACGCGGTAGCAGCCGCCTCCTCCAGCGGCCGCGGCGCATGCGATGCTCGCTTCGCGATGGCGCGCCTGTCAACGCCGGCGCCCGCCGTGCTTCTGCACCGCGCATCGACTGCGGTACCATCGCCCGCCCGACCCGGCGCCCGCCCGACCCAGAGAAAGCATCATGTCCAGCAGAAGAAACGTGTTCAAGGTTGCAGTCATCGCCGGCGACGGCATCGGCAAGGAGGTCATGCCCGAGGGCGTGCGCGTGGTCGAGGCGGCCGCGGATCGCTTCGGCGTGGCGGTCGAGCTCGAGCACTTCGACTGGTCGAGCGACGGCTACGACACCATCGGCAAGTGGATGCCCGATGACTGGAAGGAGCGCATCGGCGAACACGACTGCATCTTCTTCGGCGCCACCGGCTGGCCCGCGCGCGTGCTCGATCACGTCTCGCTGTGGGATTCGCTGATCAAGTTCCGCCGCGAGTTCGACCAGTACGTGAACATGCGCCCGGTGCGGCTGATGCCGGGGGTCACCTCGCCGCTCGCCGGCCGCAAGACCGGCGACATCGATTACTTCGTGATCCGCGAGAACACCGAGGGCGAGTACTCGTCGATGGGCGGGCGGCTGTTCGAGGGCACCGATCGCGAGATGGCGCAGCAGGTGTCCACGTTCACGCGCAAGGGCACCGACCGCATCATGAAGTTCGCGTTCGAGCTGGCCATGAAGCGCAAGAAGCACCTGACCTCGGCCACCAAGTCCAACGGCATCTCGATCACGATGCCGTACTGGGACGAGCGCTTCGCCGCGATGGGCGAGCAGTACCCGCAGGTGCGCCGCAGCCAGTACCACATCGACGGCCTGACCATCCAGATGGTGCTCGATCCGGGCCGCTTCGACGTCATCGTCGCCTCGAACCTGTTCGGCGACATCCTGTCGGATCTCGGCCCCGCGACCACCGGCACCATCGGCATCGCGCCGTCGGCCAACATCAACCCGGAGCGCGCGTTCCCGTCCTTGTTCGAGCCGGTGCACGGCTCGGCGCCGGACATCTACGGCAAGCGGATCGCGAACCCGATCGGCCAGATCTGGTCCGGCGCGCTGATGTTCGACTTCCTGGGCAACGGCGACGAGGGCTGCAGCAAGGCGCACGACGCGATCATGGCCGCGGTCGAAGCGGTGCTGATCGACGGCCCGCACACGCCGGACCTGGGCGGCACGGCGAAGACCACCGATGTGGGCAAGGCGATCGCGGACGCGGTCGCCGGGGCGTAGCCGGCGTCCGGCAGAGGTACTAGGTCTCGCCGCTGCGGCGCTGCATGACCGCCTCGATCATGCGCGTGAGATCGGCGGCGTCGTCGAGGTAGCGTTCGCTCGCATCCCAGATGTCGGCGGCGCGCTTGACCACCGGCAAGGTCGCGCCGGACTCGCCGATCAGCGCCAGGCCAAGGCGCACGTCCTTGCGCATCAGCTCGACCGCGAAGCCGGCGTCGTAGCCTTCGGTGAGCACGAAGCGCGGGAACAGCACCTCGGTGGCCCACGAGCGGCCGCTCGATGCGTTCAACACCTCGATCATCGCCGCGGCCGACACGCCGCACGCTTGCGCCAGCAGCGCCGCCTCGCCGGCGATGATGGTGTGCGTGGACGCGAGCAGGTTGTTGACGATCTTGGCGACGTTGCCGGCACCGCTCGCGCCGACGTGGATGATCTTGCCGGCGACGCGCGCCAGGTACGGGCGCGCACGCTCGAGGGCAGCGGCCTCGCCGCCGACCATGATCGCGAGCGTGCCGGCCTGCGCGGCCAGCGGCAGCCCGCTGACCGGCGCGTCCAGGAACGCGTGCCCGGCCGCGGCCAGCTTGTCCGCCAGCGCGCGCGAGGTCGCGGGATCCGAGGTGGTCGCGTCGATCACCAGCGTGCCGGGCCGCGCATGCGCCAGGATGCCGTCCGCGCCCTCCACCACCGCGCGCACGTGCTCGGCCCTGGGCAGTGAGAGCATGATCGTGCCGGTGCGCCCGCAGATCGCCGGCAAGCCGTTGTTCTCCACCGACACCCCGCTGGCAGCGGCACGCTCGCGCGCGGCCGCGTCCAGATCCGTGCCAATCACCTGCTGCCCGGTGCTCGCGATGCGCGCCGCGATCGCGCCGCCCATGCTGCCGAGGCCTACGAAGCCGAGTGAGTCCATCGGATGCCTGCCCTGCGCTGTGGGATCGAAGGGGGCATCATATGCACGTCGCCGGGGCCGATGTGCCCGCCGGCGCCGGTCGAATCGCGGTGATCGACCTCGCCCTGGTAGACGATGGTCACGGTCTCGAAGCCGCGGTGCGGGTGCGGGCCGACGCCGCGCGGCCGTGCCGCCGGCTCGAAGTGCGCCGGACCGGCGTGGTCGAGCAGCAGGAACGGGCTGAGCTGCCGGCCGTGATCGCCGTACGAGAACAGCGAGCGCACCGGAAAACCGTCGCCGACCCAGTGCGATCGGGGGGCGCTGTACTGGCCGAGGATCTGCTTCATCGTTCGCAGCGGCAGACAGGTCAGTGCGGCACGCTGCCGCGCACCACGGTGCGGTGCAGCAAGAAGTAGTTGCCGTGGCTGTGCGGGCGCTCGGTCGGATTGCCGTCGGCGTCCAGGTTCGACACCACGTGCACCAGCGGCGGCTTGTTCCCGTCCGGCAACCGGATCACGTGCTCTTCCAGTGGACCGAAGTTCTCACTGAACGCGGCCTGCTGCGCGGGGCTCAGGGACTGGCCGCGGAACACCAGCAGGTGGTGGGCGAGGAATGCGTCCAGGATCTGCGCACGCAGCGCCTCGCCGATCGGTTGCGACAGATCGACGCCGCTGATCTCGGCGCCCGCCACCGCGGACAGCGGGATCGTCTGCAACGGCCCGCTCGCCGTCGCCGCATGCACAGCCGTCATCGCGTCATCCTCCGGGTTCGCCGGGCGCGCCGGCATCTAAGCACCGAATATACGCGCCGCGCCGCCGCGCGACATCTGGCCCCGCGCGCGGCGCCGCACCACAATGCCGGCTGGCAGCACGCACGGAGCACACACATGGCGGTCATCCTGGGCAGCGGCGAGTACCGGTACCGGGTCGTGGAGGACTGGGCGCGGCTGCCCGAGGGCTGGCAGTTCAAGGACGTGGCCGGGGTCGCGGTCGACAGCAAGGATCGGGTGTACGTGTTCAACCGCGGCGCGCACCCGATGATCGTGTTCGACCGCGACGGCAACTTCCTGCGCTCGTGGGGCGAGGGTCTGTTCGCGCGCGCGCATGGCGTGCACGTCGGCCCCGACGACGCGCTGTACTGCACCGACGACGGCGATCACACGGTGCGCAAGTGCACCCCCGAGGGCAAGCTGCTGCTCGAGATCGGCGTGCGCGGCGAGCCCGCGCCGTTCATGAGCGGGCAGCCATTCCACCGCTGCACGCACACCGCACTGTCGCCCGACAACCACATCTTCGTCGCCGACGGCTACGGCAACGCCTGCGTGCACAAGTACACGCCCGACGGCAGGCTGGTGAAGACCTGGGGCGAGCCGGGCACCGGCCCGGGTCAGTTCAACCTGGTGCACAACATCGTCGCGGACGAGGAGGGCTGGATCTACGTCGCGGATCGCGAGAACCACCGCGTGCAGGTGTTCGACCTGAATGGCAACTACGAGGCGCAGTGGAACAACCTGCACCGCCCGTGCGGCCTGTTCATGCCGCGCGGCAAGTGCCCGCACTGCTTCATCGGCGAGCTGGGCCCGGGCCTGCCGATCAACCGCGCCTACCCGAACCTGGGACCGCGGCTGAGCATCGTGAGCCACGGCGGCGAGCTGATCGCACGCCTGGGCGGCGAGCACGGGCCCGGCTCGGAGCCGGGCAGGTTCCTCGCGCCGCACGGGCTGGCGGTCGACTCGCGCGGCGACATCTACGTCGGCGAGGTCTCGTACACGAGCTGGCCGAGCAGCTACGGCGATGCGCCGCGCCCGGCCTGGCTGCGCTCGCTGCAAAAACTCGAACGGGTAGCCTGACAGGCGTGAGCCTGACGCTTCAACGCCCCGCCGCGCGCTGGTTGTTCGCGCTCACGATCGCGGGGATCTGCTACGGCTCGCTGAATCCGTACATGCGCGGTGCGTCGTCGTTCCAGTGGCTGCCGTTCCACGGATTCCTGTCCGGCAGCATGTTCGTGAACCTGCTCAGCCTGCTGTTCAAGCTCTACCTGTACGGCGCGCTGGTGTGGCTCGCGCTGCGCGCGACGAGCCGGCCGTGGGCCGCGCTGCTGATCCCGGTCGCGGCGACGGCGCTGCTCGAGATCACGCAGACGCAGGTCGCGGGGCGGGTGGCCGAGATCACCGATCCGGTGCTGTGCGCACTGATCTGGAGCGTGCTGTGGGTCTCCCGGGAGCGCACGGCCGCGCCCGAGGCCCGGCAGGCGCGTCCGGCGGACTGATCGCCTGTATCCGGTTGGCCGCTTGTTGCAATCGCGAGGCGATTGTAGCAACGTCGCCCACGCATCGAACCGAACTCATCAGCAGGAGTTGAACCATGACCCGTCCCTCGATCCGGCGCGTGGTGAGGCTGCTCGGAGCCGTCGCCGTCGCCCTCCCGTTGACGCTCGCCATCGGCCACAAGGCGATGGCGCAATCCGTGCTGCGGGTGATCCCGCACGCCGACCTGAAGAACATCGACCCGATCTGGACCACCGCGTACATCACCCGCAATCACGCCTACCTGGTGATGGACACCCTGTTCGCGATGGATGCGAACCTGCAGCCGCAGCCGCAGATGGTGGATACCTGGACCGTGAGCGACGACAAGAAGACCTGGACCTTCGTGCTGCGCGACGGCCTGAAGTGGCACGATGGCGCGCCGGTCACCTCGCAAGACTGCATCGCCTCGCTCAAGCGCTGGGGCGCCCGCGACGGCATGGGCCAGCAATTGATGTCGGTGGTGGACGGCTTCGAAGCGCCCGACGCGAAGACCATCGTGATGAAGCTCAAGGAGCCGTACGGCCTGGTGCTCGAATCGATCGGCAAGATCAGCTCCAACGTGCCGTTCATGATGCCCAAGCGCCTCGCCGACACCGATCCGTTCAAGCAGATCCCCGAGGTGATCGGTTCGGGCCCGTTCAAGTTCTCGGCCAAGGACTGGGTGCCGGGCAGCAAGGTGGTGTACGTCAAGAACGAGGACTACGTGCCGCGCAAGGAGCCGCCCAGCGCCGCCGCGGGGGGCAAGATCGCGAAAGTCGACCGTGTCGAGTGGCACTACATCCCCGACCCCTCGACGGCGATGAACGCGCTGATCAACGGCGAGGTGGACTACTACGAGACGCCGCCACCCGATCTGGTGCCGGTGCTGCGCGCCGCCCCGGGCGTGGTGGTCGAGATACTGGACCCGCTGGGCAGCCAGGGCATGCTGCGCATGAACCACCTGCACCCGCCGTTCGACAACCAGAAGATCCGCCAGGCGGTGCTCAAGACCATCGACCAGGAAGAGTACATGCGGGCGGCCATCGGCAATCCCGAGTTCTACCGCACCTGCCTGTCCTACTACGCGTGCGGCTCGCCGCTCGAGACCCTGGCCGGCACCGAACTGACCTCCGACCCCAGCATCGAGGCGGCGAAGAAGATGCTCACGGAGGCCGGTTACGACGGCACGCCGGTCGTGATCCTGCAGATGACCGACATCCCGATCACCAACGCAGCGAGCCTGGTCACCGCGCAGCGGCTGCGCAACGCCGGCTTCAAGGTCGAGTTGCAGGCGATGGACTGGGCCACGGTCACGTCGCGCCGCGCGGTGAAGGAGCCGCCGGCCAAGGGCGGCTGGAACATCTTCCACACCTGGTGGATCGGCGGTGACATCTCCAACCCGGTCGTGCACACCGGCATCGGGGCCGGCGGCGACAAGGCGTGGTTCGGCTGGCCCAAGGACGACAAGCTGGAACAGTTGCGCCGCGACTTCGCGCGCGCCACCGATCCGGCGAAACAGAAGGAACTGGCCGACGCGGTGCAGACGCGCGCGATCGAGATCGTCACGCACGGCAACTTCGGCACCTGGTTCAACCCGGTCGCGTATCGCGACAACGTCTCGGGCCTGATCAAGTCCCCCGTGCAGTTCTTCTGGAACGTCGAGGTCAAGCGCTAGCAGGTCGGTGAAAAGCGCCGCTTTTCGCCGGCCTGCGTCCGGCACAGGGATGTGCCGGCATCAATCAGGCACGCAAGTGCTCGAGCGATGGAGCAAGCCGACGGCCGCGGCGCGATGCTGAGATTCATCGCCCACCGGCTGCTCGCCACCATCCCCGTCGTGGGGGTGGTGGCACTGTTCGTGTTCCTGCTGCTGCACCTCTCGCCGGGCGATCCGGCGACCGTGATCGCCGGCGACTACGCGAGCCCCGCCGACGTGCAGCGCATCCGTGCGACGCTGGGCCTGGACGACCCGCTGCCGATCCAGTTCGGCAACTGGGTGGGGCGTCTGCTGCAGGGCGATCTGGGGATCTCCATCTTCTCCAACCTGCCGGTCAGCCGCCTCATCGGCCAGCGCCTGGAGCCGACCTTGCTGCTGGCGCTGGTCACGATCACGCTGTCGGTCGCGGTCGCGGTCCCGCTCGGCGTGCTCGCGGCCTGGAAATCCGGCACCTGGATCGACCGCGCGGTGATGATCTTCGCGGTGGTCGGGTTCTCGGTGCCGGTGTTCGTGCTCGGCTACATCCTCATCTTCGTGTTCTCGCTCGAGTTCAAGTGGCTGCCGGTGCAGGGCTATCGCAGCCCGGCGGACGGGCTGTGGCCGTTCCTGCGCCACATCATCCTGCCCGCGATCACGCTGTCGGCGATCTACATCGCGCTGATCGCGCGCATCACCCGCGCCAGCGTGCTCGAGGTGCTCGAGGAGGACTACGTGCGCACCGCGCGCGCGAAGGGCCAGAGCGAGGGCAAGGTGCTGATGTTCCACGCGCTGCGCAATGCCGCGGTGCCGATCGTGACCGTGATCGGCATCGGCGTCGCGCTGCTGATCGGCGGCGTGGTGGTGACCGAGAGCGTGTACAACATCCCGGGGCTGGGGCGCCTGGTGGTCGATGCGATCCTCAAGCGCGATTACCCGATCATCCAGGGGCTGATCATGATGTTCTCGATGGTGTACATCCTGGTGAACCTCGTCATCGATATCCTGTACACGATGCTCGACCCGAGGATCCGCTACTGAACCGTCTCGCCGATCCGCCGCGCGGAGCGGACCTGCTCGGCCGCCTCGCGGACTTTCGCCGCGGCACGCTGGCGCGCCACCCGACGATGGTGCTCGGCGCCGCGCTGCTGGTGCTGATGACGGCGATGGCGGCATTCGCGCCGTGGCTGTTCACCACCGATCCGATCCAGCTCAACCCTATCGAGCGGTTGCGCCCGCCGGGTGCCGAGCAGTGGTTCGGCACCGACATGTTCGGCCGCGACATCTACAGCCGCACCGTGTACGGCGCGCGCATCTCGCTCGCGGTGGGGCTTGCCGCGGCGGTGCTCAGCGTCGCGATCGGGCTCGCGATCGGCCTGCTCGCGGGCTATGTGCGCCTGCTCGACGCGATCCTGATGCGGGTGATGGACGGGCTGATGGCGATCCCCGGCATCCTGCTCGCGATCGCGCTGATCTCGCTGTCCGGCGCCAGCCTGGGCACCGTGATCATCGCGATCACGATCCCCGAGATCCCTCGCGTGGTGCGGCTGGTGCGCGCCATCGTGCTGACGATCCGCGAGGAGCCCTACGTGGAGGCCGCGATCGCGGCCGGCACGCGGCTGCCGCTGATCCTGCTGCGCCACGTACTGCCCAACACCATCGCGCCGCTGATCGTGCAGGCCACCTACGTGTGCGGATCGGCAATGCTCACCGAGGCGATCCTGTCCTTCCTCGGCGCCGGCACGCCACCCGAGATCCCGAGCTGGGGCAACATCATGTCCGAGGGCCGTACCTACTTCCAGATCTCGCCGTGGATCATCTTCTTCCCCGGTGTGGCGCTCGCGCTCACGGTGCTGGGGGTGAACGTGCTCGGCGACGGCCTGCGCGACACGCTGGACCCGCGCATCGCGAGAAAGATGTGAGCGCGCCGGCGCCGCCGGGCGCGGTGCTGGAGGTGCGCGGCCTGAGCGTGCGCCTGCCGGCGAGCGCCGACCGCGTGCACGCGGTCGAGGATGTCTCGTTCAGCGTCGGCAAGGGCGAGATCCTGTGCGTGGTGGGCGAGTCGGGCTCGGGCAAGTCGGTCACCGCGCACACCATCATGGGCCTGCTGCCGCCCGGGCAGCTCGTGCCCACCGCGGGGCAGGTGTTCCTCGAGGGCAAGGACCTGCTGCGCAAGTCGCGCAGCGAACTGCGGCGCCTGCGCGGCTGGCGCATGTCGATGATCTTCCAGGAGCCGATGACCGCGCTGAACCCGGTGCTGCCGATCGGCAAGCAGATCGAGGAGGTGCTGCGCATCCACACCGACCTCGATGCGCGCGCGCGCATGGCGCTGGTGATCGAGGCGATGGCGGCGGTACGCCTGCCCGAG
>Ga0214472_10005667_pt1 | contig 13145 bp, 8 predicted proteins | sample RVTome_6_FD_207662 | JGI IMG/M metagenome (GOLD analysis project Ga0214472, IMG submission 207662) | Soil microbial communities from uranium-contaminated site in the Upper Colorado River Basin, Wyoming, United States - RVT140D175 | ecosystem: Environmental > Terrestrial > Soil > Contaminated >... | reverse complement strand
GGCCAGGCCGAAACCGTCACCGACGTTAACGGCGTGACCACCACCCTGCATTATAACAGTCAGGGTCTTGTCACCGGACGGACTACCGGCGGCCTCACCACGGACTATAGCTATGATTCGGTCGGTAAGCTTTTATCCGTGACCCTGCCCGGCAACCGGACGGTGAGCTACAGATACAATACTGCAGGCCAGGTCGAAACAATCAGCGACAGCCAGGGCAACTCCATCGGTTATGCCTACGACACCGAGGGCAGGAAGACGGGCCAGTCGATCCACGATCCCGAGGGTGTCCTGACTTCTTTTGTGAACTACGAATATGACGGTAATGGCAGGCTGCACAAAATCCTCAATCCAGACTCCAGCACCGAGCAGCTGGGTTATGATGCAGTCGGCAACCTGGTCAGCCGAACCAACGAGTTGGAAAAAGTAACCGAATACGCCTATGATGCCCTCAATCGTCTCTCCTCCTCCGTTGAACCCGGAGGGGTGACGACTTCAATCGCTTACGACAGACATGGTAACCAGACAAGCGTTACGGATGCCAACGGCCACGCCACCACCTTCACCTACGACGATTTCGGCAACCGATTGAGCCGCACCTCGGCCGATAGCGGCATAACCCGCTATACTTATGACCTGGCCGGCAATATGGCTACAAAAACGGATGCCAACGATGTCACAGTCGGCTATGGTTACGACGTTCTCAACCGTCTCGTTTCGGTCAGTTACCCCGATTCCAGCCTCGATGTCAGCTATAGTTATGACGAAGGGACAAACGGTATAGGCAGATTGACCGGGATCCGGGATGGTGTCTCGACCACAATCTACAGTTATGACAGCCTTGGCAATCTGGTCCGTGAAGAAAAGACCATCAGTGGCAACACCTTCGTCACCAGCTATACCTACAACGACAATCAGGAGCTGCTCACCATAACTTACCCCGACAGCCGGATAGTCAGCTATCTCCGGGATGCGGTCGGCCAGGTGAGCTCCGTCACGACCACGCATCTGGGCAAAACCACCACTATCACCGATACCATCTCCCGTCTGCCGTTCGGACCTGTCACTTCCATGACCCTCGGCAACGGCCTGAACCAGAATAACGGCTACAACCAGAGGTACCGGCTGACGACAGCGTCGGTCGGGGATATCTACAACCGCGGCTATGACTATTTGGCAACCGGCCAGGTTAAATCGATCAGCGATACCCTGCTGCCGGAAAACTCGCAGCAGTTCAGCTATGACGATCTCGGTCGGCTTACCGGGGCAGCCGGTAGTTACGGCAATCGCAGCTACGGCTACGACACGGTGGGCAACCGGCTCAGCAAAACCGTGGACTCTATTACCGACACCTACAGCTATCAGGCAGGCAGCAACCGGCTGGCGGCAGTTGCATCAACCGAAAACATCGCCTACAGCTATGACGATGCGGGCAATATTCTCAGCAAGGGCGAGCAGCAATACAGCTGGAGCCAGGACAATCGCCTGACCTCTGTTGCGACTAATGCCGAAACCGTCGGGACCTACGGTTATGATGCCCGCAGCCAACGGGTGCTGAAAAGCGCAGAGGGGGCAACCGTCATCGCCCTGTACGATGCAGGCGGCAACATGCTGGCCGAGGCTACGGAGAGTGGCGAGATCATGAGGGAATACGTCTATCTTGACGGGCACCGACTTACCCTCTTTGACTACAGCGTCATGCCGGAGTTTACCGTGCGAGTGGTCACCTCAGAAGGCGCTGCGGTATCCAATGTTCGGACCTATGCCTTTACCGAAAATAATACGTACTCCGGAATCTACGGGATAACCGACGAGCAGGGCGCAGCGCTCTATGGTCGTGATGATTTCGGCGAGGGGAGTTATACTTTCCGCATCGATTATCTGGGTGCGAAATTCTGGTCGAAGCCTGTGATCGTACAATCTGCCGGTTCAGTTACCGTGGTCATTGAGGATGAACCGGTGGCGGTAGAGGTGAAGATGGATGAAACCCCCCAGGAAGGCGTTAAGGTTTACGTTTTCAACGAGTCCGGCAGCTATCTGGGCATCTATGGGGTGACGGACGGGGAAGGTAAGGTCACCTTTCAGCTTCCCGAAGGCGAAAATTATACCTTCCGGGCCGATCTGCTGGGTGGCCGCTACTGGAGTTCAGTAACCAGCGTAGCCGACGGAGGTTCCACCGCAACAATCAACAGCGGCGGCGGCGAGATGGTGATGTTTGTCGGCAAGGATGAACAAACTCCACTGGCGGGCCTCAAAACCTACCTGTTCTCGTCAACAGGAACCTATCTCGGCCAGTCCCGGACCAGTGACGTAAACGGACAGGTTGCCTACGCCGTACCTGATGGCAGCTACCAGGTGCGAGTGGATTATCTGGGTTATAAATTTTGGAGCGAGATGATCGGGATCAACGGTGACATCTCTGCCCAGTTGATTATCCCCCATCATGATGTTTCCCTCAGTGTGTCCTCTGAGTATCAGGAAAATTTCACCCCCTTGACTGCGGTCAATTGCTATCTGTTCACTCCAACCGGCACTTATCTTGGTGTACAGGGTACAAGCGATGAGACAGGAATGGTCAGCTTTTCGCTGCCGGAACAGCCATACCGGGTGAGGGCGGATTATCTGGGCCGCAATTACTGGTCGGAAGATTTTACCTGGCAGAACGCCACGATTGCCATTGCCTTCGGCAAGGCTGCAGTAAAAGTAACCAAATTGACTCAGCCCCTTGCCGATATTGCAGTCTATGTTTTTAGTCAAACAGGTGACTACCTGGGGTTGAAAGGTTACTCCGACACCGAAGGAGCCCTGGTCTTCGATCTGCCTGCCGGTTCTTACCGGTTCCGGGCGGATTACCAGGGTAGCCAGTACTGGGGCGAGGATATCGCCCTGGTAGCCCATCAGGAAAATCCGGTCGGGATCTCCACCGGTGGTGGCTCCTTTGTGCTTTCCCTCACCGACCAGGAACAGCAGCCTCTGGAAAACGTACGGACATTTGTTTTCACCCAGTCCGGCTCATTCATCGGCGAAGACGCCAACACCGATGGTCAGGGAAAAGTGGGCTTTAATCTTGCCGACGGCGACTACAAGCTGCGTCTTGACTATCTGGGCCACCAGTACTGGACTGAAAACTTTACCGTTCCAACTGTTGCTGCGCTGCATCACACCATAGATCATCGTCAGGTAACGGTCACAGCGCAGACCCGTTATGGTCAGGAAAGTCTTGCGCTTGACGGTGCCAAGGCCTACCTCTTTACCGCTGCCGGCACGTATATGGGCATAAACGCAGTTACCGCCGCCGACGGTAGCGTGTCCTTCTCCCTGCCGCCGCAGGACTACAAAATCCGGCTGGATTATTTCGGTCGGCAATACTGGTCCGAAACCTTCAACCAGAACAGTGTGCAGCTGTTGGTGCCGGAAGGACAGGCCAGAGTCATCCTCCAGTCGGGCAATAATCCCCTGGCGGAAGTACCGGTCTACGTCTTCAGCGAGTCGGACAGCTATCTCGGCCTGCAAGCCAAAACAGCGGCGGACGGCAGTGTAACCTTTGCCGTACCGGTGGGCCTTTATAAATTCCGCGCCGATTATCAGGCTGCCCATTTCTGGGCAAGTGACGAAGTTATTGCCGATCTGAGTAAAGACGTCTATCTGCAGACCGGCGGCGGCACCCTGGCGGTTACGGTACGCAGCGGTGATGCCACCGTGCTGACCGGGGCTCCCTGCTATCTCTTTACCGCAACCGGCACCTATCTCGGCCAAAAATCCACGACGGATGAAAACGGCCTGGTTGCCTTTGATGTCGCTGACGGCAGCTACAAAATCCGGGTGGATTATCTGGGCTATCAATACTGGTCCGAGAGTATCACCGCACTGGAGACCCTTGCGGCCTCCATGCTCATCGCGCACCAGGATGTGGCGGTGCAGATAACGAAGAGTGACGCGCTGGCCACTGGAGCATTACCTGCAGTCCGTTGTTATCTTTTCACCGCCGCCGGAGCCTATACCGGCATCAGCAGCGAGATCGATCAGACTGGTATAGCTCATTTTACGGTACCGCTTAATGGGTATAAGGTTCGTGCCGATTATCTGGGTCGTCAGTATTGGTCCGAAGAGTTCCATTGGCTCGATACTGTCATCGATATCCCCCATGGCGAGATCAGCCTGACAGTGACCAAAGCGGGAACGGCGGTTGCCGGCAGCAAAGTCTACCTGTTCAACGATGGGGGCAGTTACCTCGGAATCAACGGCACCACCGCTACCGACGGTACATTAAGCTTTACCGTTCCCGCAGCCGCCTACAAGCTGCGGATTGACCTGAACGGCAATCAATATTGGACCGACGTGGTCAATGTAATCGAATACCAGGACAACCCTCTGGAGGTCGCCATAGGTGATCTGGCCGCCAATCTTACCAATGATCCGCATCCACTCCGCAGAGACGGCCGTCCGCCGCTCTACACCCCGCTGCTGGCGGCAACGGAAATCCCCTTTGGTGTCCTGAGCGAATCAGCCGCGCAGATCACGGTGGGAACTGAGGCAAGAGCTTACTGGTATATCTCTGATCATCTGGGGACCGCGCAGCTCATCACCGATGAGACCGGCAGCGTGGTCTGGCAGGGTGAGTATGCACCTTTTGGTGAAGTGGATGTTGTCTTAAATGAACTAGATAACAGGTTCAGGTTCCCGGGCCAGATTCTGGACCCGGAGAGTAGGTTGTATTATAATTGGCACAGATTTTATGATCCGGAAACCGGCAGGTATATTTCCGCTGATCCTATTGGCTTGGATGGGGGGATTAATCTGTATGCTTATGTTGAAAATAATCCGGTTAATTGGTTTGACTTGATGGGGCTGACTCGTGCATGTCCATTAAGAAAAGAAGGTATTCAGGCTGAAACACAATATTGGAGACCTTATCCTGGTGATTCCAAACAATATCACTGTGGTTTTGATGGATATTTAGAAGTAAGAGAAGATGAATGTGATGATAGTGCAGTTGCTGAATGTTTTTATGATTGTTCAGGTACGTTGGTCGATGAGACTCATCCTTACAAAGGATGTCGAGGTACTCCAGATGAATACCCTGTGCCAAGAGACTGGTGGAATCACTTGGATATTGTGCACGATCACATGACGAAAGACAAAGGTGGTCCGAATGGTCCTAGTGATGTTGCCGATAATCTAGGTGATGAAGCGTATCAAGAATCTAGAAGGTATTTCAGAGAGAATCCAACCTATACTGGTGGGACAGGTCGTAATCGAACCCGAATACGGTGATGGATATATACTGAAATGAAAACAATACGTTCAATAGCGATAGGTTGGCTGCTTTCAGTTCTTATAGTGATTGTTTTGTCATCGATATTTACTGTTTTTAACAGCAGCAGCAAACTATCTCTTGATTTCTTAATAGGTTTCCCTTTTTTACTAACCGTTTATCCCTTTAAGGTTATAAATCATTATCCAGAGACACTATTTGTGATTGTTGTTTATGTGGCTGCAATAAGTGTCATGCATAAGAAATGGAAAATACTTGAAAAGATCAAATATTCAGTTCTTGCTTTTTCAGGCTGGGAAATTCTTGGGTTAATGGTGCTGGTACGACAAATGCTGGATTTTTAGCTAATAACCCGGTGGGTAAAATAAAAAGCAGGAAACCGGGGACAGACCACGATTTTTCGAATTGCCCGCCAATGAAGAGTTCACCGGCGTAGTCCGGTGTAACGGTTGATTGGCATTTTTTTAATCGAGACAGACCACGTTTTGCACCAAAAAGCGGTTGAGAAGAAAAATCTCAGCCGCTTTTTTTATTCCTTTTCCGCCCCTTTAAGGAAGTTGTCAATTGTCTTGAAAAGAGCTTTCTGCTGTGATGGCGGGAGATCTTCAATTCTTTTCAGCCGCCGCAGGGTCTTCAGGCTCGGCTTGCTCCCGCTGGCCGGTTTCCCTTTGAGGCCGAGAAGTTCGTCGGCTGTCACTCCCAAAGCCTTCGCCATTTTGATCAGGGTATCAGGGCTTGGTTGCAGCCGTCCACGCTCATAATCAGATATCAATACCTGACTGAGATCTGTTTTAGCTCCAAGTTCAATCTGGGTCATTCCTTGCTCTTTGCGCAATCTGGCAAGTCTTCTCCCCAGCGTCTCGCTGTGTTCTGTCTGTGTGGTTTGCTGTGTCATGCAACCAATATACATCACGATTTCCATTTTCTGACTTTAGCTCTTGCCATATATAACAAAACGTTATATTTTGGTTCCTGAAAATATTTTGCATTAGCGATATTTTACACTTGACAGGTTTTTGAGCCAGCTTGTCTGGACGAAAAAAGCCCGTCAACTTCCGTTCTTTGGCGAGAGAGAAAGTTGACGGGCTTGAAGCACCCCCGGTGAGATACCGAAGACTCTTTCTCTTCTATCATATCTCCTGGGCAAAATCCACATCGGCGACACAAAGGAGGTGATGACCTATCGCCACATACGAGACCACGGATATCTATGTTGGAGCCTTTTTCCTATGCAAAGGCGGATCTTTGCACGGGATTAGGATCAAGGACGCAGCCAGGGGCATAGCCGCTTTTGAGATCAGCGGCAACAACCTTGACCGCCTGGAGCGGGAATACCATTCCGGTACGGCTCAGGTGAACCCTGTTCACCTGCGAGAATCGTTGAACATGCTCAGAGATATGCTGTTCGACCTGCGAGATATGAGGAGAGGAAAAGATGATCAATCAAGACGAAATAGACGCTATCAAGAAAGGCGTTGACCTTGTGCCCTTCATGAAGGGCTGCGGCATCGAGCTGAAACAGGTCGGCGGGAACTACCGGGGCTTCTGCCCCTTCCATGAAGAAACAACCCCATCACTTACCGTAAATCCCAAGGAAAACTTGTGGAACTGCTTCGGCTGCGATAAAGGTGGCGACAACATCCGCTTTGTCCAGCTCTTTGATAATCTCAGCTTTAATGATGCTGTGGAACGGCTCAAGGGATACTTCCCCGACGTTGAGCTGCCGAAAACCGCAAAAGAAAAAGCAGCAGTTAAAGAAAAAAAGAAAGAAATCAGCGTTGCCGACAAGAAGTTGCTGGCCCGTGTGATCGGTTACTACCAGCACACCTTCACGGAAGATCAAAGAGGCCTGGATTACCTCAAAAACCGGGGAATTACAAACAGCCAGACGTTCACCGACTTCAGCACCGGCTTTGTAAACGGCAGCCTGAAAAACATCCTACCCGATGACCCGGAAGTCATCAAGACGCTGAAAAACCTCGGTATCCTCAATCAGAAAGGCAACGAGACCTTCTACAACTGCGTCGTCTTTCCGATCTTCGATAAAGACGGAGCAATCGTCAACCTTTACGGCAGAAATATCGACCCGGAAAATGGTGTCAACCATCTCTACTTGGTTGGCTCTCGGTCCGGCATCGTTAACCGTCAGGCGGTAAAACGGTCCTCTTCCATTATCCTCACCGAATCGATTATCGACGCCCTGACCCTCTATGACCAGGGCTTCACCAATGTCATTCCCGCCTATGGCGTCAACGGGTTGACTGACGATCATCTTTTTATCTTTAGCAGCTCAGTAAAAGAGGTCTATCTTTGCTTCGATAGCGACCAGGCCGGGAAGGATGGGGCTGAGAGAGCAGCGGAGCAGTTAAAGAATAATGGAATAGCCGTTTACACAGTCACCTTGCCGGACAAGGACATCAACATCTACTTCAACCGGCACACCCCGGAAGAGTTCGAGCAGCTGCTGAAAGCTGCAAACCCGGCATCGGTGGAGCAATCAGACTCCCTAAATAAGCGTAAACAAACCCTGTACCAGCAGGAAGAACACGGCTTCACCGTGGGCTACGCTAAACGGCAATATCAAGTCAAAGGCATCCAGCGAGGCGATACCCAGCTGAAAGCAACAATCAAAGTATCTGAGGATACCAGCAGCAATAAGCCCTTTGAGCTGACCACCATCGACCTCTACTCTTCGAGATCCCGCCACTGGTTCGCCAAGCTCTGTGCCGATCTGTTCCAGGAGCCGGAAGCGCTGATGAAGGAAGACCTTGCCAAGCTGCTGCAGCTGGTAGAGGAATGGCGGCCGGAAAAGCAGGAACAGCAGCAAACCGAGATCAGCAAGGGAGATAAGCAGCTGGCCCTGTCTTTCCTGGAAAGTGACGATATCTTCGGGGAGTTGCTCACCGACTTCGACACCCTGGGCGTTACCGGCGAGGAGATCAACAAGCTGGTGGGTTACCTTGCCGCTACTTCCAGAAAACTGGCCGATCCCTTGTCCGCCCTTATCCAGTCCCGATCCGCTGCAGGCAAGTCCACTTTGCAGGACGCCATATTATCCCTCATCCCAGACGAGGACTATATCAAGTACACCAGGGTTACTGATCAAGCCCTGTTTTATAAGGAAGAAGACTCCCTGGTGAACAAGGTTCTGGCCATCGAGGAAGCGGAAGGCATGGGCGGTGCCGCCTACTCAATCAGGAATATCCAATCGGCCAAGAAGATCACCGTCGCCGCCACCGGCAAGGATGCCAACGGCAGGATGAAAACCGGGGAATATACCGTACGAGGCCCGGTCTGCGTGATGATCACCACCACGGCAACCGAGATCGACCAGGAGACAGCCTCACGCTTTCTCTTCCTGACCATCGACGAATCCGCCGCCATGACCGGGGCCATCCATAAGATGCAACGTGAAGCGGAGACGCTGGCCGGTCTTGTCCGGGAAAAGAAACAGGATACCGTTACCAGGAAACACCATGCAGCACAACGAATGCTGAAGAACCTGGCTGTAGTCAACCCGTATGCTGAATATCTCAGTTACCCCAGCCACTCGCTCAGGGCCAGGCGGGACCACAAAAAATACCTCGGCCTGATACGGGCCATTGCCTTCCTGCACCAGTATCAGCGGGAGATCAAGACCGTGGAGGTGGACGGCCAGCCTGTTGAGTATATCGAGGTCACGCTCTCGGATATCGAGACCGCCAACCGGCTGGCCAATGTGGTACTTGGCCAATCCATGGATGAACTGGCCGAGCCTTCCAGAACCTTGCTGTCGAAGATCTACGCAATGGTAAAGGAGCAGACAGAGAAGGACAACCGGCCCATAGACGAGATTTTTTTTACTCGCCGCATGATCCGGGAGTACACCGGCTGGACCGACTGGCAGGTGCGCAGCCATATGAAGCAGCTCATCGAGCTGGAATACATCAATGCACGGCTTGGTTCCTGGGGTAAGGAATACTCGTATGCCCTGCATTACCAGGGCCAGGCCGAAGAGGTTGACCGCTGTTATCTCGACCTGACTTCCGTTGAGGAGATCAGAAAACTGATGCAAGAAGAGCCGACTTCGAGGGCAAAAGATAAACTTCGAGGGGAAGACACCCCACTCCGAGGGTACTTCGAGGGAGAGAAAAACGAGGATAACAACCCGCAGTTAAAGGAAAAAGACGACAACTTCGAGGTTCGGGCAGGAGAACAAGCCCCAGGGAGGGAGGGGGTGCTGACAACACATGACCATAACCATAGCACAGGTAATCAAAGACGTTGCCAAGCGGTCACTGTCAAGGGCACGCAATGCCGCAATGAAGCCACCATGTACCGGATCTATGAAGATAACGGCCTGGAATATCTCTGTTGCAAAACCCACTTCCAGGACTTCCGGCCCCATCCTGGCCAGCAAGGACAGCAACCGCCGAAAGAGGAGGAATAAGAAAGATATGAATATCGATACGGCAAAGGCCAGGTTCAAAAACCACCTGGAGAGCGGCGGGTATGCCGCCTCAACCATAGAATGCTATTGCGTATACCTCGGTTACTTCCTGGACTATCTCAGGGAAATAACCGTCATGGACCTCAAACAGGTCACCCATGAAACGATCCGCAACTACCAGCTCCTGATCACCAACATGGATATCGCGGAAGAGACAAAGGGAATGCGGCTCAGGCCGGTAAAGCGGTTGTTCGGCTGGTTACTGGATAGTCACCAGCTCTTGCTTGATCCGACAGAAAAGATCCGGGAGACCAATCGGCAGAACCGGACACTGCCGCCGGTCCTCACCATCGAGGAAATGCGGCTGCTTTTGGAACAACCGAATCTCTCCCTGCGGATGCAGATCCGGGACAGGGCCATCATGGAAACCCTCTACTCTTCCGGGATACGGCTGAACGAGTTGGTACAGCTCACCGTCCATGACGTTGATCTGAAAGACAAGGTTCTTCATGTTAGAAAAGGCAAAGGCAACCGGCAGCGGGTTGTTCCCATCGGGGGGAATGCGTCCCTTTATCTTAAGGAATATCTTGAAGATATCCGACCCAGATATGCCAGGAAGAATCCAAAGGAAAGAAGGCTCTTCCTTGGCAATGAAGGGAAACCCGTCACCGGCAATACCATCAGGACAGCACTGTTCCATTACAAGAAAGCCGCCGGGATCGAGAAGACGGCCTCACCTCACAGCTTCCGCAGGAGCTGCGCAACCCATCTGCTGCAACAGGGAGCGGATATCCGCTACGTCCAGAAGCTGCTTGGACATAGCCATATCAGGACTACCCAGATATACACCAGGGTATATCCCATCGACCTTAAGGAAACCCATAACCGGACGCATCCACAATGAGAATCAGGGAACTGATACCGGGATACATTGAAGAACTGAAGATCCTGAACCGTTCACCGCTGACGATCCGCAATATCAAAAGCGGCCTGGCAAAGATGGTTCTGTTCCTGGAAGGAGATGGGATAACCGACCTGGTTCAGCTCAACCAGGATGCCCTGCAGCTGTTTCAGGAAGAGCTGGCCTATAGGCTGACCGAGAAGGGAAAACAGCTCTCTGCCAGGACCAGGGAAAAGTATCTCTGCTCGGTCCGAGGCTTTGCCGGCTACCTCTATGAACAGGACTATCTTACCGCCGATCTCGGCAAGACGATCAAACTGCCGAAGCAGCCGAAGCGCTTGCCGAAGGTGATCCTGGATCACGCCGAGGTAAAGAAGCTGCTGGCAGCACCGGACATGCGGACAAATGACGGCTATAGAAACAGGATTATCCTGGAGATCCTCTACGATACCGGCGTACGGGCCGCTGAGATGGCGGCGATCAAGACTGGTGATCTGGACCTTACGGGCGGATACCTGACGGTCAGGGAAGGTAAAGGAACGAAGGACCGTGTCGTACCTATAAGCTCACGGGTTTGCGCGTTGATCAACACCTATCTTTTGATGGTCCGACCGGCTATGATCCAGGGTAAAGATAAGGGGTATCTGGTGCTGAATCGCTGGGGAACGAAGATGACCCCAACCGCCGTCTGGGCTATCGTCAAACGTTGTACACAACTCTCCGGTATCAAAAAGAATGTCACCACCCATACCTTCCGGCACAGCTGCGCAACCCTTATGCTGAAGAACGGTGCACCTATCCGCCATATCCAGGAGCTGCTGGGTCATGAATCCCTGGAGTCTACCCAGATTTACACCAGGGTTACCATTAACGATCTGAAGGAGATCCACGCCAAGTATCATCCCGGGGAAAAGCTTTAAAAGACTTGGATCAGTGGGGCCTGCGGCCCTATGAATAGAAGCCCGCCCGCGTTCCCAAACTTATCGGGTTTATCCAAATATTTACGGGCTGTCATACAACCTGCATTTATGTCAGCATAATACACACTATGTTTAATGGCTGTGCTGCAAACAGCTTTTGTCATTGTCCGGCAGTCTGTGCCGGTTCCACGGTTCCGGGCAGCAGATGGGCCATCAAACATAATGTAGCCATATTATGCAACATGAGCAGGTTGTATGCCGGCCCTCCACGTCCCACCGTCTGTGTTTTATCTACCTCCGCCCACCCTGAGTATGCCGCTTTCAGTGGAAGGAACAGAACACAGCCCCGGTGCGCAACTCTTTTTTCTTTAACTGCCTGTAGTTGCTTGTCTTGTCCGGTGATGTCGGGTATTAATGAAACAGCTCTTTGACACAGATGCCTTCCCCAGAAAAAAACAGCTCTTTAGGGGGAGAAGCCGCATCGTGATATCTTGGCACAGATTTTATGATCCCGAAACCGGCAGGTATATCTCAGCTGATCCGATTGGGCTTGCTGGGGGGATTAATCTTTATGCTTATGCCAATCAAAACCCGATCAATTACGTTGATCCAGAAGGTCTAAATGCAGCTTTGTGGAAGGCAATCTATGATGTTACAGGAACTGCCTATAATGATCTTTACAAACATTGTTATGTCAGTTGCAAAGGTAACAAAATGGATGGTGCTGAGTACAACACAGAAAATCTGCGAACACAAACTGAGCTGACCAACATTCAGCTTGGATTAGTCGAGGTTTGGCAAACCTTTTCTGATATGAATAAAGCTGATCCATCTGGCACCTTCGAGGCATCGAAAAAGAAAAACTGGGATCGAGACATACCTAGTAATCGAGCTGGCAATGAATGCGCAGAAGACTGTACGCAAACATGTGAAGACTGCTGTAGTAAATATGCCGGTGGAAAATTTTAAAGTGACAAGGTATCGCAAAGGAATATGATTGATTCGCTCATGCCGTTCGCAGAAATCATGCTAATGCTTTTCGTGACTCTTATAGTTGTCCTTTTGGCGTACTATGTCTTTTGCAGGAACGGAAAAAATGGATTCAGGTTAATGGCTTTATTGTCCCTTCTGCTTATGTACTTTTTGTATTGTGATAAGCTGGACAAGATCTACCAAGCACCTTCCTACATCACCTCCTTTGAGCAACTTAATACTGAAACTAATTGGCCATTACGTATGACCATGATGCAAGTCGAAGGAGAACAGTTCGTTGAAGCAGTAGTTTTCCCAGGAAAGCTTCCCGCCTTGATACGTTTGACTTCATTTCGCTCTGGCATGCCGGCATATGTGTTCGATTCAATGGGAAGACTTGTGGACAGCACGATTGACCATCATGATGATGATCGCTATCAGTCCAAGTGGGAGGCTTATAAACAGAGAAAAGAAATTACTGAAACAGAGTTTACAAAGATGATTAAAAATCATCGGTAATTTCTACTTGATTTAGGTTTCCCGGCCAGTTTTTTGATGCTGAAACGGGGTCATTACAACTGGCACAGATTTTATGATCCGGAAACCGGCAGGTATATTTCCGCTGATCCTATTGGCTTGGATGGGGGG
>Ga0214472_10005666_pt1 | contig 13147 bp, 10 predicted proteins | sample RVTome_6_FD_207662 | JGI IMG/M metagenome (GOLD analysis project Ga0214472, IMG submission 207662) | Soil microbial communities from uranium-contaminated site in the Upper Colorado River Basin, Wyoming, United States - RVT140D175 | ecosystem: Environmental > Terrestrial > Soil > Contaminated >... | reverse complement strand
GTGTTTTCGTGTTCCGGGCCGCTTCTACGAAATCGCAGGCACCCGCGACCTGCAGCGCATCGTCTCTCCCTGGGGCGAGGCTTACGAGCTTCGACCCGTGCCACCCATTCCGGGCAGTCCGTACGGGCTCTATTCGCCACTGGAGACACCACCGGGGAGCTCCCCCCAGTTCGTCGCGTGGCAGCTCAGTCGCGCAGTCGAGTGGGTCTACGGCCGGAGCGTCGATCCAGATGAGTTGCAGCAACGCTATCTCACTCCGGACCGCTCGGGCGTGCTGGACATGTGGATCTCACTCGCGAGATTGTCCCGCGACCTCGGTCCGCCCATGCGGCCCAAGAGCACTCACGTGCCGATCGCACTGCTCTTCTGCGGTGCCCTCACACTGCTGACACTGCCGATCTCGATCGGTGCCGCGCGCCGACTCGCACAGCGGAAGCCCCTCATTGAGGCGCTGGAGGGTGGCGAAGGGGCCGCCTGGTCCGTGCCCGTACTGATCGGGTGGACCCTCATCATTGTCGTGCCGATCCTGCTTTCGCTCGGAGACGCTGAATCATGGGCGTTGCGCGCCTTCGTGGAGGTCGTGGCCCAACGAGCCGCCGCTGCCGGAGCGCTCGTCGAAGCCGGTCTATGGCTACTCGGACTGGCTGCAATGCTGGTCGGATACCGCCTCGCCGAACGTCAGTACGCACAGCTCGAAGCGCAACCGTCTGCTGCAACGAAGGAGGCATCATGAACACCGCTACGACCACTCCCTCACTCGAAACACCCACAGCACCGAATGCTGCGGCGATGCCCGCCGAAACGGGCACGAAGCCGACTCATAACCTGGCGGTCAGCTACCTGCGCGCCTTCGTCACTCTGCTCGTGCTGGCCCATCACGCCGTGCTGGCGTACCACCCGTTCGCGCCGCCGGTTCCGGAGGATCTGGTCGCGGTGCCGCGCTGGTGGCAGGCGTTTCCGGTTGTCGACGCGCAGCGCTGGGAACTGTCAGCCTTGTTCGTCGGCTTCAACGACACGTTCTTCATGGCGCTGATGTTCTTCCTGTCCGGGCTCTTCGTCTGGCGCAGTCTCGAGCGCAAGGGTAGCCGGGCGTTTCTGCGCGATCGGGGGCTCCGCCTGGGCATTCCCTTCCTCGTGGTCGCGGCGCTGATCGCGCCACTCGCGTACTATCCCACGCACCTGCTCAGCGGCGGCGCGCCGGGACTGGCCGGCTTCTGGGCCGTGTGGTCTACGCTCGGAGACTGGCCCGCGGGTCCGGCCTGGTTCGTCTGGGTTCTCCTGGCGTTCGGCGCTCTCGCCGCAGGCCTGTCGACACTCGCGCCCGGCTGGGGTTCGGCCTTGGGTGAGCGCCTCGGGCGACTGCAACGCCCCCCGGCTCTGTTCGCTGCGCTCTTCGCCGTATCTGGACTCGCGTACCTGCCTCTCGCATTGATCTTCACGCCGCTACACTGGACGTCGGTCGGCCCGTTCGCGTTCCAAACGAGTCGCGCACTCTTCTACCTGTGCTACTTCCTGGTCGGAGTCGGGCTCGGCGCCTACGGACTCGAACGGGGCGTGCTTGCTGCCGGCGGCACTCTCTCGCGAGCCTGGCGCGCGTGGTCCGTCCTCGCGCTTCTCGCGTTCGTCGTTTCCGTCGTCGTGGCGGTGCTGTGGTCGCGGGCTGAGGGAGCGGCTGTCCGCTGGGGTACGGCGTCCGGATTGGCGTTCGTCGCCGCGTGCGCCGCGATCAGCCTTGGATGGCTGGCTCTCTTCCTTCGCTTCGCGCGTGTTCGCGTGGGATTGTTCGACAGCCTCAGCCGAAACGCCTATGGGATGTACTTGATCCACTACCCGTTCGCATCCTGGATCCCCTACGTGTTGTTGGACGCCCAGCTCTCAGCTCCGATCAAGGCCTCGATCGCCGTGCTCGGCACGATCCTCCTGAGCTGGGCGGCGACCAGCGCCCTGCGACGCCTCGGGCCCGTGGCTCGCATCATCTGAGCCGGGCCCGCGGGATGGGGCAGCCATTCTCCTGCCGGAGTGGCCACCGGTAGCGGCCCGTCGTACTCTCGTATCGAGGCTCGCTTGGAGCGGAGCCGCCCAAAAGCAGGCCGGAGAGATTTCGGTGACAGCCACGTCGCCCTCCTTGTCGTAGCGGACGCCACAGCGATGGCATGGTGGCGTGTAGGATGGTGCCGACGAGAGAGGGAGAGTCATGCCAGCAGCGCGGGTTCGACGTGTCGTGGGGTCCAGGGCAGCGCGTGTTGCCGCGATCGCGATGGCCGTAGCTCTTCAGCCATCGGGCACTGTGCTCGCTGGCGAACCGCCAGATGACCCGGGGCACGGGAGCTTCCTCGAGTGGGCGCCTGTGCCCCCGATGGGCTGGAACAGTTGGGACGCTTTCGGCACGGCGGTCACCGAGGAACAGATCAAGGCACAGGCGGACTTCATGGCCGATCGGCTGCTGGAGTACGGATGGAAGTTCGTGACCGTGGACATCCAGTGGTACGAGCCGGGCGCGAGCGGACACGGCTACCGACCGAACGCCCCGCTGGTCATGGACGAATGGGGGCGGCTACTGCCGGCGCCCAATCGCTTTCCCTCGGCGGTGGAGGGCGCGGGCTTCAGGCCGCTCGCCGACTACATCCACAGCAAAGGCCTTCGGTTGGGCATCCACCTGATGCGCGGAATTCCGCGCCTCGCGGTCGAACGGAACCTGCCAGTCAAAGGCACAGCGGTACGCGCAGCCGACATCGCGAACACAGCCAGCATCTGCACTTGGAACCCGGACATGTACGGTGTCGACATGGAGAAGCCCGGGGCACAGGCGTACTACGATTCCGTGTTCGAGTTGATCGCGTCGTGGGGCGTGGACTTCGTCAAGGTGGACGACATCAGCCGGCCGTATCACGACAACGAGAACGAGATCGAGGCGATCCGCGCAGCGATCGACCGCACCGGCCGCCCGATCGTCCTGAGCCTGTCTCCCGGCGAAACGGCCCTGAGCGCGGCGGCGCACGTGAGTCGCCACGCGAATATGTGGCGCATCAGCGATGACTTCTGGGACAGTTGGCCGGCGCTGCTCGAACAGTTCGAGCGCCTCGAGAGCTGGAACCCCCACAGCAATCGCGGTCACTGGCCAGATGCCGACATGCTGCCCCTCGGGAACCTCGGCAGCCGGACGACGCGGCTCACGCCCGACGAGCAGCGGACCTTGATGACGCTATGGTCGATCGCCCGCTCTCCACTGATCCACGGGGGCGACATGACGAAGACCGATGCTTTCACGCTCTCGCTCCTGACGAATGAAGAAGTCATCGCCGTCGACCAGCACAGCTCGAACAATCGTCCGCTCTTCGACCACGATGGTCTGATCGCCTGGATGGCGGACGCACCGGGGTCGCGCGATCGCTATCTCGCGCTATTCAATACGCGCGATCGCTACCCCCTCGATCTGAGCCAACCTGCATTCAGGAGCGCGGTGTTGACGCGCGAGCACCAGGACCAGGGTTTGGCTGTGGCTGTCGACGTGACTGATGCGGCGCGTCTCGTCCTTCTGATCGATGGCGGTGGCGATGGAACGGGCTGGGATCATGGGCTATGGGTGGAGCCGCACCTCGTGATGGAGGACGGGAGCATACGGCGCCTCACCGACCTGGCATGGGTCCAGGCGAATGCAGGCTGGGGCGAGGTGTCGACCCAAAAGGCCTCGGCCGGAGGGCCCATGGCTGTGGCAGGACATCCCGTGGCGTACGGCATCGCGGCTCACGCACGTTCGCTGATCGAGTACGCACTGCCTCCGGGCGCCGCACGTTTCCAAGCTTTCGCCGCGCTCGACGATGGCGCGCTCACCCAACCCACGGGCGCGAGCGTTCGCTTCTCTGTTTTCGCGCTTCCTGCAGCGCCGGAAGCCGACGTGACTGGCGTGCCCGTCCCGGTAGCGTGGGCGACGATCGGCCTATCGGGTCGCTACCGTGTCCATGATCTCTGGACGCGCCGAGAGCTCGGGACCGCGGAGGGGGAACTCGCCCCCGTGGTGCCATGGCATGGCAGCGTGCTGTACCGACTCTCACCCGCGCCTGACTGACCAGGGATCAGGACGCGGACGCAGCTCATCGAGCCCGCAAGCCCCCGATCACCCTCTCGCGTGCATCGAACAGGCGTCGACGTAGCCACAGCACGCACAGTGCACTCCCCAGCGCAGTGGCCCCCGCGAGCAGAAACATGATGACGATCTGGTAGCGCACCGCCATCAAAGGAGGCGTGCCTCCGAGAATCTGACCCGTCATCATGCCGGGTAGGCTGACGACGCCCGCGATCAACATGGCGTTGAGGATCGGGGTCATTCCACTGCGTACCGCCGCGCGAGCGTCCTCGAGGGTCGCCTCCTGCGGGGTGGCACCGAGGCAAAGCAGGTGCTCGACGGCCCGACGACGATCGAAGACAGCCTGCGTGTAGCGGTCCATCGTCAGGTGCACGGCTGTAAGGCTGTTGCCCAGCACCATACCCATGAGGGGGATGGCATAGCGAGGATCTGCCCAATTGTCCGGCCGGATCACGAGAAAGACGCCGTAGCCCACCATCAAGAACGCGGGGAACGAGATCGAACCAACAGCGACGAGCCAACGACCCGGGAAGATGTGGCTGGAGCGTTGAGAAATCGTCGTGCCCGCCATGACCACCATCAGGAGCAGGATCCCGAGCACGAGCAACGGCTTGTCCACGGCGAAGATACGCTGCAGAACGAAACCGACGAGGGTGAGCTGAACGGTCGTTCGCAAGCCGGCCATCAGAAGCGTCGTGTGCATCGCGAGTCGGTAGTGGAACGAGAGCGCGACGTTCACGAGTAGGCACAGCGATACCAGTGCCAGATCCGTCCAGCCGAGCTGAACCAGATTCTGGGCGACGGTTGCGTCAGGGGTCATGCGCTGCGCCTCACGACACGGTAGCGCGGCGCGGTGGCAAAGGCAGCTGTCTGTTCGCGATGACTGACCCACAGTATCGCCTTGCCTTCGTCGACGGCGCGCACGACGAAGCGATCGAGCGCCTCGCGTCGGCGCGGATCGAGTCCAGTCTCGGGCTCGTCGAAGAGCAGCACCTGGGGGCACGGAATCATCACCGTCAGCAGGGACAGGCGACGCTTCTCGCCCCCGGACAGCAGGCGTATCTCGGTATCGAGATGCGGCTCGAGCTCCAACAGTTCCTTCCACGATCCAAGCGCCGTCTCGTCGAGACAATCCCTGTTCCTGGCAAAGCTCCGGATCCGATGCAGCAATTCCCTTCCCGTGCCGCGATGATCCGGTAGATCCTGGGGAAGCCAGCCCACGCGCTGACGAAGCTCCCGCACCGAGATCTCAGCGAGCGGCGTACCGGCCAGGAACACGTCACCGTGAGTGTCTGCATCGAGATCGAGCAGGCGTCGCAGAAGCCGCGTCTTACCAGACCCAGACTCGCCCTCGAGGAAGGCGACCTCTTTCGCACGGAGCAGCAGGGTTCCAGGTCCATTGGGACCTTCGAGCTGGGGATGGTTCTGGATCTCGAGCGCGGGCAGCATCACGCCAGCTCAGCTACCGATTGGCGGTAGGCCCAGCCGGGTCGCCAGCTCGTGTAGCCTCGGATCGCGTCGCAACGGATCGAGGTCCAGGTCGACGTTGAGCAACAAGACCGCGGCACCGCCCGATGGCGCTCTGGTTTGGCGAAGTCCCTGTTCACGTGGCGCACACCCTCGCCGCATCATACTGGCAGCGCCGACCTACACGACCTCAGGCTGTGAAAAGCAGCGACATCGCTGTCGCTTGCACTGGGCCTCGCTCCGGAAGGTGGTGGACAAGGTGTCTCGTGATCCGTAGTCTTGCGAGGGTGACAACTATCGCTTCACCGTCTCGGCGAGCCGATCGCACGTTCTACATCTTCAACGCCGTCTTCTCCGCTGCTGCGGTGAGCTTCATCGCGTACATCCTGATGCGTGAGAACCCGGGAACGGGAAGCCTGGACCTTTCCTTCGTGCCCGCGGTGAACGCGGTCTGCAACGCGTTGTCGGCCACGTGCCTCGTCGCCGGGTTTCTCTTCATCCGCCGAAGGTCCGTCCAGGCGCATCGGCTTTCGATGGTCGCCGCGTTCGTGTTTTCAGCCGTCTTTCTGGTGGGCTATCTCGGGTACCACGCTGTCCATGGAGACACGAAGTTCGCTGGGACTGGTCCGCTCAGGACGGTGTATTTCTCCATCCTGATTTCGCACATCCTGCTCTCGATCAGCGTCGTCCCACTCGCCCTGACGTCCTTCTATCTCGCGTTTCGCAAAGCGTTCGATCGGCACAAGCGGTTGAACCGCTGGTTCCTGCCGATCTGGCTGTACGTCTCCGTCACCGGGGTCATCATCTTCTTCATGCTGCGTTGACCCGGACTCCCTACGGCTCCACGGCTCCCGGCGTACAGGTCGGGCCCCGGGATACGCCACGCTGATCCAGCGCGGCGCAGTCCGCGGAGACGCTCTCGATGATGGGTGTATTGGTCGGCAGAACGGACTTCACGAAACCGCCGTTGTATTGCAGGGGGCCAATGGGAACGTCGAGAAACGTCACGCCCGTGGCGCAGGGTAGCTCATTTCCGCCGGCGGCGTTCTGAGCCGGCCATTGGACGTTCCCGTTGCCAGTGTGCGTCCGGCTGCAGCTCGTATTCTCGTAGATGAAGATTTTCTTGTTGTCGACGATGAGGCTATTGATGAGGTTCAGGGCAGCCCCACCCGCAATCGCACTCGCGAAGGAGAACTCGCCCGTGTTCGAGTTTCCGGCGATCGTGACGTGATGAAGGACTCCGGGGATCGCATCGTCGACCGCCATCCCAGCTCCGAGGTTGCCGTACGCTATGTTGTCCGCGACCGTCACATTCGTCATGTTCAGTGTTTGTGCCCCGGGGTTCGTGAACACCGTCATGCCTCCGCGGCTGTTCGAAGCGTTCTCGGAGATCGATGTCCTCGAAATCGTCGTCTGTAGCCCCTGCAGGTAGAGGCCCCCGGCCTGGAGCGTCCCCACGTTTCCGTGGATCTCGCTCCGATCGATGATCATCGGCCCGTTGCCGTTGTTGGACACACGCATGAGCCCGCCACCTCGTGCGTTCGCCGAGTTGTAGGACAAGCTGGAGCCACAGATCGACATCGTCTGGTCGTTTCCGTCACTGTAGATCGCCCCGCCATTTCCGCCGTTGCCCGGATTCCCCCCCGTGCCGCTGGCAAGATTCGCGTCGACGATGCTGTTGACGAGAGTGAGGTGGGCAAACAGATGCCCCAGTGCACCGCCACTGCTGCACTGGTTGTTCCTGAATACGCTCCCCACGATCGTCGTCGTGGTGGCGCCAAAGGAATAGATCGCGCCGCCCGCCACGTCCTGGCCCGTCGCGGGTCCCGCGTTGTCGAAGAAAAAGCTATCGATCACGTTGAGCGTACCGTAGGTGCCACGATAGATGGCGCCGCCGCCATTGTCGGTGGTGCTGCCGGGGAGGTTGGCGGTGGAGCCGTTGCGGAACGTGAGGTTCTGAACCGTCAGCGTACGCGCCTGTTGGAAGGGTGGCCGGAAATCGATGATGCGGGTCGTGCCGCCTCCACTCAGCGTCACGAGGCCACCCCCATCGATCACGAGGTTCGTATTGATCGATAGTTGTGATGTGAGGGTGATGGTGCGCGGTGCGATTCCACAATTGAAGCGAATCGCTCCATTGTTGCTCGCCACCGCAGCCACGAGCGCAGCTTGGCTACAGCTTCCCGGAGTGCCGTTTCCGACGACGGTGGCGCCACTCGTGTCCACCGCGTCGATCGGCGGCGAGCAGACCTGAGTCGGAGCGGATGGAGTCTCTCCCAGACTCGAGGACCATCCGCGCGTGTTTCCCTGGTTGAAGCCGTCCGACATGATCTCGCTCGTGGGCGAGCGCCCAAGGAGTGCGTCCGAAGAAGTATCAGCTCCTTTCGCCGACTCCACAGCGACGTACCCGGCGAGTGGCACGATGAGGGCGAATCCCCCAACGCGGCGCACGAAACGCCAAGAGTTACTCGATTGTACCTGCGACACGTCCACCCCCAGAGTTCCAGAAAGGGAACTATGTTAGCGCGGACGATCCGGCGAACACGGTGAGAGGCATCACGGATACCGCGAGCTTTGAAGAGGCTGGAAGCCAGGCCACCACTGACCTGCTCGACCGATGCGGCCTTCCTTGACTGACAGATGGACGGTTGTCCAGAGAGCGCACGTGGACCATTGAGAACCCGGTTTGGTGCCCGTCTGAGGCGCCGTCCTACAATGGCCGGGTCGCCCACGACTCCAACATGAGAGGATCAGGCGACTCGAGAATGGTTTCTCGCAACGGAGGGACTCATGACGCGCTGTGCCGGACTGGTCGTAGCGGGGGTCGCCTTGTTGGGCTCCGGGAGCCTGAGCATCCCGTCGCAGGACGATACGCTCCGCGTGATGTCTTTCAACGTCAGGCTGGGCGTCGTAAACGATGGCGACGACTCCTGGGTTCATCGGAAGGATCTGCTGGTGAAGACCGTGCGCGGGTTTGGACCGGACGTGCTCGGCACACAGGAAGCGTACGATTTCCAGGCGACGTACCTGCTGAAAGAGCTGAACGGCTACGCCCACGTGGGCTGGCCACGCAGCCAAGACCCTCGGGATGGCGAGCAGTGCGCGATACTCTACCGTGAGGATCGTTTCGAGAAGCGCAACGCCGGTCAGTTCGCGCTCAGCGAGACACCCGACGTGCCGGGCAGCATGGGATGGGACGCCGCCTACGCCCGGATCGTCACCTGGGTACGGCTGCGCGACCGACGCACTGATGCGGAGTTGCTGTTCGTCAATACACACTTCGACAACCGGGGCGAACGGGCGCGCCTCGAGTCGGCACGCCTCCTGCGGGCGCGGCTGCGGGAACTGGCCCCGGAGGGTGCCTGGATCGTGACCGGTGACTTCAACTCGCCCGAGGGCGGGCCGCCCTACGAGGCGCTCGTCAGTGCTCCTGGCGCTGACGGCAACGCGCTCGTGGTAGTCGATTCGTTTCGCGCCACACACCCCGTACGAGGGGACGACGAAGGGACGCTCAACGGCTTCTCGGGCGAGCGTTCCGGCGACCGCATCGACTGGATTCTCCACTCGACGCTCTTCGAAGCGATCTCCGCCGAGATCGACCACACCGAGGACGAGGGGCGCTTCCCATCCGACCACTTTCCCGTCAACGCCGTGCTGCGCTGGCGCGATTGAGGATTCACGCGGCGCCACGCCGGGTCAAGCCCAGATACGCATCCAGCGTCTCCCAGGCGAGACGGTGGGCGGGGGTCGTGGCGACCTGCAATCCGCCGCGACGCAGCCGACGTGCGAGTCGGCGGTTCGCCAACAGAATCTCCAGACTCGCGGCCTTCGCGAAGGCATCGGCAACATCACGGGGTTCTCGCAAAGCGAGATCCGCGAGATGCGGGTCCTCCAGGTTGACGAGCACCGTACGGTGCCGCCGCGCCAGGCCGAGAGCGGCTTGGGAGAGCAATTCGGCCGCGGCGAGATCGACTACCGAGCTGAGCAGGACCACGGTCGATCGGCGCGGCGCGAAGCGCGCGACCACGTCGGCGGCCAGGTCGAAAGCAGGTTCCGTAGGACGTGGCTCGAGGTCGAAGAGCTGTCGGTACGCCTGGGCGACGGCTGTCGAGCTCTGGTGCAGTCGCACGATGCGTTCGACGCGATCGGAGAACGCGATGATCGTGATCTGGTCGCCGCGGCTCGCCGCAACCCGGGCCAGCGCCAGACTCGCCGCAAGAGCGTGGTCGAGTTTCGAGCGGCGCGCGTCGACGGACGCCATGGCGCGGGCGCAATCGAGCAGGACGACGAGTCGCGTGCCTCTCTCCCAACTGTCCTCACGAGAGATCGGGCGCGCGTGGCGGGCGGTTGCCTTCCAGTGGATGCGCGCCGGAGGATCGCCTGGACGATACTCGCGCAGCCCGTACGGCTCGCGACCCAGGCCCATGGTCCGGATCGGCGCTCGCCCGAGCTCGCGCCGATCCGCAAGCGCGAGCAGTCGCCCCACCTGACCCTCCCAGCGTACCTGGGGATAAATGCAGATGCTCTCTTCCGCGATCACATCCCGCTGCGACCAGGCGAGGCCCCACGGGCCCCGAACACGGGCTACGAGGGGGCCGACGAGGGGTCGACCACGGCGCCGCGGTTCGAGGGTGTAGGTGAAGCGCACCATTTGACCTGAGGGTAATGTCAGACGTTCCCGAAGCGGGCGCTCTGCGAGACTGGGATGGAGCGTCTCGCGCAGCGCCACCTGGACATCTCGGTTCGCAAGTGCGCGCAACGTCAGCTCCACATCCATCCGCGCCCCCTGTACGGGCAGAGGGGGCCAGCGCCGCGTGACCTCGAGTGGCACGTGTGCGGCACGAGACCAGTCGACGAGAATGGCCATACAGAGGAGGCCATCGAGGACCAGCACGAGCCCACCGAGGAACGGGATATCGAAAGCCGCTACGAGGAGCAACGTGACGAAGCCAATGATCGAGAGAGCGCGGGTGGAGGGCAAGGCTGTTATTCCTTCAGCGGGGAACCGCAACCTCTGCGGCCGCCGTCTCGAGCACCGCGGCCTCATCGTGTCCCTCGAGCTCCGACTCCGCTTTGAGAATCAGGCGATGCGACCAGCACGGAACGAGAAAGCGCTTGATGTCGTCTGGCACGACGAAGTCACGCTCCTCGAAGAGCGCGGCGGCCCGCGCCGTTTCCAGCAACGCGAGCCCGCCGCGCGGACTGATACCGAGCTCGGTATGAGGCGATGCCCCGATGGCCTGCACGAGCTGCGCGAGATAGACGAGCACACCCTCGGCGGCGTGAATCGCCTGGGTGGCCTGTCGCAGGGCGGCCGCTTGCGCCGGCTCCATCGCTGGGGCCGGAAGCGCTGCTTCGCCCCAACCGGTGAGGGTACCTGCAATCGCCCGACGATAGATCTCGACCTGAGCGTCCGCGTTTGGAGAGGCCATGGCCACGCGCACGCGGAAACGATCGAGCTGTGCTTCCGGTAGCGGGTACGTTCCCTCGAACTCCACCGGATTCTGTGTCGCCACGACAAAAAACGCCGGGTCGAGGGCGTGAGACTGTCCGTCGATTGTGACCTGACTCTCCTGCATGGCCTCGAGCAGGGCTGCCTGGGTCTTGGGAGGTGTGCGGTTGATCTCGTCTGCCAGCAGGACGGATGTGAAGATGGGCCCCCGCACGAGGTGAAAGGTACGAGCCCCAGCGTCGAAGACATTCATGCCGGTGACGTCAGAGGGCATCAGGTCGGGTGTGAACTGCACGCGGGAGAAGTCCAAGCCGAGGCACGCCGCGAGACAGCGCGCGAGCACGGTTTTGCCGATGCCGGGGACACCCTCGAGAAGCACGTGGCCGCCCGAGAGGTATCCGGCGAGCAGCACTTCCGCAGCGCCACGCTGCCCCGGAACAGCCCGGTCGAGCGCATCGAGGACGTCATGGGCCAGGCGCGCGTGTCGTTGGATCTTCGTAGCGTCGGTGGATGTCATGCGCGTCTCCTCGAGTGGGCTTGCGCTCGCGCAACGTCGCGCGCCACGCGCAACAGGCCGGAACGATCGATCCTGACGCCTTCCGGCACTTGCGGGATCGACAGCGTCGGTGTCAGTTCCTGGGCACGCGAGACGAGCAACCGTGCCGCGCGTGCATGATGTCCGAGGCGATCGTGCAGAGTGCCGAGACCTCGAAGAAAGGAATCCGTGGAGCCGAGGATCGTGTAGGGCTCTCTCCAGGCGGGACCGAACCTCTTCGCGAAGGCCCAGACTACGAATCCGTATAGCAGGATGAGATGCACGATGAAAGCGTCGACGGCGCCTCGACCCTGGCGCCCCTGCGGGCTCATGGGTGGCACGAGGCCGTGATGGTACTCGTCGAAAGCCCACGCGTCTCCACCCCACAATCGAACCGTCTCCAACAGATCGACATTTCCCGCATGCGTGAGTCGAGCATTCGAGAGTGTTTCGGCGGGCAGTACGAGCACCTCGCCACCGGCCTGGGGAAACGAAAACACGACCGGCGTCTGGTCCGGCCCCTCATAGTGCACTCGGGCGTCCGGTGGTGCGCGGATCAGGCGAATCGGGGCCCGCAAGACAGCATCGCGCTGTCCACTCGCTCCGACCGCCACGAGCCTCCACTCGGCGGCGGCGGCTTCGAAGAAACGCAGCGGATGGAGGGAGGGGCGGGGATGAGCGTCGCGCCAGTCGAGATTCAGGTGCTCCAGAACCCGGCTTTGCGATACCGCCACGGGCGCGACCGTAAATGCGATCACGAGCTTTCCGCCATCCTCGAGATGCTCGTCGATGCGGCTCAGCACGGTTTCACGAGCCGGCACCCGCCATGGGAAGGCGAGTACGAGCGTACGGCCATCAGACTGAGTCTCCAGTGGCTCCGCTTCGATGTCGTCCAGGAGGACGCTCTCGCTTCCGCGCTCCTCCATGTATCGCCTCGCGGTCAGCCAGCCCGACGCGGCTCGCGAAAGGCTGCTCGCGTCGCCCGGCGCGCTGCGTAGGGGCAGGAGCACGACAGCGAGGAGGGGGACGACCAGGAACGCGATCAACCCGACCCACAGGCCGCGATTCCTCACGCGAGCAGCCCGCGAAGATGGATCACGAGTTCGCGCAGAGCCACCGGCTCCGGTCGCTCAGGGCCATAGCTCAGACGCTCCAGAGCGCTCACGGTCTTCGTCAGGTCCCGCCGCCCGGTATGGGTCAGGAGTTCGCGCAACGTCCAACTCGAGTCAGCATCGACCGCCCCGAGCGTGGAGGAGAGCCACCACCACAGAGCTTCGAGGGCGCGCCTCGCATCACCGGCACGTAGGAGCCGCTCCAACTCCTCGCTCCAATCCGTGATGTCTGGCGCCGCCGGGATTGCGACGATGGTCCCCACGGCTTGCGGCGGACGGCCCGGGGAATGACGCACGGCGCGGAAGAGTCTCCACAGCGCGACCGCAGCAACCGCGAGTGCCAGGGCGAGGATGAGATACGTCAGGCTCTCCAGCGTGATCTGATCTGGAAGTCCGAGTCGAGTGATCGCCGCGCTCAACCAGGGCGAGAGCCCGTCGATCACGGCTTGGAAGTATTCCTGGATCCCAGGCGCCGGGTATCGCGTTTGCACACCGAG
>Ga0214472_10005665_pt1:2500-13147 | contig 13147 bp, 7 predicted proteins | sample RVTome_6_FD_207662 | JGI IMG/M metagenome (GOLD analysis project Ga0214472, IMG submission 207662) | Soil microbial communities from uranium-contaminated site in the Upper Colorado River Basin, Wyoming, United States - RVT140D175 | ecosystem: Environmental > Terrestrial > Soil >... | reverse complement strand
GCTGTTTCGCATGTATCAGCGGTTTGCCGATAGTCAGGGATGGCGCTTCGAAGTCCTGGACCTTTCCGAGACCGGCATCGGCGGCCTCAAGGAAGCCAGTGCCTCGATCTCCGGACGCGGCGTTTTTGCCGAGCTCAAGTTCGAATCCGGCGTTCATCGGGTGCAGCGCGTGCCGGTGACCGAATCGGGCGGACGTATTCATACCTCCGCCGCCACGGTGGCCGTCTTGCCCGAGGCCGAGGAGGTCGATGTCCATATCGAGGACAAGGATCTGCGGATCGATACCTATCGGTCCCAGGGCGCGGGCGGCCAGCATGTGAACACGACCGATTCCGCGGTGCGTATCACTCACTTGCCGTCGGGTGTCGTGGTCCAGTGCCAGGATGAAAAGTCACAGCACAAGAACAAGGCCAAGGCGATGAAGGTGCTGCGTGCGCGGCTCTACGACCACATGCGCCAGCAACAGGACGACGAGCTTGCCGAAAATCGCCGCAGTCAGGTCGGCAGCGGCGACCGGTCGGAACGGATCCGGACCTACAACTTTCCGCAGGGCCGCGTCACCGATCATCGTATCAACCTGACACTCTACAAGCTCGACAAGATCATCACCGGTGAGGCTTTGGGCGAGTTGATTTCGCCCCTGATTGCGGAAGACCAGGCCGCCAAGCTGGCGGAGATACAGTGATCGCGGCACCGGAAACTCCACTGGCGCCGGCTGCAAAGGATATATCCTCTGTCAGTCTGGCCGCGGCGCTGGCGGACGCGGCCGAACGTTTGATGGCAGCCGGGGTCGATGGCGCGCGGCGCGATGCGCGCCTGCTGCTCGGCGCCGTTGTCCCTGGTGGCGCATCGACGCTGCTGCGCGACCCGCAGAGGCTCCTGCTTCAGTCCGAAGCGCAATGCTTCGAAGCGATGCTGTTGCGCCGGGAAAAACGTGAGCCGGTATCGCGAATCATCGGCGAGCGGGAGTTCTGGAGTCTGACCTTCAGGATCACGCCCGACACCCTCGATCCGCGTCCGGACAGCGAAACTCTGATCGAGGGCATTCTGGAATGGGTTGGGGACCGCACCCGTCCGCTGCGTATTCTCGACCTTGGGACGGGAACCGGCTGCCTCTTGCTGGCGCTGCTGTCCGAGCTGCCGAATGCCATGGGACGGGGAATCGACATTTCGCCGGAAGCTCTGGCGGTGGCGCGGGAAAATGCCGGGTCTCTCGGTCTGGCGTGCCGCGCCGATTTCGCGTGCGGAGACTGGACGGAGGGCCTGGACGGCAAATGGGATATTATTCTGAGCAATCCGCCCTATATCGTCGAAACGCACGTTTCGGATCTCGCGCCGGAAGTTTCGGATTACGATCCTTTCCAGGCGCTTGCCGGCGGTTCCGACGGCCTGAGAGACTACAGAGTTCTGATTCCCGGCGCGGTCGGCCTGATGAGCCCCGAAGCTCTGCTGGCGCTCGAAGTCGGCGCCGGGCAGGCGGCTGCAGTTGAAGCGATGATGCAGGCCAATGGCCTCGGGTTTTTCTGGCGCCGCTGTGATCTTTCGGGGGTCGAACGCTGTTGTTTTGCAGTCAAGGCAAAAAAGTAGTTGGAAATGCGGAGTCGGCCAGCTAGGTTGGCGTTGCCGAGCATTTGCTCTCGCGTCCGAGTGGCGCCCCACGATCCTGAAAAGTTTGCGTGGTTCAATCCCGCTAGATTGATCTTTGAAGACGAAGACAGTGGTGCGGGCGGCATTTATTCCGTTCTTAAGTAAGTGAACGATGAGACAACAGCAAAACACGAATAGTGGTCGGCGGCCGCGTGGTCGTACGAACAACAACAACAACAGTAATCGCAAGCCGCAAGGTGGTGGACAGCAACACCGCTCGGGGAACTTTGACAGCAACGGTCCGGACGGTCGGATCCGCGGGAACGCGAGTCAGGTTTACGAGAAGTATATCGGTCTTGCACGGGATGCGACTTCAGCCGACGATAGAATCGCGGCCGAGGCCTACTATCAGCATGCCGAACACTATTACCGGATCGTAAACGACAGCACTGATCCCGAATCGCCGGGTTCCCAGCGCGTTCAATCCAGTCAGGGCCAGCCTGATCAGGTCCCTGCGGGCAGCGGCGCGCAGCCGGCACAGGCCGGACAAGTTAATCCGGCACTGCAGTCGAACGGCGAGACCGATACGGACCAACAGTCCCCGAACGGACCTCAGTATGGGTCTCAGGGTGGACAGGCGGGACGCGGCCAACCTGGACGCCAGGATCGTTCGGGCCAGGATCGTTCGGGCCAGGATCGCTCAGGCCAGAACCGCGGTGGTCAGGAACGCTCGGGTCAGGAACGCTCGGGCCAGTCCGACCGACCAAGGTTTCAGGATCGGCGTAGTCGTGGTCCCGCAAGGAACGATGCAGAAGTTCCAGGGTTGGAGCCACAGCCGGATCTGGCGACAGGCAACGTCTCTTCGAAAGCGACGCAGAGTGAATTTTCTCTGTCCGGGGATGAAGGTCAGCGACGGTCATCGCAGCCGGTCATCCGGCCAGCGGTCTCGGAAACCGCCGTTTCAGCCCCTAAACCTGTCGAAACAACAGCTCAGACTCCTGCGCCGCAGCTTCCGGCTCCGGATGTCGCGCCGCAAGCCGGGCAGGTATCTGCCCCACGTCGGCGCGGACGTCCTCGTAAGGCTGTTGAAACAAAACCGGATGGCTCGGGACCGGATGTTTCGGTAAGCGCAGTGAGCGCCCCCGCCAAGGACGCCAACGATCCTGTGGTGGTGCCAGTGCGCCGCCGCGGACGCCCGCGTAAAGTCGTTGAGGCTTCTTCGACGCCTGAAAGTGCAGACAGCGGCGAATAAAATCTCTGCCGGAGTCTGAAGACGGCGTCCGGCGACGCACCAAAGAATATCCCCGGCCCGATGGAAGCGCGCGTTGCGATCCGTCGGGCCGGGGATTTTTATTGCGGTGATCGCCTCTCCGGGTATCGCGCCAAGCAGCTGTTGCGGACCAGTGTCTGCCGCGTACCTTACCTGGTCGAAACCACTTCGAGGTGTCTGCGAACCGTGTCAATCCGCTTACAATCATAGGGTTGGATCAGGTTTGCGTCGCCGGCTCAGGCCCTGCGGATTTTTAGACCGCTGGCGGGGTGATGCTACTGCCGACAGCGATCTTGCCGTCGTTCAAAACTTCGGCATATACCCCCATCTCGATATGGCCGAACCCACGCTGCAGGGTGAGGGGGATGTTGAGGTCGCGCTCTGCCGTCGAGGGGTTGACGTTTGTCGCGGCGCAACGGTCGATCGCTTTCAGCACCTTCAGGCGGACACCGGAAACCTCAAGCTCGCGCCCCACCCAATCCAGTTCACTCCAGGCCGCAGCGCCTTCGATCATGATGTTTCCCCGAAAGCGCATGGGATCGAGTGTTTGGCGGGCAACCCGCTCCAGATCCTCGATCGAGGCAAGGTTGATGATCGAAACACAGCGCTCACGCACGTCGCTGAACATATGGCCTGGCGATTCGATCAGCTTTGGCGCGCCCCTGGCTTCGTCTCCCAGAAAGCCCGCGAAAAACTGGGCGACAATCGTCCGCCCCAGCGGTTCGGTCACTTTTGCTCTTACCACCTGTTTTCCCGCGCGCTCGATTGTCAGGACGCCGCTGTCGGAGTCGAACCCGGTGTGCAGTTGAGCCAGCTTTTCGTTTTTCGCGAGCATCAGAAAATTGCTTTTGGGAAGCCACTGCGGCGTCTTGACGTCAAAAGCCGTCGATCCATGAGCCAGGGCGAAACGGCGGTCGTCCGGCAAGCCCTGACCGGCGGTAACGGCGACTTCCTGCAGATGTTGCGCGGACATTCCCTTGACCGGATAGCGGCAGATGTCTGTGATGTTGATCGCCATTCAGCGGCGCTCCTGTTTGTCATCGTTCCAACGCCGCTTTGCCGGCCTATCGGGACTGATTGCTGCATCCGGCACGCCTCAAGGATGGGAAAACTGAAAAAGGCGGGGTTCCGGATGCGAAAAATGTAATGCGGAATGTGAGTTTTCAGGAATAAAGAACGAAAGCCTAACAAGTCATAGGCATAAGGTCCATTGATCTTCAGATGTCCTGACCGTTCCCGGTATGTGAACCGCGGCTTTCGGCACCCCGGGGACGGGGCGTTCCGTTTCACGTGGATGTGGACATCGTAAAGTGGTGCAGCCGGTTTTCGCTGCCTGCTGCAAAGAACAGGGCATAGTTTGGAGGAAATGTGGTCGAACGCCATAGCGGACAGGGCATGACGGCAAGGTTGAAAGGTCGCCGGTTCATCCCTTGTGTCTTTTCAGCAACAGTCCCATATGCTGTGGGACGGGTGATCTCGATCAACGTCATGGGTGTCGTGTGCTGCTATCCTGCGGGCATGATGAGGGAAACACTTTTGCATCGTCGACTGTGTGCCGGGTTAAACGGGCGCGGACGAAGAAGGCTTGAAACATGGACTTGAACAAATTTACCGATCGCGCCCGAGGTTTTGTGCAGGCGGCCCAGGGATTGGCACTGCGCAATAATCATCAGCGTTTGACCCCGGAACACCTGCTGAAGACCCTGCTGGACGATCGGGAGGGCACGACGGCCAAGCTGATTGCCTCGGCTGGCGGTGACCCGGCGAGCTGCCTTGAAATGGTCGACCGGGCCCTGGAAAAGCTGCCGAAGGTCGAAGGAAGCGCGTCCGGACAGATTTATCTGACGCCGGAGTTCGCGCGCCTGACGGATCAGGCGCAGACCCTGGCGGACAAGGCCGGCGACAGCTATGTCACGGTCGAACGCCTGCTGCTGGCACTCGCCATGTCCGGGGAGACCGCAAGTGGAAAGGCCCTGAAAGATGCCGGGCTGACGCCGCAGAAACTCAACACCGCGATCAACGATCTGCGCAAGGGTCGCAAGGCTGAATCCGCATCTGCCGAGGACAGCTATGAAGCCCTCAAGAAGTATGCCCAGGATCTGACGGCCGCGGCGCGCGAAGGCAAGCTTGATCCGGTCATCGGCCGGGACGAGGAAATCCGGCGTACCATTCAGGTGCTCTCCAGACGCACCAAGAACAATCCGGTCCTGATCGGTGAGCCCGGCGTCGGTAAAACCGCCATCGTTGAGGGCCTCGCACAGCGTATCGTCAACGGCGATGTCCCCGAAACCCTGAAGAACAAGCAGCTCATGTCGCTCGATCTGGGCGCCATGGTGGCCGGGGCGAAGTTTCGCGGCGAGTTCGAGGAACGCCTGAAGGCGGTGCTGCATGAAATCGCCGAGGCCGGCGGCGAGATCGTGGTCTTCATTGACGAGTTGCATACGCTGGTCGGTGCCGGCAAGGCCGACGGCGCCATGGATGCCTCCAATATGCTCAAGCCCGCCCTGGCGCGGGGAGAGCTGCATTGTGTCGGCGCCACGACCCTGGACGAATACCGCAAGCATATCGAAAAGGACGCCGCGCTGGCCCGCCGCTTTCAGCCGGTGGTCGTGAGCGAACCGTCCGTCGAGGAAACCATCTCCATTCTGCGCGGTCTGAAGGAAAAATACGAATTGCACCACGGTGTGCGCATTACCGATGCCGCGATCGTTGCCGCCGCGACCCTTTCCAACCGCTACATCACCGACCGTTTTTTGCCGGACAAAGCCATCGATCTGATTGACGAGGCGGGCAGCCGCCTGCGTATGGAAGTTGATTCCAAACCGGAGGAAATCGACGAACTGGACCGCAAACTCATCCAGCTCAAAATCGAGGAGGCTGCGCTCGGCAAGGAAAGCGATGACGCTTCAAAGGACCGGTTGAAAAAGCTCGGGACCGAAATCCGGGATCTGGAAAGCCAGTCTGCCGAACTGACCGCACTCTGGACGGCAGAAAAAGACAAGCTGGCCGGCTCTCAGAAACTGAAGGAGCAACTGGATCATGCCCGTGGCGAGTTGGAGATTGCCCAGCGTCAGGGACTGCTTCAGCGCGCCGGAGAGCTGATGTACGGCGTGATCCCCGACATCGAGCGGCAGTTGCAGGAAACGGACAGTGCCGAAGGCCGCAAGATGCTGAACGAGGAGGTCACCCAGAACGATATCGCGGGTGTGGTCTCACGCTGGACCGGTATTCCGGTCGACAAGATGCTGGAAGGCGAACGCGACAAGCTCCTGCATATGGAAGAGATGATCGGCAAACGCGTGATCGGTCAGGAAGAGGCGATCACGGCGATTTCCAACGCAGTGCGGCGGGCGCGGGCCGGTCTGCAGGACCCCAATCGTCCGATTGGCTCCTTTTTGTTTCTCGGCCCGACCGGTGTCGGCAAGACCGAACTGACCAAGGCTCTGGCGCAGTTTCTTTTTGACGACGAAACCGCGATGGCGCGGATCGACATGTCCGAGTATATGGAAAAGCACAGTGTGGCCCGGATGATCGGCGCCCCTCCAGGCTATGTCGGTTACGAAGAAGGCGGTGCCCTGACCGAAGCGGTACGGCGGCGGCCTTATCAGGTCGTGCTGCTCGATGAGGTCGAGAAGGCGCATCCGGATGTGTTCAATATCCTGCTTCAGGTCCTGGACGACGGCCGCCTGACCGACGGGCAGGGGCGGACGGTCGACTTCCGCAATACCCTGATCATCATGACCTCGAATCTGGGCGGTGAGATCCTCGCGGCCCAGCCTGATGGGCACGACAGCGAAGAGGTGCGCGAACTGGTCATGCAGGTGGTGCGCGGTGCCTTCCGGCCCGAGTTCCTGAACCGCCTGGACGAAACCCTGCTGTTCCATCGTCTGACCCGTGCCCAGATGACCGGCATTGTCGATGTTCAGATCGAGCGTCTGAGGAAGATGCTGGAAGACAAGAAGATGACCCTGGAGCTGGACAATCAGGCGCTGATCTGGTTGGCGGACAAGGGCTATGACCCGGTTTATGGGGCGCGGCCGTTGAAACGGGTGATCCAGCGCGAACTGCAGAACCCTCTTGCGGGTCTGCTTCTCGCCGGCAAGATCGCCGAGGGAGACAGCATTCATATCTCCAGCGACGGCAGCAGCCTGATCATCAATGGCGAGCTGGTTGCGGCGGCCTGAGGCCTCGATCCGGCTCGGGAGAAAGTTTCGCCGTCGGCATCATCCATCGGATGCCGGTGGCGGCCTTCACGGTCTGCAGCAGCTCCGTCTGCAAGAGGGGCGCAAGGGGCCCTCCGCGCTCGATGGACAGTGGGTCATCTGACCGGTTTCCATGATCCGTCGGGCTGAAGGCAGGCCTGACCGTAAATCTGCTGAGTCTGACCTGCGACCGTGGCCGTAGCGGTATATTCGCGGCAGTGGTTCGCTGCGGTTTCGGTACCTCGGTCCGTGGCTTCATAGGCTTGAGAAGTTGAATCCGGATTCTGCCAGACTGGGTTCTGCCAGACGATATCCTCGACGGGCCGGATGCTCGGGGCGTAATAGATTTCCCGATAGATCACCACGGAGGTTCTAGGGTGTTGCCGATAGCGGTGCCCCTGGAAATGCTGCGGGTGTCGATGATCCTGTTTGTGCAGATTGTGGTGGCGGCTGGGCGGGTGCTTCCAGGAAGGATCGGCGGCCGCCTGCGAAACCGGGCTGAAAACCGCCAGAACTGCCAGCAGGCCCATCAGAAAGCAGAGTGTCGGGGTCGAGAGCTTCTTCATCACCGGATTTCCTTCCACAGGTTTTGAATGTCGACTGATCTCGTCCCGGGTCAACCGGATTCAAAGCCAGAGCCTGATCGTTTCCACTAAAACAGTCAGGAACGTGAAACAGCCTCTGCTTCATATGGTTAGGAGGCTGTTCACGTTCCTGACCGAAACGGTCACGAACGACCGCACTCTGGTGGATTTGATCTGAGTTTCATCTGAACGGCCTGTTCATCGGCCGTTCATTTCAGCGCAGGCCGCGCCTGGGGCTTCAGGACTCAGGGGGGCAGGACTCAGGTTCTTCAGAGGGTGGAAGCGGTCTATCCTGAGAGTTGTGACCGGATCAGGCTGACGGCGATCGACCACATCACGATGCAGATGAAGCCGTCGAGCAGGCGCCAGGCTGCCGGTCTGGCAAAGAACGGTGCCAGACGTCGCGCGCCATATCCCAGACCGTAAAACCAGACAAAGGACGCGGTGACGGCGCCGATGGCGAAGCCCAGCCGATCGGTGGGCTGATATTGGGCGGCCAGTCCGCCGATCAGAATGACTGTATCCAGATAGACGTGCGGATTGAGCAGACTGATCGCCAGAGTGGCGATGGCCGTCTGCCAGAGTCCGGTCCCCGGGTCCGGGCTGTCCGAGGCTTTCAGGGAGCCTGGCTTCAGGGCCGCGAGAAAGGCCCGTGCTCCGTAGACCAGAAGGAACGCCGCCCCGCCCCAGGCGGCCGCGGAGCTGAGCCAAGGCACCATCGAAACCAGCTCGGCGAAACCGCCGGCTCCCAGGGCGATCAGCAGGGTGTCGGCGAGAAAGCAGATTGTTGTGACCGTGAAAACCTGTTCCCGGCGCAGACCTTTGCGCAGGACAAAGGCATTTTGCGCGCCGATGGCGATGATCAGGCTTCCGCCCAGACCCATTCCGGCGGCAAAGGCGGCTATCCAGCTGTGCAACATAGATAAGGCTTACCCTGCGAGTGCTCTTGGTGCCGCCGTTCGGCGCCCCTCGAACCAAAGGTCCCGAACCAGAGGATGATGAGTGCAATCATCGATGAATTCAGTGAGGCCGGATTTTAACAGGGGCGCACGGACGGTAAAGCCGCCTCTGGCGAAGACCGTCCGGCAGGTGTCAGGCTGAGGTGATTATGCCTTTTGAATCGGGCCGGAGAAATTCAGCCGAAAAACCTGCGCGGCTCAACAGCCGTCGCTGCTGACGGCGCTGGTCTTTGCGGCTCCGCTCTCGTCGATCGTGCCTTGTGCTTTACAGTCGGCCGGATTGGCCTGCACCATCTGTGCGTTGCTGGTGATGGTGGTCTGCCGCAGTTGGTCGATCTCGGCACGATGGACCTGAAAGGACTTCAGGTCCTTGCCCTTCAGTTTTTCGCCGGCGGGCAGTTTGATGTTCCGGGGATTGACCTGCGTGTTGTCGCGCAGCACCTCGTAATGCAGGTGCGGTCCGGTTGAGCGGCCGGTGGTGCCGACGTAGCCGATCACCTGCCCCTGCTTCACGCGCTTGCCCCTGGTGATACCCTTGGCGAAGCCCTTCATGTGGCCGTAAGCGGTCTTGTAGCTGGAATGATGCCGTATGCGGACATACTTTCCGTAGCTTCCGTTTCGGCCGGCCAGTTCGATAACGCCGTCGCCTGCGGCGTAGATCGGGGTGCCGCGCGGTGCTGCGAAGTCCAGGCCCTTGTGCATCCGGGTGTAGCCCAGGATCGGGTGCTTCCGGCGGCCGAAGCCCGACGACAGGCGGGCGCCGTCGATCGGCGTCCGCAAAAGGGCCTTGCGAACGGCCTGTCCCTTTTCGTCGAAGAAATCGGTAAACCCGCTCGACGGGGTAAAGCCGTAAAGACTCAAGGGGGTTCCGGAGAGGGAGAGGGAGGCAACCAGAATTTCGCCGGTCTTGGCCATATTGCCGTTTTCATCGAAGAACGCTTCGTACATCAGCTCAAAACGGTCGCCGGGCTGAATTTCACGCTGAAAGTCGACATCGTAACTGAATGCCCGGATCAGCTCGAACATGGCTGAATTGGGGATGCCGGCGTTGCGCGCTGCGACGAACAGGCTGCTGTCGATCGTGCCGCTGCCGTAAAGCACCTGGCGTTCCAGTGGGCGGGTAATCGCTTCGGCGACGAAATCGTCGCTTACCGCTGCGCGTGCGACCCGCACGATTTCATCCACGGCGCTCTGCAGGCTGAGGCCCATGAGCTGGCCGCCCTGCGGCGCGTCTTCCGCGCTGCCCTGGGCATTCGCCTCCTGGTCGTCTCCGGGAACAAAGGTCGAGAAGGTCAGTTCGATGTCCTGACCCGGCCGCAGGCGGCGCGGGCTGTAGACTGCCCGCAGCGCGGTGATGGCTTCGTGTGCCTCTGAACGCGCCGCGCCGGCTTCGACCATCAGGGCCATGAGGGTATCGCCAGGAGCGACCGTAACGGTTTTCGGCTGCAGCGATGGTGTCGAGTCCGGGGCGAGCCCGGCATGGGTCGTGCCCTCTTCAGCTTCCCGGCTTTGTGCATCGGTGCCGATGGCGATGTCGACCAGCGCTTCCGCATATTGAGCGGCAATGTCCGTGGCCCGCGAAAGGGTGTTGCTGTCTTCCGGTGCGTCGGCGGCCCGGTCAGAAGCTGTGTCTTCCGCTTTTTCCTGCAGCGGGGTTGTCGAGGGAGGTGCGTCCGCTTCGATTTTTTCTTCGAGGCCCGGGACTTCGCTCAGGGCGGTGGTCTGCGTGACTTCGGGTTTCGCCGGTGTGACGTTGCTGTCGCGGTCGTGACTGACGAACATCACCAGACGCTCGACGCCAGGCGGTGTCTGCCGGCCGCCAAAGTCGGCCTTCTGGTTCGGCGCGACATCGGATGCGAAAACCCAGGCACCGATCGTCCAGGCACCGACCGCGAAGGTGAAGCTGCACATCGTGGCCGCGGCAACAACGCCGGCGGTCAGGAACTGGCGGTTTATCTGGGGAAAACCCTTGGGGATATATCTGCTGAAGGCAAATCGAAGGACTGGCAGGCTGATGAATCGGCGGAACGTCAAGACTCAAACTC
>Ga0214472_10005664_pt1 | contig 13147 bp, 10 predicted proteins | sample RVTome_6_FD_207662 | JGI IMG/M metagenome (GOLD analysis project Ga0214472, IMG submission 207662) | Soil microbial communities from uranium-contaminated site in the Upper Colorado River Basin, Wyoming, United States - RVT140D175 | ecosystem: Environmental > Terrestrial > Soil > Contaminated >... | reverse complement strand
GAGACCATCGAATCCCAGGTGGTTGGGAGTTGAACAAACGGACAGACATTTCCTTGAAATGAATACACAAGGAGTTCTTCTTCACGCAGTGCCGGAGCCATAAATCGGGAAAAGGTGGAATCCTCGTTCGCATCTTCGATATCGACAATGTCCCACTCGGCCCGTGTGGTAGTCAGGTACTGTGCAAATTCCTTACAAACGACGGTTTCGTAGCCGGGGCGAACGATGATGTCAAGGTAGTCACTCAATCCATTTCCAATGAAGCGAATGCGGCGCGCGAACGTAATTCCGAGAATTGCTTCTCGGGTCACATGGAGTGGTGCGATTCCAACCAATTCGCTACCAATCCGAAAGATAAGGCACCTCAGGTCATGGTTCATCCCATGGTGCTTCCACCAGGTTCGTTGCCATGAAAAAGTCTGATAAATGGAGGTATTACTGGTAAGAACTAATGCGTCCCACTCATCGCCCAGCTGATCCAAATCCTCGACCGCTCGAATAACTTCTACGCTGCAACCGGCGGTCGGCGCCGGTCTGGTTGGAGAGGGCATCATTTGACGTTGGGTTTTCATTCCATCGAGCGTTGTGGGAAGAATGTCCGTTTGCAGTTGATATGAGCTGTCCTATTTGGAACGGTCAGTATTAAAGTATCTTGTTTGTATGTCGTGGGATGTGGGCTATGTCATATACGTCAAAGGAATTGTTCCTAGCTCACCATGGTGTGTTCATTGATTACTAAGGAGCCTCTGCATTTAAGTGCTCACTTCTGAAAAATCCACAATTGTTCGCGAGTGAGTCAGAGTGCAACATAACAAATCCGTTCATTGTACACAAGACAAGAATGAATCAACAGCCACTCACCGCTGCTATCTACTCGAGGCGGACATGTGACGAACCGACTTGTATGATTGCGTTAACTTCTCTAACTTGAGTCCGATTTCTGCCTCTTGGAAGGCACTCATTGCTTTCCGGAAGCTGGACCAATTAATGAATAGAATCTATCCACGGCTTTCGTGGCGGGTTAAGAACTGCCCTAGGCGGTGGTCATCCCAAAATGTCCAGAGTAGAGAAATTTCATACAGCATGACAGCGTCATCATGGATAGAATGAAGCCTTTCCCTGTGGTCATGGGAGGAGAGCATGGAGCTCTCCCCATCGTAAGAACCTTAGCGAGACATGCTCTTCGGAGCATTGTGGTTTCTGAGGATCCAAATGATATTACATTCCGTTCTCGCTTCTGTGCGAAGAAAGTAATTCTCGAGAAGTTCGAAGCATCTTCAGACGGAGCCAACACGTCGAGCATTCTCTCTCTCTCTCAATCACTAAACGAAACCCCCGTATTGTACTGGGGAAGTGATCGTGAAGCACTTTTTATCAGTCGCAATCGAGACAAGCTTCAAGCGCACTTCCGTTTTCTGCTCGCAGATGGTAAGCTTATTGAAGATCTAACTGACAAGGCACGCTTTGCGGCACTGTGTCATATTCATCAACTGCCTGTGCCAGAGACGTTAACATTTCGCTCGACTGAAGAAATCAAACAGTCGATTCACGCTATTCCTTTCCCCTGCACTCTCAAACCAGTGTTTACGGAGGATTGGACATCTTCATCTCTTAAAGCAAAGTTTGGTACCTATAAGCATGCGTTGAGAAGAATAGAGAATAGTATTGATTTGCTAGATTATCTTGAAGCACTGCCTCACACGAACAAAGGCATTGTGCTCCAGAAATTTATAAGAGGCAAAGATGATCAGATCTTTAGTTTTCATGGTTACTTTGACAATGCGGGCAAGCTTCGCGCTGGATTCATCGGCAGGAAAATTAGGACTAATCCCATTGAATTCGGTGGGAGTGCATACGTTGAGACGGCGGCGATGCCCGATCTCATTTCTCTCAGTGTTGATATCTGCGAAAGACTCGGTTACACAGGGATTGTTAAGATCGATTACAAACGGGAACCCGGAACACAGAAATGGTATCTCCTTGAATTCAATCCTCGATTCACCTTATGGGAGCAGGTGGGCGCGTGGGCAGGCATGAATATTCCCGCTCTCTGGTATGACGATCTAGTGGGAAAGCACCCTCCAGTCATGGAATCATACAGATCAGGCATGCGATGGCTCTGTCTAGCGCAGGATCTGCGCTCCTTCCCCGCCTATTATCGCTCGGGTAAATGGAGCATAGGGGCATGGGTGCGATCATATGTGTCTCCGAAGGTCTATCACACATTCGCCTGGAACGACCCCTGGCCCATCATGTTTTCTTTTCCCAAGTTTCTTGGCCGGAAGATTTCCAGGTGGAAGCTCCGTCGTGTCTATCGAAGAAATCTGGCGCAAGAGTAGTCCAACATTTCGATCATCTCATGCTTGTTGCGGTTATTTCTGATATTCATGCAAATCTTGAAGCCTTGAAGCTTGTCACGGAGGATATTAAAGAAAAGCAGGTTGATAAAGTCGTGTGCCTCGGTGATATTGTCGGGTTTCATACTCATCCTGGCGAGTGCATCGACTTGCTGAGGAGGGAGGGAGTCTTCTGTATTCTCGGTAACCACGACGCAGGTGTGATTGGACTGTTGCAGAGAGAACTATTTCCATCAGAATGCTGGGATGCGATAGAGTGGACACGGAGCCAGCTCAGCGCTGATCATCTCTCGTATCTCCGTTCTCTTCGGAAGCATGCGATTGTAGATGCCAGCATGTGGCTGATGCATGGATACTTTCGCAACGTGACAAGGTACCTTGTCGGACCCGCGCGCATCTTTCTTGCCGCGGCGAGGCTGAGGGTTCGAGATATTAGGCTAGGGTTTTACGGACATACTCATGATGCAAGAGTGCATAGGGTGGTGGGGATGAAACTCCTCAACAACGTGCACGAGGTGGCTCCCTCCGAGACATTAACCGACGGGAATTCTGTCTACTTGTGCAATCCCGGGACTGTTGGCCAGCCTCGAACCTCTGATACATCCGCAAGCTATCTGACGTTTGATTCCAAAGAAGGCTGCATCAGATTTCATCGCATTGGATATGACTATGGTGAAGTTCTCAAGGAAACCCTCTCTTTCTTTCCTCATCATGCGCCATTCTATTCGAAGTTTCATAAGTTCATAGGATGTTTACTCTTCATCGCCTGCCACACCAATCGCAGTTCGAATCTTTTCTAGAAAGTTTTCGACCTCGATTGGTTTCTCTACATAGTCCCAGGCTCCATAGCGGAGGGCAACTTCCGCGGATTCAATGGACCCGTAGCCGGTGACGACAATAATCTTGGATTTCGGGTCGGCGGTCCGAATCTCTCTTAACACTTCGATACCATTCATGCTTGGCAAACCAAGGTCGAGCAGCACAAGGTCTGCCGAGTGTTCCTTGAACATCATGATTCCTTGCGGTCCATCGGCTGTGGATGAGACGCTGTATCCCGCATTCTCAAGAATATTACCCATGAGCATGAGGTGCATCTCGTCGTCATCGATAACTAGGACAGTTGCCATTACTTATAGGTCTTTTCCCAATAATGAAAAAAGGGGGGAAATACTAACCGTCACTTTGCCCTTTTGTTGTGATCACTTAGAATTCGTTTTGCGTGTCTATGAAGTTCATGATCAGGCCAATCCATTTCCATGTCGTAGAGCATAATTCCGGCATATCCTTTTGCGCGGACAAAATCAATCTTGTAAGCCACACTCAAAGAATCTTCGTAGGTACCGAATTTGTTAATATCGCCAACAATATAAGGGACTTTCGCGTTTTCATCCCACTTTCGCTCGCCGAACATTTTTTTCAAGTCGGCATACTTGCTATAAGTCTGCTCACCATTCCATGGCTGAAATAAGTCTCGACTTCCAGATAGTATTCGTCCATATGTCGGTATGCCAATCACGATGCTGGATGGTTTAAACCCCGACTCCACCCATTGTGGAGGGCCAAGAGTGCTCACGCTTTGACCATTAACGCCCGGAGGAATTCCATTCGAAAATAATGGCGAGCCATGCCAATTCACGTTCTGCTGTGTGATCGAGTTCCACGCAAAGTGAAATTCGTAACATTGTATTATCCAGTAGTCAACAGGAGAAAAAGGATTCCAATCACTCCATGCCCCTGTCGATGGAGAAACTGCGAGCGTTTTCTGTCCGAGCCTACGGCGAAAAAGTCTGAGGAACATATCATATCCAGATCGCGGTCCTGGTTTCGTCGACCAGCTTTCAACATCTATCTCAACTCCATCGTATCCTTTTCGGTTGATATATGATGTCACCGCATCAACGAACAGTTGCGATTTTGATGAATCGAGAACAAGCTGATTCAAATTGGTTGGGTCAACCTCTTGAATATCTAGAAGTATTTTTCCTCCCGCTTGGTGGACCCGATGGATGAGACTATCTTGATAATTCACAGGAAAACAACCCGGCCCACAGTCTGTGTACCAGTGCTGAATGAGGATCGAATCTGTTTTTCCTCCGGTCTCACCGTAGACTTTGTTGATCACCGGCTTAAAATATGGTGGCGTTGAAGGATCGACTGGCGTACCGTTGTAGAAATGGACAACAAAATCGATCCCACCGAAATCAACTTCCATCGGAGATGGTCCACCCGGTCTCTCAGCCCACATCGGATAATACGAAATAAGCTTTTGGCTCAGTGCAATGTTGGTCAGTAGAAGAAACAGCATAATGGTTTTAGTCACTACTATCTCCTAAAGAGCAAAGAGGAGTTTGCTTCAAAATAATGATTCTGGGGGTAACGATTTGTAATGAGAACGACAAATCTAGCCCAGTCCCGCTCTTGATTCAACGTCCTTTTCCTGTTGCCCAGGCACCGGACCCTCAGGCTCCCTCGTAGTACGGACCCACTCTGTTATTCGTCCTTTTGAAACTAATTTTAAATAAAGGGCGAGCTTCCAAATGACATAGCGAGGAACATGCTTCAAAAGCCTCCAGAGGTCCGCATCCCCGCTTGCTGCAATGCCAACTATCAAATGGCTAATTCCAATGAGAAAAACAAGTATCCATCCAAGAGAAAACCAATAAATTCCACTAAACCCTAGCGCGCCCAAAAGAAGAGTCACGATGGCCATTAGTAAAGCCACAACTAAAATATTCACAAGCGCCGGAATAACAAGGTCGATTAAGGCGTCGATGAGGGAAAGCCTTCGCTGTTTTACCGCCTCTTTCAACAGATGCGGAACAAACTTGCGAAGCAAGGGAAGTCTTCCCCCTTCCCACCTCGCACGCTGAGACTGCGCGTTTACTGGATTTGACGGCATTGTTGCCAGAACCACAGCTTCAGGAGCAAATACGGTGGGATTTCCTTTGATCAACTGCAAGAGCCCATATTCCAGGTCTTCATTAAGTGAATATGCTTCCCAAGGGACATCTCGAAGGATGTCCATTGTGAAACACATCCCGTTTCCCCGCAGACCAGCAGACAAGCCGATGACTTTGCGCCCGAGAGGGCGTACATAATTGTACAGAAAAAAACCAAGGCGGGTTGCTTCTGAGCTCCATGCACCAGGTTGTGGGGCAACTAAGTCTGCGCTTTGGATAACTTTTGCACCTTGCTCCAGGTAGTAGTTCATCACAGAGAGAAAATTTTTGGAGGCAGTACTGTCGGCATCGATAACAACGATACCACTATAGTCCGCGGAGGCCTTGTTCAGTTTCTCAAAGCACCATCGGAGTGCAAACCCTTTCCCACGATGTTTGTTATCCTGTCTTTCAAAAACCATCCCTCCGGCTTCACGCGCAATGTCGGCTGTTCGATCCGTACAGTTGTCAGCAATAGTAATGACATCATACAACTTCCGGGGATACTCGATTTCAAGCAGGCTCTTGATTGTCTTTCCAATGGAAAGTTCTTCATTGTGTGCGGGGACTACAATTGCGAATTTTCTCTGCGTGTCAGTAGCAAAGGAGGACTTGAGAGACGCTAATGCGGCGAGGATGCTAAGGATAAGAAGATATGTCGTAACCGATCCGAGAACCGCCAAAACGACAACATGAAGTTCTACAAGCATGCGCTCTCATAATCAGGAAACAATACTCCTGTAAGAGTACTGTATTCAATACTGAAAATCAATAAACCGCTGCGATCAAGTGTTTAGCGAAGCAGCAGAAGTTTCTTTGTAATCGTAGTGGTTCCTGTTCGCAGCGAATAGATATAGACACCGGAACTTGCGGGGACATTTTGATTTGTCATTCCATTCCATCGAACCGAATGCCAACCTGCGGAGTATCTTCCTGATGCAAGAGTAGCAATTTTTCGGCCATGAATTGAAAAGACATCCAGTGTAACATCGGAGAAGGATGGAAGAGAGAATCGAATTATCGTTTCAGGATTGAACGGGTTGGGATAATTCTGCTCCAAGCGAATCTGTGACGGGATTGTGACTTCTGGGTCGCTTACTGCAGACACACGAACGGTAAAACTTCTGTTGCTACTGAACTGCCCCCAACCGATGCTGTTCTTTGCTTTCACACGCCAGTAGTACGTAGTGTTCACCGGTACTCCCGGGACGGTCGTTGTTGTGTCTGTCAGTGTGGAATCGATGAGCGATTGTGAGAAGAGCGAATCGGTGCTTCCCTCGATCCAGTAATTTGTTATACCTGGACTTGATTGATGCCACACAAAGGATACGGTGTCAGAATTCAGTGTTGCCTCGTCAGCGGGTGAAACCAACTGTACTTGTCCTGGTAGCTGGATTGTCGTGGTAAATGACCAGGGTACAGTCCACCCGCTCAGGCCGGCAACATTCCGTGACCTCACTCTCCAAAAGTAAATTGCTCCGTTATTGAGGCCGCTTGCCTGTTGTGTCGTGTCAACGAGGAGCGAATCATTCAGGATGAGTGAAGAAAAACCCGGGTCAGAGGAGAGCTGGACGTCGTACGAATCGGCGCCAAAAACCCTGCTCCATGTAAGAATCGGGCTTAATGGCTGCCCCAATGAAAGATCGAGAGGTTCGATAAGAACCGGTGCACTGGGCGGCAGACTGACCGTTGTGAACGACCACGATGATGACCAGGGACCGTTTCCCTGTGTGTTTGTGCCACGCACACGCCAGTAATAAGTAGTGCCATTATTAAGGCCGCTCACCTGACGCGTAGTATCCGTCAAAAGAGAATCTGTAAAAACTAGATTACCAAAGGAAACGTCTGAAGCAACCTGTACCGTATAAGTGTCGGCCCCCACGGTTAAGTGCCAGACCAAATTGGGGCTGATGACAACTCCGGTGGATGTGTTTGGCGGTGAAACAAGAATCGGCCCAAGATTTCCGGGTTCATTGAAGTTGAATGATTTGCTGTCGATGACCATCACCCAATCCCCCGATGATGGCTGTGAATAAGAGCGACTCGTTTTGCCGAAAATTCCCGCATCGCTGACAACCCCGTTGGAGGGTCGATACCACCATACCTGTATCGAGTCTCCCGTCAGCACTGAAGGGTTAATCGTAACGTTCCTTTGAGTTGGGAGGTATCCGATGATCGAGCTGGAATCGGATGAATATGCAAAAGTAGCGAACGACGTGCCGGATTGTGCACCGGCAGTGATTACGCTTCCGCTCCGATCCGGAAAAAGTTTGTGCCAATAGCGGGAGTTGAACAATGCTGCAAAATAACTCATCGAGAATGAACCTGCACTGTTCAAAGCAGAATTCCAATCGGTTAATCCACACCAAGCTGAAGTATAGCCAAACATCCATATGGGACAATTGCCGAAAATGTGACCACACCCCCCGCGAAGAACAGACCAGTACGCTTGTGCTCTTAATGTCTGGGGGGTAGATCCGCGCTCATTCTCGTACGAACTCTCCAGCATATAGAATGGTTTTGTTGGGGAAACATCATACGCCGCTTCTGCCTGGTTGTAAAGAGTGTTCGAATAAGTGTATATGCTGTTGAGTGTCAGCCAGGATCTTCCGGGCCAATGAGACAGAGCCTGTGTCTCTGGCTCATTGTGTGTTGTCATGATCCTGTTAGGATAGACATTATCTGCCGCTCTGAGCCCAGCGACAAGACTATCTAATTTTGTTCTTACCGGAGTTGGATCTGTATCACCCCCGATTACCCAGACGATGTTCGCATAGTCCTTAAATCGATTACCGATATATGAACCCCAAGATTTCATATCGGCTGAACTCCGTGCCTGCACCTCCGCACACCATCCTTGCGAGCTACATCCGTATCCCAAGTAGACTGGCGCTAGGAATATCACAGCTCCCAAGTCACTCGCCTTACTTATGACAGAATCACAATGAGCAAAATATTGTTCATTAGGTGTTATGAATGGGGTTCCAGTAAACGGCGGAACGTTGTAGATGTTGTTTGGTGCATTTGTGCAAAAAAGGTGTTCTATCAGATTAACGAGAACTCCATTAAATCCTCTGTTCACCCTGTTTGCAAGGTAATAACTTGCTTCGTCGTAGGTCAATTGAGCTATCAGTGACCATGCTGCATCCGCATTCAGAAAAAAAGGTGCGCCTGACTGATCTTCTAGGAAACGGCTGTTGCTGCTTACTCGTAGCGGATATTGAGCGGGGTATAATGAGACACCCACCAAAAGGTCTGGCGGCCTCATGGCTTCTTCGTTGTCCGACATTTGCGTTGAATCTGAGAGCAAATGACTTCCTGGCTCGAATCCCCAAAGGCCGAGAAGAACAATCACTAAGATCGTAATAATAGCTAGGAGACTGATATAGAAGCGGGTTATCATGTGTCGCCGTTCTGTCACAAACTTATCTATTGGATATTCGTCCTGTGTTGCTGGAGAATATATATAAAAATTAATAACGGGATGGAACGGGTGCAGACCTTATATAATAATGCATCGCTAAGTAGGGAGCATTTTCGCGATTCTCGTCACGATTCAATTCCTACACTTAACCTGATCAGATGACCATCTTTCGACAGTGAAACGCTTCAGCATATTTTCCCGATGCTGCTGATTCTATGCCACGGAGACGAAGGAGGGAAAAAAGAGTGTCTTCGGAAAACCACTGCTTTTGGTTTTGGGAAAGAAAACATTCGTTTATGAAGTCGGCCTTCTTATGGCAAAGGGATTCGTCGAGATGGACGAAGCAATTCGGTTTGCCGAGGTCACCATCGTATTTCGGGATCTCGTATTCGAGAATCATGTGGTCCCTGTATGTATTCCAGGTAAGGTCGGAGAGTAAACGGTGATCCTGATGGCGATCGTCCCGACAGTGGGTAAAGATAATGTCAGGGGAGAACTCATTTTTAATCTGTTCAAACGTTTCTTTTATTTCAACCCCCTGATACGGGAAGAACCCATCCCGAAACTTTTTGACCTGCACGGTCTTTTTGCTCGCTCCCTTGAGGAAGAGGTCTGCACATTTGCGCGCTTCCTCGGCCCGATCTTGCGAAGCGCTAAACACAACCCAGAAGACCTGAACTCCAGTCTTGGATTCTCGTATCCATTTTAATATTGTCCCACCGCAGCCGATTTCAATATCATCGCTGTGGGCTCCCAGGCATAAAAGCTTCAGAGTTCCAATATTTGTTGGGCTGAATTGAATCATAGCTTCTTCGGACTAGTTGAATTGTCGGAAGACTGGTTTGACCGGTCTTCCCATAAGGTGCTTTTCCACACCTTCATCCAATGCTTTTCTGTACACCTCAAAGGCCTCGCGGAATACTGAGACTGTCATGTCGATATCTTGGTCCGTGTGCGAATAACTCACTACCAGAGAGGGGGCAAGAAGTCCCCGCCGTATTGTCTCCTGGAGAAATAACGTACGAAACGGTTGTGAGGGTTGCTGATCCTGATCGCGGGTTGCATACACAAGATTGCAGGGACGCCCAATAAGTTCTATGAAACCGTCCAACTTCAAGTCGCTGATTGCGTTGTTAACCCCGGTTTGCAAGCGCTCACCCTGTTGCCAGAGAGTTTTCACAATTGGTTTCTCTCGGTATATCTTCATTACTTCCAGGGCAGCAGCCAGCGTTGGAGCCTCAGCGCCATGGGTGAGCGAAAGTAAAAAGACTCTTTCCTTGTCATGACGAAGCCCTCCAAGTTTCATTATTTCCTTCTTTCCTGCAAGCGCGGAAATGGAAAATCCGTTTCCCATCCCTTTTCCGAATGTTGCTAAATCCGGAACAATATCATAAAAGGCCTGCCCTCCTCCATTGTGCCACCTGAAACCATTGATCATCTCGTCGAGGACGAAGACGGACCCTTCTCGTGAACACAATCTCTGCACTTCATGCAAGAAGTTGTTTGAGGGGGGGACGTCTTTCTCCGGCTCCATGATGAGACAGGCTATCTGTCCTGGAAACTTCGAAAAGAGACCTTCTACACTCTGTAGGTCGTTATACGTGAACTTCATTGTAAGATCTCTGATGACCTGCGGAATTCCTGCTGCCATCGCTGTTGATCCAATAAACCAGTCATCCACAGAGAAAAAAGGGTGGCTGGCACAAATTGCCACCCTATCTCTTCCCGTGTATGCACGCGATAGTTTTATGGCAGCGCTCGTTGCATCGGAACCGTTCTTGCCAAACTTCACCATCTCAGCCCCTTTGATGAAGCTCAGAAATCTCTCAGCGGCCTCAAGTTCAATTGCGGCAGGCCTGACAAAGTTGTTGCCGAGCTGCATTTGCTGTGCTGCGGCGTTGGTTACTGGCTCGTATGCATGACCGAGTGTGATTGCCCGAAGCCCCATCCCATATTCAATGAATTCATTCCCGTCAACATCCCACACATGACAACCCTTTCCGCGGGTGATGATTGGCGCCATGAATTCTGGGAACTGATCGTCACCCTTTGCGTAGGTGTGTGCCCCTCCGGGGATGAGCTTGTGAAAGCGTTCATTAAGCTCATTGGATTTGCCAAACGTTCTTTTGTTGGGAGTTGGTTTTGAGAGTGCTGTGTGGTTCATTGATTTTCCTCGTCCCTATTTGGTTTCCATAACTCCCAAGGAGCATTGCCGCGCGTAAACATGTCTGTTAATTCTTGCTGCTCTTTGAACGTATCCATAGCCCAGAATTTGTCGTACTTGTAACCAAGGAGATTTCCTTCCTTGATCAGTCTTTGAAAAGGCTCAAGCACCAACTCCTCTCCCATCCTGATATATTCAAAAATTTCTTTTCTGAAAATAAAATATCCGGCGTTTATCCAAAGGTCGGTGTTCTGCACGTAGCGAATGTCCTTTACGACCTTGTTCTCTCCAAGCTGAACAACATGGAACGTCTGAGAAGGCTTTGCGCACATGAAGCATCCGGTCTTCCCGCTGTTCTTGAAATATTCAAATTGGTTATTGAGTGGAAGGTCTGTAAGTCCATCCGAGTAATTTGCAAAGAAATACTCCTCTCCACCAAGGTACTTTTCAACGAGCTTCAATCTTTTCCCGATGTTTGAAGTTACGCCCGTGTCAACAAAAGTAATTTTCCAATCGTGGGCATCGGAATTGATGAGTTCAACTTTTTTTCCTCCTTGAGAAAGCACAAAGTCATTTGAGGTGTACTCATTGTAGTTGAGGAAGTACTCCTTGATCTTATCTGCCTTGTACCCTAAGCAAAGAATAAAATCCTTATGTCCATGATATGCGTAGTACATCATGACATGCCAGATGATTGGTCGATAGCCAATCGGAACGAGAGGCTTCGGTATGCTTTCGGAGTAATCACGCAACCGTGTCCCCATTCCCCCGCAAAACAAAACCACTTTCATATCTTATTCTCCCGATCTTGGTGACAATGGACGTCTTTCTTGTAGCAGTTCATGATCAAACAAAAGTTGAGACGCATCATGAATATGTTGGAACGGAATTCCGGCCCTCTCTGCAATATCGAGGAGTGAGTGATCCCCATCTGAGAGATTCAGGACCCACAACATGGAAAGCTCTGCGAGGGGGGAGGAGGTTCTGCCACCGAGTGAAGCGTACAGTCCCCGCTTACCCAACTGGGGCTCACATTTCTGGTTTTGACTTATATATGTTCGGTTGTGCTCTAGGAGGCTAATGACCTGGCGATAAGTTGAGAGCGAATGCTCCAATGCATGAGGCTTGATGAAATCCAGATTGTCATTGGAAGTGTGATATTCGGGGAATTCCCCATGCGGGGTTCGTGTCAGTGATCCCACAGCGAGATTGAAACCTGGAGAACAATACTGTCTTTCGTCGTATCCATACGGGGAGAATTCTTTCACACGATACTGTTCACCGGAGTGTCTTAGCACGTGCTGGACAGCAACATCGATTTCTGCATTTCCCTGTCGGCTTTTCTTGTAAGTCATCTGTCCCGGGTCACCCACGCACGCAACCACAAGACCATGTTTGATCCTGTGAACATTGTCTTCGTTTCTTGCCAGCCATGTAATCGAACCGATCGCTCCGGGAATGAAAAGAAAACGGTAGGAGTACCTTCGCTTCATCCCGGTGAGTTCTTTTGCGAGAAATGTTGAAACAGCCATACCGCTCAGGTTATCATTACAGAGCGAGGGATGACAGCAATGTGTTGAAATCAGGACATCATCTTCAATTTCTCCCTCCAAGTAATACTCACCATATGTCAGGGAACCGGGTGCAAGTGAAGAATCGATGACCACTTCATATATTTCATCTTTCAAAGAAGAGAGTGTATTATGTGAAAGGCAAAAGCCCCAATTCTCTTTATAATATGATGTCCTGTAAGGAATGACATTCGGTTGCTCCGGCAAAGAAAATAAATGCGGTTTGAGTTCCTCAAGACTCATTGTCTTCCGGATGGGTACACTGTAATTCAAAACGTGCAGGTTAGATTGAGAAAAGTCAATAACCTTTTCACCAGAGGAGTTCTTTACGTAAGCATCATTAATATTCCATTCTTTTGGTATAGTCCAGTCGAACACCTCGGTCCCCGTAGGGACCTCCTGGACACTGATGGGGATATGTTCTTGCAGCAACGCGAGCGAATGTCGAAACCCATTTCCAGTAATGCTCCTGCAAGTTGGGAAGAGTCTTCCAACTAGCTTGTGCATTTCGGGGCCGATATCTCTCCGTGAGCTTTCCATGATTACCTAGTGATTCTTCACCTGTTGGACTTTACCCCAAAAATGAGACAACGAGTTAAGCCAGAATCAGATGTTGTTGTTCAAAGGCCACTGGTGATTTGTAACCGAGTGACGAGTGGCGTCGCACCCGGTTGTAGAATACTTCAAGGTAT
>Ga0214472_10005663_pt1 | contig 13148 bp, 11 predicted proteins | sample RVTome_6_FD_207662 | JGI IMG/M metagenome (GOLD analysis project Ga0214472, IMG submission 207662) | Soil microbial communities from uranium-contaminated site in the Upper Colorado River Basin, Wyoming, United States - RVT140D175 | ecosystem: Environmental > Terrestrial > Soil > Contaminated >... | reverse complement strand
GCTCGGCAAGGTCCGCGCACAGGGCCTCCACCAGCTCCGTGGCGTCCATGTCCCGCCGGGCCAGGCGTCCACGCTCGCGCGCGAAGTCGAGGGTCTCCATGGTCATCCGCTCGAGGCGGTCCACCATGTGCACGATGAGTTCGGCCCTCCTCCGGATCTCCTCCGCGCGGAGCCCGGGGGCCTGCAGGGTCTCGGCGTAGCCGCGGATGACCGTCATGGGGCCGCGGAAGTCGTGGGCCAGCATGCCCGCCATCGCCCCCAGGGCGGCCATGCGCTCGGAGTCGATGATCTCCCTCTGGTAGAGGTGGTTCTGGATGGCGAGCGCGGCGCGGGAGGCGAGCGCCGACACGATGGGGGCCTCCCCGCGCCGGAAGGGCGGGCCCCTGCGCCCCGGCGGGGAGCCGAGGACCAGCATGCCCACCAGCCCGCTGCGCGCCATGAGCGGCACGAGGACCCCGCCGTCCTCGCCGCCCGGCGTCTCCAGGACCGCGCCCTCCGACAGCAGGTACCGCGCGGCGGGGGCGGACACGCCTTCCTCCTCCGGCCGCAGGGGCCGCGGCCGCGTCTCACCGGGAGTGAGGATCTCGAAGCTGTCGAGCCGGCGATTCCAGAGCAGCAGCGTGGCCTCGGGGCTCCCGAGCGTCCCGGGAAGCCGGCGCGTGAGCAGTTGGGCGACGGCCGCGAGGTCCGGGGCCTCCAGGACCTCGTCCGCCAGGCGCCTCAGCGCCGGGCCGCGCGACACCAGGTTTGACAGCGCAAAACCGCAGTCGCTATGATACGGATTCCTTGCCTCGCGGCCAAACGCACCTGGCTGTGCGGCTTCCAGGGGAGCGACGCCTCGTCGCCGCCCCCGAGGGGCAGGGAACCTCTACGGAAACGGAGCTGACGACGTGATCGAGGTCGACAACCTGACCAAGCGGTACGGACGGACCACGGCGGTAGACGGCATCTCCTTCGTCGTCAAGAAGGGCGAGATCCTGGGCTTCCTCGGCCCCAACGGGGCGGGGAAGACGACCACCATGCGCATCCTGACCTGCTACCTGCCCCCCACCGAGGGCACGGCGCGGGTGGCCGGCCACGACGTCTTCGAGGAGCCGCTCGAGGTGAAGAAGCGGGTCGGGTACATCCCCGAGACCCCGCCGCTGTACCCGGACATGGACGTGGCCACTTTCCTGGACTTCTGCGCCAAGATCAAGGGCGTGGCAAAGGCGCAGCGGCGCGGCCGCGTGGACGCGGCCATGGAGAAGTGCCGCGTGGGCGACGTGCGCAGGACCCTCATCGGCCGGCTCTCCAAGGGCTACCGGCAGCGGGTCGGCCTGGCCCAGGCCATCCTGCACGACCCCGAGGTCCTGATCCTCGACGAGCCCACCGCGGGGCTCGACCCCAAGCAGATCATCGAGACCCGCGACCTCATCAAGGGGCTGGGCGGCGAGCACACGATCATCCTGTCCACCCACATCCTGCCCGAGGTGTCCATGACCTGCGGACGCGTGGTGATCATCAACAAGGGCAAGGTGGTGGCGGAGGACACGCCCGAGAACCTCACCCACCGCCTCCGGGGGGCGGGCACCTTGCGCCTCGACGTGCGGGGAGAGGCGGCGGCGCTGGCCGAGGCGCTGCGGGCGGTGCCCGGGGTGACGGCGGTCCGTCCGCATGGCGAGGCCGGAGGGGTGAGCGTGATCGACGTGGAGGCGGCGGCGGGCGCGGACGTGCGCGCGGAGCTGGCGCGCGCGGTCGTCCAGAAGGGTTTCGACCTGCTTGGCCTCCAGCAGGTCGGCATGAGCCTGGAGGAGATCTTCCTGCACCTCACCACCACCGAGGCCCCGCCCGAGGCGGCCCCCGCCGCCGTGGAGGCGACGGCGTGACCGCCCTGCGCAACATCTCCGCCATCGTGGAGAAGGAGTGGCGCCACTACTTCGGCAGCCCCATCGCCTACGTCGCGCTCTTCGTGTGGGCGATGCTGTTCGGCGTCTTCTTCCACTTCGCCTTCACCTTCTTCCTCCGCCAGTCGATGATGATGTCCCAGCAGATGGAGTTCGGCGGCGGGCCCAAGCTCTCGATCAACGAGTGGATGATCCGCCCTGTTCTCCACAACATGGCGGTGGTGGCGCTGTTCGTGGCCCCCATGTTGACCATGCGCCTGTTCGCGGAGGAGAAGCGGCAGGGCACGATCGAGCTGCTGGCCACCTCCCCGATCACCGACCTGCAGATCGTCCTCGGGAAGTTCCTGGCCGCCGTCGGCCTCTACGCCCTGATGATCGTCACGGGCCTGGTGAACCTGCTGCCCGTCTGGTATTACGCCTCCTCCGCGCCCGAGTGGAAGCCCGTCCTCACAGGGGCCCTGGCCCTGCTGCTGGTGGGCTCCTGCTTCATCTCCCTGGGCCTGTTCGTCTCCACGCTCACCCGCAACCAGATCGTGGCCGGCATCCTGACCTTCTGCCTGCTGCTGGGAATCTGGACGCTGGGCTGGGCGGACGAGCCCACGGCGGGCCCGGTCATGAAGGTGGTCTCGTACCTCGGCGTCACCAACCACATGCAGGACATGGTGAAGGGGGTGCTGGACCTCAAGGACGTGGTGTTCTACCTGAGCTTCATCGCTTTCGGCCTCTTCCTGGCCCAGCAGTCCGTGGAGAGCCAGAGGTGGAGGGCGTAGTGAAGGGCGCGTCTCTGGGCGGGTTGCGTCCCGTGGACTTCCTGGCCCCCCTGGGCTTCCTCGTGATCGTCGGGGCCGAGGCCTGGGAGCGCGCCGGCCGCACGCTTCCCGGCAAGCCCGAGGCCTGGCTGATCGCCGGCGCGGCGCTGATCGTCGCGCATCTCCTGCTCCGCTTCGAGGACATCACGCGGCGCGTGGGTCGGCGGCAGATGAAGTACGGCGCCAACACCGCCGTGCTGGTCCTGGTCACGCTGGCCATCCTCGGGCTCGTGAACTATCTCGCCTTCCGGCACACCAGGCGGTGGGACCTGACCAAGGGACAGCGCTACAGCCTCTCCGATCAGACGAAGAAGATCCTGCAGGGCCTGAAGGAGGACGTGACCGTCTGGTACTTCCAGAGGTCCACGTCGCCGGACCTCGCGGCCGCGCAGGACCACCTGAAGACCTTCCAGGCCGCCTCGCCGCGGATCAAGGTCGAGTTCGTGGATCCCCTCCAGAACCCGGCCCGGGCCCAGGAGTACGACGCCCGCGGGCCGTGGCCGGTCCTGGTGGTCGAGCGCGGAAGCAAGCGCGAGAAGCTCAGCAACGACTCCGAGCAGGACCTGACCAACGCCCTCATCAAGGTCACGCGCGACACCACGAAGACCGTGTGCTTCGCCGAGGGGGAGGGCGAGAGGGACATCGACGACACCGGCGACCGCGGGCTCTCGGGGGTCAAGGCCGCCCTCGGCCGCAGCCAGTACGCGACGCAGAAGGTGCTGCTCGCGCGCGAGGGCAAGGTGCCCGCCACCTGCACCGTGCTCGTGGTGGCCGGGCCCGAGAGGGACCTGCTGCCGCAGGTGGTGGATGCGGTGCGGGCCTGGGTGCGGCAGGGCGGCAAGGCCCTGCTCATGGTCGAGCCCGAGATGAAGGTCCAGACGCCCAACCTGGTCGCGCTCCTCAAGGAGTGGAACCTGGAGCCCGGGCGCGACGTGGTGGTGGACGTCTCCGGGATGGGGCAGCTCTTCGGCACGGGCCCCATCACCCCCATCGTGGCCCAGTACCCGTACCACGAGATCACCAAGGACTTCCGCGTCATGACCGCCTTCCACACCGCGCGCAGCCTGGAGGCGGGGAAGGGCACGGTCGAGGGGGTTACCGCCCAGAACCTGCTGGAGACCTCCGCCGCGTCGTGGGGGGAGACCGACCTCTCGCTCAAGGAGCCCGTCGAGATGAACGAGGGCAAGGACCGCAAGGGCCCCGTGCCGCTGGGAGCGGTGGCCACGGTGCGCGCCACGCCCGCTCCCGCCGCGTCACCCGCCACGCCGGCTTCGCCCGCACCCGCGCCCGCGGGCGCCGCCTCGCCCTCGCCAACGCCCTCCCCCTCGCCGGGCGCGGAGGGCGAGACCCCGGAGAAGGAGGCCGAGGGCCGCGTGGCGGCCATAGGCGACGCCGACTTCGCCAGCAACCAGCTCCTGTCCTTCCAGGGCAACCAGGACTTCCTCCTCAACACCGTGGCCTGGCTGGCGCAGGACGCGGACCTCATCTCGATACGGCCCAAGGAGCCCGACGACCAGCGGATGTTCCTGACCCGGCAGCAGCAGCAGAACGTCTCCCTGCTGGCGCTCGTGGCGTTGCCCGGCCTCTTCGTGGTCCTCGGGATCGCGTCCTGGTGGCGCCGGCGCTGAAGAAGACGCCGTTCTGGAAGACGTACGCGGCGGTGGCCGTGTGCGCGGGCCTCGTCGCCTACGTCTACTTCGTCGAGTCGAAGCGCGCGGACAAGCCCGAGACGCCGAAGGAGAAGGTCTTCGCCCTCGACAAGTCCAAGGTGAAGGAGCTCGACCTGGCGACTGCGGGCGGCCCCGCCGTGCACCTCGCGAAGGAGGCGGAGTCGTGGCGCGTGACGGCGCCCCCGCCGGAGGTGGCGGCGGACAGCGGCGAGGCCGAGGCCCTCCTGTCGAGCCTGGAATCGCTGGAGGTGCAGGAGGTCGTGACCGAGAGCCCGGGCGCCCTCGGCGAGTACGGCCTCGATCCTCCCCGGAGCACGGTGAGCGTGCTCCTGCAGGGCGCGAGCGAGCCCCTGAAGCTGATGCTGGGGGAGAGGACCCCCGACGGCGCCGCCCTCTACGCCAAGGTCCCCTCGCGGGCGCGCGTCTTCACGGTGCCGGCCTTCGTGGAGTCGTCCTTCAGCAAGACGCCGTTCGACCTGCGGGACCGCGACGTCCTGCACGTCAAGCGCGACGCGGTGAAGACGGTCGAGGTCCAGGGGCCGGAAGGGTCCTACGCCCTGGCCCGGGACGACAAGGGCGATTGGGCCTTCACGCGCCCCCTGAAGACCCGGGCCGGACGCTGGTCCGTGGACGGCCTGCTGGGGACGATCGAGGGGATGCGCATGGAGTCGGTGGCCGCCGAGGACGCCCGGGACCTGAAGCCGTTCGGCCTGGACAAGCCGGCGCGGGTGGTGACGCTGGGCCTGGCCGACGGCGGGACCAGGACCCTGCAGATCGGCAGCAGCCCGGCCGAGAAGAAGTTCCACGCCCGCGAGGCGGGCCGCCGTCTGGTGGCCGTGGTGCCGGGGGCCGTCGTCGAGGACCTGGCCAAGGGCATGACGGAGCTGCGGGCCAAGCGCCTGCTGGAGCTCTCCACCTACGACGTCGACGGGTTCGTCCTGGAGGCCGAAGGCGGGCGGCGCGTCTACGCGCGCTCCTCGGTCCGGGACAAGGACGGCGTGGACGTCTACAAGTGGAAACGCGCGCAGCCCGACGGCAAGGACCTCGACACCAACAAGGTCCAGGACGCGCTCTTCCAGGTGGGAGCGGCCGAGGTGCAGGAATTCCTGGACGACCCCGAGGCCCCCGCCGCCTACGGGTGCGACAATCCCGCCCTCAAGGCCACGCTGCGGCTGGGTCCCGGCAAGCCGGAGACCTGGTTCGAGGTCTGCCGCAAGGACGCGGCGGTCTACGGGCGCCGCGCGGGGGACGATGCGCTGCTGAAGCTCGACCCCCAGAAGGCCGAGGAGCTGCTCAAGGCCTTCAAGGAGATCTGAGGCTTCAGGGGGCGGGCGCGGCCAGCGACCGCACGAAGCGCACGAGCTTCCACCGGTCCTGCGCCCCGATCTGGCGGGCGAAGGCGGGCATGGCCATCTCGCCTTCCTTCTTGCGGCCCGTGCCGATCTTCCAGAAGATCTCCCCGTCGGTGAGCCGCTGCTGGACCGCCGGATCGGTCAGGTCCCTGGCCTCGGCGCCCGCGGGACCGTCGCCCTTGCCCGCCTGGCCGTGGCACACGGTGCAGTGCCGCTGGTAGAGGGCCCTCCCCTTGCGCAGCGCCTCGGGGGTATCGGGGACGGGGTTCGTCCTCGCCTTGTCCGCCGCGGGGGCCGCCCACTCCTCGTCCTGGGCGGCGGCCTCTCCGCAGGTCAGGAGCGCCGCCGCGACCAGCGCCCGCGCGCGGGGCCCCGTCACGGATGCGGGGAGGAGTGCGGCGACGCCTTCGCACGCGGAGAGGCCTTCGGGCGCGGCGAGGCCCTGGGATGCGGTGACGCCTGGGGATGCGCCGGGGCCTTGGGCTGCGGCGCGGCCGCCTTGGCCCCGCCTTCCTCCCGGGCCGACTGGATCACGACGGGCGTGCGCGGCACGTCCGCGTGCGGCGCCCGCGCCGCGGTGGGCACGGCCGCGATCTTGTCCACCACGTCCATGCCCTCCACCACCTCGCCGAACACCGCGTACCCGGCGTTCCGCATCCCGTAGTCCAGGGCCGTGTTGTCCTTGAGGTTGATGAAGAACTGGGAGGTGGCGCTGTCGGGGTCGTTGGTGCGCGCCATGGCGATCGTGCCCCGCCGGTTGCGCAGGCCGTTCTTGGCCTCGTTGCGTATGGGGGGCTTCGTGGGCTTCTGCTTCATGCCGGCGTCGAACCCGCCGCCCTGGATCATGAAGCCCGGGATCACGCGGTGGAACACGGTCCCGTCGTAGTGGCCCGAGCGGACGTACTGCAGGAAGTTGTCCACCGACACCGGGGCCTTGTCCCGGTCCAGGGCGATCTTGATCGTGCCCAGGCTGGTCCCCAGGACGACCACGGGACGCGCGGTCGCGGCCCGGGGCGTGGGGCTCGGGGCGGGTACGGCGGGGGACTGGGCGAGCAGTACGATCAGCGGGGCCGCGATCATGTCACCTCCAGCAGGGTGGAGCGTCGGTTGATTCGTCCCGGCGGCGGGCCGTAGAATGCCGGGACTGCATGGTCCTCTTCAATTATTCCACCAAAGAGCTGACGGCCAAGGTCGTCTATTACGGGCCCGGCCTCTGCGGCAAGACCACCAACCTCCAGTGGATCCACGAGAAGCTGCCCATCAAGAACAAGGGCAAGATGTTGTCGCTGGCCACGGAGACGGACCGCACGCTCTTCTTCGACTTCCTCCCCATCGAGCTCGGGAGCATCCGCGGGATGAAGACCCGGATCCAGCTCTACACGGTGCCCGGCCAGGTCTTCTACAACGCCACCCGCCGCATGGTGCTGAAGGGCGCGGACTGCGTGGTCTTCGTCTGCGACAGCCAGGAGGCCATGCTGGACGCCAACCTGGAGAGCATGGAGAACCTGCGCCAGAACCTGGAGGCCAACGAGATCGACTCCAACGAGATCCCCATGGTCCTCCAATACAACAAGCGCGACCTGCCGAACGCGCTGCCCGTGGAGATCCTCAACGAGAAGCTGAACCCGCGCGGCCTTCCCTTCTACGAGGCGGTGGCGGTGAAGGGGCAGGGCGTGGAGGAGACGCTCAAGGGGGTGACGGCCACCGTCTTCCGCTCCCTGGCCTCGAAGTACGGCGGGGCCTCGGGGGGCCTCGCCGCCCCGGAGCCCCCCGCGCCCAGGCCCGCGGCGCCCGCGGCCGCGGCTCCACCGGCTCCCAGGCCGGTCGCTGCGGTCCCCGCCCCCCCGAGGAGCGCACTCTCGCCCGTCGCCGCCGCCGTCGCCACCCCCCCGGCCATGGCCGGCGGCGGCGCCGAGGAGCTGCTGGACTCGCTCGACGTCGTGCCGCCGCCCCCCGCGGAGACGCTGCAGGAGCTCGGCCTGGAAGAGCCCCATGCCGCGCCGGGCGCCGAGGCCGAGGAGTTCGAGCTGGAGGAGCTGCCGGGCCGCGGGGCCATGGAGCCGGAGCTGAGCCTGGAGGCGATCGACGACGAGGAGATCGTGGAGGAGGACGAGATCGCCCCCGCGCCGTCCTACTCGGCGGTGGACGAGGAGCCGGCCCGCGGCCCCGCCCGAGGGCGCGGGACGGTGTCCACCGCGCCGGTCTCGCTCGAGCTGTCCGCCGCGTCGGGATCCACGGACGTCGCGATCCCGGTGGACGTCAGCGTGGCCGACGGCGCCGCCCGCTTCCAGCTCCACATCCTCCTGACCCTGAACCTGAACCTGCGGCGGTAGCGCGCGCGGCCTACTCGGCGGCCGGGGCCGACATCAGCGCCGTGCGCTGCACGTCCTCGTAGCGGACCTTCGCCACGTCGAACTCCTGGATGGCCGCCAGCAGCCGGGCGAAGGTCTGATCAAAGCCGGGCAGGGCCTTGCGGGCGCGGGTCAGCGGCGTGGTGCGGGCCAGGACGTAGTTCTTCACGAACGGATGGCGTATCCCGCGCTTCTTGATCTGGGCCACCACCTCGCCCAGCGCGGCGTCGGCCTCCCGCACGCGCTCCGCGCGGGCCTCGCGCTGGGGCAGGGTCCGGGCGAAGGTCCCGCTCAAGAACGCGTCCACCCGCCTCAGGATGGGCGCGAAGGCCCCGCCCGCGAACCGCCGGTTCGTCTCGTAGAGGAGGCCCAGCGTGATGAGGTGCGCGGCCTCGAACTGGAACGCGTAGTCCTCCTCCCCGCGGCGGGGCTCGCTCTCCGCCAGGCCGCGGTACATCCGGATCACCTCCAGCGACTTCTCCTTGAGGTTGTGCGCCTTCTCGGTGTTCAAGGCCAGGATCTGGAAGGCCACGTCGGCCTCGGGTATCAGGATGGCGGGCACCGTCTCCGCCTTGAGCTTGGCCAGCACGCTCAACCTGTGATGCCCGTTGGGCGTCCAGTACACGCCGGGCTGCGGAGAGACCACCACGATGGGGTCCACGAAGCGGTCGAGCTTCTTCACCGCCCCCAGGAGGCGCTTGGCGTGCGCGGGAGAGAGGTCGCGCTGGTAGGGCGTGGGGGACACCCGCTCCCGCGGCAGCAGGGCGAAGATCTGCCAGTGGCCGCCGACGGGCTCGCGGTAGACGGCCAGGGCCCGGCCGCCGTCCGCCTCCACCCGCGCTGCCAGGTCGGCCGCCGCCTTCGGGGCCCGCTCCGCGGTGGACGTCATGTTCACGAAGCTTAACAGCCCTGCCGCGGGCGCGAATGTAGAATCGGCCGTGGTGGGCCGAACCGCGCCGCGGCTGCTCGCGCTCGTCCTCCTCCTCTCCCCCGCGCTGGCCGCGGAGCCGCCGCTCCTCCCGCTGCCCCTGGACCGGGGAGCCACCGGCCTGGGCCTGGCCCTGCGCCGGCTCGGCGTCGCCGGCCGCGTCCTCTACGTGACCGCCCACCCCGACGACGAGCACAACGGCGTGCTCGTGGCCCTCTCGCGCGGCCGCGGGCTGCGCACCGGGCTGCTCACCCTGACCCGCGGCGAGGGCGGCCAGAACGAGATCGGCGCCGAGCTGTTCGAGGCGCTGGGAGTGCTGCGGACCGAGGAGCTGGCCGCCATCCACGCCTACGACGGCGCGGACCAGTTCTTCGCCCGCGCCTACGAGTTCGGCTTCTCCTTCAGCGTGGACGAGACGTTCGCGAAGTGGGGCCACGACGAGACGCTCCGGGACGTGGTCAAGGTGATCCGGTCGTTCCGGCCGGACGTCGTGCTGACCCTGCCCCTCGAGGCCAGGGGCGGGGGGCAGCACCACCAGGCGGCGGCGCGGCTGGCCCGCGAGGCCTTCCGCGCGGCGGCAGACCCCGCCCGCTTCCCAGAGCACGCGGCGGCCGGGCTGCCGCCGTGGCAGCCGGGCAAGCTGTACCAGGGCGGCGTGGGGGGAGGTCCCGGGGTGACGCCGGGCCCGCCCCCCGTCATCGTGAAGGCGGGGACCTACGACCCGCTCCTGGGCCTGACCTGGCAGGAGCTCGGCAGCCTCGCCCGCGCCGCGCACCGGTCCCAGGGCGCCGCGCAGCTCAAAGCCAGCCCAGGCGCCGGTGAAGCCGCGTACGTCCTGGTCGAGACGGACGTGCCGTCCGCGGAGGCGGAGACGGACGTTCTCGACGGGATCGACCCCTCGCTGCCCGGGCTATCGCGCTTCGCGCGCGCCGAGGTCCCGTGGCTGCGGACGGGGCTGGCCGCGCTCCAGGTGCAAGCGGGGACGATACAGGCCAATTTCGATCCTCGCGCCCCCCAGGCCAGCGCCCGGGCGCTGGCGGCGTTCATCGGAGCGCTGCGCGCGCTGCGCGCGGAGATCGCGGGGAGCGCGCTGCCGCCGGTCGCCCGCGCGGAGCTGGCCTTCCGGCTGGCGGACGAGGAGAGCGACGCCTCGGCGGCGCTGGCCCTGGCCCACGGCCTGGCCTTCGAGGCGGTGGCGGACGACGGAGACGTCGTGCCCGGCCAGTCCTTCGGCGTCAAGGCCACCGTCTGGAACCAGGGCGCGGCCGCCCTTCGCATCGACGGCGTGGACCTGCGCGTCCCCGACGGCTGGACGGTCACGACGGCGCCCGCGCCGGCCGCGCCGGACCAGCAGGGGGAAGGGATCGCGACGTCCTTCGAGGTTCGACCCGCGGCCGGGGCGCGGTACTCGCAGCCCTATTGGGGGCGCAACCCGCGCGTCGATCGCGTGGACCTGGCGCTCCCCGAGCACGACACCCTGCCCTGGAGCCCGCCGGAGGTCGTGGCCCGCCTGCGCTACACCTCCCACGGCGTCGCCGCGACCCTGGACGCGCCCGCGGTCTGGCGGTACGAGGGCCGGAGCGGGGGCGAGAGGCGGAAGACGGTGACCGTGGTGCCGCCGCTATCGGTACGCGTCACCCCGGCGGTGACCGTGGTCCCGGTCGCCGCGGCGGGGACGCGGCGGGAGCTGAAGGTCGCGGTGCGGAGCAACCTCAAGGCCGCGGGCTCCGTGGCGGTCCGCCTCGAGGCCCCGGCCGGGTGGACGGTCAGTCCCCCCGCCGTGGCGCTGGAGCTCCACCACGAGGGCGAGGAGGTGGCGGCGCTCTTCGTGGTCGCCCCGCCCGCGCGCGTGGGCGGCGGCCTGCACGAGGTACGGGCGGTGGCCGAGGTCGCGGGCCGCGAGTTCCGCGACGGGTACCAGACGATCGCCTACGACCACGTCCAGGAGCGGCACCTCTTCCGTCCCGCGTCGGCGCGTGTCCTGGCCCTCGACGTGCGCACGGCCCCCGGCGTCTCCGTGGGCTACGTGATGGGCGCGGGCGACGAGGTGGCCGAGGCCATACGGCAGGTCGGCGTCCCCCTGACCTTCCTCTCCCCCGACGACCTGGCCTTCGGCGACCTCGGCCGCTACACCACGATCGTCACCGGCATCCGCGCGTACCAGACCCGGCCCGACCTTCGCTCGTACCACCGGCGGGTCATGGAGTACGTCGAGGACGGCGGGAACCTGGTGGTCCAGTACAACAAGCTCGACTTCAACCAGCTCTTCGAGCCGCCGCGGGCCGGGGGCATGAGCGGCCAGTCCCCCGCGCGCGGCGACAGCCCCTTCGCGCCGTACCCGGCCGCGGTCACGACCGCGCGCGTCGCCGACGAGGCCGCGCCCGTGCGGGTCCTCGTCCCGGGCAGCGCGCTCCTGACCACGCCGAACCGCATCGGCGAAGCGGAGTGGTCGGGCTGGGTCCAGGAGCGCGGGCTGTACTTCCTGGAGCCGCGCGACCCCCGATACGCGGAGCTGCTGGCGATGGCCGACCCCTTTCCCGAGAACCCCGGCGACAAGAGGGGAGGCCTCGTGGAGGCGCGTGTCGGCAGGGGCACGTGGACCTACGTGGGGCTGGGCCTCTTTCGCCAGCTGCCCGCGGGCGTGCCGGGGGCGTACCGGCTCCTCGCCAACCTCGTGTCCCGGCCCCGCGCCACCGCGGCGCCAACGCGGTAGGGCGCCGGCGTCAAGAGATGTCTCGACGGGGCGACCACGGGCCCGTTGTCGGCGGATTTCTTGACAGGCGCCGGGGCGCGACCTAGTTACAGGAGAGAGAGGTCGTCGTGATTGCCTGCTCAGCGAGGCGCGCCTTGGCCGACGTCACGTTCCTGGTGAACCAGATCCGAGGCCGCGATGCTCGTCGCGGGAACGAGTACGAGGAGGCGATCCGCCAGGCGGCGGGGGCCCTCGAGACCGGCGAGCATCTCGGAGTGCCGCATCTACCTCGATGCCTGCCCGGCTTCCAGTCGGATCCCTTCTTCAGCGTCCGCATCGGTCAGAGCGGCTGGGGCCCGATGTGACCGGGATCACCGCCTCCTCGCCTTCTGCCGCCGGCTTCTTGACATTGCCCAGCGCGGCTCATAACTAAGAGGAGAGGGAATCTCCGTCCCAGGTGACTCTTTGGCAATAGTCTCGTTTCTCGTCAACCAGATCCGCGACCGGGACGCCCTGCGGGGCGCCCAGCTGGAGGACGAGATCCGGGAGGCGGCGGGGGCCGTCGAGCCCGGAGAGCACCTCCAGTGCCGCATCTACCTGGACTCGGTCTCCGGTATCGAATCCGATCCCTTCTTCAGCGTGCGCATCGGCCAGCTCGCCTGGTCGCGCCGGCTTCCGCCCCTGTCCATGGACACGCCGCCCATGGCGGTGGGCCTGCTGCTGACGCGCGTCCTGCGGCGCTTCCGGCGGGACGCGGGGGCCTAGCGCCGGTCCGAGCGGCGCCGCGTCCCCTCGCGCCGCTCCGGGTAGACGAGCAGGCTGGCCCGGGTGAGGGCGCCGTCGCCGAAGCGGCGCGCCACCGCGTCGCGCACGCGGTCGGCTGCCCCCCTCTCCGTTTCCTTCGTCAGGTCCAGCCGCAGCTGCCGGCCCGCCCCGAAGCTCGAGGCGTAGACGCCGAGCAGGCGCACCTTGCGCGCCGCGGGTAGCCCCTGCAGGAGCGCCCACGCGGTCTCGAAGAGCGCGTCGCTCGCATCCGTGGGGGCGGCCAGCGTGGTGGCGCGGGTCACCGTCCGGAACGTCTCGTCGCGGTGCTTCAAGGTCACGGTCGAGGCCTGGAGGCGCTGCTCGCGCAGCCGCCGCGCCACGCCGTCGCACAGGCGCAGCAGCGTGCGCCGGTGCTGCGCGCGGTCCGCGGTGTCGCGGTCGTAGGTGTGCTCCTGTCCCACGCTCTTGGCCTCGCCGGGGTGGCTCTCCACCTCGCGCTCGTCCATGCCCCGCGCGAGGCGCAGCAGGTCCTGGCCGTGCGTCCCGAAGCGCCTCTCCAGGACCGCCTCGCCCTGGGCGGCGAGCTGGCCGATGGTGTGCACGCCCGCCTTCATCAGCCGCTCCTCCATCTTCGGCCCGATCCCCCAGAGGCGCCGCACGGGCAGCGGCGCCAGGAACGCAGCCTCCGTCCCCGGCGG
>Ga0214472_10005662_pt1 | contig 13150 bp, 11 predicted proteins | sample RVTome_6_FD_207662 | JGI IMG/M metagenome (GOLD analysis project Ga0214472, IMG submission 207662) | Soil microbial communities from uranium-contaminated site in the Upper Colorado River Basin, Wyoming, United States - RVT140D175 | ecosystem: Environmental > Terrestrial > Soil > Contaminated >... | reverse complement strand
CAGCATTCGCGCGGCCGCGCGTGCCCAGGAGTATCTGGAGCGCGAGGTTCTGGATGTCGACAAAAACTTCGAATGGCAGGCTTTACTCGATGCTGCGGCGACGCTGTCCCTGTTCGCTTCACGACGACTTCTGGATCTGCGTATTCCTTCAGGCAAACCCGGGCGCGAGGGCAGCCAGGCGCTGAAACAATATCTCGAACGCCCGGCGGAAGACACCCTCCTGCTGATCACCAGCGGCAAGCTCGATGGCGCGAGCAAAAACACTGCCTGGTTCAAGGCCATCGACAAAGCAGGCGCGGTCATCCAGTGCTGGCCGGTCGGGTCTGACCGTTTGCCCGCCTGGGTAAAACAGCGTTTCCTTGCCAGCCAGATGCAACCCGAGCGTGAAGTGGTGGACTATGTCTGCCAGCACGTCGAAGGCAATCTGCTCGCCGCTGCCCAGGAAATCGACAAGCTCTATCTGATCCTCGGCCCGGGCAAGGTCAGCCTGGATAATGTACGCGAGGCGATTACCGAGAACTCGCGCTTTACTGTTTTTGAACTGGTGGACACCGCCCTGCAGGGCGATCGTGCGCGCGTCATGCGTATCCTGCACGGCCTCGCTGGCGAAGGGGTGGAGCCGATCATCGCCAACTGGGCGCTGGCGAAAGATATCCGTCTGCTGGCGCAGGTGGCGGCAGACCCCGGCTCGCTGGAATACACCCTGAAACGCTCGGGTGTCTGGGCGAGCCGTATGCAGCTGTTCAAGGCCTGTTTGCAGCGCCATAACGGGGTAGCGCTACAGCGCATGCTGAAACGCTGTGCGCTCATCGATCAGGCAATCAAGGGGGCAGGCGAGGCCAATGTCTGGGATGAGCTACGTGGCCTGGGCTTTCTTCTGGCGGGTAGTTCGCGGCGTCCCTGAGGCTGTTTCAGAGGTTTTACAGAACTGTCGCTATGCTTTACAGACTCATATCTATATGATTTATAAAATAATATTTCTATACTCGGGCGATAGTTTTGCTATGCGCAAGCTAACTGATTGATTTTATGTAGCTTGAAGATGTGCCTGTGATCGAATTTTCTATTTTTGGATCACCTGAGAGCCAGTTTTGCATTTCTGCGTGTCGACGTTTGTTACACATTGACGCGTATTGCTATTTCAGAGTGCTTACCAGGCTGAAATCATTTCATGTTTAATCATTAAGTTAATGTAATCGTTAGTGATTTTTTGATTCCGAAAACATTGGCCTGAAATTTGCTGCATACATAGTATTAGAATGATGTTTGCCTAAATGTAATTAAAGTTTATTTGGAGTCCAAAATGGATATCAAAAAGTTATTAAAGTCAGTTCTGCTGGTGACCCCGCTCATGGCCAGCGCGGCTTATGCGCTTCCTGTGTTGCAGATTGGTCCTGACCCTCTGGATAGCGGTGCAACTTACGATGCTACTACCGAGACCTGGATGTTTACCGGCGGCTCGAGTTTTTCTTTCAATGTCTACACCACGGGTGAGACCGGTTTGACCGCTTACATCGTGCTGGCCGCTGTGCCGATGACGACCACTGACGATTTCGATGTTACTGTTTCTGATGACAACGGCGCTCTGGCCATGACCAGTTCGGGTTATGGCACGCCTCCGTTCGAAGATCCAAACAGCCTGGCGCCTCATGATATCTATGCCACCTGGTCGGAAATTTACCAGATTACTTTTGACGGTGCTCAGACCACGATCGGCAACACACAGCCGGGTGATACAGGTACCGGTTTGGGTTACTGGGAAACCGTGACCGTCGATATTTCATCGCTGACTGTTTCAGGCATCCATATCGATATGTTCACCGCAGATTACAGTGCTGACAAGGACAAGGACATCGTCACTGCGTTTGCACCTTTCAGTCATGATGGTCAGTATGTGGTTCCAGTTCCGGCCGCTGTCTGGCTGTTCGCCTCGGGCCTTCTGGGTCTGGTTGGAGTAGCGCGTCGCCGCAGCTAAATCTGCCAGCAATCGAGCTAAGAAGCGGCCCTCAGGGCCGTTTTTTTTGTCTCTGAAATTCTATGCAGCCAGATTTTCATCGAAACTGGCGCGGATTCGATATAATCTTGTATCCTGTACCGACTTCTCCATGTGAAGACCGCGATGACCGCCAAAGCCGAAGTTCTAGAAATTAGCGTACAAGACTATATGCAGCAGCTGGGTGGCCATGCCCTGGCGGCCGCGCGGGTCATTAGCCGCGCTGACACCGGGGTGAAAAATCGCGCCCTGCTGGCGATTGCGGATTTGCTGATGGCTGAGTCGGCACAGCTGAAACAGGCGAATAAGCTGGATCTGGAAGCGGGCCGTAACAAGGGACTGGAGACCGCGCTGCTCGACCGGCTTGAACTGACGGATGCGCGTATCGCGGCCATGGCCGAGGGCCTGCGCCAGATCGCGGCGCTGGAAGACCCGGTCGGTGTAATCAGCGACATGGCCTACCGGCCTTCGGGCATCCAGGTGGGTAAAATGCGCGTGCCGCTGGGAGTGATCGGCATCATTTATGAATCGCGTCCCAATGTCACCGCCGATGCGGCCGGTCTGTGTTTGAAGGCCGGCAATGCGGTGATCCTGCGCGGCGGCTCCGAGGCCAGCCATTCCAATCAGGCGATCGCCGCCTGTATCCAGCGCGGACTGAGTGCGGTCGGTCTGCCCGCCAATATCGTTCAGGTGGTGGAAACCACCGATCGTGCTGCAGTAGGTGAAATGCTGCGCATGAAGCACGCCATCGATGTGATTATTCCGCGCGGTGGCAAGAGCCTGATCGAGCGCATTTCCAGTGAATCGCTGGTGCCGGTGATCAAGCATCTCGATGGTATCTGCCATGTTTATATCGATGACGATGCTGATCTGGAGAAAGCGATTCGTGTTGCTTTCAATGCCAAGACCCAGCGTTATGGCACCTGCAATACTATGGAAACCTTGCTGGTCGCCGAGTCTGTCGCCGCCCGGGTGTTGCCCGCTTTAGCTCAGCAGTATCAGGACGTGGGTGTGGAACTGCGCGGTTGTGAACGCAGTCGTGACCTCGTCGACAGTATCAAGCCTGCCAGTGCAGAAGACTGGGACACCGAATATCTCGCGCCGATTCTGTCGATTCGGGTGGTCGATGGTCTCGATGCTGCGATCGAGCATATCGCGGTGCACAGTTCACAGCACACCGATGCCATCATCACGGAAAACTACACACACGCGCGGCGTTTTTTGCGCGAAGTCGATTCCAGCTCGGTGATGGTGAATGCCTCGACGCGTTTCGCCGACGGCTTCGAATACGGCCTCGGCGCGGAAATCGGTATCAGCACCGACAAGCTGCACGCGCGCGGCCCGGTCGGACTCGAAGGCCTGACTTCGCAGAAATATATTGTGCTGGGCGACGGACAGATAAGGCAGTGAAGCAATTAATAATTAATAATGAATAATGAAAAGCTTTTTATGTCACGTTTATTTATCCCTTCACTTAAGGCTTTTCGTGTTTTGAATTATCCATTATTCATTATTAATTATTCATTGCCTTTATGATTGGTATTTTCGGCGGCACTTTCGACCCGGTGCATTTCGGTCATCTACGTCCGGCGCTGGAAGTGATGCAGGCGCTGGCGCTGGAGCAGGTGCGCTTTATTCCCAACCAGATTCCACCACATCGTGAAACCCCCTGGCTGGATGCCGCGACGCGGAAAACGTTGTTGCAGCTCGCACTCGCCGAAACTCCCGGCTTTGTCCTCGATGAACGCGAGTTACAACGTACCGGGCCGTCTTATATGATCGACACCCTCGAATCGCTGCGCGCAGATTTTCCTGACACCACGTTCTGCCTGATCATCGGTATGGATGCCTTTGCCGAGCTGCCGAGCTGGCACCGCTGGCAGGCGTTATTGCAGTACTGCCACCTGGTGGTGACCACCCGGCCGGGCTTCGCCTGGCCGCAAACCCCCGCGCTGGCAGCGCTGGCAGGCTGTCGGGCCGAGCACGCAGCCGAGCTGGACACGGCCGTCGCAGGCAAAATACTGTTACAATGTGTGACTTCGCTGGAGATTTCATCCAGCGCCATACGCCAGCAGATTCAGCAGGGGCAGAGCATTCGTTTTCTGCTGCCTGAAGCCGTCAATCAATACCTGGTAGAAAACCATTACGGAGCTAAACCGACCCCATGACCGTTGAACAAATCAGAGCCCTGGTGCGACAATCACTGGAAGACCTGAAAGCCCAGGATATCGTCGAACTCGACGTCACCGACAAAACCAGCGTTACCGATTATCTGTTCATTGCCACCGGCACCTCGAGCCGGCATGTTAAATCCATCGCCAGTAATGTTTTCCAGGATGCCAAGAATGCCGGCCTGCAACCGCTGGGCATGGAAGGCGAAGCCGATGCTGACTGGGTGCTGGTCGACCTCGGCGATGTCATTGTGCATGTGTTGCAACCGCACAGCCGCGAGTTCTATGATCTGGAAAGCCTGTGGCGTCTCGATGTTTTGCAGCGCGAGCGCCAGGATGCGTCCTGATCGGGTCTGAGTCCCACGGCTGGTGCACATCCATCTAATCGCTATCGGCCACAAGATGCCGACCTGGGTCGACGAAGCCTGCGCCGACTTCATTCGCCGTCTGCCCGCGGAAATCAAAATCCAGTCGAAGTTACTGCCGCTGATCAAGCGTGGTAAGAACGCCGATATCGAACGCATCAGGCGGGAAGAAAGCAGCAAATTACAGCAAGCGATCCCTCCCGGCTGCATCAGCGTACTGCTCGATGTCAAAGGCAGGCGCGTGAGCAGCGAAAAATTTTCCGAACAGCTGAAACACTGGCTGCAAAGCGGCCAGGACATTGCCATCATCGTCGGCGGGCCCGATGGCGTCAGCGACGATTTCCGGCAGCAGGCCAGTGTGCTGCTGTCACTGTCTGATCTGACTTTTCCGCACACCCTGATCCGCGTCATGCTCTGCGAACAACTGTATCGCGCTTCGAGCATCCTCGCGAACCATCCCTACCACCGTGGCTGAGATGAAGCTGCCCGAGATCATTCTCGCATCGGCTTCGCCGCGGCGTGCAGAACTGCTGCTGCAGATCGGCGTGTCATTCCAGCTGTTGCCAGCCCATATAGATGAAAGTGTCAAAGCGAATGAAACCGGGATAGCTCATGTCGTCCGTCTGGCGCGAGAAAAAGCGCGCGCAGCGGCCCGGCTTGCGCAGCAGCAGGGCCTTCTGCTACCGGTGCTGGGCGCGGATACCATCGTCGAGCTCGACGCAGAAATTCTGGGTAAACCGGCCGATCGCGCGCAGGCAGGGGCGATGCTGCAAAAATTATCCGCCAGGACGCATCGTGTCCACACCGCCCTCTGCCTGATCTGCGCAGGTGCTGAGACTGCGGTGCTGAGCAGCAGCGAGGTGGAGTTCGCCGAACTCAGTCCTGCCGAGATCGAGCGCTATGTCGCCAGCGAAGAACCTCTGGACAAGGCCGGTGGCTATGCGATCCAGGGTGCTGCGGCCGCATTTATAAAAAATCTGCGCGGCAGCTATTCGGGGGTCATGGGCCTGCCTTTGTACGAAGTCGCAGAATTGTTAAAAACCTGTGAAACGCTTCGCTCTTCATGACGCGATTCAGGCTAAGATTTGCTGACACAAGAATTTATGACTGGCTGGTAGTTTATGAGCATAAGTAAGGAAGTCCTTATCAATGTGACACCGCAGGAAACCCGGGTTGCGATACTTGAAAACGGCATGCTGCACGAACTTTATATCGAGCGCAGTCGCAACCGTGGACTGGTCGGTAATGTCTACAAGGGCCGGGTGGCGCGTGTGCTGCCGGGCATGGAAGCGGCGTTTGTTGATATCGGGCTCGAGCGCGCGGCGTTCCTGCATGTTTCTGATATGGCGATGAGCGCGAAACTGCAGGCCGAGAGCAATGGTCACCTGCATATCACCCGTGTTCTGCACGAAGGTCAGGAGCTGCTGGTGCAGGTGGTGAAGGACCCGCTGGGCACCAAGGGCGCGCGTCTGACATCGAATATCACCATGCCTTCGCGTTACCTGGTGTTCATGCCGAATTCGGACAACATCGGCGTCTCATCGCGCATCGACAGCGATGAAGAGCGTGAACGTCTGCGTACCATGCTGACCAATCATGAAGACCGTAATGCCGGTGCGGGCTATATTCTGCGCACTGCAGCTGAAGTCGCCACTGAAGAATCGATTTCACGTGATATTAAATATCTGAATCGTCTGTGGCAGAAAATTCATGACTCGACCGAAGCCAGAGCAGGCGATGTCGTCCACCGGGACCTGCCCTTATACCTGCGCGTATTGCGCGACATGGTCGACGAAGACCTGGAAAAAATTCGCGTCGACTCGCGGGAAACCTTCCAGAGCATGCAGGAGTTCGCCAGCGAGTATGTGCCCGAGGTGGCTGAACTGATCGAACACTATCCAGGTGAGCGCCCGATCTTTGATCTGCACAATGTCGAGGATGAAATCCAGAGAGGCCTGGAGAAAAAAGTACATCTCAAATCGGGTGGTTATCTGATTATCGATCAGACCGAGGCGATGACCACGATCGATGTCAATACCGGTGCTTTTGTTGGCAATCGTAATCTCGAGGAGACGATATTCAAAACCAATCTTGAAGCCGCGCAGGCGATCGGCAGACAGCTGCGTTTGCGCAATCTCGGTGGCATTATCATTCTCGATTTCATCGATATGATGGAGGATGAACACAAGCGACAGGTGATGCGTGCCCTGGAAAAAGCCCTGGAAAAGGACCATGCACGCACCCATGTTTGCGATGTCTCACCGCTGGGTCTGATTGAGATGACGCGCAAGCGCACACGCGAAAGTCTGGAACATGTTTTGTGTGGTGTTTGTCCAACCTGCGAAGGTCGGGGTACGATCAAAACCGCGGAAACGATTTGCTATGAAATTTTCCGGGAGATACTGCGTGAAGCCAGGCAGTTCGATGCCAGGGAGTTGCTGGTGCTGGCTTCGCAGGACGTGGTTGATATGCTGCTGGATGAAGAATCCGGCAGCCTGGCCGAGCTCGAAGGTTTTATCGGGATCCCAATCAGGTTTCAGGTGGAAGCCATGTTCACCCAGGAACAGTACGACGTCGTTATCATGTAATCAGACTGGATAATATCCACACAGGTATCAAATAGTTTTTCATGGGCTGGCTCGCCAAAATTCGCGTTTTCCTGATCGTCACCGCGGCGTTCATTCTTATTACACTTGCGGTGGCGTTCAGTGTCTTGCGTGCTGTATTGCCTCATGCCACGGGTTATCTTGCCGAGATTAATCAGGAGCTCGAGCAACAACTCGGCCTGCCGGTGATGATCGATTCTATGGACGCTGGCATGCACTGGTTGCAGCCACAGCTCAAACTGCTCGATGTTCGTATTTACAATGCTGATGGCAAAAGCGTTCTGGTTGCATTCGACGAAGTGATCTTTACGCTTTCCTATATCGATTCACTTCGTCATATGACACCGGTGATTGGTGATATTGGACTCAGCGGTGCTGATCTGAATGTTGATCGCGACAAACACGGTCGCTGGCATTTGCAGGGTATCCCGATCGCCATGGGTGATAGTGAGCAAATTTCAGATGAGCTCGTCGACCAGATCAATAATACTAATTTTTCTTTACTGGATAGTGCGCTGCATCTGCGTGATGCCACACATGCGCTCAATAATATGGATTTTGCCAACGTTAATATACAGGTTGAAAATCTACTCGGTACGCACGCAGTGCAGGCCAGCGTCGATCTGCCAGAAGTGTATGGTAAAAGCGTACAATTTGTCGCAGAAATTATCGGTGATCTATCAAAACTGGAAACAGCGAATGCCGAACTGTATTTAAATACGCAATTACTGGAACTCAAGCCGGTTTTCGACGAGTTAGGCAAAAAAGATACGATCAGCGCGAAGGGCATTGCTAATGCAGAGTTCTGGCTGACAGTAGAAAGCGGGCAAATAAAACAAATTAAGACGCGCGCAGAGTTAGGTCAGTTCAGTATACAGAGCGCGGACCGTAAGCAAGGCTGGAGCGCGGACTCGGTGACAGCAAATGCTTTCTGGCAAAGTTACTCGGATGCATGGCGGCTCGATATTAATCAGATCAATATCAATAGAAATGGCGCAACCTGGGCGCAACCGGGAGAGTTTTTATTAAGAGATGATGCGGCTGCTGGTTATCAGATATCAGCATCCTATTTCAGACTGGATGACCTGGCAGGCCTGGTTCCGATCCTGCTCGGCAAGCACTATCCTGAGGCAGTTAAAAAAGCGAGTGCACTGAGCCTTCAGGGTGATGTTTATAATTTAAACCTGATATTACCTCCGGAAGATAAAACCAATGGCTCAGTCACAGGCCCTGTATTACGCGCAGTGTTTCATGATCTGGGTCTGAAAGACGCTGAGCAAAAACTTTCACTGACGGGTGTCGATGGCCAGCTCGAATACCAGGATGATCAGATGCGACTGGTGCTGGCGAGCAAAAATTTGACAGCGAAAATGGAATCCCTGTTTCGCCGGCCGCTGGAACTGCAGTCTCTGGATGCGGTGTTCGTAGCTAACTGGGACAAGCACAACTGGACGATCAGCGCTGATTCCATCTGGTTGCAGAATGCGGATATTACAACGCGTTCGCGTTTTACTGCAGTCTGGCCCGAAGACGGAAATCTCTACCTGGATATGCAGACTGATTTTCGTGATGCGCTCGGCGCTTCAGCGGCGAAATATTATCCCACGGGCATTATGTCCACCGGCCTGGTCTCGTGGCTGGATAGCGCGCTCTCCGGCGGTCGGGTCGATTCCGGCAGTTTTGTTTTCAAAGGCCAGGTGGCTGACTTCCCGTTTCAGGATAATCAGGGCGTCATGGAGGTCCAGTTTGACGCTCGCGAGGTAGCCCTGAAGTTTTTGCCTGACTGGCCTGCACTCACAGGCATGGCGGCAGGTGTGCGTTTTCATAACGGCTCCTTGCAGATCGAAAACGCCAGTGCCCAGGTTTATCGCGGAAACATTCGCGATGCCAGTCTTAATATTGATGATCTGCAAAACATTCGTCTTGATATCGCAGGCAAGGTCTCAGCGCCTGCAGATGATGTCCAGACATATATCTGGAACAGCGGGCTGAATTCTGTGCTGGGCGATGCCATGCGACAGCTAGAGCTGGTCGGCGATGTCAATATTGACCTTGGTCTGGTTGTTCCGCTCGATCAGAAAGATGCCGCAGTACAGGTTTCTGGCACAGTGAAGTTTGATAATAATGTCCTCGACCTGCTGGCGGTGGACTATCAGCTCACCGATCTCAGTGGTGAGCTTGCGTTTACTAGCCAGTCGATTACGACCGAGGCGCTGAGTGCCAGCTTCGAGGGTGCACCGGTCAGCATTACTGCGGCCACTGTGGATTCCCCGTATAAAGAATCGGTGTTTCAGCTCAAGGGCCGTTTGCCGATCGATGGTCTGCTAAAACGTTTTGAGTGGTTGCCAGATGACTGGTTAAACGGCCAGTCAGACTGGGATATCAGCGTGCACGTGCCACTGCAATCAGACCAGAGACTATGGCTTGCGCTCTCGTCTTCTTTGCAGGGCACAACCATTTCGATTTCAGATCATTTGTTCAAGGCCGTTGCTGACACATTGCCGATACAGCTCAACATCAGGTTGCTCGACAATGCCTTATGGTTAGAGGCCAGTTCAAAGGATGTCTTCGATGTTATCGCTGAACGCGACGGGCGCCAGCGTTGGCAGCTAAACATTGAAGCGCCATGGCTTAAGGGCAAGCTTGGTTTTGATCAGGACCTGGCGGTTGATTCAGTGGTCGAGATGAAATTTGCTTATGCCGATCTTTCTTCACTGGCAAAAAAGCAACACCAGACTGGTGACGGCCCTGGCCTGAAACCCGCCACCATACCCTCACTGAACTTTCACGCCGACAGGCTCGACTGGGATGCCTGGCACTTCACCGCTGTGGATATGGACACTAGCCGCCACAACCATGGCATGCAGATCGAAAATATTACTGTCCACAGCCGTGCCCTGACCATTACTGGTAAAGGCAACTGGTTGACTAGCTGGCAGCATCCGAATGAAACCAGTTTAAAACTGAAAGTTCGTAGTCAGCAGCTAGGCGATGCGCTTGCCGGACTCGGGCATGCAGGTAGTTTTGATCATGGCGAGCTGGAAGCGAGTATCGACTGGTACTGGCTGGCAGAGCCTTACCGGTTTTCTCTGGATACGGTCAGTGGCCTGGCCAGTTTCAGCCTGGAAAAAGGTGTCATGCTGGAGGTAAAACCGGGCGCCGGTGGACGCTTGCTCGGGCTGTTAAATGTACTGCAGTTGCCACGACGCCTGCGCCTGGATTTTGGCGATGTCTATAAGGATGGTTTTGTCTTCGACTCAATTACCGGTGATATGGCGTTTTCCGATGGTAATGCCACGACCAGAAACGTGAAAATTGAAGCCGCATCTGCGAGTATTAGCATCGACGGCAGGGTAGGCCTGGTGAATGAGGATTATGACCTGAATATGGAAGTAAAACCTAATTCTTCAGCCGCAGCGTTCACCGGCGGCACGATCGCGGGTGGCCCGATTCTGGGCGCAGGCCTGGTATTGCTGGAAAAGCTGTTTGGCATCGATAAACTCGCTCAGGAAAAATATTCGATTACGGGTAAATGGGACAATCCGCTGATTGAGCAGACGTCAAAAATCGAGAAACCAGCAAAGCCGGGTGAGAATAATGACAACTAACAGAACTGATAGCTATGCTGCGCTAGTAATAATGATTATTTTTGGTTCAGCATGGCTGCCAGCAAGCGGATATGCGATAGAATCAACACCTGCTGATAATACTGAGATCGTGTTGCACGCAGAGCAGTGGGAAGCGGCGCGCGCAGGTGAGCGTTTGCTGGCGTTGCCGGCCCTGCAAAGGCTGGTCAATGCCTGGGCTGCCCGCCCACAGCAGAAAATCGAGCTACGCTATCCTGGTGGCGAGGAAGGTGAGCTCTGGGTGGAAGAGCTGATGGACTGGCTGGTTTCGCTCGGTGTTGCTTCAAAATATATGAACGCCGTACCCGGCAGTGGTGAGGCAGATATTATCCGTTTTCAAATTATACAAACTGGAGATTGAATCAGGTGAGTAAGGTGGCAGCCATTCAGATGGCCTCAGGTCCGAATATCAAGGCCAATCTGGCCGAAGCGGAGAAACTGATATCAATCGCCGTACAGCAGGAAGCCAAACTTATCGTGCTACCGGAAAATTTTGCCATCATGGGCATGAGCGAAATGGATAAGGTCGGTGCCGCGGAAGAACATGGCAAGGGCCCGATACAGAACTTTCTTAGTGAGCAGGCGCGCAAACATAAAGTCTGGCTGGTGGGTGGTACCATCCCGATCGCATCAACAGACCATGGCCGGGTGTTTGGCGCTTGCCATTTATACAACGACAAGGGTGAAATGGTCGCCTGCTACAACAAAATTCATCTCTTCGATGTCACCATCGAAGCCAGCAACGAAAGCTATACCGAATCGCAGACCACGGTCCCGGGTGATGAAGTTGTGGTGGTCGACACGCCGTTTGGCAAAATCGGCCTGGCGGTATGCTACGACCTGCGCTTCCCCGAATTATTCAGAAACATGGCTGATGCCGGAATGGAAATTTGTGTCATTCCTTCTGCGTTTACCAGTATGACTGGCAAGGCGCACTGGGAGTCATTATTGCGTGCGCGTGCAATCGAAAATCTTTCCTTCGTGATTGCGGCGGCGCAGGGCGGCTATCATGTCAATGGCCGTGAAACCCACGGCGACAGCATGATTGTCGATCCCTGGGGCGTGATTCTAAATCGTTTGCCGCATGGTACCGGCGTCGTGGTCTCGGAAATCGATATGAACATGCTTGCGCGCACGCGCAAGTCTTTCCCAGTACTTGAACATCGCCGGATCAACTGCAAAATCTGATGGTGTGAAAAGTTTTAGTCCGAAAAAAGTAAGAAACTTGGTCCGCAAATAACGCACTAAAATGCCGGGAGCATTTTGAACGCATGTTTTATATGCGGCCCGCAGGGCGCAGCGCAGGATTGCGCGAAGTAAATAAACGCTAATAAAAGTAAACAATTAATCTGTCCGCAGATAAACACAGATAAACGCAGAATAAGAGTAAAAAAACTAGTCCGTCCGCAAATGAAATTTTAAGGGGCTTTTAAGTATTTATAGTTTAGGTATGCGTGTGTATTTATTGGATCTGCTAATTCGCTGGTATTCAGGGTAGATTGGCTACAAGGATAGCAACATTAGCCATGACTAATAGTCGGTAACCGACCCATAAGAGACAGTTGGTAAGCTCTAATATTAGATGTGATTAACAGACAGTTCTCGATCCATAACAGAATTAAGAAAAAGTGATATATTAGCTGTGGCTCTGCTAACAGAGATATACAGTTCTGTATATCTACCTAATTTAAGGAGTTATACAGCGCTGTATATTTAACTGTTATATGCAAATAGAATCCGAGTAAAAGGAAGTTGATAAGATGAAAAGAGTTGTTGTATTTGGAAAGCCAGGAGGAGGTAAGTCAACTCTAAGTAAAGAATTGGCAGCAGTAACAGGTATAGAGCTATATCCGTTAGATTTAATCGAATATAAGAAAAACGGTGAAAGAGTACCGCGATCTGATTACTCGAAGGCCCATGAAAAACTTATAGACTCTGAAAATTGGATTATTGATGGCCTTGGTTATTTGGACTCATTTTGGCGTCGCATAGATGCCGCAGATACACTCATTTACATTGATTTACCGTACTATGTTGGCTACTGGTGGGTTACTAAAAGGTTGTTAAAGAGCTTATTTGTAAAGCCGGAAGGGTGGCCAGAAGGGTGTTCAGTTTTGAAAGGCACATTTGCAGGCTGGAAATACCTGCGATTATCACCCAAGTTTTGGACGCCTGAATTCTTCGAGGAGATTCAGGCTCGTGGTAAAGATAAAGATATTTATCGAATTACATCGGTTAAAGAAATTAACAATTTTGCAAAGCAATTTGGTAGTGCCGATGTTCGCATATAACAAGCGACTGTGGCGTCAAGACCCGTAACTGATTAATTTTATCTATGCATAATTCCACTCAGTTTTGTTCTTCACCATCGTGTTCAGGATGGTTATAA
>Ga0214472_10005661_pt1 | contig 13153 bp, 10 predicted proteins | sample RVTome_6_FD_207662 | JGI IMG/M metagenome (GOLD analysis project Ga0214472, IMG submission 207662) | Soil microbial communities from uranium-contaminated site in the Upper Colorado River Basin, Wyoming, United States - RVT140D175 | ecosystem: Environmental > Terrestrial > Soil > Contaminated >... | reverse complement strand
CCAGCCGTTGCCAAAGATCGAGGGCCGCCTCGGGTCCGGCGACGAACCCGGCCGTCGCGAGTGCGTCCGCTCTCATCCCTTGGCCGATTCCCGCCACCACCGTGGACGAGATCGAGCCGCGGGCCGGCCATCCCGTTCGCGGATCGAGAATATGTGAGTACCACTGCTCGTCCAGCTCGAATCCCTGTTGGTCGTTGCCCGACGTGGCGACGCAACCCTCGTGAATCTCGAAGGTAATGGAACGGGGTGAGGGATTCCTAATGAGGAACGGGATCGAGGCATCACCTTCGTCGAAGAAACACACGCTGCTTTCGCCCAAATCGACGACCGCCCGGGTGACCCCGGCCGCCTTGAGCACCGAAAGAGCGCGATCCACCGCATACCCCTTAGCGATCGCTCCCAGATCTATCTCGACTCCGGGGCGAGTGAGCTCGATCGTCGTCGCACGCCGGTCGAGTCGAATATATTGGAATCCCACTTTCGCCCTGGTTCTCGCAAGCGCTCCAGGGCTCGGAGGCGCAGGCTCTCCGCGATCGAACCCCCAGAGCTTGACCAGAGGTCCGACGGTGGGATCGAAAGCGCCCTGCGACGCCTCGGCGATGTGCACGGCCTCGACCAGGACATCAAACGTGGGCTGGGATAGGGGTATGGGGGTGTCAATGGGGTGTCGATTGGCCCGGCTGACCTCACTATCCGCCCGGTAGACGCTCATGAGCTCGTCCACCGTCTCTATCTCGCGGTACGCCTGGCCGATGACTTCGTCGAGCTCCCGCTCGCCGAGGCCACAGGCCTCCAACGTGACCACGGTTCCCATCACGTAATAGGTTTGTTCGCGACAGGCTCGGGAGCCAACCATCGGCAGCGTGCCGAGGACCCCGGCGAGGAACCACGAAAGAAACAACACGAGCGAAGCTTAGCGGGAGTCTTTTTCCGATCCCATCGGAACGAGTCGGTCGTGCTCCTGAGGCAAGACGATGTCCCTTGCGATCGCGCGCCCATTCCCATTCGAAGACGGACCGCGCCAGAGGGCCCTGGCAACGGTGAGCAATAGGACGCCCAGAAACGCCTGCAGCGCCAAGAAGCCCCCCACCTTGACGAGAGCGAGCTGTGGGCTCACGAAACGCACGAGCCACCCGCCCGCTTCCGAGGCGACGGCGGCGGTGAACGTACCCCAGATTAGCAGGAGCTTCACGCCCTTGCGGAAGGGCGAAAAAATGACCAAATGCGTCAACAGTAGGAGCACGACGGCCATCATGGCCAGGTGGGCATGGGTGACTTCCACCATCGAGCCCGCCGTGCGCGGCGGCAAGAACGACTCCTCCGAGCCGTTGTAATACGCGACCACCGAGCTCGGACGGAGCCCCATCTTGGAGCCGTAGAGTGCGAAGTTCGTGATCCAAAACGCAAGAAGCAGAACCAAAGTGAGCCCGATGGTCAGTCGCATGAGAGGGTGATTCTGAAAACCACCGGATTCCATGTATTTCACGGCTCGCTCTCCTCCCTGACAACCTGGTGGAGCGCCAAGGCGCGACGCACGGCGGCGGCCAAGGCTCGCACCGTAAGCGTCGCACCGGTGACGCGCACCAAACGCCGCCCGACCGTCAGATCGGCGCTCAGGTCCTCGTCGTTCATCCGATCCAACCAGCTTTGCCGAACTCGGTAGTCCTCCGGTTCGTAGAACGCGAGAATCTCGACCCGCCGCACCGTGCCGTCGGGTTTGATGAGCACCATCACCGTCTCGGTGGTCGTTCGCACGACGTGGGTGTCGAAGAACGCCACGCCCGCGGGCTCACCCGCGGCGGCCAATCCCACGTAGTAGGTCACCACTTTGGAGGCGAGTGGCGCCTGCGCCAGCTCTGTGACGCGCTCGGCCTGCGCGTCGGTCAAGAACGCCGTCTTGCGCTCGATCCCGCCACCGGGAAAAGCCTCGCCGAGAGCTTGCTTTTGGGTCTTGTAGAGCCCGGCCCATAGGTCTCCCGGCAGCACGGCGAGGAGCGCGGCCGCGCCGCAGACCAAGAGGGTCCTCATCGCCAACCGAGAACCGCGCTCCCACACGGTTCGATCGATCCAGGGCCCCTCAGAACTGGTACCCCACTGCAAAGTTCCATTGGTTCGTTCCCGTGCCGGCTTGATTCCCGTAGTCCTGATAGTCCACTTTCAACACCACGCTCGTCAAAGGTTGGAACTCGAAACCCAGCGTGACAACGGAGCGATCGTTGGCAGGGTTTCGGCTGTATCCAGGCGGCACCTTGGCCTGCGTATCGAACTCCTCGTAGCGCACGAAGGGACTGACGGACCAGTTCGAGTCGAATGCTCCCCTGCCCATGAAATCGTAGGCGGCTTCCAGGTACCATCCCGCGAGCTCGGAACCGATGGACGCGTTTCCGGTGAGACCGAGACTCTCATTGATGAGCTCGGCGTCGCCCACCGTGCTCGCCGCGTAGAGCGCCCGAAGTTGAAGTCCTTGAAAGTTGTACTGAGCGTGAACGTCGAGGAGATGGACCGCTCCATCGATCGAGGCACCGGTCGGTGTGATGTCACCCTGCCCCGAACCGCCGATGAAAAAACTCCCACCCACGAGAAAGCCTGGAAAGCCGGTGAGATCCAAGCGCCCCGTCCACGCGAAGTCCTCGGCCAGAGACCTCGACCCCTTTTGGCGACCTCCCCTCAACCCCGAGCCCGAGGAAAATCCGGCACTGTCGAGCCCCGCCACGAGGTAGGAACGGTACGTCACGGGACCGACTTCACCGAAGACGCCACCTCCGTTCTCACGCCAGGTCGAGGGAATGATGACGGTTTCCACCTGGGGTCGATTGGACCCGTAGAAAACCGTCGGCTCGTGAAGCTCGTTCACGAAACCCATCGGGACGAGAACCATGCCCCCCCGCAGATTGAGCGCCGGCCGGTACAGAAAGTCAACGTACGCGAACTCGACCGAGACCGAGCCCCCTTCGTCCGTCGCTGCATGCTCGAACTCGAGCTCCGAATTGAAGAGGAACCGTTCGTTCCACTTGTAGCCGAGGTATACGATCGCGCGGAGGAAATCGAACTGGTTGAGCCTCCCCGAGGCGCTCCCATCGTCGTTTTCGTCGGAAAACCCCTGGAGCACCGCTTCTCCATAGCCCCCGATGGCAGCTCCGCGCTCGACCCCGTAGATCTTGGAGGCCGAGGGTGCCAAGCCGTAGCGTCCCTCGAGTGGTTGCTCCTCGGCCACCTGCCCTAGCTGCAGTCTTTCGATCTCTTCACCCAATAGCTGGACCTGGCGTTCCAACTCGGTGAGGCGATCTTGCTCATCGGATGCCGGCTGTTCTCCTTCTACCCCGCTCGATGTGGCCCGCTCGTCTTGACTGGCTGGCTCGGCTGGCGTGTCCTCGCTCGACCAGACGACGGAAGACCACGCCAGGCCCCCCCCCAATCCTAAAATGATGACCCGCTTCTTCATACGCTTCATGCGACGCCAACCTCCATTCATGGTAAGATGAAAATGAAAGTGAACTCCATTTTCATGATCCAATCACACGATCATTTCGCGAGTCAAGAAAAAAAGACACCCTTTAGCGCGTCGGCTTCGGACGGGGAGCGGGGCCGGCCCTGCTCGCCGCCTTCTTCTTGCGCCGAGCCCGAGCGGCTTCCTCCCGACGCTGGTCGCACTTCTGGCAGACCCCGAATATCTGGTGGCGATGAGAATCGATGGTGAACCCGTAGGCATCCGCAATCTCGTCCTGCAATTTCTCGATTTCGGCGCTCACGAACTCGATGATCGTGCCACACTCGATGCAAATCATGTGGTCATGATGCGAATGTTTGTAGTGGTGCTCGAAGCGAGTGAGGCCGTCCTTGAGCTCGATGGATTCGGCCAGCTTGGCGTCGCAAAACAACTTGAGAGTCCGGTAGATCGTGGTGCGACCGATCTCCGGGTGTTTGCGATGGATGATCCGATAAAGATCATCCACGGTCATGTGGCCGCCGGTCTCCAAGAAGTATTGCAGAATGACTTCGCGTTGACGCGAGTGTTTGAGGCCGTTATCGGCGAGATACTGTTCGAAGACGCGGAACTCCTCACGGTTTGCGGAAGAGCTATTCGACCCCATCGACGTTAACCTGGCTTAACGCGGGTCAACCTGGTGCGACTTCGGCCCAACGGGCTCTCGTTCCAGGCGCGGCTCGCGGAGCACGTAGATGTCCTCCGCCAGCGCCTCTTCGATGGCGAGCTGCGTCTCCTCACATTGAAGGACGAACGCCGGGGAGCGCTGCTGCAGCTTGATCTTCACGCCGGGAGTAAACCCAAAAGACGACAGCTTGTGGAGCCGGGAGTAGTTCTTGGTATTGACGTAGGCGACTCGGGCGGTCTCGCCAAGGTGCATCTGGTTCGCGCTCACCACCACCGCCTCGATACTGCGCTGGGCCTCGAGGCAGCAACGCCCCTGAGGGATCGGTCGACCGTGAGGACACTGACGCGGGTGCCCAAGCAACGTACAAATGCTCTCGGTGATGCCGGGTGCGACCAGGTGCTCGAACTCGCAGGCATTGACCTCGACCTCGGGCATCGGCATGCCGAGAATGTCGTTCACCAAGCGTTCCGCCAACCGGTGGCGACGGATGATCGCTCGCGCTCGGCTTCGTCCCACTTCGGTGAACTGCAGCGAGCCATCGTTATTCTCCACGACTTGCCCGCCCGCTTTTAGCTTTTCGATCAACTCCTCGGTGAGCGCGACGTCGACCACACGGGCCAGGTCCTCACGACGCGTCGATCCTTTCTCGTCCTCGGTCCATAGTGCTTCCAGCACTTCCTCGAGACCTCTCTCCAGCGGGCGATGGGGTTCCTGCCAGTCCGTCGGTATGGCTTCTTTCATAGCTCCAATCCGGTCCAACGCAAGAAGAAGTTGACGCTTGCCCCGACCGCGATGGCATAGGGAATGATGAAACCCACCATCAAAGCCGCCTTGCGGAAATCATGTTCCTTGATCATCACGAAGAAATTGGCCACACAGGGGACGAAGAGCGTCATGGTCACCAGAGAAACCATGATCTGGGTGTTATCCATCATGCCCTGTCGAGCCAGATCGAAGAGACCGGCGGCGCCATAGTCGCGACGCAGGAAGCCCATGACGAACGCTTCACCCGCCTTCGCCGGCAGGCCCAAGAGCCCTACCACCACCGGTTCAGCCGCCCTCACGATGAAGGGGAGAATGGCCAAACGATCCAGAATGAAGAGCACGATAGTGCCGAGGACGAACAAGGGCACGGCTTCGCGAAGAAACCAACGCACCCGACTCCAGGTTTTGCGCACCAGGTTGCCCCACATCGGAAATCGCATCGGCGGAAGCTCCACCATGAAATCGGAACGGGCTCCGGGAATGATCTTGTCGGCAATCCATCCAACCAGAAGCAGCTGGGACAGGAGAATTCCGGTCAAGAAAAGCAATGCCGCAAAAGAAACCCAAGCCAGCATCCCCAAAACGACACCCAACTGTGCCGCGCACGGCACAGCGAGCGCCAACAGCAAGGTGGCGAGCATACGTTCCTTGCGCGTCGAGAGGATGCGGGTCGTCAAGGTAGCCATCGTCACACAGCCCAGCCCTAGCACCATGGGGAGAACCGCCTTGCCATTGAGCCCCATGAAACGAAACATCCGGTCGGCAAGAACGGCGAGTCGGGGAAGATAGCCGCTGTCTTCCAGAAAGCCGAAAGCCATGAAGAAGGTGGTCACGACGGGCAAGACGATGGCAACCGAGTAGGTCAACCCCATCGAGATCGCCCCGTAAGGCCCGATCAGCAGATCTCTCACGAAAGCGAACGGCAACAGTCGATCCACGATCCAGGTGATGCCGGGCACGAAATACTCTCCGAATACCGTCGACTCGAGAAAATCCACCGCGGTACCGGCTCCGAAGACCCCCACGAAGTAATACATGAAAAAGAGGACACCCAACAGGATTGGAAATCCGGTGAGGGGCTCACGGCACCAGCGGCCCAGACGGTCCGCCATCGCGGAGACTTCCCCCCCCTTCACGCGCCGCAGCTTTGAGACGGCGTCGTCGATCCACTGACTGCGAGCCTGGACGATCACGGCGGCGGCCGATCGACGGTGTCTCTGTTGGTAGAGGCCCAATGAGCGCTGGATGGCATCGACTCGATCCTTGCCCAACAAAGCAGGCAAAGTGCCCTTCACTCCCTCGTCACCCGAGCCCAGCCACTCGGCGAATAGCCCCAAAGGAAGCCTCGGCCCGTTCGGCCCGGTCATCTCAAATTGGGCATTTTGTCCAGATTCGCCGGATTGGGCGGACAGAATGTCCCAATCGAGCTCGGCGACGATGGCCTTCAACTCTGGGGACGGATTACACGGAATGACGGGCTCGGCGAGAGCGCGTTCCAGCTCACGGATTCCATGTCCCTCGGTGGCCACCGTCTCCACGACCGGGATGCCGAAGAGCTTCTGTAGCAACTCCGTGTCGACTTCTATACCGCGCTTACGCGATTCATCGGCCATGTTGAGATCGAGGACTGTGGGCAAGCCAAGCTCCACGAGCTGGCTCATGAGGAGGAGGGTCCGACGCAGGTTCTTGGAGTCGGCCACGACCAGGACGATGTCCGGCCGTTCCTGCAAAAGAATGTCGCGAGTGACGCGCTCGTCCTCCGAATGAGGAACGAGCGAGTTGACTCCCGGCGTGTCGACGACCTCATAACGTCTCCCGCCGAATTGGGCAACGCCCCGGGCGAGAGCGACCGTCGTGCCCGGATAGTTGGAGACGTAGACGTATTGACCGGTCAGGCGGTTAAAGATGACGCTCTTTCCGACGTTGGGATTGCCAACCAGGGCGATCTTCTTTTCCCGGGTCTGGGTCGGGGAGAACGCGGGTGGCCTGCCCTCCCCTACCGTCGGCTCGAGGGCGGCGGCAGGCGTCGAGGAGGAAGAGGCGGCTTCGGGGGGAGGGGCTTCCGGCGGCATGTCTGGTCGGTATGTGTGGTCTATCTGGTCTTCGCGTCGGGGCAAGTTTTGAAAATGAAACCCGATTTCAACTTTAGTTTAACCAACGTCCCGCCGCACTGTCAAGCTCAAAGTGTTGAACGAGTTGGGTCCGAGCGCGGCATGCGTTAGCATGCCCTCTCGATGTTGCAGGCGGTACTCCTGGCAGCCGGGCGCTCGACCCGAACCTATCCCTTGACGGCGACCCGTCCCAAGCCCCTCATCCCCCTCCTTGGGCGGCCACTCCTGGAGCACCTTCTTCTCCAGCTCGAGGGTACCGTCGATGAAGCAATCCTGGTCGTGGGATATCGTGCCGATGCCATACGCGACCGGCTTGGCTCACGATTTCGCTCCCTGCCCCTTCGGTATCTCGTACAACGCGATCAGCGCGGCACGGCCGACGCCCTCCTCCAGGCAGTCCCGCTCATCGAGGACCGGTGTCTCGTCCTCAACGGCGACGATCTGTACCACCGCCACGACTTGCGAGCCTTGACGCGTCACCGCACCGCAATTCTGGTAACCCCCGTCCCGGACCCACAAAACCGCGCGGTCGTGACCATCGCGGGGGATCGGCTGGTGGACATCGTCGAGAAGCCGGCCTCCGCACCCCCTAACTCATTAGCCAGCGTCGGCGGGTATTGCCTGGAGCGTGAGTGGCTTGACCGGCTGCAGGACGTCTCGCTGAGCTCGCGGGGTGAGCTCGAGCTTCCCGATTTCATCCGGATGCTGACTCGTGAGTCGGTCGTGCGGTATCACCGAATCGAGCGGATTTGGTTGCCGCTCACCTACGCGTGGGACGTGCTTCGGGCGACTCTCTTTCTCATGGAAAAAGAGGAACGAGCCCGAGACTTCGGTGTCGCACTGCAGAGCGCGAAGGAGATATTGGAGCGCCAAGACATCCAGGTGGGAGACGACGCCGTGATCGAAGGACCCGTCCTCATCGGGTCCGGCGCGGCCCTCGGGAACTCTTGTCGCGTCACGGGGCCGGCGGTGATCGCCGAGGGCTGCACCATTGGAGAGCGCGCCGAGCTGGAGCGTTCCGTACTCTTTAGGGGAGTCCGCATCTCAGACCGGGCGAGCGTCTCTCACTCCGTCTTGGGAGAGCAGGTCCAGATAGGTTCCGGGGCCAGGCTCATCGCCGATCCGCCCATTGGTCAAGCGCTGGAGGTGGAGCTCCAGGGCAAGTCGATCCCGACCGCACTCGAACGGCTGGGGCTCGTCGCCGGGGATGGGGCGGAGGTGCCTGCGGGAAGCAACGTGCCTCCGGGCACGCTGCTGGACGCCGGCGATTCGTGGAAGGGCGTCTGGCCACGTAAATAGCAAGATCCCCGTGTATTGACGCCCAGAAAGAGCGTCCGAGCCGCGCCAGACGCGAGCTAGACCGCCTGACTTGGCGTCAAGCCACGGGGGGCGTCTGGCCAAGTTGATTGTAAGCGTCCCCCCTATATCCACGCCGGACCGGTTACCGGACCCAGCCAGGGGGCACACCAGCCCGCCGCGCGTCCTCGCGGAGCTGGGACAAGGCCGCAGTGGCCGAATCGAGCTCGCCCTGGGCCTCGGCAACCATGCTCTGGAGCTGTTCCACCGAGGTGATGACGGGCTCGTTGTTGGAGTCCACGTAGTAGCTTCCGGTCGTCAGATGGAGCTTACTCAGGAGCTCGTAGCGCTTTCTCGCCTCCGTCAGCCGTTCCCGAGCCTCGCTGTTCCGCCGGCGCCACTCCATCTCTTGCTGGGCGCGGTCTCCGTCCATCGAGACCCGGGGCGATGTTTCTTCCTGCGGGGCCGAAGGAGCCTCGACTGCAGTGGTTCCGACCGCGGCGGGGCGGGGGCCTTCGCCATCTTCGCCAGCACCACCGATATCCCCAATCACAACTTGAGCCTTATCGCCCCGTTCCCGGTTGCTCTCGCGGCGCTCCTTCTCCTGGCGAGCCACGTCCGCCAGGGACTGGCCGAAGGCCAGAGCCGGAAACAGGAGCAACACAAGGCCAATTTGCAACCTGGCCATGTCGCCTCCCGTCAATATTTAGTTGTGTTGGGATAAATTTAGAATAGCAGGTTCGACGGCATCTGTCTATCCATGCCGGCGTGAGGCGGGGGGGGGCCCCCGAGGCTAGGATGAACGGTTTGGTTCGGGTCGCCCCAGCCGTTCGAGTGCCAGGATCAACGCTTGGGTGCCCAACGCGCCGTCTTCGGAAGCTTCCAGGCCCCGGTAGAGCTGTTGCACCGCCGCGGTTCCTGGCAGGGGCACACTCAGGCGGCTCGCCAGGGCCTGAGCGAGGGACAGGTCTTTTTGCATGAGGCGGATCATGAAACCGGGATCGAGCTGGCGCTCGACGATCTTCGGCCCGAGGTTCGTGAGCTGCCAAGAGCCCCCCGCGCCGCCTCCCAAGACGTCCACAAACTGCTGGGGGTCGATCTCCGCTCGCCGGGCCAAGAGCAAGGCCTCACTGAGCCCCAACATATTCACCGCGCACAGGATCTGATTGCAGAGCTTGAGGGACTGCCCGGCGCCACTCGGCCCCACGTGGTGAACACTCTTCCCCATCGCCTGCAGAATCGGGAGAGCCCTTTCATAGGCCGAACGTTTGCCACCCACCATGATCGTGAGGGTAGCCTTCTGAGCCCCGACGTCCCCGCCGGTTACGGGCGCATCGAGCAGGTCGCTTCCCCTTGCTTCGAGCACCGTTGCCATCTCGCGCTCCGCGTCGGGCGAGATCGTGCTCATGTCGATGACGAGGAGACCGCGATGCGCGGCATCTGCGATACCGCGTGGACCGACGAGTACGTCCTGGACGTCGGGTGTATCGGGAACCATGACGACCACGACATCCGATTGCCTGGCGACCTCGGCGGGAGTCTCGGCGACCTTGGCACCCGCCTCGGCGAGCGGTCTCTCTTTCGCGCGAGTACGATTGTGAACCGTCACGGAGAATCCGGCCCTCACCAGATTCATCGCCATGGGACGCCCCATGATCCCGAGACCGATGAATCCGATACGCTCGTTCTCGACGCTCATGACGGCTCTCCGCGCTCGGTGCTCACTCTCCGGCGGGCGCGTGCTCACCACTCCGCGACCGTCCTCGCCGACGGCGTCTTCTCTTGCCACCCTCGGCGGACGGGGGTGGGCCGTCGTCCCCGGTCGGCACCGCCGCCGGTGCCTCCTGCGCTTCGACGTCCACCGGGTCGCCGAAATCTCGGCGAATCAAGTACGCGAGGATTAGACTTCGATCCGGGTGGGTCGCGAGGGCTTCCGCGGTCTTTTCGAGATCGGCCAGCTCCTCTCGGCTCATCGTACGTGCCTCTTCGGCGAGCCGGCGCAGAATACGCTCTGCTTTTTCCTTTTCGATCTCCGCGTCGCTCGGCACGTCTCTTTCGCGGATCTCCAGGTGATACCGGTTGACGAGGCGGTTGAAGCTCACCAGATCCGCCGCCGACACCAAGGAGACCACCTGACCCGATTTGCCGATGCGCCCGGTACGTCCGGCGCGGTGAATGTAGACCTCGGGTGACTGGGGCGTGGAGTAGATGAAGACATGAGACAAATCTTCGATATCGATGCCGCGCGCGGCGACGTCGGTGGCCACGAGATGGCGGATGGTACCCGCGCGAAAATTTGCCATGACCTGCTCGCGTTTCTTCTGCACCAGGTCGCTCGAGATCATCGCGACCGGTAGGCCCTGGCGGGCGAGGAAGCCCGCGACGATGCGCACCTCCCCCCGGGTGTTGCAGAAAATGATTGACGAGCTGGGATGGTCGTGCTCGATCAATTTGTAGAGCACCTGCTCCTTGTGCATGTGAGGAGCAATGATGTAGGAGTGTGAGACTTCCTTGACGTAAGCGAAGTCCTCGGAAAGAAGGACCCATTCCGGCTCCGTGAGGTAGTTGTAGATGAGGCCTCGAATCCCGAGCGGTATCGTTGCGGAGAAAAGCAGAGTCTGCCGCTCCTCGGGCATGAACTGCATGATCTCGCCCATCTCTTGCGCAAAACCCATGTCCAGCATCTTGTCCGCTTCGTCGAGCACGAGGATCTTTACCGCCGTCAAGACGAGCGTACGTCGCTTCAGATGATCCAAGACCCTTCCGGGCGTGCCGACCACGACGTGAACGCCCCCGCGGATGGCGTCGATCTGCCCGCCGATGGACTCGCCTCCGTAGACGGCGTGAGCACGAAGGCCGCGGCCGCGGCCGATGCCTTCCAGCTCTTCGGTCACCTGGCTGGCCAGCTCGCGCGTCGGCGTGAGAACCAGGGCCTGCACCCGCGCCTGACTCGCGTCCAGCCTCTCGGCAATCGCGATCCCAAAGGCGGCGGTCTTTCCCGTACCGGTTCGCGACATCACGACGAGGTCGTGGCCGGCGGCGGCGCGGGGAACGGTCTCCTGCTGAACCTGGGTTGGCTTCTGGTACCCCATCTCGCCCAGCGCCGCGCGCGTGGCGGGAGAGATTCCCAGAGATTCGAAACTAGTTTGTTGTCCGGACGTGTCGATGGTCTTCGATTGTTCCACTAAGTCACCTTTTGGGCGGGGTTTTGGCGGCAATCCGATGGCGCACCATCACGCGCAGCGGGACCTGACGCGGTGGTCTCAACGCTGGGACTTCGAAAGCTCGCGATAGTACTCTTCGACCAGTTTTCGGTATCCTTCGGGCACCTGATCCGAGCCGGCCAGGAAGAGCTCCTCCTTGCCCACACCCTCGAGCTCTCGGCGGAGCCAGTACTCGAACTGCTTGAGCTCCTCGACGACGGAGGCCTGCAGATCCTCCAATCCGCGGGGATTCAAGTAAGCCTGGTTGGCGTCGAAGGCTTGCATGCGCTCGATGATGCTCTGGAGGTCCGGTGTCTCGAGACCCTGGCTCTGGAGCTCGCGCCTCAAGTCCTGCGCCTCTTGCGCGCGCTCGCGTAGCTCACGCTGAAACTGGCGGATGTCTTCCGACGTAAACGTGCCGGGTTGGAAGCTCCAACCACCGGGCCCGACGAAGCCGGGTGCGTTCACGCCCCGCTCGGAGGCGTCGCCCTGGCCCTGTTGACCTTGCTGGCCCTGTTGACCTTGCTGGCCCTGTTGACCCTGCTGGCCCTGTTGACCCTGCTGGCCCTCTTGACCCTGTTGACCCTGCTGACCCTGTTGACCCTGTTGACCCTGTTGACCCTGTTGACCCTGTTGACCCTGTTGACCCTGTTGACCTTCTCGACCTTCGGGTTGCGACCCTGGTTGCGAGCTCAAGCCGCGCTGCTGATCCTCGAGCCGCTCGCGCAGTGACTCGAGGTTGCGGACCAGCTCGCGCGTCTTTTCGAGCGCATCGTCCGCCTGGGCCTTCTCGCTCTTACCGACCGCCGCCCCCGCTTCCTCGATGCGCCGCTCCAACTCCTCGACGTCTTGGCTGATTTGCTGCTCGAACTGTTCGGCATACTCCGGAGTTCGCCCCTGGGCGACACCCTTGGAATAGCGAATCTTCTCCTTGAGCTTGCTGTCCCGGATGGAGTTCGCGGCTTCCTGGAGCCTGCGCGAAGCGTCCCGTTGCTCCTGCCTAGACTCCATGGCCATCCGATCCATCTGGGCCTCGAGGTCGGCAACCTCCCCGGCGAGCTCGTCCTTGCGCTCCAATACCCGCTGGAGCCGCTCCGCTCGGCTCTGAGCGTCGCCCTCACCGAGTTGTCCGACATCGGACTGGATCTTTTCCTGCTGCTCCGCGATGCGCTCGGCCCTGGACCGGACGTCCTCCATATCCCGATCGAGTCGCGAGGCCCGATCTTTGTCCAAGAGCCGCCGCGCATCCTTCAGGCTATCCAAAGCGGCGATTCCCTCCGATAGAGCGCCTTCCTGCCCCTCCCCCGCAGCGCGACGCATCGCATTGGCGGCCTGTTGCAGGCGCCGCGCGGTGTCCTCCAATCCCTGCTGGGATTCTTCGCGCGCGAGTCGCTCGAGTCGGCGGGCGAGCTCTTCGGTCGCATCCGCTAAATCCCGCTGCGATTCCGACGCACCACTCGAGGAGCCCTGCTGGTTGGCGGCAAGGCGTCTCCGGCGCTCGTTTTCCTGCTGCTGGCGTCTCGCGAGCTCTTGAAGCCTCTGCAGAGCCTCGTCCACCTCGTTGTCCACCGACTCGCGCTGGCCTCGTTGCACGGTTTCGTATTGATTCCGGAGCTTGTCCATCTCGAGCTCGAACAAATCGGCGAGGTCCTCTACCGCCGCCTGT
>Ga0214472_10005658_pt1 | contig 13157 bp, 17 predicted proteins | sample RVTome_6_FD_207662 | JGI IMG/M metagenome (GOLD analysis project Ga0214472, IMG submission 207662) | Soil microbial communities from uranium-contaminated site in the Upper Colorado River Basin, Wyoming, United States - RVT140D175 | ecosystem: Environmental > Terrestrial > Soil > Contaminated >... | reverse complement strand
AGCCACCGCTGCGGCACTCACCCACAGGGGAATGAGAACTCCTCCTATAAAAGCCTCCCATCCGAAGAAAAGCCTCATTCCGTGAAGAATGGCGATTAGAGAAAAAATATAAGCCACCGTCCTGTAATAAGTTTTCGTTTTCATTTAATATGGTTAGATGATTCTTTTAACAACCGAGCCGTTAGCATTACTTCTATAAGTGTATTCAACCCCTCTTACCTCCAGCACCACTTCATAGCCGGAAGTAATCACTTGTGCGCAAAGGGTGTCCGGAGTAGAAACGCCCAGGCACGCATCAGGCCACTCTTTAGGCTCGTCTCTTATTACTTTAACATCACTCACCGCCACGGCTAGCGCATGAGCGAGGTATATCCTAGCGGCGGCGGCTCCCGGTGAAACTTTTTCTCCAATGAGAGACTCATAGGGGTTGCCCGAATCCTTTTTGTCTTCAACGACAGTGTCTTTTTCCTCAATTGAGGGTACTTGGGATTCCTCACGATTGGTGGAATCTCCCCATACCAGAAGAAGAGCCACCACCAGAACAATTACGACGGCGGTAACAAAAGTATAATTTTTGTTTTTATTCATAAACCAAGTCTAACTGACAATGACTCATTTATAACCCTTACTGCGCCCTTCTGGCAGTGACAGAAAAGGAAACTGTGAAAAAGTCATCAACCAAATTGTCGGTTAAGTCCGAAAAGAACTTACCTGAACCAAAACGCACGTCCCACAAAGTTCTGTCCAACTGGGTTTCACCTTCAATCTCGATACTGTCTCCCTCAGTTGAAACCACCGCCGGAAACTCCACATCATTGGTTATCCCCTTAATAGTCAGTGTCCCTCGAACCTTGTAGAATCCGTCTTCTCCCAGAACCGCACTCGTCACTTTGAGCTCGGCTGTCGGAAATTCCTCAACGGAAAAGAAATCGTCCGTTTTAAGATGGTTTTGAAGCATTGACTCTCCCGTGCCTAGGCCCGTTGAGAGAACGGTGATTGAATTCATGTCAATCACCACATTTCCATCCGTTACCTCATCGCCGGACACAGTAAAATTACCCGAGGACACGGATATGGTACCCCGGTCTCTGTAATTAGCCACCCGGGGCTTGCGACCTTCCCAATTAATAACACTCTCTTCCGCGACCACACCATACATTCCATCAGAAGCAGATTCGCTCATGATTCCTCTGTCTGAGAGAGAGGTCTCTTTGCCCGTTTCCTCGTTGCCGCCCTTGGTCAAAAAAATTCCGGCAGTGATTATAATTCCAATAACAATAATTACAATTAAATATTTCATGCCTTCTTTTTATTACTTTTAACCGTTTCTCAAGTACCTCTCAAGAAAATCAAAGTCTTAACCCAAGCATCTTGAGTTTCTTCCGGGGCATAATTTGCTCCCGAGGGGTTGGCAAATGCATGACCCACGCCCGGATAGACATAGATTTCGTTCGGGATAACCAAAAAGGTCCTATTTCTAGAGCAATTATACAGAAGTTACGTCTTAAGCAAAATCAAAATCCTCCGCGAATGAACCGCGGAGGATTTTGATTTTTTATCTCTGTCTGCTACTTCCTGTTTATTTATACAATTCCTTAATTCCCGCAATATCTCCCGAGTTAAGGTCACGCTTCTTTATTTCCCCATTATCCGCATACCCGTACATGGTTTCATCAGCGCAGGAAGAATTGTAGAGATCAGCCAAGCCGAAAACGTGTCCGAGTTCGTGAGTGGCAACATTCTCAAAATCCATCGCGCCGGCGGCGCCGCTCAATGACCAGTCATAGTCAACCTCGTCAAATATCATATCCCACTCTACCAATTCTCTGTTTCTTCTCGGGCCGCCAAAAACACCCCAGACAATCGTGACGGCAATGGCGTTAGAATCTTCAATATTTCCAAAATAAACCTCGTTTACTCCATCCGGACTAACCGTATCCGCAACCAGAGTATTTCCCGTCTCTACCCCGTCTCCCAGAATATTTTTTGAGATGGCGTTTCCCGTAACGCCATCGGCCGCATCTTCCCACTTCAAAACGTCAGGAACGAAATTTTCAAAAAGTAAGCTCGCGCTAAGTCCGCTTGAATTCGTCCCGTTAAAAACCCACGGCTCAACGTATTTCCACTTAGCTCCGGAAGAAAGGAATCCGTAACAAGCTGTTCTTCCCGGTCGTGGTCTGGCTTCGTTCTTTTTAGCTTTTGTCTTTTTGTAGTGAATAATGGCATAACCTTCAACCAGGCTGTTGGTCTCGGCGTCACGCGCTTCTCCCAAGTAAAAAACATTCTCCGCCACTTGGCTTGCTTTGGGCGGAAGTGAAAAATCACTCATGGGCATAGCCAAAGCCGGCGCCGATACCCCCACGATAGCGAGCGCCGATATTAAAGCAAAAAATTTCGTTTTCATAAGTTCTCTCATAAATAATTACTTAATTCTGGTATTTTACACCTTTTCAAATTTTTGTCAAGAGTTTTTGGTAATGCACCAACCCTTCTGGCACTTTTTTGTAATATCTAAAAATGTGGCTGTATACTTGACGTTTTCACTTGGCGGTGTACTTGGCGGTTCACCGCCAAGTACACTAATCCACCAAATGTGTGTACCTAAAATACTTTTACTCTCCTGAGATTAGAGCCCTTATATTTTCCAAATCCTGTTCTGTTACAAACGCCTCTTCAATCTTGGATATATAACTTTCAACTTCGGATATTGTCTGGTCCATCTCACCAATTTCTCCCTCCAAACTTTCTAGATCTTTTTTCTTTTTCCTTCTCCCCTCACCCGCCCCACCCTCTCTATTCGGAGCATCTTCCAACTCGGCGTATAAAGATGCCGCTCTGTCACTCAACTCCTCTTTCTTTCGAGAAAGTTCCGCTAACTTGTTTTCCAACGCTTCCCGTTCAGCTTCGTTGGCAAAAAGGTCATCAATTTGCGGAGCCCCTTCCATTACTTAATTATACCTTTTGGAACAAACTTCATCTATCCTGGGCAAGGCACTTTCAATTTATAGTCCGTGACTCCCTGAATTGCGCGATAATTCAGGAGGTGGTACAGTATTTCAGGATTCACATTCACCACGGCTCAAGGAGATAAGCTTATGTACGGCCTCATGACTGACGAGGAGAGGCGGGCGGACGCAGACCGCCGTCTCCAGCATTGCGAAGGAAGCATTCTCGCATTCATAGCGACTGGCGATCTGCATCGCGCCCGTCTCATGCTCGGAATGGCCAAAGACGCAGTGGTTCCGGACGCCAGTCCGAGAGCTCGAAACTCATTTCACATTACGACAAGGGGAGTCGCGTGAACTGAGTACTTACCCAAGAAGGATCCGTTCACCGCCCCGCCATCGCATCCAGCGGTGGCGGGGCTTGTTGTTTCTGTTAACGCTTGCGAATACGCTTTCCACTCCTACTAACATAAGTATCTTTTTCTTTCTTTTTTCCATAATCAACCTTTCCTCCGTGTGTATCGGCAGTTCTATGAAAGAATTCACCCTCTGCATCAGTTACAGAGATATTTCCCTTCACCCTTTTGGCGTGCCTTCCGGTTGTTAAACGATTAGGGTCATTTACTGAACCACTATTGCCAAAAATGTCTTCGAGAGCGTTAAATTCTTCTGTTTGAGAACTCTTTGATTGCGTAATTTTTGTTTCCTTTTTCTTTTTACCCTCACTTTTTGTTGGACTCGCTTTTTTTCTCCTTAATGTTGTCAACATTCTAATTCTTTCCAAGTCATTCTCCGTTACAACATTCTCACTAATTTTCTCTAACAAGTTCTGAATTTCTGCTTCCTCCGCTTCTATTTCTCTCATCCTCTCGCCTAATTCCCAATACCTTTTCTCCTTTTTCATACTTTCTTCATCCGCGTGGCTCCTAGCTCTTCGCTTTTCTTCAAGATCAGTATAAAGATAAGCCGACTCGTCACTTAATCTATTTCTTTCCTCCGAAAGTTCTTCTGCTCTTTGCCAGAGCAAATCTTGCTCCTCCTCATTTGAACCACTTGTGTCTCCGAGTTTTGGTGGCCCTTCCATGTTTAGATTATACCGCGTGAGACAGGGGGAGTATAACCGTTCCGTAGGACATACCTAAATGTAAATAAAGTCCGTTTTTGAGGTTTCTAGTCTTTTTTACTTTAAGCAATAGACCTCGGGGCACGACCCGGAGCATGACATTTTCTTCCCCACCCCCACTCTACCCATTCTCTTATTCTCGAGAATAAGAGAATGAAATTAGAAAGTCGGCAATTATTTTACCGTACGGAGAAAGAGAATGCGCGACTGAAAGACCTTGGTACTTTTTATTAAGAAGCCCAGCTTGAACAAGTCTGTACGTATGACCAGAGATTGTTTTCATATTCACCTTTAGGACGTCCGATATTTCTTCCAGTGTTAAGCCTGGACTCTTTTCAATAAGAAGGAGGATTGCGATCCGATGATGGTTGGCAACTCCCTTCATGTGTCTCTCCAACTGTCTAGCACTTTTTTCTTTTTTATTTTTTCTAACTCTCTTTTTCATATTTTTTTATATTTCCATTCTACACTATTCTTGTATTCTCGAGAATACAAGAATAGTGAAAGGGGGAGGTTGTGTGGTTGGACCAGCGTAATACCCGATACTTGTGACGAGATGTTTTCGCTTGAACAAAGGTTGATTTTTAAGTATCTTGTAGGTGAATTGCGGGATCATCTAGTGGTAGGATGCAACTCTCTGAAAGTTGTCACCTTGGTTCGAATCCAAGTCCCGCAGCCAACTCGTGATAGGTTATCGCGCTCGAGATACGTAGAATATATTTATGATTACTATTTCAAAACCAACCTTAGAGGATACTGAGGGAATGAATGAGGTTATAAAACTTTCGTGGTATCAAACATATATAACCCCAGAAATTAGAGTTACAAAAAAGGATATCGATCTCATGTATGCAAACAGTGAGGCAAAACAAACTGAAGCATTCAGGCGGCGTATAGAAAATCCAAAAGATGGAGATGTCACACTTGTTGCTAAGGATGAAAATAAGGTTGTGGGCGTTATTCGTTTGGTTGTTAACTCCGATCACATAAGAGTTAGAACCGTTTATGTACACCCAGACTATGTTGGAAAAGAAATTGGAACTAGTTTGTGGAATGAAGTTCAACAATATCTACCAGAGAAATTACCAATAATAGCCTATCCCGTAAAACAAACTCGTTCTGTAGATTGGTATAAAAAAATAGGCTTTACTCTTACAGGTGAAGAAAACACCGAGGAAGAAAAGATGTTAGATAGCAGAGTTCAACTCACTGTTACTAAGATGATCTACAAAAGAGATTAGTGCTCGAGACCCGTCGTCTGGGTAGCGTAAAATAGGTTGATTCCGTCAATCTGGGCCTGACCGACCACGGTTCCAGCTCGAGACGGCCAGCCACATTGAGCTAACACGTGACCCGTACGGATCTCGAGCGCTCAAATAGCGTTACGATGAAAATATCTGAAATAATAGCTACTACTGTCGACAACACATTTATAGGGACACTATTTGCCGGTATAGTAATTACATATTTAGGATTACGGATTTATCACAAACAAAAAGGACTTGACATTGAGTATCTAAAAAGAAATAAGATGCAAGACCTCGCAACTACCTTATTGACTCATATTAATGTTGCTGTAAAAGATTACCTGGGTCAGATTAGTGTACATAATGGCTCAAACCAGGTTGTCTTTAATAAAATGGAGTCCTTGTCTCCAGGATTTGCTTCAAAAGATACTTCGAAGAGATTCGCTGGCTACGTTTCTAAAATAACCCAAGCTTTCAATGATCTTAGTACGCCATTGGCTTTAGATGTCCGTAATGAATCTAAAGTTAGATTGTTGGCAGAGGCAATACCATTGTTAACTTTTATATTAAGTACCACAACAACTCTTCCGGATCTACCCATAAATACCATCAATGACTTGTCAAAACAAACCACTGAATACTTTGATAAAATTAGATCAATACTTGAGAGTATTATAAATGAATAGATTATGGCTGATGTAGTAATAGTTAATGACAAAGACGAGGTGATTGGCACTATGCCAAAAGACGAGGCTCATAAAAATGGTACGCCTCATCGTATTGCTGTGGTTTATCTAGAGAATGATAAGGGAGAAATTTTGGTACAAGTACGAATGTCTGGCAGTCTTGATCACTCTTCTGCCGGACATGTAGATCCGGAAGAAAGTTATTTAGAAGCTGCAAAACGTGAATTAAAAGAAGAATTAGGTGTTGTGGGTGTTGAACTCGAGCAAGTAGGAAGTGGTCGATCTAATGAAGTCTATTCCAGTGATGAGGGGCACAGAGTTCACGTCTTCCAAGTATTCAAGTGCACGGCAAATCCAGTAAAACTTCAAGAAGATGAAGTCCAAAATGTATATTGGGCCGACCCCAAGAAAGTTTTAAAAGAAATGACTGAAGATAAAAGCCTCAAATACTGTGGTGGCTTTCGCGAATCTCTCAAAATTTATCTCGGTGCTCAAGACCGTCGTTTTTAATCCGAAAAATTTGTTACCCCTTCGCTCTACGCCCGATATACTGTCAAACCGAGCAAGTTGCAGAGCTGGGTGGAACAAGTAAAATACCATTATGGAAATACCACCGAATTTTGAAAGTGGGGAATCAGCCATTGATTAGCTCATTGAGAACCTTGCCGAAAAAGAGGGAATGAAATCTGAAGATATTTTTTCGGACATTATTACTTTTGCAGAAATATACGAAACAGACGAAGATGCTGGAGCATATCTAAAAGAAGTAGCGGAAAAAATCGGCATCTCTTTTGGAGAAATGCTTGAATACGCTAGAAAGTTAAGAGAAGAATAGCCGCTCGAGACCCGTCGTTTTGAAGTGGTAAAATAGATTTATGAAAAAGCCAACCTCAATCTGTGTATTTGGAGACAGTACCGCTTGGGGTGCTTGGGATCTTGAGAAAGGTGGTTGGGTAAATCGTCTCTGGATAGATGTCGGTATAAGGGAAGGTAATAATTATGTTGAGATTTACAATTGTAGTGTTTCCGGTGGGACTACTGACACGATTTTAGAAAGGTTTGAGAATGAAGCAAAGATTAGGAATGCTGACGCTTTAATGTTCCAGACAGGGGGCAACGATGCGTCATATGAGGGTTCTCTTGATAATTTTCTTGTACCAATAGGAAAATTTAAGGAGAATCTCGAGGAAATAATCAGAAGAACAAAACAGATCACAAATAGGGTTATATTTATGGACTTGAAAAATTGTGACGAATCAAAGACAATGCCAGTGTCTTGGATAGATACCTATTACACCAACGAAAATATCCAGATGTATTCAAAAGTAATGGAGGAGGTATGTAAAGAAAATAAAGTTCTATTTATGGATATTACACCTTTAGATGACAATGATTTCCAGGATGGACTTCACCCGAATGCTTCGGGGCATGAAAAAGTATTCAAACAAGTTAAATCGTTTTTGGTGCAGAATAACTGGATTTAACATGTGCTCGAGACCCGTCGATTTGAAGTGATAATATAGAATAAATGGATATCACAGAACTAAAAAAGGTGGGGTATGTGCGTGAGGTATACCCGCCCGAGGTTCGATCTGCTGTAATTCGTACCGTGGAATCGTGGACAAAATTCTGCGGTTTGCCTGAGGAAGTAAAGACTAATATTAATTACGAAAACGGCTTTGGGTATGAACTAAAGAAAGTCCCAGGCAAGCGACTCGACCTGAAAGAAAACTTTCATGTTGCACTGGCCGGACACAACCGGCTTACTAAGATCGCAAAAACGTTGGGGGTGCTAGAAATAGAACAATTCATAGAAGACGGAGAGAGATTAATTAAATTAGTTATACCTCTAATTAAGGATTTTTCTGAAAAGACAGAATCGGGCTTTGGTCTAAAAGGTCTAACCGAGGAGGTTATGGCTAATCAAGACAGCTGGACTATCCGCTTTCTTCATTATTTCGGAGTTGGTGAGAAAGGCAGTGAAATGGCGGCGCCACACAGCGACAAGGGCGGTTTTACTCTGCATTTATACGAGGGTGATTCTGGTCTTCAGTGTCTTAACTTTGAAAATGAGTGGGTGGGTATGCCGGTGTCGGAAAAAGAAACAGTGATTATTGCCGGCATGCAACTACAATACCGTTCGCAAAACAAATTAAAGGCGCTATGCCACCGTGTTGTTTCCACTCCCAAAACGGCAAAGAGTGGGCGATATTCCGCAGTTTGTTTCATTTCCCTAAAAAAAACTCCTGCTTACAATAAAGATGGCTTTGGCCGATTGCAAGAATTTCCCCCCGGATTCAACTACACTATGCCATTTTCTGAATTCTCCAAGATGTTTGTCTAAAGACCTTCAAGACCCGTCGTTTTAAATGCTAAAATTGAGCTTCGTATGCCGCACATTCACGAAAAAATTGATTACACGGCTGACGTGTTTGTGTTTCATAAAAACAAAGTTCTAATAAGGAAGCACGATAAGTATGATAAGTGGCTTGCCGTTGGCGGACACATTGAGCTAGACGAAGACCTCAATCAAGCGGCGGTGAGAGAAGTAAAAGAAGAAGTTGGTTTGGACATTGAACTGGTTGGAGAAGTGCCGCAGTTCAAAACTAACAGTGGCGCTTACTTTGGAGAAGGCGCCTACAGAGAACTTCTTGCGCCAAGGTATATGAATATCCACGATATAAATCCGACTCACAAACACATATCATTAATATATTTTGCAAAATCAAATTCTGACAAGGTGGTGGATGATGGGAGAGAAAAAAGTAAAGGATATAAATGGTTTACTAAAGAAGATTTGGAGACAAACAAAGAAAACATATCCGAAACTATAAAATTCTACGCTCTAAAAGTTCTTGAGGAGGTAGTGTAAAATTAGACTATCCTATATACATAGGTCCCACCTATGTATACACCTAGGTGACCCTTATCGCCTTGCGATTGACGGCTATAACTTTTTAAACATCAGCCGAGCTCTCGGTATAATGCGGAAGCCAATCCATGATTTTTTTGCGGTGCAGGTCAAGAGACCAGAATTCACCCTGTTTGAAAAATGCCGGATGCTCACTTTTATATTTCTGCAACAAAGCAACTGAAACTTGGGGGAAGTTTGGAGGGATGTTGTCGTTGTACGATTTCAGGAAATCCATTAGCGATATCGGAACTTCGCTCAATTTCAGTTTTTTGGTAGGTATGCTCATTTGTTCAATGATACCACAACTTCCAGTATTTACAAGAGATTTCGCGTATCCAAAATTCTACTCGATATCTAAAACTCCTTCGGCTAGCCGAAGGAGTTTTAGATTGGAAAATTGGAAAAACAGAAATTATGAGGCGGTAACTGTTTGCTCAATCATCTTGTGACAATCGGCAACGGAAATAATAGGGTCCCCCGGATGTTTCTCGGTCATGTGTACCCTGATAGCTTCTTCGTCCATTATGTCCTTGAACTTCGTGACCGCCTCTTCCCTATTTTCTGCATCTACGGTCATGGTGTCTCCGCAGGTGCAAGTCATTTTGAATGATGTCATATAGAGAAAAAATAAAAGATAGATAATATGACCTGGTTCAGGTAGTATAGAGCTTATATTTTTTGATTTCAAGAGTGGCGCCGATATGACAAATTTCATCAAAAAACAGCCGTAACACACACCATGTTGTCAATTTATATTTATTCGTTTGGCAGTGTCATTGTTGTCAGTCTGGTATCTTTGGTCGGAGCGTTTTCGCTCTCACTCAAAGAAGATGCTTTAAAAAGAAACGTTTTCCTCCTTGTCAGCCTTGCTGTCGGAGCTCTCCTGGGAGATGCTTTTATTCATCTTATTCCCGAATCATTTGAAAGTATGGCGAGCCCGGAGCGAGCTTCTGTTGCCATAGTTGCGGGCATTCTCGTTTTCTTCGTGCTTGAAAAAATCCTCCACTGGCACCATCATGCTTTTGAAGACCACGGCATTGAAACACCACATCCGACGGGACGGATGATTCTTGTCTCTGACGGAGTGCATAATTTTATTGATGGACTTATTATCGGAGCAAGTTACTTGGCAGGTATTGAGATTGGTATTGCCACCACTTTGGCCGTAGTACTCCATGAAATACCTCAAGAAATCGGAGACTTCGGAGTTTTAATTCATTCCGGATATAAAACGGCGAAAGCTCTCTGGCTTAACTTCCTCTCCGCACTTTTCGCTATCTTAGGTACTGCTCTGGCTCTGGTGGCGGGCGGTACATCCCAGTCCATGACCATTTGGCTTATTCCTCTTGCGGCAGGAGGATTCATATATATCGCAATGAGTGACCTTATACCGGAGCTTCATAAAACCAGCACCGGCCGCCCATACTTACAACTCTTGGCTATTCTTGTAGGGATTTTCAGTATGATTATTCTTCTCGCAGTGGAGTAATTGACAATTAAACTTAAAAAGTAATCTACGGATTGTCTTCTGTCCGACAACTTTTCCAAAGACCGGCTATTGGTATAATAGATGCCTTGAAAATTCTCCTTGAAAAACTGAAAAAGCATAAGAGAGTGCTCTTCGGAGCGCTTGTTCTGGCTTCAATAAATCAAATCTTCTCTCTCCTTGATCCGCAGATTTTTCGGCTGATAATTGACAACTACGTCACTCGAGCAACCGAATTGCCCTCTGGAGATTTTATCAAGGGTGTCGGACTTCTTCTCTTGGCTACCGTCGGTGTCGCGTTCGTGTCTCGCGTGGCGAAGGCCTTTCAAGATTACTACGTAAACGTTATCACCCAGAAAGTCGGCACTGATATGTATTCAGAAAGCGTTAGACATGCATTCTCCCTTCCCTATTCTGTGTTTGAAGATGAACGCTCGGGGGAACTTTTGAATAAATTACAGAGGGCTCGTGCAGATTCACAGGCTCTTATTATAAACTCAATCAACATTTTATTTCTGTCCCTAGTTGGAGTAATTTTTGTTATTGCTTACGCAAGCTACGTTCATCCTCTCATTGGATTGGTTTATTTTCTTATCATTCCTTTCCTTGGCACTGCTACGTTTATATTAAGTAAGAAGATTAAAACGGCCCAGCAAGCAGTTGTGAGAGAGACAGCGGCGCTCTCCGGTTCTACTACGGAGACATTAAGAAACGTTGAGCTTGTGAAAAGTCTTGGACTTGAAAATCAGGAAATAGGGCGATTAAACAATACGAATGAGAAAATCCTGGAATTGGAACTCAAGAAAGTACGCTTGGTACGTTCGCTTGATTTTGTCCAAGGTACGCTTATTAACGCCCTGCGCTCTGGATTAATGCTTCTTATGTTTTGGTTTATTTTCAATGGGGCAATAACTCTGGGAGAATTCTTTAGTTTATTTTTTTACTCATTTTTTATTTTCGCTCCCTTGTCACAACTTGGTCTTGTGGCCGCAAGCTATCAAGAAGCCCGGGCAAGTCTCGCCCAGCTCGCTCAGGTCTTGGACCTGGAACCGGACCCCGTTCCAGTCTCCGCAAAATCTCTCGGCAAAATAAATTTCATAGAGTACAGAAATGTTGGATTACGCTACGAGACAAGAGGACAAGAGATTCTCTCCGATATTAATCTGGAAATAAAATCAGGGGAGACGGTAGCTTTTGTCGGCCCATCCGGTTCCGGCAAAAGCACCATGATAAAGCTTTTGGCCGGCCTGTACACTCCAACCGAAGGCAGTGTGCGATTTAATAATGTAGATATTGGAGACCTCAACATAAGCGAGCTACGTCATCGCATCGGGCTGGTAGCACAAGAAACGCAGTTATTCGCCGGAACCATCAGAGAAAATTTGTTTTTCGTGAGACCCGAAGCCTCTGATGACGATTGCCTTCAGGCACTAGAACTTGCTCAGGCAAAAACACTTCTTGAGCGTAGAGACAAGGATGGAAATAGAGTCGGCCTTGAAACGAAAATCGGCGAGGGTGGCATCAAGCTCTCGGGCGGAGAACGCCAACGTTTGGCAATCGCACGCGCGCTTCTACGCAAGCCCGACATAATTGTTTTTGACGAAGCGACATCAAGCCTGGACTCAATTACTGAAAAAGCGATTACCGAAACTGTACAGAATATTGAAAATGCCCGACCTGAGCTTATCACCATTCTCGTAGCGCACAGACTTTCAACCATCGCCCACGCCGACAGAATTTACGTTTTTGAACACGGTAAAATCATTGAGAGCGGTAGGCATGATACCCTGGTAAAGAAAGGCGGATTGTATTCGGCCCTCTGGAGAGAGCAGGTCGCCGGAGACCGGAGAATAAGTTAAAATAAAACTATTAAATTACACAGGCATGCGTACCGAAAGAAGAGTTATCGGGCTGGATCTGGATGATGTGTTAATGGATTTCAGTACAGCTTTATATTTACATCATAACAACCGCTTCGGGACTAATCTTAATCCTGCCACAGACGCAGTGGGTTTTTCATTGGAAAAGATATGGGGCTGTACCAAGAAAGAAGCGAGAGAAAGAGTCCTTAATTTCTATCACAGTGAGGATCATTTTGCGGCAACTTCTATTCCGGGAGCTTCTGAAGCAATACGAAAATTAAGGCAAGACAATTCAATTGTAATAATAACGTCTAAGCCGGAATATTTGAGAGAGAGACAGTCAAATTGGCTTGAGAAACACTTTCCCGGAATGTTTGACCATGTCTGTTTTACAAATCTCTATGACGGTGACGGTTTGAAAAAAACCAAAGGAGAGGCTTGCCTGGAACTACGGGTGGATGTTTTCGTTGATGACCACATTGAAAATACTCTTGAGGTGGCGAACATGGGGGTGGAGACGTATTTGTTTGACCGGCCGTGGAACCGCCACTTTAAGCTACCCCCAAACATATCCCGCGTCTATTCATGGAGCGATATTTTAGCGAGACTGGATTATCCAGAATAGGACTAGCCGAAATTGATGTTTTCTAGTATTATGACTAGGTATCAATAAGAGTGTTTGTTCTCCCCCTCGCGGGAGACTAAAATAAAAAGAAAATCATGGCAAAAAGCAATTCAGCATTTATGAAACCGATGAATATCAGCTCCGAACTGGCTGCTGTCGTCGGCAGTGGGCCAATGCCACGTCCTGAAGTGGTAAAGAAGCTCTGGGAGTACATCAAGAAAAACGATCTCCAGGATCCTCAAAATAAGAGAAATATCAACGCTGATGCG
>Ga0214472_10005657_pt1 | contig 13157 bp, 11 predicted proteins | sample RVTome_6_FD_207662 | JGI IMG/M metagenome (GOLD analysis project Ga0214472, IMG submission 207662) | Soil microbial communities from uranium-contaminated site in the Upper Colorado River Basin, Wyoming, United States - RVT140D175 | ecosystem: Environmental > Terrestrial > Soil > Contaminated >... | reverse complement strand
CAGATATTCGAGAAGTTCCGGGGCGTAGTTGCGCGCGGTCGGGTTGTTCTCGCTCCACCATTGCGTTTCGTAGGTCCACGGACCGACGGCGATCTCCGCACCGATGTGAGACGCGTAAGCTTGTAAGTTCTCCCAGAACGGGCGATGGACCGGAGTGTCGTTTTGTGCGCCGGTGAAAATGAATCGGCGGCCGGCCGGGAGGTCGATTGGGGCCACCCGTAGAGTGTCGGATACGCTCGTCCGGGGGGTCCCCTCACGATACGCATGGGCGCCCGTCTTCCGGTCGTAGGTCCGATAGCGATAGCTCTCGACCACGAGGGCCTCGGGATTGACGAGCGGATATCGGGAGCCGGTCGTCAGCTTTGTTAGCTCCCCGCTAAGCCAGGTGGCCCGGGCTTGCGCGTGATCGACGGACCGGTCCACTTCGGGGCGCTTGACCATCTTCTCCGACTTGCGAAGCGAATACCGCTTGGTGTCAATGGAGCGAATCGACCGCCCCGTAAGACCAGCCACCTCCGCGGATGTTTTTGAATTGTCGAGAACGAGCGTCAGCTCGGGTCCCGTGAACGGTTTACTTTTTGCCATAAAGGGAATCTAGGTAGTCTATCATGTGGAGAGCATCGACTTCGTCGTCGCCCATTCGCCGGCCGTCGACAGTCTCGCAAAAGCAGGTTTTGGTTTTCCGAGCCGTTTTGCAATACAAATCGGGATGTTTCTTCACGAGCCAGGCCGCCATCATCTCTTTCGTCGCGCCGCCGTGATTCGCTCCGAATTTCTTCAGCACTGGCACGTCAACGACCTCGACCGGGATGCTCCGCGAGCGGCACACGGCCCAGACCGCGCAACGTAGCGCGCTCCATAGCTGGGTCTGCATCGTGAAGGTGGAGAACCGAACGTCTTCAAAGATGACAACATCCGGTCGCGGTTCGGGCTCGATAGCGCCCTCGACTCGGCGCAGTAGTTCGAAGAATCGTCGATCTCCCCGGCGGTCAAGCCCCCCTTCCTTATCCTCCAGTCGCTCCGCCTCAGTGGCGAGAAGCCAAGTTCCAGACGACGTCACGCCGTCACGCCGTTGCGCCCAGCCGGTTTTCGTCCCTAAATCTAGCGCGAGGATGTTCACTGATCAAAGATACCCGATTTGCGTAGCTCGTCACGCAAAACGGTCAGCGCCCCGACGCATTTTTGATGGATCGCCTGTCGGCTTACGGCCGGACGGGATTCGCGACCGATGTCAGCCATTTTCTCGCCGTCGAAAAACACCCGCGTGACGAGGACCCGCTGGTCCTTCGTGAGGGCCTCCATTGCCACAGCTAGGGCCGCGCGGCGCTCTCCGTCCGACAGAAGATCCGCCGCCGAGTCCGCAGACCCCAGGAGGCTGTCTAGATCGACTTCCGGGGCGGTGTTCGTCCGCTCGTCCCCGTGGATCGAGACCCGGCGCGACATGGACCGCTCTCTCGACGGCCCGTGAACCAGCTCGTCAACTCGGGCTTTCTTCTTGAAACAGATCCGAACCGAAAAGGGGATCAGATTAAACAATCGTCCGGTCGGGTGGCGGCCCAGGTCCATGCGATCGATCGCGTCCAGAATCGCATCGTGCGAGAGCTGCAAGGACTCGTCGCCGGGGAGCCACGGATAGGTCCCGCGGGCCGTCTTCACCGTGAAGAGAAGATAAGCTTTGATTAGGTCGTCCCGGCACTGGACGCACTTTGACCGGCGGTATTCGTTCAGAAGCTCTCGCTCGTGTTCCTGCGTCAGGGCCACGTCGGTTGTTCCGACAATCTTGTAAGTAGAGGGATTCATGCGTGTAAAGTCCAGTATCGAATGTCTCCGGCATCTTCGATGCCGATGTTGTAGCCTTTGGCCCGTAGCTGTCCGAGCAGGCGAGAAATGTCCCCCACGCCCTCGCCGCGAAGGGCGTCTTGCGTGGCCGGACTTGAGCTGCACAGCTCTTTTCGGAGCTGGAAAGCGGATCCGCGCCAGGTCGTAATCCGGTCGTCGGTTCGTTTGCCCTCGTTCAGTGCCGAGAAGTAGTCAGTTTTCCAGTCGTCGAGGATCTCGACGAATCCGCTCGTCCGGCTACTGTGGTTGGCCGTCTGTATGAGGGCCGGTTCGTGCCAGGGCTTGACTCCGCCGAATCTCCAGTCGATGTCCCCGCTCTCTCGGCGGAGGACGCAGTGCTCCGGGGTAGACCAGTCGAGCAAAAACCTGGCGAAATGGGGCAGCTCGCGGGTCAGAAGCTCGTTCATCTCGTGGGACGGCAAGAAAGATACGGTCGGGCGCTTTACCGTCTGGTAGAGTTGGATCTTGTCCAGGATTGATCGCTCCAAGTCGGGGATGATCTGAGAACTCCCTTCGTCGGCGTTGAACGTGGAAAATACGCGTCCCATCCACTCGACCATCTGCGCGGTGCGAAATTTCTCGTGGTAGCGGAAGGTCCGGTTTGCAGCCATTCGCTTGACCATCTCCGACCATTTGCGCTGGCGGGCGGCCGACGTTGTGACCGCGTTGTCGTCCACAACCCAGTGGGCTACGCCGAACAGCTCCGACCCGAACGCGTCTTCGCCCATGAGGTAGTCTTCGGCGATACGGAACCCGCCCATAAGCTCGCCGACGATTTGTCGGTTCAAGAAGGTTTTTCCGATGTTGACCGGGCCGGACACGAACATGTTGTGGCCCGACAGCAGGTTCAGCTCGAACGCGGTCCGGTAGTAGTAGGCCAGCCACGAGATGAAGGAATCGAGGGCGATCACATCTCCCTGGAAGAACCTGGCTTCTGTTTCGGAAGTGGACACCGTGCTCGGGGGGCCGAAAAATTGGCTGAGCCACGGCATCGGACCCGAAGGACCCCAGGTAACTTTGTCCGGCGCCGGCTGTAGAACGCGGGAGTTGTGCGTGTTCAGGAACGGCTTGGAATAGACGGTTATTGCGCCGTTCGGGCGGAACACAAACGGAGCGGCGCCCTCGACATTTCCGTGATCCTGAATGTGCTGGTAGGCCCGGTCCAACTCGCTATGATCCTCACCCTTCGGGGTGCGCGGCGAGAGCCCCCTCTTGATCCGGAGGAAGTGGAGTATATCATCCTTCGTCCACGGTTTCCAATCCCCTCGGCTTAGCTCTCTCCAGAAGGCCCGCCCGTCGAAGTAGATGCCTTCGACGGCCTGGCCTATCTGATTGCTACGGAATTGGTCGACAAACGAGAATCCGAGAAGGTCCGCCCACGAGAAAAAGTTCCGCGAGGCGTGGGCCGAGTAGGTAAACATGCCGCTTTCCTTGACGACTGCGGACTTGGGCGATGTGGACCCCGGGATCCACCAGGTAGGACCCTGGACGCCGAGCTGGAAATCCTTGGACGCCCATTCGCTGCCCGCAAAGTCCGGATTTTTCATAAGCTCGTCGTGCACGACCGTCAGCGGAACGCAGTATCCGTTGCCCTTCCAATCTAGCTTCTCGCTCGCCTCGATAAGCCAGCCGAGGAGCAGGCCCGAGGACAGCCCCCGGTCGTGAATCTCCCTCCATTCCCCGGAATTGGTGTAGTAGATCGACGGGTTGAAAAAGGCTTTGTCGAATCCCGCGAGGGCATTCGCCGGCTGAAGCTTCTCGGCCGCCACCGCGAGGAACGCCTCCGCGAGCGGAAACCCTGAGATCACGATCGGCTTGGAGAAGGTCCAGACCAGGTGGCACTTGCCGGACAGCGATCGCTCGTAGAAGTTGGGAACCAGCGGGGCCAACCGCGAGATTCCGGCCAGAACTTCCTCCTCGGTCATCTTCGTGTCGAAGTCGATCACCAGCCCGTGCAGCTTGTGCGGCGGGTTCTCCTCCGAGTCGGCCTTCTTTCGGCTGATTCGAAGATTCCCGTTCAGACCCTCCCAACCGGAATAGATGTTCCATTCCGTGGTGGGATCGTTCATGAACTTGTCTCGGAGCTTTTTGTTGCTCCGCAGCTCCGGCGGTATGCCTGCCTTCGGGGACCATCCCCACGGTTGGCAATGGAACACTTCGGAGGTAGAAAGACGGGAGAGGGCGAACATGATTACTTTTTGTAGCAGTGTCCTTCTTGAGCTTCTGCCCCGACCGGGCACCCTGGAAGCCATGGAGGAGTAACTGACATTAAATCTTCGATTCTCGACGGGTTAAAGTCAAGAGGAACCTCGAAAATACCTTCGTCATGGACAGACCACACGAAGTTGACACCCTCGGCCTTCGTATTGTCGATCGCGTTGAGCAGACCGAACCCGAAGACGTCATAACCGCATGCCTGACAGGCATTTTCGGTCAGGTGCCCGCCGTAGAATTCGTGTCGCCGGCCGTCAGTTTCCGCGGTGAAGATGTGTCGATCGCGAATCTTCGTCCCGGTCACTTTACCAGTGGCCTCGTCGATCACTTTTATGACCTTCTTTTTCGAGGACCTCCGGACATTGCGATACTGAAGGACCCGGCCGGAGGGCAATTCCAGGTAATAGTTTCCACCGAGGGAAGCCTGAAAGCTCGCGTCCAGCTTGGCCCAGATTCCGGGAGACTCCTTGTCGAAGGAGGCGATTTCCGGGTTAAGGTCCCGGAATTCTCGGACGTCCCGGCGCGCGGTAGCCCCAAAAATCTTCTCCCCGGTCTCTGGGTCGACCGGGTCCAGCGAACAAACATCGTAGCCGGCCAGGGACATCGCGACCACGATATACTTTTCCCAGCCGCACCCGTAACCAAGGCCGAGCGTCTGGGCTTTTTGAACCTTGTAGAGGTCTTTCAGCTTTTTGAAGCCCCCCTTTGGTCCATTGTATTTGCCGGTGGCGATCGCCGCGGCCTCGTAAACCGAATAGCCGTCGCGGATGGCCCCGAGCAGGCGGTCGTGGCCGGACAGCCAGGCCAGCACGCGAGGCTCAATCTGTGACAAATCGCACATCACGAATTTACGCCCGGGCCTAGCGACGAAAAGGCTGCGCGTGTCAAACATGTGCTCGAAAATCGGGTCCGCGGGGGTCCCGTCCTCGTTGGTCATGCCCCAGTTAGTCGTGCCCATCCACGAGGGAATCTCGTCCCGGTCCTGACAATCCCAGTATTCCTTGTAAGAGGCGTCATCAGTCCGGAGGTTTCCGTCCTTGTCGATCAGTAATGGGTCCCTTCGGAGATTCTGCATGTTCACGCCGGCGTCGCCAGAAAGCCGCCCCGTGTGAGCCCCGAAGTATTTTAGCGAGAAGTGGAGAATCCCGTCCGAATCGATACGCTCTTGAATGGTCTCCAGGAACCCGAGGAACTTGTTCATCGAGCGCCATTGGCTGACGGCAGCAATCCAGGGATACGCCGGGCTGTAAGTCTTTTCCCACTCCAAGAACGCTTCTTCCCCGGCAGTCTTCTTCACCGGGGTCCCGGGAATACCGGCCTCCCGGCACATTTGAGCGATCATCTTGGTGCTCGTCGGTTTCTCGCCCTGCGCGATCCAGGGCAGCTTTTGTTCGATGCCGAACAGGGCCTTTTTTGCTCCTTCGAGGTAAGCCTCAAGCTTTGCGGTATCCACCTGCACGCCACGAATCCCGGCTTCTCGATGGAGTTGCGAAATCCGGCGCTCTTGCTCCGGCCACAGATGCGAATGCGTGTTCCAGAATCTCCAGCAGTATACGGCGTCGCCGTCGGCGTATTTGAGGAACTCGGCTCCCTGGGGGGTGTCCTTGACGTTGCGCCAGTGAACTCCGTTCATGTCCTCGCGAGCCCCCTTATCCACTTTCTCCCCGTAGAGATACGCAGAGGCGTCCGCGAGCGATCGACGGTTGCACAAGAATGACGTCAGGTCCGCGGTGCAATTCCAGGATTTCCACTTGAAAGCCGGTATCTGTCCCTTTTCTATCATGCTTGTCACGACGCACATGTCGAAAAAGGCGTTGTGGCTCACAAGATCCGCCCCTTCGAGGGAGGCCCAGTCGAAATCCTCCGGGCCGCCCGCCCAGGATCGTTCCCCGTCGTAGACGGAGATCATGAAGCAATAGAAGTCGGGGTGCCGTGAGTAGGCATACGCGCCGAACATTCTGACGTCCATCACTCCTTTCTCGTAAAACGTTTCTGTATCGAGGGCGATTACGGGCATGCGAAAAAAAAGAAGGGCCGGGGCGGATTAGGTGGATATACCCCTCTCCGCCCCGGCAGTTACTCTATCTGTCGCCGGGCAGCGTCACTGCTGCGACGGCGTATACTTGCTGCGACGCCCGTGCGTCGAAAGAACCGGGGACCGGCTCTTGATTCTGATATCCGCGAGGTCCGCCCCCACGATCTTCGTTCGGTGATCCGCGAGCGCGGGAGCTTCGGCGACTCTCGACGCCGGGCTCTCCGCTACCGCCGGGACTGCCAGGGTGTCCGAGGTCATCCGAGGATGGATTGAGCGACGGAACGAAGCTCGGGCGAAGTTTCGCCGCCACGCTCGAAATCGGGAACCCAGGCCGAGTTTCCGGTGCGGAACGACTTCAGGAGGGTGTTCACCTTCCAGTATCCGTTGTAGTAGGCCCCGCGGGCGACCAAGGTCCGCGAGACCGGATCCACGACGTCCTTCAGCCAACCGAACTTGCGAGCGGGCCGGAGCGCGCCTTTGATGACGTGCGTGTATGCCGCGCCCTTGAAGCTCCATAGGGCCAGGGCATAGTTCTTGTCATCGATCACGTAGGAGAACGAAGGATCGTCCAGACCCTCCGGCTGCTCGATCAGCACGAGCGCCTCCGCGAGAAGCTGATACAGCGGCTTGCCAGTCTTTTCGGCCTCGCCATAGTTCAGCGTTCCACCAGCGGCCACAACGTCAGCCTCTGAGTCGAACAGGTTCCCCATGGCACCCCCATCCTTCTTTTCGGCGAATCGATCGGGACGAACGCCGACCACCACGACGTTGACCGGGCGGTTCTCTTTCGGCGACGCCTTCGGAGAGGCCACGATGACAGTTTCCTGATTCAGGAGAAGGTCTCCCGAGTTGAAAACTTTCATCAGATCCCCGACGTTGGCCACGACGTTGACGCGGGGCATCTTGCAATCGCCCGAGTTGATGTCGTCCACGTCGTCACCGTAGCTCGCGGGCTTATGCTCTACGAGCGCCTTGGAGGACTGCGGGACGATGGCCGTCGAATGAGAGGATCGCTCTTCGATCACCTCGATCGGGGCATTGGCCTGCGTGGCGACGGCCACCGGGGCAGTAGCGGGTCCCTGGAGGGACAGCACGACCGCAATCTGAGCGTCCGTGAGTCCAGACGCCTTGAGCGCCGCGACCAGGGGATTGACGGCCTCGACGGGCTTGACGACCTCGACGACCGGGCCGATACCGCTGAGGGTGACGACAGGCGCCGGGGCGGCGACGGCCTCGACGGGCTTGACGGCCTCGACGGCGGGCGCCGGCGGAGCGGTTACGGTGACGGCCGGAGAAACCGGCTCGACGGACTTAGCAGCGTCTGCTGCGGAAGAGGAGGGCTTTGGGCCGACCAGCTTGAAGGAGAACTTCTGAGATGCCATATTACGATTTAGTTGATTTCTTTTGTCCGAGGTTCGCTCGGGTGAGTCAAGGTAGAGATAGATTAGGATTCGTCAATCTCTATTTCAGTATTTCCTCCGTCCGGCGTAGCAATCTTGCTCAACCGCAAAGAGGGAACCGGAGCGCAGTCTTTCGTGCAGCCATTCGTGCGCAGGAGTAGCTTTAGCTCTTGCAGAGCGGCCTTTTTCTTGCCGCGAGGAGCTTTCTTTGACACCGCCTTTTCGATCGGTCCCAGGGTGAAATCCATAGACTCGACTAGTTCGTCTGGAGTCAGCAAGGGTTTCACGGTGTCATAAAACCGGGCTTTGTCCGAGATAGTCCGCTTCGAGGCCACCACTAGCTTATAGCCGGTCGGGACCCAGTCGTTACCCGGCTCGCTGGACATAGTCCGCTCCGTCATGCGCGAGCGGAACGACCTAGATAACGCCTCCATCACTCCGAAAAACTTCAACCCGGCGGCGGCCTGGTCCGGCGTCTGGACGAGGGAGGGGTTGACTACGTCGGGCAGTTGAAGCGCGTCGTATTTCTCGCTCGCTTTCAGCGCGAATTCCCCCACTCGCGGACAAATCGATACCCGGTCACAGAACAGGCAACAACCGACCGTCGGGGTAAGCGGAACGCCCGAAAGTTCGCTGGCGTCGAATGTCTTCGAGAATCGTCCGAACGCGTCCGTTGCGAACTCGGCGCGACTTACCGCCGTCACGACTCGGAGCCGGAGGCCCTCAAATTCTTCTTTGTAGAAGGTGTGCGAGTCGATATACCCGACGGACGTCTCGCCCGTCGCTTCGTCAGCGTAGGGGATATACGGACAAACGAAATGCACCGTGAATTGGCGGAGTTTCGGGAACCGAAAAAGCAGTCCGAGCCCGTATGCGATGCCCTGAAGGTTGTTTTTTGCGGGCTCGACCGGATTCTTTCCGGTCTTCAAATCGATGATGTCCGCGCCTTCCTCGTTGCCCCAGATAACTCCGCGGTCGAGGTAACCGGCGGTCGTCGGGGTCGGAAGCCGGTCGTCGATCGGGAGATACTCTTCCTTGATGACATACGCCCCCGGTCCGGCCAGGGATAGTAGACCCTGCACGTATTCATCGTAGCCATATATCATGGCGAGCTGCTCGTCGTCAAGCTCGTCATATTTCCCCGAGTCTGCGCATTCGTGGAGAAAGGTCCCAAGCTCGGCGGCGGCGTTGGTTCCCAGCTTCGACTTGTATCCGGGACAGACCTCCTTCGCTTGCAACGACGAGGGAGAGTGTTCATGGTGCTCTCGGTCGGTGTGCTCGACCTCAGCGGCCGGCGGTGCCTCGGGGGCCGCGTCCACGCGTCCGGCGGCCACGTTTTGGATCAGCTCGTCGAGAACCGGGAGGGCGGAACATGACTCTTGCGTCGCGGCCGGAGCGGCCTCCGACGTGTCGCCGGCGATCGGTTCGTATAGCCTCGTTTCCGGCGTGTCGCTCGCGCTCTCCGAAAATGTCTTTCGTATCGCGTCGGGGATCCGGGGTGACTCCGGGGCGGCCCGCGAAATGACCGTGCCAGTGGCGGTGCTTATATGCGTCTCCGGACGATCCGGGAAGACGGTCTGAACTATCTTTTCAGTCTGTTTCATGTGTCAGATTCGATTGAATGAAATTGTGGACCGTTTCTTTTAGGTTGTCAAGCGTTCCGTTGTTTTCCCACTGAAAATCCGCCATTTCGCGGCATAGCGGGTCGTTTACAGCCTCGTCGCCCGCCGGGGAAATCCCCGGGCGGGACACGTGGATCTTGATTGTTCGATACCTGGGGACCTGGCCCAGAACTTCGGCTTCGTTCGGGTATCTCCAATCGCTTATTACGGCGACCTTCGGACGGTCCGAGAGTATTTGCTCGGCAACGCATTCGGCCCAGTAGTTACTTTTCTGGTGCCGCCGAGCCCGCCCCCACGCGATAAGAAGAGGTCGGACCACGGATTCTTTGATGGTGGGGTCTTCCGTCCACACATCGAGGGCATTGTCAACTCGGCCCCGAACGATTCGCAAGCTGTCTGCAACCTCGCTGCGGAGGGCTTGTGCGAATGAGTATCGACCAAGTCGGCGGTCTGCATCAGCAGCCCGAAGCTCGGTCATCAGCATGTCCGCCGCCGTGTCTTTGCCGACCCGTCTCGACGCACCGAACAGAACGATTGTCGCGATCATTTCTCGCCTTTCGCTTTTCCGTCGTTCTCGCACGTTGCCTTAAACAGGATCCGTGCGGCCTCGTGGTAAACGATAACGCCTTCTGGGCGGTCGAACCCGGGAGCCGCGAGGCTCCCGCCGAAGAACATGAGGTCATTCAGGCACGCATAAACGTTTTCGGTGCCAAACTGCCCGACGAACAGGACCGGGACTACCGTGCAGCAAGCCGGGCACGCCCGGCTATCACGGGTGAGAAGATAGTTGAATCCAACCTCGGAGCGTTTCGGGTCATTCCATTTCGACACGTCGAAAAGGCTGAACCGCTTCTCGCCCTTCGTCAGACCATATCCTCGCTGTATGCCGGACCCCCACCACTCGCCAAAGTGTTGGCCCTCGCCGAGGGTGACCAGTTCGACAGCGTTTGACGCCACCCACCGGGCGAACCCGAAGTTGTCGTCCCCCGGCGAGATCCATCGGCTGCGAGACCCGGCCCGCATTCTCAGTTGGATGCCGTTCCAGACCGGGAAATAGATCCATCCCAGTTCGTAGCCCGAAATCTCCGTGAGCGGCGGTTCCACGCGCTCGATGCAAATCTGAGCGTTGGTCCCATCGATTTTCTCGGTGATTACGCAGTTTCGGTTTAGGCGCGGGATTTTTGCGAATTCCTTGAACATAGGTATAGAGTTGTTACGTGCTAAAAGGGTCTCTCAGGTCACCATCGTTTATCAACGACAGGTTTGCAAGCTTATCTTTCAGTTTGGAGTGGATTTTTTGTTCTACCGACTTGGAGATGAGCACCAGTCGTTGGATCGCCTTCGTTTTTGCACCCTGCCGCCAGACGCGGCCGAGGGTCTGCACTAGCTGCATCGAACTCCAGCCCGGAGAGACGTAAGCAATCCTCGGGTGCCCCCCATGAACGTCGTGTAGGCTGACCCCGACTCCCCCGGCCTGTCCGTTGGCAAGGCATCCGTCGGAGACGTTGTTCTGGAAAGCGTCGATTTCTCGATCTCGATCCGATTGCGACTGGTTCCCGCGGATGATCGACAGAGTATGGTTTTTCCCAAGCCTCTCGATCAGCGCGTCGATCGTTTCATTGAAATTCACGAAAATCACGGGCCGCAGGCCGTTCTCTATCGCGTCCACAAACAGCGATTCGAAGAGCGGCACTTTCAGCAGCTCGACTTTCTGTCGGGCGCGGAGGAGTTTTGTCAACGGGTGCTCAAGGTCCGCGTCTTCCTGCATCTTGTCTTGCAGGCGGCCGAGCGCCTCGTGCATGTCTTCGTAAAGCGCGTCCAGCTCCCCTGCCTTCGGCAGGTCGTAAAGCTCGGCCGTTGTCTGGCAGTCCGGGAACGCAGACCCGAGGGCGTCCCGGGTGACCCGGACGCCCCGGTCCGGGAACAGGTGTCCGTGAAGCCGCTTCAACGCCCCCTTGTTCACGAACACCACCTTGCCCGGCCCGTCCCCGCCGGAACAGCCGAACATCTTGCAGAATCGGTTGAAGGCTTTTCCGTCGTGTAACTTCAGAAGCAGCCCGAGCGCCCGCATTTGAGTCGGGTTCTCGGCGATCGTAGCCGACAGGGCCAGGGTTGGAATACCCTGTCGTGCGGCGGCGACCATCAGGCGAGAGTTGTCAGTGTGAGACAGCGCGGTCCCTTTGCACCTGTGGGCTTCGTCGAAGATAATCAGGGGGACCTCACTGTCGAACACCCACCGCCGGATGACCTTGTCCTCCGCCTGATAGCTACCCTCCCGCAGCCTGAGCTTTTTGACAACCCGGACCGTCTCCCACCTTCCGAACTCGGTCTTGCCGGTCTTCAACTTCTCGTAACCGATCGGGTAGCACCGGCCGCCGAGGAACTCCGCTACTCGTGCCCAGGAAGACAGCACCGCCTTGGGGCACACCACGAGCGGGGCGACCCCAAGCTCTCGCGCCACGGCCATTGCGGCGTATGTCTTGCCGACGCCCGTCTCAGAGGCGTCCAGCGCGGCGCCGTAACGCCGTAACGCCGCCAAGAGCCCCGCCGTAGCGGGGATCTGATAGGGCAGCAAGTTTGCTGGGTCGGAGATCATTCGTCGAACTGGACGAAGACGCAATTCGGCTCCGAGCAAACCTGTCCGTCGTCACCGTAGTCTTTGACTTCCCCTCCGCAGCACGGGCACGTCAAACGGAACGGCTGAACGCGAACACCGAACAATCCGAGATGAAGTCTGAAACCTCCGCTAAGCCACCGCCGCCGGAAGTCGAAACGCCGGACAGACTCCAGGTCGGGGGGACCGCTGAAGACATACACGTCCACGATATGCCCGAATAGGACTGCTACGAACCGGCAAGTAGCCCGGTGGCACGTGATTCGCAGAGTGTTTTGAAGAGTGTGTCTTTTCATGTGGTGGAAAGCAATTTGTGAAGGTTTGATGCTGCGGCCTGCTGGCGCTGGTAGATTCTTTGCGACGATACGCACTCGTCCCGGCCGATCTCGGTGAACGTCTGACCCGACAGTCGTCGACGGATCAGAGATCCGTCCTCGTCCGACAGCCGCTCCAACGCGTCTTCGAGGTCGATCGAGGCGATGTCTAGCTCGACGTGCGGGGGCGATCCGTCCGCGCTGACTCCGTCGGAATCCAGGACATCGAGGGACACGAAACTACGCCGTCCGTCCCGTCCGCAAAGTTTGCGAATCTCGTCGATGCGCAGTCGTTTGGCGATCCCCCGGACGGTCGAATCCTCCGGCAGCCCCGCGTTCGTTTCAGCCCACCGGCGAAGCCGGAGGAACAAGAGTCCGACTTCCCCGCCGGACAGAGCTTTGTAGCGTATAGCAAGGTCCGCCAGGTCGTTGTCTCGGTCGTCAGTTGCGGTGCGTTCGAGTGCAGAATAAAATGTGGTGTTCATTCAATCGAGTCGGTTAGAGTGCCATTAGAGTCGAATTCCCAAGCTTGGCCGGAGTCAATAAAAAACGTCTCTACTCGTATGCTCCGATCGGGCCTAAACGTGACTGCGTAGCTCATGTTGGACTCCCGAAGCTGGGAGCATAGTTGTCTGAAGTCTGTCATGTTCAATCGTCGTTATTGACTTCGGAAGCGCCCCGGTTCTCGTCCGGCCAGCCGCATTCTTCACAGTAGTCGTCTGTTACGTCGCCGAGATTTGTCTGGGTCACGCGGTCTCCGCATTGTGGGCACTGCTCGATTCGAGGCGTCGGAGCGCATTTGAGCCAGCACTGGCGTGTCACGCTGGAAGCGCCCCGGTTCTCGTCCGGGTAGCCGCAATTCTCGCAGTGTAGGTCCGATCCGCTGATACCGAAGTGATCCATTGCAGACCCGCAGACGGGACATGCCGGGGTCGTAAAGAACCGCTGAACAAGACGGAGCCGACACCGAGCGACCCGCGAGCGTAGCTGGCTGAAAAGGTGCGACATAGTCAGGCGGATTTGGAGAAGCCTTCACGAATGGCGAGGCCCAGTTTCCTTGCGCTCCGGATGATCTTCCGGAAGGTAGAGGTCTGTTCGTCGGCGTCCTTTTCGAGGGCG
>Ga0214472_10005656_pt1 | contig 13158 bp, 8 predicted proteins | sample RVTome_6_FD_207662 | JGI IMG/M metagenome (GOLD analysis project Ga0214472, IMG submission 207662) | Soil microbial communities from uranium-contaminated site in the Upper Colorado River Basin, Wyoming, United States - RVT140D175 | ecosystem: Environmental > Terrestrial > Soil > Contaminated >... | reverse complement strand
GAAATACGAATGGCCGGTTACAGACCTCCGACTGCCGTAAATATAAATCCCGGAATCGTTACTGCCACCAGTAGCCGTTTTCGATTCACCTGGGATAGCAATGAAAATGATAGCTTGACTACACCGCTAGTAGATCTAAACGAAGATATCGAATATGGTTTTTCTCTTGCCGATGATGCCGACCTCGATGGATTTGCAGATAATGGTGCGGCTTCTCTTGGTCGGCAGGTTACAAATGGAGGTCTCGCCGGAGGATTCCAGCCCATTGCCGATAATATAGTAGCAATTGAATTTTTTTATGTTCTGGAAGACCTTAGTGATAATGGAGCATATGATCCCCCTACGACATTGACGCCTACTGCAACTGAAATTAACGATATCCGTGCCGTAACGGTATCAATACTGGCACGTGCTGATAGACCTGATCAGGGTTTCAATAATAACATGTCCTACACCACTGCATCGGGTGCTATATGGAATGGATTCAACGATAACTTTCGTCGTCGCCTATTGGTAACAACAGTGTATTTAAGGAATATAGGACTATGAAAATATTTCCAACTATTTTTACAAATGAGGATGGATTTACCCTTATAGAGGCACTCGTTGCGATGGTTGTGCTGACTATAGGAATTCTCTCTATCTACTCGATGCAAATATCTGCAATTCAAGGCAACTCCAAAGCATCCCACGTCACCATTGCCTCCAATTGGGCAGCGGAACGGATTGAGCAGATTATGAGTACCCCCTACGACGATTTGTTAGACACTGATGGTGATGGTACCGGTCAAGATACCGTCGCCCCCTTCGGAATAGACGACAATGTTGGTAATTTTGGGCTCGATGACACCCTGGCAGCGGATGGCACTGTGGCAGCGGATGGCCAGACGACCTCCCCTGAAGGCGATTATACGGTTTTCTGGAACGTTTCTTTCGATTATCCAGTTACAGGGGTTAAAACTATCCGTATTCATATTCAGGATAGTAATCCAAGTTTAAATAATATTGTTACCAATAACAGAACTCAAAGTGTCACGAACAGCCTGGTTACACTTCAATATCAAAAACAAGGACCTATCTAGGAGCTCATTGTGAAAGTAAAGTTTTATCAAGCAAAAAACGAGAACGGTTTTGTTCTTGTTACATCCATGATGGTCCTGATAGTTCTGACTCTTATTGGTATCTTGGCAATGAATAATTCCAATACCGAACGAATGATTTCCGGAAATGACAGAATTCACAAGGATACCTTCTATCAGGCCGATGGAGGAACAGAGTTGGCCCAGCATGTTGTCTACCAGAATACTATGTGCCTGGACGTAAACGGATTTACCAGTAATTCTCTCTTTAACGGGAACCCTGCTGCGTTGCTCAACGGCAGTGTGCGGGTTGAGAACCTTCTTTTTGCAGATGCTACGCCCACTGCCGCTTTTGTGGCAACCGTATCGAATGCCAATAGAGTGTTTGCCTATTATCCCGATGCCAATGTTAATGACGGTGCACCGCACACTAATTTTCTAACAACTTTCACCACCGGACTTAACGCCGGCAATCCCCAACAAATGATTTCCGGCTACGATGCCCCTATCGGTCAAGGGCAGGTGGCAGGTACCCACAGAAGATATCTGATTGCATCACAACATTTCGGCATAGATAACAGTCAATCTCTTGTTCAGGTTCGGTGGCGGATAGATAATTCAATCATCTCAAGTGCCGCGTCTACTGACTGCATTTATTAATAGGAAAAAGCCATGAAATTTTCATTACATTTACCGACACGATTATTCAATGCATTAGTACTGGTTTTACTTCCCTGTACTTTTTCTTTTCCTTTGAATGGACTGGCAAGTCAGAATCACAGTGTGACTGAGTTTGCGAATATGCCCATTAACATCGTTGAAGAAGGAGTTGCCCCAAGGGTCGTTATCAACACCTCCAATGACCATCAACTCTATTTTAAAGCGTATAATGATTATTCCGATTTGAACAAAGATGGTATTCCTGAAACAACCTATAAAAATAGTATCAATTATTACGGCTATTTTGATGCATATAAATGTTACGTTTATGATGGCAGTGATAATCGCTTTGAACCCCAGACAGTAACTGCCGATAAGTATTGTAATGCTGGTGGAACTACAGGTCAGTGGAGTGGCAATTTTCTTAATTGGGTTTCCATGTCGAGAATTGATACTATCCGTAAAGTCCTTTTTGGCGGGCATCGCCGGGTTGATACAGCCACGGAAACAGTGCTGGAGCGTACTTATTTGCCCCATGATGCTCATAGTTGGGCCAAATATTACGCGGGTACTGATTTACCGAAGCTGACGCCGTTTACCCGAGCTGATTATGATTGTGACGAAGGTAATACGACTGACGCTAAATGCCTGACATCGGGTGTAACGAATTTGAAAAAGGTTGGTATCACCTTTGGCAATACCACTGATGTCAACATGAACAATTATGGAAATAATGCTTTTTCAGAGAATTACACAGAACCTCCCCTCATAAAAGTGGTTAAGGGTAACTATTCCCTATGGGCCAGTAACGAACGCTGGCAGGTTACCTGGGATAGCGGCAGCCCTATCGACAACCACAGCGCCTCTAACGCCAACAATCCGGCTGTGTCCGGCATCCATGCGTACAGTAGCAGTCCTGCATGGAGCAAGAGGCTTGGAACAGGAAACTACGTAGCCAGGGCGCAGGTCTGTGTCGACGGGCTGCTTGGAAAAGAGAAATGTAAGCTATATCCAGGTGCTGACCCAACTAATACTGCGGACGATATATACAAGCCCATTGGTTTGTTGCAAAGCTATGGCGATGAGGATCAGATGCAATTCGGCATGGTCGCAGGATCATATAGTCAGCATGCCTCCGGTGGTGAATTGATCCGCAACGTTGGCAGTTTGACTAATGAAGTGAAGGTCAATACTGACGGTACCTTTCCACTCGTCGCGCAATACGCTGGTGGGCCTTCCACCAACAATACCGCCGAAGGTCTTATCAATGCCTGGAGTCTGTATCGAATTATCGGATATGATGGTAACGACGGTACCTATAACGCTGGCCAGGGGGACGATTGTACGTGGGGACTCTCTGACTTTAATGTGGTTACTTCCAGCAATCGTTGCAACAACTGGGGTAATCCGTTTTCAGAAATATTTTACCAAGCAATAAACTATCTGGCCGGTGCTGGAGTTATCGGCGCTTATCGCGATAACTCGTCAAATGTTATTCCCGGACTTCCAACCCCACAGCCCTTTAAAGATCCATTAGCTGCTGACAGCTATTGTGCAGACCTGTTTGTCATCAACCTCAATTCCAGTGCTTCATCCTATGATTATGACGAACTCGATCATACCAGCTATGGTCCTTCTAAAGTCTGGGACAAGGCTATCCTGCCCGGGAACAAATCTTCCAGTGCCATGACCGATGCAGTTGGTAAAGCGGAAGGTATTCACGGTAATTCGTATTATGTCGGCGAAATTAACCTTGGAGCTGGAACTGATAACCAGTTATGTACGGCAAAAGAAGTCACCAGTCTCGGTGACACAGGTGGGATATGCCCGGAGGCACCCAGGCTGAGCGGATCATACCGGATTGCCGGTCTAGCCTACTATGCCCACGTTGAAGACATCAGACCGGCTAATGCCACCGGACAGCGAGCTCTCGAAGGCACCCAAACTGTTGACACCTTCTCCGTCGCGCTGGCATCAGGTGTTCCGGCAATAAAAATTCCGAATCCGGCTGCGCCAAATGGAAAACCTCTGGCCACTATATTACCAGCATGCAGAAACACCTCACTCAATCCCGATGGAAACTGCGCACTGGTTGATTTTAAAATAGTATCACAAACTGTCACCGGGCAAACGGCTAGTGGCTCCTTCTATATCAATTGGGAGGATAGTGAACAGGGTGGAGATTATGATCAGGACATGTGGGGAATCTTAGAATATGAGTTTGATTTACCATCAGAAACAATAACCATTACAACACAGGTACATGCGCAGTCAACCCCGAATGCCATGGGTTTTGGTTATGTAATCGACAGTACTACGGATAATGGATTCCATACCCATTCCGGAATTAATGGTTTTCGCCACACTGAAACAATACCTGTTGAAACCGGTAGCCCCTATTGCTCGGACAACAATGGATGTAATTGCCGCGCTGACCAAAACCAAGGCGTGTGCGATGCCTTGGATTCCGGTCCGTCAAAGAAAAAATATCGTTTAGGAACCTCCAGTGCGGAACTTTTAGAGGATCCTTTATGGTATGCGGCTAAATATGGCGGTTTTATCGATTCCAACGACAACAAGCTTCCCGACTTACGATCTGAGTGGGACAAATTAGACAACAGCACCGGCGCAGAAGTCGCTGACGGTGACGGAATCCCCGACAACTATTTCTATGCCACAGATCCCCAGGAACTTGAGGACTCTTTAACCAGGGTATTGAATGCAATTCTAGAACGTACTTCTTCCGGTACTGCTGCTGCGGTGGTCTCAAGTAATGTCCGTGGCGAGGGAGCACTGTTTCAGGCATATTACGAACCACTGAGGAAGGATTCCTCGTTCAACGAAGCAAGCTGGTTTGGCACGGTACAAGCCTTATGGCTTGATAAATATGGATATACCCGACAGGATTGCACTCCATCCGGCAACGACGTCGATGCTGATGGGAAATGTGTCACATCTACAAATTGCGACCCTAACGGCAAACTTGATAATTACTGTGTTGATCAAGTTGTTGAAACCTACTATGACGATCTGCTCGAACGCACCCGTATGCGTATATTCGAGAGTAACGCCCCCGGCAAATATACAGCCATCAGTATGCAGGGTGTTGTTACCAGCTATAATTCTACTTCAGGCGCAGTTACAATGGCGCCAAACTCCATGGAGGGTATGGCGGGTTTAAGTGACAACACACTGATTCTCACACCATATGAAGTCCAAGGTACAGTCACTGCCTATGATGAAACGACAGGAGCCGTAGAGATGTCTATTGCCGCGGACGCCTGGTCCGGGCCTGACGGTCAATCGTTTGATGTTTGGAATGTCACCAACTCCACCATTGCAGCAAGCGGATTCAGCAGCAGTTCAATTACCTTGGCAGTAAACTCTGCTGCTACTCTTACCGTCTCTCCGGCAGGGCCGTGGATAGGGATCGGTGATACTTTAACCTTAACGACTAAAAATGCCATAGGAGCTTCAGGACAAAGTTTTGGCACCTGGACTGTTACATGCCTTGCGGACAGCACCGCCTTAGGCTCCATTACAGGCAGCATGCAGTTAAATAATGAAGGTGTCAGCAGTGCCACCGTTGTCACAGACTCTGGAGATTTCACCCTCTGTACCCGAGCCCAACTCGCCACTTACAACTTGAGAGGAAGTGAGGGGGATGAGTATTCCACCTGGGAGGTTTCTAATCTTCAGACTAACCTAGGTCGTGGTTCCAGCATAACACCCATGACCCTGACAAACAATGCCCCATTGACTTATACTGTTACACCGGCTGAAAATTGGTTATCCGTAGGGGATCAGGTATTGGTGGCAAATTACACTACCACCGCCAGGGAGCTTTACCAGATCGGCTATCTGTGGAATGCCAGGGAGGCGTTGTATTTACCCGGAGTCAGTGATGCCTCGTTAGCTGTGAACAGAAACTACGATACTCAAGGTGCCGACAATGGCAGGTTTATTACAACGTGGATTGATGACAATTTAAATAATATCATCGATACCGATGAATATCGGAATTTCGAATCGCAGATCTTCAGTGATCCCACAACGCCGGCAAGCTATACTTTTTTCGATGTTGACAGTCAGCCTGAAGCCGAAGATCTCATTGATTATATACGAGGCATAGAAAAAACCGGCAGCCGTAATCGTACTATCAAATATGCACCGGAAGAAACCGATACACATGTCATGAGGCTTGGGGACATTGTCAACTCCACCCCTACGGCTGTGGCCTCCCCTCAGGAGGCTTTTGATCTGTTGTATAAAGATATGACTTACCGGGCATTTCGACAACAATATAAAAACAGAAGAATCGTAGTGTATGCCGGCGGCAATGACGGTTTGATTCATGCGTTCAATGGTGGTTTCTATAACGTGGGATCAGCGAACCAGATTGAGTATTCCACATCGGGTTCCAAATATGATGGCTCCCCCGCCATAGCTCATCCGCTTGGCAGTGAGTTATGGGCTTATGCGCCGATGAATCTGCTCCCCCATTTACAATGGCTTAAAAGTTCCGGCTACAAGTCCACCCATGTCAGTTACATCGATGCCAAACCCAGGGTATTCGACGCCAAACTTTTCGACCCTAATGATCCTGATCATCCGAACGGATGGGGTACGATGATGGTTGTGGGTATGAATCTTGGTGGTGGAAAAATGTCGATGGCAGTAGACCATGATAACAACCCCGGCACGGCTGCTGTGGATATAACACGCCGCTCTGCCTATGTGGTCTTTGATATCACCAACCCGGAGAAAGAACCGGAGGTTCTCGGGGAAATAGTCATTCCGGACGAGAGTTTTACCTCGGTGTACCCAGCCGTTACAGCAGATCAGGACCTGGTTGGTCAAACCACTTGTGAAGGAGACTCTGTTGCCTGTAATAGTTGGTACCTGCTGTTTGGTACCGGACCAAACAATTTGGCGACGTATGAAAGCAACCAAACTGCCAAAATGTACCTCTTTGACCTTAGTCAGTTAATAACCGGTAACCCTGCACCGGATGATACAAACTCTCATCCACCCGGTTGCACCGTTTTGACTTCTTCTGCGACGTCAGCGTATAATCTGATCAGCTGTGATACAGGGATTCCAAATTCATTTATGGGAACCCCTTCCGTAGTTGACTGGAATCTCGATTTCAAAGCCGATACCGCCTACTTCGGATTAGTCGGTGACTCAAACAGTGATAGCGGCCGTGTTATGCGGTTTGGCATGAACAACAGTGCAGACCCTACTGAATGGACCGAACCTATAACTCTTTACGATTCCAACAGACCGGTTTTCGGCCAAATTGTTCCTAGTATAGACGACCTGGGTAATCATTGGGTATTCTTTGGCTCTGGCCGATATTTTTCCATGATGGACAAAGCCAGCACAGCAACCCAAAGACTGTTTGGCATTAAAGATTTTGAGGGTGATTTACTTCAGCCTTACCCCGTGCCTACATCCAGGTTACTAGATGTTACCGATGCCGAGGTATATACTGATGGAAGCCTGCAAACCCCTATTGCAAGATTGGATAATTCTTTCATGACGGATTTCGATGAAATCGAGGAAGAAATTGACGATAACGCCAGTGGATGGTTCCTTGATTTGCCACCGATAGTCGGCATTGCCGGTGATGTTCCTTCTACAAGAAACACCACTCGTTCTGCTCTGGCAGGTGGTGTTTTGTTCACCTCCGTTTTCCAACCGAGCGAAGACCCCTGTTCCGGAGAAGGACGTAGTCGGCTCTATGGGATGTTCTATAAAACCGGCACATCGTTTCCAAGTGTTCCTCCAATTTTTGGCAGCAGCGTCACAACGGTCAATGGTGAAGTAAAGTATCTCTCCAGTAGATTTATTGACCTGGGGCTTGGAGCCGGCACTATACCAACCGTGCATTCGGGTTCCGGAAGCGGAAACAACAGTGTCCAAGTCTTCAGCCAATTGTCCACAGGTGAAATGGTTCAGACCGAGGCTAGCACCGTTTTGCCGATTCGTGCCGGCAGGACTTCATGGAGAGATAATCAATAATTGAGCATTGATAACTCTTAACTTGCAGATTTCATAAGTAAGTTAAACAAAAAGGCCACCCATATGGGTGGCCTTTTTGTTTTTAAACCTTGAGCGGAAGATGGATATCCTCTCTTCTTCGTTTGAACAATAGAGTATATATCCTTTCGATAAGATGCCCTTTTCTTTCTCTCTGCCAGGGCAAATTCGAGAGTTATTAAGATGCCCCAGCTATCGAAGATGTTGTTTGGTTCTTCCGGTTTAAGGATACTTTTTATTCAATCCATCTTAAGCAATGACGACAGATGAGAATCTGCGGGCGGGCACAGAGACCCGCCCCTACCGGATAATTCCACCACGATCAATTCACTTGTAGGGGAGTCCCCCTGTGGGCTCCCGTTAGTACTGCACGTACTCTTAATCCGGAAGAACCTGTTTTTATTACAAAGGTTTGTCATGCCTTCGTCGTCGAGCGATTGAAGGTCAATCATCAAGGCCGGAGAAACCCGCTGTGCCGGCAGGTCATAGAAATACAGCGAATCTGTTGATACAACTTGGCCAAGGCCTTGTTATTTTTAACGCGTCATACCGTATAATTACGGCAACAGTCAAAGATGATGTGTTCGTAAAAAGTCCCGGGCAACGTCAATCCGGGCTTGATCCGGAATTTACAACTACCTGAAAATAATGGATTCCGGCTTTCGCCGGAATGACGACCCATGGGACTTTTTACGAATTCATCAAGATAGGTGCGGTTTGAAAAAAAATATTGGGAAATCGGATAGTGAAGATGAAGTAAATTCTATTTGGACTCTGGTGCAGAAGAACGACAATCCGGTTTATCAAAATAGATGATGCCCGCTGTATCCATGCAGTAGTCAAGATTGTACGGATTAGGCGGCAGGTTTTGAAGAATTTTTGAATCGGTCAGTTCCTGAAGAGACATCGGCTTCCGGCCATGGCTCATTTCATATTTCTTTACAGCCTGTTCGATCACCCATACCCCTTCCAGAGCGTGAAGGCGATCAGCAATGTCTGAATATCCTGGCTCTTCAGAGTCTTTATCAGCAAGCATGGATTTCATGATGACGATGGCGGTTTCAGTCTCCCCGCCCTTCTGGGCAAGGCGTGCACCGAGGATGGAAAGAAAGGACGGGGCATTGGGTGTTTTTGCGGCTTCGAGAAATATTTTGCCTGCTTCTCCCGGTTGGTTGAGAAAATAGTAGGCATTGAACCCCATTGCATGGGCAGGCTGCCAATCCCATGGTCGATTTTGAGAGGCTACCTTCAAAATCTCTTGAGTTTCTAAGACCATGTTTGCCGGTTCCCATGGGAGCCAGCCTTGCGCGACTATGAAGGTCTGGGCAAAGGAAGGATCCAGAGTTTGACTGGCGGTAAATAATCGATGCAGACCTGCCCAGTTGTAATCTTTTTTGAGCACCTTGAATCCTCCTTCTCGGCTGCGTATAACATGAGTGCCCATTTGCGCCCCAGCCTCCATAGTAAGGTAATCGGCCATCAAGCCCTTAAACTCACCAGCTAAAGCAAGAAGTAATGTGGGTGATAGATTCCAGATACCGTAATAATCTGATCTACCGGCTTGTTTAACTGCGGTACCATGATGAAGCAAAGCGTTGTAACTTGTAGCATAGAAGCAGAGCAAGAGAAAACCAACCAGGATATGTACTATCAGTCGCTTACTCATGCTAACTCCTTGCGCCGAAACAGTAAAGTAGCAAGATATAAAAGCAAAGCGGAATAGGATACACCATAAAGGAGGAGGAGCATGAACTCCTGAAAGCTGAAGAACATACCATATGCCGCAACATATTTTTTATCAAAGAGTGACAAATTTGGGAAAATCCAGGAAAGAGCGATAACAAGATTTTCTTGGCCAGTCAAAGCTCCAGCATGAGTGTTCTCGATTACAACCCTGCGCAACAACTCCATGTTCTGGCCAACAAGATACGAAGAAATTGCCAGGAGTAGGGCCACAAAAGGACTGCTGGCAAAGCTAAAACAAAGCACGCTCACTGCAAGTACAACTACGAGACTCATCCATTGGCAGATTATAGCCATGACATAGCTGATCCAAGAGAAATTGGGAGGGACAAATGCAGTGTAATGCGAAAGTACAAAATACATAGAAAGACCAGAGGACAGCCCAAGTATGATGGTGGATAAACCTAAAACAAGGCTCAAACCCAAAAATTTTCCTGCAAGGTATTGCCAGATAGAAACCGGCCTAGAGAGTAACATGAAGATTCGGCTGCGTTCCAAATCGTCTGCCAGAATTTTCAAGCCTAAAAAGAAGACTAATAATAAGCCAGCAAAAGCCACTGCCGAAAGACCAAATTCAACCGAAACCTTACCAAGATCCCAGGAAAACAGGTTGGTTATTGATAAGTTGGCCATAGTAAGAAGTACAGCCAGACAGAGAATGGCCCACAATACCCTATGCCTTATACCCTCCGTGCAGGTGGCGAGAGCAAGGAACCAAATATTACGCAGCGCCTGCATTATTATCCTCCTCAATAACCTTGATAAAACGTTCTTCTAATCCACCATCTTCTGCCAAAAAGCCACCCAAACTACCAGTATAGAGTAAAATTCCCTTGTTGATGATACCAATACGATCACACAATACCTCAATATCGCTAAGGATATGTGAGCTAAAAAAGATCGTTTTTCCACCCTTTTTCAGCTCGCATATAAGACTCTTGATCTGATGCCGACCCACCGGGTCAAGTCCGCTCATCGGTTCATCAAAGATCAGTACGGAAGGGTCATGTATCAAAGCGTTGGCCATACCCAGTCGTTGTTTCATGCCTTTGGAAAACCCACTAACTTTACGATCCGCTACGTCTGCAAGATTCATACGCTTTAACAGCATGGGAATACGTTGGTTAATTAGTTCCTTACCCATACCACTCAATCGACCAGAGAGCGATAAGGTTTCCTGTGCCGTGAGGTGGTCATAGAAAAAGGGAAACTCTGAAAGATAGCCAATCTGGTGACGAAATTCGTCCACGCCTACTGAATGGCCCATGATGGCCAGCCTGCCAGAATCTGGCTTCAGAAAACGTAATAACAATTTGATAGTGGTGGACTTGCCGGCGCCGTTGGGTCCTAAAAATCCAAAAACCTCGCCTTGCGCTATAGTAATAGAGAGATCACAAAGTGCATTGCTTCGTTTACGACCAGAACTAAAACTTTTAGTCAGGCGATTTATTTCAATAGCAGGAATAGACATACTCGATTTAAAGGGATGACCTTTTGATAAACGCTACAGCCCCATCCTTTAGCTAAAAGGACGGGGCTGCAGCCATACTAACTGGTTAACACTAATTGTTAATTAAGATTTGCCCAGTTTGGCTGTGGAGCACCAAGACCACCTACAGTAGCAGTTGTAGGGTCTCCATCTGGATCAAACTGACAGCCGACTGCAGCTGTAGGGTCAGCAGCAGCAAAGGTTGTTGCGGTAATACCAGCGGCAGCATTAGGCCACGCAGGATTACTGACGCTATAGAGGGTACCGGCTGCATCAGAATCTGATCCGTAGGCGGTATCACCCTTGTCTGCACGGGTAAAAACAACATTCGAACATCCTCCGCTCGGGCAGGTAGCTGGAGCAGCAGGGCTTGCTGTAGTCAAAAGCGACATGCTGTTTCCGACTCCTAAAGGAACAGCAAATGTTTTAGCAGTATTCGAATTAAGACCTGATAGCCTGCCACCAGCGGCACCGTTTGTCGCTCCTGTAGCAAGTGCGGGATCGGCTGTTGAAATTGCAGAAGCAGCAGCAGCAGGGACATCCGCCAGAGTCCACGAGGCAGCTTCAGAATTGCCATAACAACCAAGCTCGGCATTCAGATCGGCCTGGCTGTTGACCGCCATTTTATTAAGAGCTTTTGAATTGGCGTTGATGGACCGGGTACGGTAGGCGGCAAACTGAGGAATAGCAATAGCTGCCAAAATACCAATAATCGCAACAACGATCATCAATTCCACCAGGGTGAAGCCCTGATTGTCTTTTCTTATTTGTTCAATTTTTCTCATCATGATTCTTACTCTCCTTAAATATTGGGTAAAAGTACTACGTAGTGGACTGTTCGTCCTTGTGCCTCTGTACATCTTGGTATTAATCCTTTCACAATCAATGCCATTTGTCAAAAATTTTAATCTTCAATGATTAACAACCCAAAACTACACAGCTATTGAAGTCGTTGATCATCTCAGCATCGGCAATAACGTAAAATACACGAGCAGCAAAACGTCCATCAACGACACATTTGGTCAGTCGGTGACAGAAATTGTCACTACCGTCGATTATTGCGTGTTGAAATAAAAGGGGTCAAGTCTGCTGTTAGCTTTTTATTCCTTGTGTACTAAAAGTTACGATTATGTCCAGACCGTTACACATAGAATGCCCAGGCGCTTGGTATCATATCATGAATCGAGGCAGGAGAAGAGTATATACCCAACGTTTCAACCATTGTTACGACCAAGAAGGCCAGCTCTTTCGGGTCAGATATAAAGCTGTACTTATTGACGCGGACAGCCATCTTCTCGAAGCATTACGCGATATCTACCGAACTCCTATGCGGGCAGTCTTTGGCAAGGGGTTACAGAACATAAAAGGCAGATCTACCTTTTACTCTTGTTGGCAATTCAAGAAAAAAACACTATGGTTAATAATAAAATAATGTCCCGGATAAACTTGTGATTAGTTTGTTAATTTATCCAACATATCCTTGGAGGTTGAAAAGAAATGCTTGATAGTGCTCAAAATATTCTTACTCACATTAACATGTATTCCGTTTCTCTAATTACAATAGTTTGCATAGTTTTTCTATCTTCTATTAGTGAGAAATTTAAACATGGTGTGAAAATTCCTTTGCAAATTTGTATAACTATTTGGGTAATCTTTTTTGGATATAAAGTTTATACAGGTAACAATTTATATGCTGTGATGACGACACCTTCCCAGAGTGAAATTGAAGCTGCAAAATATGAAAAAGTTGTCATTGATGGACGAGAGGTATTCTATAATAAAAATACAGGCGAAGTTGTGAAAAAAAGCAAATGAATGAAAAAGAAATGAAAAAAGGGGTCATTATGTTGTGAGAACGATTATGTTGTAAGTCCATCGCCTGACTTGATCTTATACTTCAAATAAAATCTTATAAAATTCCCTATTGCCACAAAATTCAGTTGGATTTGTCCTTCTCCAAACCCCTGGTGAGCAGTTGCGCCACCTGCTGTGGCAAAGTTGGGTTGTTGATGAGCGCGCGAAATCCGGGCAGTATTCGATCGGTATCGGACGGCTTTTCGGCCGCAGCGTTTGCGATCAAGGACTGGCCCAGTTCTGCGAATAGCTCTACAAGGTTTTCTTTGCCGTCAAGAAGTGTCTCCA
>Ga0214472_10005655_pt1 | contig 13159 bp, 13 predicted proteins | sample RVTome_6_FD_207662 | JGI IMG/M metagenome (GOLD analysis project Ga0214472, IMG submission 207662) | Soil microbial communities from uranium-contaminated site in the Upper Colorado River Basin, Wyoming, United States - RVT140D175 | ecosystem: Environmental > Terrestrial > Soil > Contaminated >... | reverse complement strand
GAACAAAGGCAGCCCGCGGGGCTGCCTTTGCGAGACATTGAATAATTTACGCCTAAGCCTTGATCCAGGCCAGGTTGGACGCATAGGCCTGGGCGACGGTTTTTCCGGCTTCGTGAAGTGCCGCTTCGCTGAATTCCACATAGGTCCAGCAGTCAGGGGTGTCGAGGATTTTGCGGACCATTTTGGCGTTGATGTCGTGCCCGGCCTTGAAGGCGCGGATATGGCCGAGCATCGGGTGTCCGAGCAGGCTGAAGTCGCCGCAGGCGTCGAGGATTTTGTGGCGCACGAACTCGTCCTGAAAACGCAACCCTTCGGGGTTCATGACCCCTTCTTCGTTGATAACGACAGCATTGTCCAGAGACCCGCCGCGGGCAAGTCCGTTGGCCTTTAGGTATTCGACTTCATGAAGAAAACCGAAGGTGCGGGCCGGGGCGATCTCTTTGGAGAAGCTTTCCGACGAGAATTTCATGCTGTACTGCTGCAGGGCGATCGCCTTGTGCTCGAAAGCGATGTCGAAGGTAATGCGGAAGAAGCGGGAGGGGATGATATTGATCCGTTTCTCACCTTCGATAAGCTCGATCGGCTTGCGAATCGCAATAAATTTGCGGCTGGCGTCAAGGTTTCTGGTGCCGACTTTCTGCAGCTGCTGAATAAATGGAGCCGCGCTGCCGTCGAGAATGGGGATTTCCGGGCCATCGATATCAACGTGAAGATTGTCGATACCGCAAGCGGCCAGGGCGGCAAGAAAGTGTTCCACGGTGGAAACGCTCAGACCGTCACGGCCGAGGACAGTCGCCATCCGGGTGTCGACGACATTTTCGGCCGCGGCCTTGATGGCGACGGTCCGTTCGCCGTCCCGGCGATGGAAGATAATGCCGGTGTTCGCTTCAGCCGGGCGCAGCCTGAGCCGGATGTTTGCTCCGGAATGGAGTCCGATCCCGCTGATCTCGGTTGAAGTATTGATGGTACGTTGAAGAATCATAGGACTACCGCCTGTTGGGTCTGTTGGGAATATAGTAATTCAGGTGCTTGGGTAAATGCAAGTTTCTTGCCACCCATCCTCCTGCCGTAAACGCCTGAAATTGAGGGATAAAGTTTTTGCGAAAAGGTTGGTTCGGCACGGTCTGTGGTGATTATACAAGGACGGAAGCGCCACTTTTGTGGCGTATATGACACAGGTCGCAGCTGTTAAGCGGAAATTACATGCGCCCCGAGCGAAGGATGGCAATCGCCAGCCCCAGGCCGAGAAAAGCGGCGATGGAATAGCCGAACAAGCCGAGGATCGGAAAGTCGAAAAGCATCGGTCCCTTGTCGGTCTGCATGATTAACGAAGAACCGACAACCAGGGCCGCGATGATCAGGCTGAACGAGATGCGGTTGCTCGACTTGTCGAGATCGTTAATCAGCCGATCGAGACCGCGATGTTCCAGGTCGATCTTGAACTTGTTGCGGTTGATGCGATGGATCAGCTCGCGCAGATCCTGCGGCAGTTGGCGAACCAGGGAGCCGTAATCGCGACCGATGCCGAGCAGGTCGCGTGAAATCCAGGTTGCGCTGAGCCTCGAGCGCAGCAGCCGCTCGACCCGCGGTTTCAGGTGGAGCACCAGATTGAACTCCGGGTCGAGTTGACGGGCCACCCCTTCCAGGGTGGCCAGCGCTTTGGCGAGCAGGATCAGGTCGGTTGGAAAACGGATTCGATAACGGGTCAGGATTTCGATAAAGTCGGTGAGAAGCTTGCCGGTGCTGAACTCCGCCAGGGTCAGGTCGTAATAGTCGTCGATAAATTCGACGATATCGCGTTTGAGCGCGCTGCGGTCGATATCTTCCCTGAGATCACCGGAGTAGACCATCAGGCTGAGGATCCGGTCGGCGTCCCGCTGCAGGACCGCCATCAACAATTCGGCCAGTTGTTGCTTCAGTTCATCGTCAAGGCGGCCGACCATGCCGTAATCGAGAAAGCAGATTTGCTCTTCCGGCAGGACCAGAATGTTGCCGGGGTGCGGATCGCAGTGAAACAGCCCGTGAACCAGAACCTGCTCAAGCAGCAACCCCGCACAGTTTTCGGCGATTTTCTTGCGATCGAGCCCCCGCTTCTCCAGTTCGGCAAAAGCGGTGACCTTGATCCCGTCGATGTATTCCAGGGTGAGGACCGACTCTGCGGTCTGTTTCCAGAACACGCGGGGCGTGTAGGCTTCGGCGGAGTCTTCGAAGTGGCTGAAAAAACGGTCGGTGGTATGCCCTTCCCGGGTAAAGTCCACTTCGCGAAAGACACTGCGGCGGAATTCCCGGACCGCTCCGGACGGATCGTAAAGCACCGTGGTCGGCAGGTGATTCTCGACCAGATAGGCCAGTCCGGCCAGGATGTCGAGGTCGGTTTCCAGAATTCCCAGGATGCCGGGCCGTCTGATTTTGATCACCACCTCTTCACCGGAGTGCAGGCGTGCGCGGTGAACCTGGGCAATCGATCCGGCGGCAATCGACTCCGGCTGGATTTCGGCAAAGAGTGTTTCCGGCGGTTGACCGAATGCGGTTTCGATCTGGCGGAGGATGTCCGCCAGGGGAACGGAGGGGACCTTGTCCTGCAGCTTGCCGAATTCGTCGGCGTAGTCCTGCGGCACCAGATCGGGGCGGGTCGAAAGGAGCTGTCCCAGTTTGACGAAGGTCGGACCCAGTTCTTCCATGGCCATGCGCAGCCGTTCCGGTTGCGTCAAACGTTCCATGCCCTGCGAGACGGCGCCGAAGGTGACGATCCGCTTGCCCAGCTCCAGGTAGTAGTTGATATTCAGCTGTTCAATGACGTGTCCGAAGCCGTACTTGATCAGAACGCCGAGTACCTGACGGTAGCGCTTGAGCGAGCGGATATTGCGGTTGATCTGCGCGAAGGGCAACATGGTATGAGGATATCCGGCTCGGTTATTTTTCTAGGGATTTTACGCGCTTTTCAAGCTGGCTCACTTTTTTCTTCAATTTTTCGAAGTCTTCGCTGGCAACCAGGCCCATGCGTTGTCCGGCTTTTCTGACCTCTTCACGGGCCAGTTCTTCGAGGCGCGTCTGGTTTTCCCTGGTCGCACTTTCCACTTTGCTGAGCAGCTTTTTCCCCTCTTCTTCGGTCAGATCAAGACGCTCCTTCAGTTCCTGGATCAGCTCTTCCCCCTTTTTTTGCGTCAGGGTGAGGGCACCGATGCCGGCCAACAAAGTCTTTTCGAATAATTCGAGCATGAGAGGCCTCCTGGAGAAATATGTCCATCAGCGGTGATAACCTGCGAAAATTATAGCATAATCGAAATGACCTGAAACAACACCGGACAACTTCAACCGGCCGGGGATAACGTCTGGCGCCCTGGGTTCAGGTTGCGTTACTGCGGCCGGGGAGTATAGCGATCTTTTTCGGAATAGATACATCCGCAATACTGCTGCCGGTAGAGTCCCATCTCTTTTGAAATGCGGATCCCCTCCTGCCAGCCGACCCGATAATCCTCATAATGGAAGATCAGGTTGTATTCAGCCGCCAGCTGGCGACCAAAAGCGACAATTGCATCATGTTGCTGGTAGCGGGAGTAGAGCAGGGTCGAAGAGAATGCTTCAAAACCGCCTTTCACGGCCTCTCTTGCCGTTTCGGTCATCCGGGAGCGATAGCAATAGCCGCAGCGCTGCGCCGGGTCGGCGGCAACTTCCCGCAGGAAGGGTTCCAGCAGGTACTCGTCACGGATCACCATCGGCAGCTCCACCCGGTCGGCATATTCCCTGGTCGTATCGAGACGCCGCTTGAATTCCTGATAGGGGTGGATGTTGTGGTTGAAGAAAAATCCGGTGACCTGGAAGTTCTGCTCGCGCAAGATTTTTACCGGAAAAATTGCACAGTTGCCGCAACAAATATGTAACAGGATGTTCATGGCATCACCTTTCGGATGGTGTCGGACTTCCCTGCCGCATTGCAATTACCAGGCAGCATGGCGCGAAACAACGGTCTCTGTCAATGATCCAGCCATTTCCAGGAAGGCAGAGCCAGTTCCTTCCAGAGTTTTTTCGCCAGCCGCTCCGCGGCTTGCGGACTCTCCAGGCGGGTGTGGGTCTGGCGCGTCAGCTCCCGGCGCAGCCGGCGTAAATCATTGCGGTATGAGGTCAGGATGTCATCGAGCTGTTGCTGGTCCTGCGGCAGTTCGACATCGGAACGGCCGAGCTCCGCACAGAGCTTGAGCGCTTCAACCGTCGCAGCGCCGCGCAACGAAAAATGCTTTTGGTCGGCATCGATCAGTTCGAATTCTCCCAGCAGTTCGCTGAGCACCTGCAGCGGCGGCTGAAAGCGATAGGCTGTCAATTGCGGTTTCTCCAGCTGGTAAAGATACTGTGCCGGGAAGTCCGGAACGCCGAAGGCGTCCAGATGGCGCAGGATCTCTTCCCGCTGGCTGCAGACCGCGGTCTCGGGCGCTGCCGGAAACGTTTCCGGCAGCCGTGGCAGTTGCGGGCAGGAGATGTCGGTCGGCACGGCGCTGCCGAGCAGGTCCGACAGCTGGCGATCCAGTCGTTTCGACGACGGCGTTTTTCCGGTCCCGCCCGGGTCCGGAAACCCCAGCTGGTCGAGGACGTTTTCTTCCGGGATCGGCCAGCCCAGGTCGGTCCCTTTTCGTCTCAGCTCTGTTGTCGTTCGCGGCATCCGGTTGCCGCCAAGGATTTTCCAGAAACAGCGGCCGAGGGAGCTTCTGCTGTAGTTTAACAGACCCGCCTCCGTGATGGCCGCGGCCGAGACTTCGGAACAGGGCTGGAGCCGGTCGGAAATGAGCAGGCGGTATTGTTCCGGGGTCAGCAACAGGCTGAGCAGCAGCAGCGAGCGGTTTGCCCCGTGCCGTTCATCCCAGTCGAGCTGCCGGTCTTCCGCTGCGCTGCGCACGGTTGTCAGGCCCGCCACCGGTTGCTGCCGTGCGAGCTGCAGAACGGTGGTTCCCTCGCCGAGGGAGACCGTCAGCAGGCGGAAGCTCTCCCTGATCAGTTGCCACAGGGTTTGCCCGAAGGGTTCGGACAGCCAGCTTAACGGGATCTCCAGTGTCAGTTGCGCTTTTGCCGGGCTCAGGCCGAGCAGGTGAACGGTTTCCAGCACCCAGCACGGGGTATCGGGCGGGAATTTGAAACGCCGGGTCGGCCAGGAGGTGCGCAGCAGGGCGTCGCAGCGCTGCCGTTCTTGCCGGGGAACTTTTCTTCGGTTGACGAGCTTGCCCTGAACCCGAGCGGCCGGTAACGAAGGGGCGCTCAGGGTGAAAAGGTTGCCGCTGTATTGCCGTGCCGGCGGAAGACCGTTGATCGAGCGCAACAGCGCCGCCGCCGCCAGAAAGGAGGGCGAGTCGGACAATTCGTGTAGTTCCGCATGATTCAGCAGCGGCGTTGCGGGGTTGATCTGCAGCAGCGGTCCGCTCGGGCCGGCCGCGGCAAGACTCGCTTCGGCGACCTCGTCCGGTGCCTGCAACAGGTGATTGATCGCCCGGATCGCCCGCTCCGGCGGGACGTTCCAGCGGATCTGTCGCAGCCGCAGTTGCAGGTGATGGTAACAGACGGCACTGTCGATCGGCAGGGCCGGTTCCCGGTTTTTCCGCGGGAAGGCCAGCGGTTGATAAAGCTCGGCCGGCAGCGACGGCAGGGCCAGTTCCATCGCCCATTCCAGTTTTTCCGGCAGAATCGATTCGGGCAGGCGGTCGTGCCAGAGCAGGGCAAGCAGGCGCAGCAGGGTCAGCCGGTTGCGCTGCTCGGCCTGGCGGTCGGCCCTGGTGGTTTCCAGCAACCCCCCTTCGGCTCTGGTTTGGCGGAAGGTGGTGACCAGTGAGCCGAGCGCCGAATCGAGGGTTTCCTGAAACAGGTTGTGCAGATAACTGGCGGACAGCTCGGCGGTCGGCACCATGCCGAGCACCGAGAGCAGTTTGAGCTGTTCCATGACCTGGAGCAGTAGCGCACGAAAGATCTCGGGATCTTCACTGCGGACCACGGGAAACTGTTGCTCCTCGCGGGGTGGCGTTTCCGTTGAATTCCAGATCCGGATCCGGTCGCGTTCCCAGGTCACGAAGTGCCGAAGGCCGAGGGCCGCCGCGGTTGCGCAGCCGACGTCCAGCTGTTGCGGAAGGTTATTGTCCGGCAGCAGAATCACCCCTCCGGCCATCAAACTCTGGCGATTAATCCAGAAAACCAGCGGCGGTTGCAGGCGACCCAGGCGGGTATTGATCCGCGGGAACAGGTCGACCCGGCGAAAGGGTGTGCGCCCGTGTTCAATCACCAGTTCCGCCCAGACCGAAAGCTGTCTGGCGAAATGTTTCAAATCGGTTTCTTTCATGGCAGGCCCGGGGTGGATCAGGGTTGTTTCAGCTCCAGTTCAATGGTCAGTTCACGCAGGGCTTCCAGGCGTTTGTTGGAGATGCCCAGTTCCTTCCGGAGGCGTTGATTCTCGGCCAGACACCGATCGCGCTCTTGCATGGGAGCGGTCTGTCGGTCGGACGACAGCTGGTCAAGCTGCTGTTGCTGATGTTTTATCCGGGCGTTCCAGATCAGGACGGCATCCGCCCTCTCGGCCCAGGGACTGGCGGGATAACTGTCTTTGAGTTGCCGCAGTTGCCGCGGGTCCTGATGGCGGATCATTCGGTCTAAACCTTGGGCGAAGAGGCGCCGGGCCGCAGGTTCCGCAGCCGGCGCGCGGTCGCCGCCGAAGTGGTGCATGAAGGGTGTGCAGGCGCTCAGCAGGACCATGAAACAGAGTGCGATCAGTTTTTTCATGGTGCATCCCCTTGTTCAGCCGAACAGACTGCCAGGTTTTCCCTGCTCGGGAACGGCTTTCTGAAAATGGCGATAGCACTGCTCCGTAGCAACCCGTCCGCGCGGGGTACGGTTGAGAAAACCCTGCTGAATCAGGAACGGTTCGATGACATCCTCGATGGTATCACGCTCTTCGCCGATGGCCGCCGCCAGGGTATCGAGACCGACGGGACCGCCGCCGAATTTCTCGATGATGCTCAACAGCAGCAGCTGATCCATAGCGTCCAGCCCCTGGTTGTCGACCTCCAGGCGCCCCAGGGAATGATCGGCCAGCGCGCGGCTGATGATACCGTTCCCCTCGATTTCGGCAAAGTCGCGAACCCGGCGTAACAGGCGGTTGGCGATCCGTGGCGTGCCCCGGCTGCGGCGGGCAATCTCAACCGCGCCTTCGGTCTCAATGGCGATGTCGAGGATGCCGGCGCTGCGGCGGACGATGGTGGTCAACTCGTCCGCCGAATAGAATTCGAGGCGGCTGATCACGCCGAAGCGATCACGCAACGGCGAGGAGAGCAGTCCGGCGCGCGTGGTGGCGCCGACCAGGGTGAAGCGGGGGATGTCGAGTTTGATGGTGCGCGCCGAAGGGCCCTGGCCGATCATGATATCGAGTTGGTAGTCCTCCATGGCCGGGTAAAGGATCTCTTCGACGACAGGGGAGAGGCGGTGAATTTCATCGATAAACAGCACGTCGCCCTCTTCCAGGTTGGTCAGCACCGCCGCCAGGTCCCCCGCTTTTTCGATGACCGGGCCGGAGGTGCTTTTGATGCTGACCCCCATCTCCTGGGCGATGATGTTGGCCAGGGTGGTTTTGCCGAGTCCCGGCGGTCCGAAAAAGAGGACATGATCGAGCGCTTCCTGCCGCTTGCGGGCGGCATCGATAAACACTTGCAGGTTCTTTTTGGCCTTCAACTGGCCGACATATTCCTGCAGTGACTGGGGGCGCAGGCCCATCTCGGTGGTCAGGTCTTCAGGTTTCAGATCCGCGGCAATGATGCGTTCGCTCACAGTGACTCCGGCTCCGGTCTATCTGACCAGAATTTTGAGCGCTCCCTTGAGGATCTCCTCAAGGGGAGTGTTCGGTTGAATTTCGATCCCTTTCAGGACTTTTTTCGCCAGACTTTCCTTGTAGCCGAGGTTGACCAGCGCCGAAACGGCATCATGAAGGCTGTGGTCGCCGCTGACCGGGGCCGCTCCGGCGGACAGCGACGGCGCAGCGTTCGGCAGCCGGGCGGCCTTGTCCCGCAGTTCCAGAACCAGCCGTTCCGCGCTCTTTTTGCCGATGCCGGGGATGGCCGTCAGGCGCGGGACGTCGCCTTCGATCAGCGCCTGTCCCAGCTCATCGGTGGGAATATGCGACAAAATAGTGATGGCCAGTTTGGGGCCGACCCCCGAGACGCAGAGCAGCAGGACGAAGAAGTTTTTTTCAGCTTCGCTGAGAAAGCCGAACAGCTGGAAGGCATCTTCCTTGACGTGGGTGTGGACCTTCAGTTGCACCCGGCCATCGTCCGGCAGGGCATAGAATGTCGACAGGGGGATGTGCAGGCGATAGCCGACGCCGCCGACATCGAGAATGACGTGATCGGTGCTGCGATAGGCGATCTGTCCGGTGAGCAAGGCAATCATCAGCGTCTCCCACGCGGCTGTCGGGCACAGCGGTCGATCCTGTCCGTCAGGTGATGGCTGTGCGCATGGCAGATGGCAACCGCAAGGGCGTCGGCTGCATCTTCCTGGGCGATTTCCGGCAGCTTCAGCAGGGTCCGGGTCATCTGTTGCACCTGCGTTTTGGCCGCCCGGCCGTAGCCGACCACGGCGCTTTTGACCTGCAGGGCGGAATATTCGGCCACCGGCAGTCCCGCATTGATGCCGGCCAGCAGGGCCACGCCCCGGGCCTGGCCCAGTTTGAGCGCCGAGGCCGGGTTTTTCGCCATGAAAACCTGCTCGACGGCCACCGCGTCAGGGCGAAATTCACTGATCAGGCGGCTGAGTTCCCGGTAAATGCGTTGCAGGCGCAGGGCCAGCTCATCCTCGCTGCGGGTGAAGATCGCACCGTTGTCCAGATGGATCAGCCGGTTGCCCTGCTGTTCGATCAGTCCGTAGCCCGTGGCCCGGCTGCCGGGATCAATACCGAGAATTCTCATAACTATGAGGTGCGACGTTTTGGGTGCGACGTTCGAAGTTTAAACCTGCCAACCGGGAACATCGAACTTCGAACCACGCTTTACCCCATGATCCGTTCCATCTCTGCATCAGAGATGTCGAAGTTGGCGTGGACGTTCTGCACATCGTCGTTGTCTTCCAGAACGTCGATCATCTTCATCAGCGAATCGGCCTGTTTGCCTTCGACCGGATTCATGTTCTGGGGAATCATGGTGAGCTCGGCCGACTGGTAGTTCAAGCCCTGTTGATCAAGAGCATTCTTGACGGTTTCGAACTCAGTGGGGTCGGTCAGGACTTCGATCACGCCATCTTCCTCTTTGACATCCTCGGCCCCCGCTTCCAGGGCCGCTTCGAAGATCGTGTCGAAATCATGGTCTTCGCCGAAAACGATCTGCCCTTTGCGGTCGAACATGAACGCCACCGAGCCGCTGACGCCCAGGCTGCCGCCGTATTTGTTGAAGGCGTGGCGGACATCGGCCACGGTGCGGGTCCGGTTGTCGGTGAGAAACTCGACAATGACGGCAACGCCGCCGGGTCCGTAGCCCTCGAAGATGCCTTCTTCGTAGGTCACTCCGTCGAGATCGCCGGTTCCTTTTTTGATGCCCCGTTCGATGTTGTCCTTGGGCATATTGGCCTGTTTGGCCTTGTCGACCGCCAGTCGCAGGCGCGGATTGGTTTCAAATTCGCCGCCGCCGATGCGGGCCGCCACCGTGATCTCCTTGATCAGTTTGGTGAAAACCTTGCCCCGTTTGGCGTCCTGTGCCCCTTTGCGGTGTTTAATGTTCGCCCATTTACTGTGACCTGCCATGGTTCCTTGCTCCTTGCCGTACCTATTAAAACGCCGGCACGGCTGCCGGCGTTCGAGTTTGTCCGGTGTTTATCGAAAAAAATCAGTGGTCCTGGGGAGATGAGCGATAGCCGACGATTTTGAGGCGGTCGATGACCTTGGTAACACCGTCGACCCCGGCAGCGTCATCCTTGGCCGCTTTGCGCTCGATTTCACTGTAGACGTGCCCGTCCAGGGTGACCACTCCGTCCTTGACGTCAATATTGAAATAGATGTCCTCGATCCGCTCGTCCGCCAGGCGGGCAATCTGGATTTTTTTCTGGATAATCAGGTCTTTCAGCTTTCTGTTGCCGTCCTCCACATTTTCCGCCAGGTTCTTGTCCTTGACGCCGGCAACGATCAGCTCGACCGCCGTATCGAACGACAGGCGGATGGTGTTGATGATCAGATCGTAGTGCAGGGGGTCTTCCCAGTTGCGATCATGGTAGTACTTGATGAATCCGGCGCGCTGCTGGTCGCTTTTGCGGACCATGGAATGCGCCAGGTCGGGATCGATCCATTCCCGCTCCGCCCAGCGCTCGACCCGGTCCTCAAAGGGGGCGATGACCCGGACCCGGTAGACGCTGTTGATGCCCGGCAGCAGATCCTGCCCGCCGCGACCGTAAATAATGACATCACCCTTCAGTGCCTGTTCCAGCACAATCAGCTGGATACGATGCATGCCGAGTTCGATCTGCCGGTCGAGTTTTTCAATAAACGCGGGCGGTTTCTCATCGATCTGGGCCAGGACTTCGCTGGTCAGACCATATTGCGAGGCAAAATCCCTGATGGTGTCGCCGTCGATCAGTTTGTAGCCGAGGGCTTCAGCCGCCTGATGCGCAATCGGAATGCCGCCGCTGCCCATTTCTCGTGAGATGGTAATAATCGCCATAGCTTGATTCTCTCCGGGTTGGTTGTGCTTGATGCTGAACAGACTAACACAATTATCGAAAAAAAATGACCTCAGACTGATGAGGCGGAGTCGAAGCCCGGTTTGTGGTCAAAGTAGTGGAGTGTTTCAATGAAGCGCACGGTGCGACTTTTGGAACGCATCACCACGGTATGGGTTTTCGCGCCGTTGGAAAAATAGCGGACGCCGCGCACCAGATCGCCGTTGGTGACGCCGGTCGCGGCAAAGAACACTTCGCCCCGGGCCAGATCTTCGGTGCGGTAGATGCGGTCAAAGTCGACGATCCCCATGGCTTCGGCCCGGCGGCGCTCTCCGTCGTTCAGAAACATCAACCGCCCCTGCATGAATCCCCCCATGCATTTGACGGCGGCCGCCGTCAGCACCCCTTCGGGAGCGCCGCCGACGCCCATCATCATATCGATGCCGCTGTCGATCACTGACGCCGCAATGGCCGGAGCGACATCGCCATCGGTGATCAGCTGGCAGCGCGCGCCCGCCCGGCGGATGTCGTCGATGGCTGCGCTGTGGCGCTCGCGGTCGAGCAGGACCACCGTCAGATCCTGCGCGTGACAGCCTTTCGCTTCGGCCAGGCGACGGACATTTTCCCCCGCCGGGGTGCGGATGTCGACGACGCCGTGACCGGCCGGGCCGGTGACCAGTTTGTCCATGTACATATCGGGCGCATGCAGGAACCCGCCGCGCGGCGCCAGGGCGATGGTGGCGATGGCGCCGTTGGTCCCCTTGGAGCAGATATTGGTTCCTTCGAGCGGATCGACGGCGATATCGACCTCCAGATCCCGGCCTCTGCCGACTTTTTCGCCGATATAGAGCATCGGCGCTTCATCCATCTCGCCTTCGCCGATGACCACCGTGCCGCGGATATCCATCCGGTCCAGGGTGCGGCGCATCGCTTCCGTTGCCGCGGCATCCGCGGCAATCTTGTCGCCCTTGCCGACCCAGCGGCCGGCATCCAGCGCCGCCGCTTCGGTGACGCGGGCCAGCTCCAGGGCCAGATTGCGATCCATCATTATGGTCAAGGTCGTCCCTTTTTGTCGGCTAGGGGTTTGTTTGACAGCAGATAATAATGGCATGAATGGCGGTCGAATTCAAGCTGCTGATGAAGGGGGGGGGACTTCTCGCCGTCGTTTGCAAGGCGTCGCTGCGCAGGCGCATTTTTTGCCGTTTTGGGGCTAGTATTTATATCAAGCGTTGCCTATAGTGTCTTCTCAAAAAAATCGATGGAGGCTGCAGGTTGATGGTTCAGAGACTGATCGGCGCACTGATCGTGCTGCTGCTGTGGGGGGCGGCGGCGCAGGCGGCGGTGGCGCAGGATATTTCCGCTGTCCAGGCGCGCGACATGCTCGAAAAGGATACGCAGGTTTATCTGCTGGATGTGCGGACCTTCGAGGAATACAGTCAGGTCCGGCTTGAGGGCGCAGCGCTGATCCCGATCGACCAGCTGTTGCGCCGCATTGCCGAAGTGCCCCGCGACCGGCCGATTCTGGTGTACTGCGCGGTCGGATCACGCAGTACCCAGGTGGGCAACTATCTGGCGAAAAGCGGATACGGTCCGGTCTACAATCTCAGCGGCGGCATCTGGGCCTGGCAACTGCGCAAATTTCCGGTTCTTGAGGGCGGTCCCTGAGTAGCGAACCGAAGAGCGCGGCGGCCGAGCCGCTTGATTATCCTAATATGCTCATTCGCAGGACACCCCTTGAACGAACCATCCCTAACAGACGCCGTCGAAGAAAAGCCCGAGCTGATTGCCGTTTTGCGTGAGCTGATCGGCGCGCGGGGCGGGATCAGTTTTGCCGACTACATGGGGCAGTGTCTGTACCATCCCACCCATGGCTATTACACCTCGGCCCGCACCCGGATCGGCAAGGAGGGCGATTTTTTCACCTCGTCGAGCGTACATGCCCTGTTCGGCCGGCTGATTGCCCGGCAATTGGAACAGATGTGGCGATTGCTCGGCGGCCGCGCGTTTACCATTGCCGAGCAGGGAGCGGGGGAGGGGCATCTGTGCGGAGATATCCTGGATGCCGCGGCGGAACAGTTCCCCGAGTTTTATGCCGCGCTGCGCTACCGGATTGTCGAGATCAGCCCCGATCAACGGCAGCGACAGGCGGCCAATCTCAGCCGGCATCTGGATGCCGGCCGGGTCGCATGGTGCGCCCTTGAGGACCTGCGCGGGATGGAAGGCTGTTTCCTCAGCAACGAACTGGTCGATGCCTTTCCGGTGCATCTGGTGGAAAAGCACCAGGGCGAACTGCGGGAAGTATTTGTCGTCAACGATGCCGGGGGCTTTGGCGAAGAGTTGCGGGCTCTTTCCACGGCACGGGTTACCGACTATTACCGACTGGTCGGCGTGGAACCCGCCGAAGGGAACCGCGCTGAAGTCAATCTGGCCGCGCTTGACTGGATGGCGCAGGTCGCCGGAATGCTCGGCCGCGGCTTTGTCATGACCATCGATTACGGCT